>Ga0210384_10007339_pt1 | contig 11642 bp, 11 predicted proteins | sample IncBWH2MmetaG_FD_160574 | JGI IMG/M metagenome (GOLD analysis project Ga0210384, IMG submission 160574) | Forest soil microbial communities from Barre Woods Harvard Forest LTER site, Petersham, Massachusetts, United States - Inc-BW-H-2-M | ecosystem: Environmental > Terrestrial > Soil >...
AAACCCATTGAAGTCATGGGTCTCGAACCGATGATAGAGGATGGATTCCATCCACCCCGGGTTTTATGGTCAGTCCAATTCAGCGCGAGCAATCGCCCCGACGTAGTCCGATAGCCCCATCCAAAGCACCATGAAGCGGCGACATCTCCGGAGTCCAGCTCTTCGCCAGGTTCGGAATCGCAGCGCAATTCAGTTTTATAAAGGCCCGGCCGCAGCGTTGACTGCCATTGTGAATGGCGTGTGCGATGAGTTCTTTTCCCGTACCGGTTTCACCCTCGATGAGGACAGTCGAACCTGTGGGGGCAACCTGCTCCACTTGGTCGAGGACAGACTCGAGGGCAGCGCTATTGCCAATGATCCGCTCGAATGTGCGTTCGCCCTGATTCTCCCCAGGGTTCGTGACTGCTGCACAATCTCCCACAGAAAACCTCTCGAGCTAAGGTTTCCCACGCGACCGCAATAACCTGAGTTTGCTCACATCTCAAGTGCGGCTTGGACCCTTTTGAGTAACAGTTGATGATCAAATGGTTTCGCGAGGAACTCGACCGCACCCTCTCTCATTGCTCGAACCCGCATCCCAGCGTCTCCATGGGCAGTGATGAAGATGATCGGAACGTTGCATTCCTCTTCTTTCAGCCTGGCCTGCAACTGTAGACCCGACAATCTTGGGCATGCGGATATCAACGATCAAGCACGCGGCCTTACAATGCAAATCGGATTCGAGAAACTCTTCCGCGGATCCGAAGCAACGAGCCACAAGCCCAGCCGCCTCCATGAGGTCGCGTAGCGAATCTTGCATCGCCTCATCGTCATCAATGATTGCGATCAATTTGGACGTTCGGTCCACCGGCATGCCCCGATGCTAGCGTGATTGCCCCACCCGAAACAATCAAACCTTGGTCGGACAAAACCAGACTTTAGGCGGTAGGATCCTTGCCATTGATAGCTCGCGAGAGGGTGTCGACAGACGGGACTCAGTGCGTTATGAGGATCAACCGAGAAAAGGTGCCAGCTTCGCTGAATAAGACCTGCCCGTCGCCGGATCTGGTCAAGCGGGTGGATTTCGAGCGGGTCGAATGCCCGAAATGTGGCGCGAAGTTCCAGCCGGCAGAACGGGAGCGGAACTGAAAGCCCTCAGGGCGTAGCAACGAGCGTCTCCTGGTGGGGTGCCGGATGAAAGGCCATCGGAAGCGAGTAAAGCTCGCTCCGCATAGAATTGCTCAGGCATGTGTGGATCACGTGAAAGTCATAGCAATATCCACACAGTAATTTGCCACAGCATTCCCTGCAGCAGCTGGAACAGATCGAGGCTCCACAATCGACGCACTCCGTCACTGCCGCCCTTCCACACCGCCTCTCCCTCTCTGTAGAACCGTATGCGATTGTGCAGAAGAATGTCATAGTTAGGCTGATTTCTTTGTCAGGGAACAAAACTCGATAACCCTTCCGAGTTGCAATTGAGGGGCCCACTTCAACGGTTTCCGAAAGTTCTTCGGTACATAAAACTCAATTACCTTTGCCATGACAACCTCCTTGATCTCATTCCTTTCTGTCGGTAAGACTCCCATCCGCGTTCAACCTGCAATCGGTCTACCAAATCCATCCGCATTGACAACGCACGGAATCGCACAACCTTAGCTTATGCAAAAGCGCCTTACAGGTGGCGCATGATCTCATCCACATAGCTCCTCCCCAAAGATCGCGCGGGAAGAAGGTTGCATCCGTTTTTCCAACTCTTTCAAGCGACGGACTCCTTTCGCAAACATCGCCCAGGCCAGTGCTTCCATATCTGGATCCCCGGAATCGGCAGCCCTGAGCAGTTCCTCGCCTGCGTCTTTCTGTCCGAACCTGCACCACATGACTCCGCAAAGAAACACATAGTTGCTGTCAATCCCGGCCTCCTCCTACTCCGCGTCTGGCAGCGTCAATCGCATTCCAGGACTCCGTTGGAACAACTTCTTCCATCATCAAGTGCAATCCGATTGCCAACACTAGCCCGTCTAAACCACCCGCTACACTCGACCTATCTCATTGGCAGTGTTCAAATATCGACAATCTCTGGGCCATTGTGATCCCACACCGCCAAACCTTTGGAGACCGGCTCGATCTTGACGACGACTGCAAATGCCGTCACATCGTCGGTTCATGACCGAACGCCAGTCATCCTTAATCAAGACAGCTACGATCTCGATCCGGGCATGAAGAACGTTGCCGCAGTGTCCGAATTGTTGCGCCCCTCCGATACTCGGCTCATGCGGTGTTATCCCGTGAACAGTCGTGTCAATGGTGTCATTAACGATGACGAGGAATGCTCTCGGCCGACAGGACTTTCCGAGAGTCAAGACCGATTGTTCTCGTAGCTTGGAACCATAGCGCGGGTGTTTTGAACCCCTCGCCATGATTCGTGTGTCTCTCACGACGTCTCAAGTACTTAGGAGGCCACCTGAAGTCACGTAAGTCGTTTAAACTACACTGAAAAGGCTGGCGTCGGCGGTTCAACTCCCGTCCCTGGCCACCATCATTCCAAAGGCTTTAACGGGAACTTCTCTTGCCCCCCAGTCCGCTGTCAGTCCGCTCGAGCGAACTGCTCCCGATCCGTTGCCGGTAGGACCTAATTGTGAAGAACCTAGCTTAGACTGACCTGTTCTCAGTTCGCTCTCAGGGCCGGGCACTCCAAACATCGGGTCCTGCAGAGCTCTGAGTTGAATGATTCGGAAAGGCGCGCCATCCTCGGAGGCAATGCCTCACGCCTTTTTCCGCGTCTGCACTCCGTCGTTCGCGCAATGCGATTTGGCAATGCGTCGCCTGCCGATTGCAATACAGCGGTGGAGCTCTCGATTGCCCGGCGACAATGAAAATGAAGATCTAGCCGACACTAGCCATGCCAGACGGTCAGGAATTATTGGTTGGCACCTAGTGGAGCGGGCGACATTGTGGCGGCACCTCTCTGGAATTTGTGAAAAAGTGCGACGACTCGGCCAAATGGATCATCACTATGTTGAACATAACTCTTGGCAGGAATTGAGGGAAAGTGCCGCTCCGGTAGCGTATGAGAGCAGAATCACAGCTCGCGCTGCAAACTGATGCCGAACGCTACGAGGCACTCCTTCGTATCTCCGGGGCGCTCGCGTCTTGTGGGGATCCGCAAGAGCTCGCACGAGTTGTCGCCGACCAGTTGCGCGAACTCATCAGTTTCGACCATCTCGACATACTCATCTTTAAGGAAAATTCGAATGAAATCGAGTGGCAGGGGTGGGGAACGGAGCCGATTACCTTTCCCGACCTTCCGGTCGAGGAGACATCAAGTTGGCATGTTTACAATACCCAAGAACCGTGCCACATCACGGATTGGGAAGCAGATGGCGTGTTGCCGCGGTTGAAACGGCTTCTGGAGAATGGCGGCCCGAAGATCGGTTCTGTCATCCGTGTCCCATTGAGTACTCCGCACCGGCGGTTAGGAACGTTGGGTATCGCCAGTCGTGATCGCAATGCTTACCGTTCGGAAGACGTCGGCTTTCTACAGTTAGTTTCGCGTGGGGTGGCCCTGGCCATCGACGATGTCCTCAATCTGAGGAAATCTCGAACTGCACGACTCGAACTGGAGCGCCAAAATACCCGACTCAAACTCCTCCTTGATCTGACAAACCAGATCACGTCCAACCTGGACCTGACCGAACTACTGCGTGCGGTCTCGGGGAGTGTTCGGCAAGTAATGGAGTGCGATGTTGTGGCGATTAGCTTAGTGGATTCGGAGAGTGGCAGATTTCGGATTTACGCCCTTGATTTCCCAGACAGTAAGGGGCTCTTGCACGAAGAACTGATCACCTCTCACAACGGACCTACTATGAGAGCTTTTGAAACGCTCAAGCCGGTCATTGTGAACCAATTTGACCCGGCCGAGTTTGGTCCGGAGGCAGCTCAGATCGTACTCGGGGAAGGACTCAAAACCCTCTGCGTGGCCCCTCTGGTCAATCGCGGTCGAGCGATTGGTGTATTGGGTCTTGCGCGGAAGAACGATACCTTTTTCAGTGAGCCCGATGCGGAGTTCCTTACCGAGGTCGCAGGCCAAGTCGCAATCGCCATTGAAAATGCGCTCGCATACCGCGAGATTTCTGAACTCAAAGAGAAGCTTTCCCAGGAAAAGCTGTATCTTGAAGAAGAGATTCGCAGCGAGCTTAATTTTGAGCACATCATTGGAAGCAGTCCAGCATTGAAGCACGTTCTGGAATTAGTGGAGACGGTCGCATCCAGCGATTCTACAGTGCTGCTGCTGGGCGATACAGGTACGGGAAAGGAGTTGATCGCGCGCTCTCTTCACGAACACAGCCAGCGTAGGGACCGCACATTTGTCAAACTCAACTGTGCTGCAATTCCGACCGGCCTGCTCGAAAGTGAATTGTTTGGACATGAAAAGGGGGCTTTCACTGGCGCCATCAGCCAGAAGATCGGCCGGCTGGAACTCGCCCATCAGGGCACACTATTTCTGGATGAAGTCGGCGACATTCCGATTGAAATCCAGCCAAAGCTGTTGCGTGCCTTGCAGGAGCGGGAATTCGAACGTTTGGGCAGCACCCAAACAAGAAAGGTGAGTGTGCGGCTGGTTGCCGCAACCAACCGCGACCTGGAAAAGATGATTGGCGCGCGAGAATTTCGCAGCGATCTGTACTACCGGCTGAATGTCTTTCCTATTCGCATCCCTCCACTACGGGAACGGAAGGAAGATATTCCCGTGCTGGTTCGCCACTTCGTCAACAGGTTTGCAAGGCAAATGCAAAAACACATCGAAACGATTCCGGCCGCCACAATGAAGGCCCTGACGAATTGGGAGTGGCCGGGGAACATTCGGGAACTGGAGAATTTCGTGGAGCGCGCCGTAATCCTCACGCGAGGCAAATCGCTTGAGGCGCCGATCACTGAACTGCGCAAATCGGGGGCAGACTCCCCGGCGCCGAATCACAATGGCACGCAGGACGAGATTTCCCGGATTGTTAGAGAAACGATCAACGAAATCAGCAAGGGAAACACGAAAAGCGCAGCCAAAGAGCATGACGAGAAAGAGCGTCAGGCGATCATGACCATCCTGCGCGAGACAAAAGGCCGTGTTGGAGGCGCAGACGGCGCTGCCGCACGTATGGCAATCAACCGGACTACGCTGATTTCTCGTATCAAGAAGTTTGGCATTGACCCTAAACTCTTTGTCTGACCCCGAAACGGACATTCTTGCTTCCGTCGTTGTTCCGTCCAGCTTCGGCCTGAGACGTAACAGCCGACCAGGATCGAAATCACCCCCGAGCAGTTTGCAGTGTTGAGATCGACTTCGACAGTTTCGACACTGCCAGCGCTGCCTCTCGCACTTGAACTCTGAATTTCACAGACTTACGGCGGCTCTTTTTTGGCATGCGTATTGCTGATTCTCTTCGTCGGGAGATGAGCACGCTGCTGAGAAGTTTGTGTCATGAACTTCTGATCGAGGAAATGAAGTTACGCCGCCTAACGCGAGGCTCGACGAGTAAACCTGGGGCGAGCACTGGGAAACGGCTCTGCGCCGATGGGAAGACCATGGTTACGCGGACCTTGCGCGTTATCTTTCTTCTATGGCTAATCACTTCGATTGCGTTGATCCTGACTGCAATCTCTCAGCGACCTGCAATTCTCGGCCTGTTGACGCCGTCCTCGTCAGCCTCGACACCGCAACACTCACTCTCGCGCTCAGCCTTGGAATCCAGAGACTTACGGTGTCCAAAGTTTGGTATGCGACGTGCCCTTCCCTAATGCGCGAAGAGAAACGTCATGTTAAAGATTTCTGTCATCGATCAACGCACCGAACGCTGGTTGGTTCTTGAAGGCAAGCTAATCTCGCCCTGGGTAGCGGAGCTAAAGACCGCATGGCGATCAGCGAATGGGCAGATCGGCAGGTCTCCGGTGGTAGTTGATCTGAGGAACGTAACCGTCGTCAGCGAAGAGGGAGAGAACGCTCTCCTGGAATTAATGAGTGAAGGCGCAAAGTTTCGTTGTAGCGGCGTGCTCACCAAGCACGTGGTCCAGGACCTCGCGCGCAGACACAAGAGGAACTCGGGCAAACCGAGCCAGGGAGCGCACCCCTGTGCGCGAGATGACAAGGACAAAAATGAATCTGCTATGCCCAAACCGGAGTAAGCCCGCGATTGCAGACGACTATGCGACCAGCGACGACTTCAGAAAGTTGTTCACTGAAGACAGGGACGCGCTGCACCTGCTCGCATATTTGTTAACGGGCAATCACGAGAAGGCGGAGCAGTCCTTCGTTACTGGCCTTGAGGACTGTGTAGACAACAACTTCGTTTTCAAAGAGTGGGCGCGCTCTTGGGCTCAGCGCACAATCGTTCAAAGTGCAGTTCGCATGATGTCGCCGCGGCCCAACCGCGCAGCCTGGACCAGAGTTTCTGCGGAGACTGATGCAAAGCTCCAAACCGCTCAAGCAAAACATGCCGCAATCGCGACTGTGCTCGCCCTTGGAGACTTCGAGCGGTTTGTCTTTGTTCTGTCTGTTCTCGAGCGATACTCAGATCAGGATTGTTCCATCCTTCTAAATTGCTCACGAGAGGACGTCAGGACAGCACGGATGCGAGCACTACAGCAGATCTGTGAGATCCAGGAGCGAAATGCTGCACTGGAGGATGATGCCAGGACAGCGCCGCAAGCGATGTCTCGCGGACGGTGGTGAGTTAAGCCATTCAACTGAACGTGATCGCTGCGGTGCACGACCCCGCTGCACATGGAGTTTCTGAGGCGAGTGTATTTTCAGTGGCAGAGATCGCCATAGTGAATTTGCAACGTCCCGGTAGAAGACGCGGCGATACTGATTGCGAGGCGAGATGGACAATGCTTATATGTCGGCTATCGCTGCTCTCGCAGGCTCAGCGATTGGTGCATTCGCGTCATTCGCGACGACTTGGCTGACACAGCACTCACAGGAGCGCGCGCAACGCTTTGCCCAAGCGATGACTCGCCGCGAGCATCTGTATACAGAGTTCATCGAAGAAGCTTCAAAACTATTTACAGATGCCCTGACCCATCAGTTAGAGGAGCCATCAAAGTTTGTCCGCCTTTACGCGCTTGTCGGGAATTTGCGGCTCTGCGCCTCTGCTAACGTGATCGTGAAGGCACAGGAGGTCATGCGGCAGATCGTCGAAACCTACAACCTTCCCAATATGGATTTTCGTAATCTCGAAGACAGCCGGGAGTACGAGACCGATGTGCTTCGGGCGTTCAGCGAAGCTTGCCGTGAAGACTTGCACATTTAGATAATGGGCCGATCGGTCAAGTGTTCCAAACAGGACCAACTTTCGGAGGAAGTTCAGTATGGCAATGGGAGAGCATAAGAACTGGAGGGAATTGTGCCACGCCGCGCTGGAAGCAAAAGATCCCAACGAATTGCTGGAGATCGTGCAGGAGCTCAACAAGGCCTTAAAACACGAAGAGCAGGTCCGTCGTGATTTCAGGGAGGCTAGAAAGGCGACCAGTTCTTCCGGTGAACTACATGGTTGATAATTATCCGAGAACAACGAGAACGAACAGATGTTTTAACCGCGGAGTAGCGGAGACTAAATATATCGCGCTATTCGCGGTTCGATACCGGCGACAGGCCGAAGCAAGTCGTGACTTGTGTCAGAGAGCATCAACATCCTCGACTTTCAACACCTCCGCCTAAGTACTCCTTCCCAATCCTGCCTGTTTTCAGCAAATTAGAACGGCGATCTTGCCCGTCGTCCTGGCATCCTGGTTGCGTTCCGATCGTTGGAATCGGCCGCTGGGCTCAAGAACCCTAGTCGGGAGGAAACAGTTCTGTTCTGACACGAACGCGAAGGAGTACGTTCAAATGAAAACTTGCTGGATAGGAATTCTTGGCACGGGCGCGCTGGTGATCTCGGCCTTTGGCCAGAACAGCCTTGCCCTGCAAGCGCCTGCGATCGAGAGCGTGCTGGTGACCGTCTCGCCTGATAAGTCGAGCATCGCGGCGATCCGCGAAGCAGAAGTAGCATTGCAGCCCGGACCGGGTTGCCTTCTCCGAGTCAGCGAGCCCTGTGCGTCAGGATTAATGCGATTCCAATTGCTCAGCACGGGGCACCAGATGCTCGACGACCAACTCCAGGAAGAAACGGAACCAGTATCTGAGGTGCAGGTCTCAGGCGACACATTGGTTGTCTCTCCCCCGGACTCGTCGCCCGATATGCCAACAGATATTGTCAAATACCTGGATTTGACGCCGCTGCAGGTTGCCGCGATCCAAGCGCAAATTGCAGTACAACGAGGCCAAGTGCAATCGCTGATGGAACAACTCACGAACAATCGTTGGGAACTCATCGCGACCACTTTGAAAGGGCAGTTCGATATTCATCGGGTGCGCAAACTGGCGGCGCAACAGGCCCGCATCCTGGAGCCACTTGTGGTCGCGAACGCCCGCCTGCAGGCCGAAATCTACAAAATCCTCACAGTCGAGCAACAGCGAAAGCTTGATGAAATGAGGAAGGAGACTGCCGGAATGATGGTAAGGATGGGCGGGCAATAACTGGTTATTGAAAACCGGTTTTGATTCGGCTTACCTCGCCGGCGAGCTCGTAGTGGAGGTCCAAAGTGCCGAGGCATGATGAGCAGAAAGAAGCGAACGATAGTGAAATCGTTGACCACGAAATCTGGTCTGCAATTCGTTATCTCGATCCAAAATCAGATCACAGGGAGTGTGACATCGCGGCAACCGTCGCCGTAGTGGCGGTAATTTGCATAGTTTGTATGGTCGTTGTGTTGTTTCACTTCCGCGGATTGTAGGATCCGGAAACTCTGAGAAGCGGCGCCGCTCGCGTCGTGCTCTCTTACATTCAGAAAGGACACAGGAGAAGTGAGCGGACAGAGCGACCCAAAACCTTCGACCGGCATCTTGCACTCTGTTGGCCCTCTCTTTCAGATAGAACAGTCCATGAGAAGTGAAGTCTCTGCGATTTCGCCATTCGTCGATAAGCTCTTGGTCTTCATAAGGAAATGCCAATGTGTTCCTGGCAACGAATTTGACGTTGAAATCTCCTTGCGAGAAGCTTTGGCAAATAGCGTCGTTCACGGCAATCATGAAGATCCTGGCAAGCGTGTTTACGTCGACTGCCGCTGTGTGCCCAATAAGGAAGTGTCCATTGTGGTCAGGGACGAAGGTGCCGGATTTAGCAGCACCGAGCTTTCTGACCCAACTGGCGTAGAGCAACTCCGTTCGACGCATGGTCGCGGCATCTACTTGATGAAAGCTTTGATGGATGAAGTTCACTTCGAACGGGGTGGGACGGTAGTGCGCATGCAAAAGAAGTGCGCCAGGGCCGACCGCCCGGGGCGGAGGTTGTTGTGATCAGAAAAACGCCGGCGGCCGCGGTCGCTTTCAGCGGAAACTCTCTGGAACATCATCATCGTCGATCGTCGCCGATGCGGGGTGACGCGCTGTTGATCGCTAAATCGACAGCTTCAACAGTTGTCACGCACTGACGCAGATCAGCTTTCAAGTCTACCTTGCAATTCAACCACTTATGCGGAGCTGTGAGCTTTGGCACGCGGCTTGCTCCTCTCCTCCTACGTCAACCAGGAGTACGGACTCAATGCACAAGCGCAGCAGATCCATTTTGAACAAACTTCTATTATTCAGCCTTGTTGCCGGCGCCATCTTGGCGATGCCTGGGTGCGGACGAACTCAGGCCGCAGCGCCGGTGCCACTTCCCGAAGTAAGAGTGGCGCCCGTCGTCCAGCAAGATGTGCCGGTGTACAGCGAATGGGTGGCGACGTTGGACGGTTACGTGAACGCCCAGGTGCGACCCCAGGTCTCAGGCTACATAATCAAGCAAAACTACAAAGAAGGTTCTCTGGTTCGCAGAGGCCAGGTACTGTTCGAAATAGATCCGCGGCCCTTCCAGGCGGCCCTCGACCGCGCGAAGGGCGACCTCGCACAGGCGCAAGCACAACTTGGCAAGAGCACTCTGGATGTGGAGCGCGACACACCTCTTGCGAAGGCCAGGGCTATTGCTCAGAGTCAATTAGATAACGAGATTCAAGCCAAACTTGGCGCCCAGGCCGCCGTCGAATCGAACAAGGCAACCGTGGAGCAGGCGGAACTCAACCTCGAGTGGACGAAAGTCACTTCGCTGGTGGATGGAATTGCGGGGATTGCACAAGTCCAGATAGGCAACCTGGTGGGATCCAATTCTGTGTTGACTTCAGTTTCGCAAGTGGATCCCATCAAAGCCTACTTTCCGATCAGCGAACAGGCGTATGTCCTCGCACAAAACCAGAGCAGCACTGTTTCGACCAAGCACACCATCAGTTTTTTCGGAAACTCGCTTGACCTGATCCTGACTGACGGCAGTACCTACCCTCAAAAAGGCAAAATCCTGCTGGCCGACCGGCAGGTCGATCCAAGCACGGGCACGATTCGCATTGTCGCTGCCTTCCCCAATCCCGGCAATAAGCTGCGTCCCGGCCAATATGGACGTGTGCATGTCGAAACCAACATGAAAAACGCCGCTCTGCTGATACCTCAGAGCGCCGTTGCGCAATCGCAGGGAAGCTATCAGGTGGCCGTGGTTGACAGCGATCACAAAGTCAATATGCGCGCCGTGAAGCCAGGCGAGACGGTCGGGACGATGTGGGTTATTGATGATGGCCTCAAGCCGGGTGAGCAAGTTGTGGTCGAAGGGCTGCAAAGGCTCAAGGAAGGAACTCTCGTTACGCCCAAGCCGGCACAACCCTACAGGGAAGGAAACTGAGCTATGTCGAAGTTCTTCATCAACCGTCCGATCGTAGCTATGGTGATCGCGATCCTTATGGTGATCGTGGGCGCGGTCACGATCGCGAGCCTGCCGGTCGCGCAATTTCCAAATATCGTTCCACCGGAAATTCAGCTGCAGGCCACCTACGTTGGTGCGGATGCGCAGACCCTGGAGCAATCGGTAGCCACTCCCATCGAACAGCAAATGAATGGCGTGGACAACGTGAACTACATGTACTCCCTAAACGCCACCGCCAACTCACAGACCACGATGGTCGTAGACTTCGACGTGAAGACGGATCCCAACACCGATCTCATCCTCGCACAGTCGCGGGAGCAACTGGCCACCGCTCAACTTCCGTCTGAAGTCAACAGCTATGGGGTCACGATCAGAAAGTCTGTGACCGCTCCTCTGATGCTGGTTTCCTTGTCTTCGCCGCATGGTAGCCACGATACGAAGTTCCTGGCCAACTATGCCTACATTAACCTCAATGATCCGATTGCTCGCCTGTACGGTGTGGGGCAGACACAGGTTTTCGGTGCGGGACAGTATGCCATGAGGCTGTGGGTGAGGCCTGACCAACTGGCGAAACTGGGCATCACCGTTACTGACATTGTCAATGCCATCCAGGCGCAGAACAAGGTGAATCCGGCTGGTCAAGTTGGCGGTGAGCCCGCTCCCGCGAACCAGCAATTCACCTATTCCGTTCTCGCTCAAGGCCGTCTCACGTCGCCGCAGCAATTTGAAGACGTCGTCGTCCGTGAAGCTCCGGACGGAGGAATCGTCCGAGTAAAAGACGTCGCCCGGGTTGAACTGGGCGCGCAGGATTACAGCATCGTCAGCCGCCTGAATGGTCAGCCGGCCGCG
>Ga0210384_10007340_pt1 | contig 11641 bp, 9 predicted proteins | sample IncBWH2MmetaG_FD_160574 | JGI IMG/M metagenome (GOLD analysis project Ga0210384, IMG submission 160574) | Forest soil microbial communities from Barre Woods Harvard Forest LTER site, Petersham, Massachusetts, United States - Inc-BW-H-2-M | ecosystem: Environmental > Terrestrial > Soil >...
TGTTCAAGGCCAAGCCGGCGAGCAAGAAGGTTCGCGTGATGCCTCTGAAGAGCCTCAAGGGCATGGTGAACTCCTAAGAGTTCAGGCTTTTCCGCGTAACCGCGGCAACGGGCCCGGGGGGAGAAATTCTCCCGGGCTTTTTGCTTTCAAGCGCCCGCCGCGCGACCCATGAAGGCCAGTACCGCCTCGCGCAAGTCATTGATGCGCCCGTGAAAGAAATGCCCCGCCCCGGGCAGTACGGTGATTTCGGGCGCGGGCGTCAGCGTGCGTGCCCACCCCAGGACTACATCCTTCGGCACCACCTCATCCGCATCGCCCTGCACGATGAGCCACGGGCACGCCGGTGGCGCGGCGCCCGTTACGCCGACCTTGGTGATGCCGGGCGCGACTGCCACCAGGCGCGTCGGCGCGGCCGCACCCGCCGCCCACACCGCCACTGCACCGCCGAACGAAAAGCCGCCGAGCCACAGCGCCGCCCCCGGCCAGCGCCGCCGCCCGTAGGCGATGACGGCGAGCGCATCCTGAGTCTCGCCGCGGCCGTCGTCATAGCTGCCGGAGCTCGTGCCGACGCCACGGAAGTTGAAGCGGATCGCCGGCGCTCCGAGCTGATTGAAGGCGCGCGCCAGGGTGTGCACCACCTTGTTGTCGAGCGTGCCGCCGTAGAGGGAATGCGGGTGGCACACGACCGCGAAGGCGCTGACGGGCAGGGATGCGCCGCCCTCGCCGACTGGCGACTCGATGAGCGCTTCCAGACCCCCGGCGGGGCCTGCGAGCGTCACCCGTTCAGCGCGTGGCGCCTTGAGCACCATGGTCAGGCAGGCGCGCCCGGAGCTGCGAGTCTCACCAGCAGGCGATTCAGGCGCTGCACGTACTCCGGTGGATTGGCGAGCGACACCCCTTCGGCGAGCCCGGCCTGGTCGTAGAGCAGCTGCGCGAGTTCCGCGAACTGACTGACGTCCGCGACGCCATCCAGGTACTTCACCAACGGGTGCCCGACATTCACCTCCAGGAGCGGACGGGCGTCGGGGGCCTTCTGGCCGGCGGCGGCCAGGATGCGCCGCATCTGCTCGGACAGGTCGTGCTCCCCGAGTACCAGGCAGGCGGGCGAGTCTTTCAGGCGTTCGCTGACACGCACCTCGGTGACGCGCTCGCCGAGCGCATCCTTGATGCGCTTGAGGAGGCCCTTGCTCTCCTTGAGCTCGGCATCGTGCTGCCTGCGGTCGGCATCGCTCGCCAGTCCCCCGAGTTCGAGGTCGCCACGCGAGGCATCCTTGAAGCGCTTGCCTTCAAAGCTCTGGAGCTGCCCCATCACCCACTCATCGATGCGCTCGGCGAGCAGCAGCACTTCGAGGCCGCGCTCCCGCAGACGCTCTATGGCCGGGCTGCCACGCGCAGCCGCCAGGCTCTCGGCGATGACGTAGTAAATCCGCTCCTGCCCGGGTTGCATGCGCGCGAGGTAGTCGGCCAGGCTGACGGCGGCGGTGTCGCCCGACGTATGCGTGCTGGCAAAGCGCAGCAGCGGCAGGATCGCCGCCTGGTTGGCGTGATCCTGCGCAATCCCCTCTTTGAGCACCGCGCCAAATTCCTTCCAGAAGGTGGCGTACTTCTCCGCCTCGTCCTTCGCAAGGCGCGCCAGCAGCTCCAGCACGCGCCGCGTCAGCCCGCTGCGGATGGCTTCGACCTCCGGCTCCTGCTGCAGCAGCTCCCGCGACACGTTCAGCGGCAGGTCACCCGAATCCACCACGCCCTTGACGAAGCGCAGGTACAGCGGCAGGAACTGCTCCGCGTCGTCCATGATGAATACCCGACGCACGTACAGCTTCAGTCCCCGCGCCGCATCGCGCTGCCACAGATCGAACGGTGCGCGTCCCGGCAGATACAGCAGGCTGATGTATTCGCGCTTGCCTTCCACCTTGTTGTGGCTCCAGGCGAGCGGGTCGGTGAAGTCATGCGCGAGGTACTGGTAGAACTGGCGGTATTCCTCGTCCGTCACCTGTGAGCGCGGCAGCGTCCACAGCGCCTTCGCCTGGTTCACCACCTCGTATTCCAGCGACGCCTCGCCCTCTTTGCGCATGCGCACCGGAAAGCCGATGTGATCCGAGTAGCGGCGGATGAGGCCGCGCAGGCGCATCGGGTCCGCGAATTCGCGCGCGTCGGCCTTCAGGTGCAGCGTGACGGCGGTGCCGCGGGCGGCCTGCGTCACGCTCTCGACCGTAAATTCCCCGTCGGCGCCCGACTCCCAGCGCACGGCCGCCGCCGGCGCCGCGCCGGCCTTGCGCGAACGCACCTCGACCCGCTCGGCGACGATGAACGCCGAATAAAAGCCCACGCCAAACTGGCCGATGAGCTGCGAGGCCTTCTGCTCGTCCCCCGAGAGCGAGCGGAAGAACTCCGCGGTCCCGGAGCGCGCAATGGTGCCGAGGTTGGCGATGGCTTCCTCGCGCGTCATGCCGATGCCGTTGTCAGTGATGGTCACGGTGCCGGCGACCGGATCCGCGTCGATGCGGATGCCGAACTCCCGATCGTCCGCCGCGAGCGCGCTATCGGCGATGGCGGCAAAACGCAGCCGGTCGCAGGCATCGGAGGCGTTGGAAATGAGCTCCCGCAGGAAGATCTCCCGGTGGCTGTACAGGGAGTGGATCATGAGCTTCAGAAGCTCGCGCACCTCGGCCTGGAAGCCGTGGGTCTGGCGGTCAGCGGCCGGCGCGCTACTCGCGTCCGGGGTGTTCTCGGCTGGCATGCTCGTCCCTCACCGCTCGGGGCGGTTCGCAAACGAGCGATCTTGGGAGTTGGCGCGGAATTTTCAAGCGCCGCGTGGGCGTCAGCGGCCTGGCGGCGGCTGTGACGGCGCCCCGGCGGTCTTCAAGGAGGCGGCCGTCAGGCCGTGAGGCGAGCCAGGTGCTCGCGGGCGAGCAGCAGCGCCCCCGCACAAGCCAACAGCATGCCGGAGGCGGCGGCGATGAAGGGCACGGCGGCGGCGAGAGTCTCGGCGATCGCCGCGGTCGCGAGGTGGCGACAGGCGCCGGCGACATCGTCAAGTTCGTCCCAAAAGTGCGCGAGCGACTCCATGTGCGACGCACTCTACGTGGCCGCGGCGACGCGCGGCGTGCGCGCGCTCACAAGTCACGCGCGCGCCGCGCCGCTTCCCTTGCAGCACGTGACGCGCATGCGTAGGCTTGCCTGCGCCCCAGACACCCGGACATAACTTAAATCAGGTCATCATGCAGCGCATCGTTGTCCTGAACCCCAAAGGCGGGTCCGGCAAGACGACCATAGCGATCAACCTGGCAAGTTACCTTGCCTCCCAGGGGGCAGTGCCGGTTCTCATGGACTTCGACCCGCAGGGCTCCACGGTGCGCTGGGTCCGCAAACGCAAGCCCTCGCAGGCACCGATCCAGGTCATCGCCGCGTTTGAGAAAGACACGCGCACCACGCGCGCGTTCCAGCTGCGCGTTCCGGAGCACACCAGCCACGTGATCGTCGACACGCCGGCGGCCCTCGAGCCGAGCGAGCTGGCGGCCATGACCCGCGACGCGGACAAGATCATCGTGCCGGTGTTGCCCTCGGACATCGATATCCACGCCTGCTCCAGGTGCATCCGCGATCTGCTGCTGGTGGCCAAGATCCGCCGCGAGGACAACCGCATCGGGGTCATCGCCAACCGCGTGCGACGCAATACCCTGACCTACCAGTCGCTGATCCGCTTCCTGCACACCCTCGGCATCCCGATCGTCGCCACCTTTCGCGACTCGCAGAACTACGTGCGCGCCGCGGAACTCGGGGTCGGCGTGCACGAGATGAAGAGCTACGTCGCCAAGGATGACGTGGAGCAGTGGGCACCGCTGGTGCGCTGGCTGACCGGCCCGAAGCCGGACGAGGGTCTGCCGCCGGCGCAGTCACCCGGTGGCGGCGGCGCGACGGTGAGCGGCGAGGCCGCGGCAGTGGCCGACGGCGCGGCAGATGGGGTGGATACGCCGCAGGTGCCGCCGCCGCCCGCGGTCGCCAACGCTTGAATTAAGGGGTGGCGCGCCGCTAACGGCGGGCCGGGCGAAAGGCTAGCGCTTGGGGTTCTTGGTGGGGGCGTTCGCGGCGCCGGGGGTGGCGTCGTTGACGGCCCAGGAATCGCGCACCTGGTCGGCCCAGTTCTTGTAGTTCGACCAGGTGTAGAGGTTACGGGTGATGGCGGCCTGGCGGGCGCGGGCACGTTGCATGCGGTCGAGCCAGTTCGCGTATGCGTCCGGACCGCCCGTCGGGCTGCCGGCGGGCGTTGCGTCGCGGTGCATACCGGGCGCTTCGTCTCGCCCCTTGTCGGATGAGCTCATGGAAAGCTCCTGAAGAGTTGCCTGCAGCGTACGGTGTTCATAACGCACGCCGCAGGAACTGGTTCACAGGCATGTCGCTACACCGCTACGCTGCGACGCAGCTCTCGCGAGACGCGAAAAAACTGTGTGGCGTGCGCGTGCGTTATGTCAGGCCACCAGCCGGTACACCGGCTGGTAGACGCTGCCCGGCAGGCGCATGCGCTGCTGCGCGACGAACGCCGCCAGCAGCTCATCGAGCAACCGCATGATGGTCGGGTCGCCGGCGAGCTCGTAGGGACCGCGGCGCTCGATGGCCTGGATGCCGTATTCCTTGACGTTGCCGGTGACGATGCCGGAAAACGCGCGTCGCAGGTTGGCGGCGAGCTCGTGCGCGGGCTGCCCGCGCTTCAGCTGCAGCGCCCGCATCGACTCGTGCGTAACTTCGAAGGGCTGCTGGAACTCCTTCTGGATCGACAGCAGCCAGTTGAAGTTGTAGGAATCGCTCTGGCGGCGGCGGAACTCGCGCACCGCGTCCATGCCGTGCACCATGCGCCGCGCCACTTCCGCCGGGTCATCCACCACCACCGCCAGACGCTGCACGGCCTCCGGTCCGAGGGTCGCGCCGATGAAGCGGCAGATGTGCTCGAAGTACGCCGCGCTCGCCGCGGGTCCGGTGAGCACGATGGGGAACGGCTGGCGCTGGTTGGCCGGGTCGAGCAGGATCCCGGTGAGGTACAGGATCTCCTCGGCGGTGCCGGCGCCGCCGGGAAACACGACGATGCCGTGCGCCAGGCGTACGAAGGCCTCGAGGCGCTTCTCGATGTCCGGCAGGATCACGAGCTGGCTGACGATGGGGTTCGGCGACTCGGCGGCGATGATGCCAGGCTCCGTAATGCCGATGTAGCGGCCGTGTCCGATGCGCTGCTTGGCATGGCCGATGGTGGCGCCCTTCATGGGTCCCTTCATGGCGCCCGGGCCGCAGCCGGTGCACACATCCAGCCCCCGCAGGCCCATCTGGTAGCCGACCTGCTTGGTGTACTGGTACTCCTCGTTGGCGATCGAGTGTCCGCCCCAGCACACGATCAGATTCGGCCGCGCCTTGTGATCGAGCAGGCGCGCGTTGCGCAGTACGTGGAACACCGCGTTGGTGATGGCGGCGGAGTCGGTGAGGTCGAAGCGCCCGCTGCCGACGATTTCATCCGCGATGTACACCACGTCGCGCAGCACTGCGAACAGGTGCTCCTTGATGCCGCGGATCATCTGCCCGTCGACGAAGGCGGCCGCCGGCGCGTTCTTCATCTCCAGCTTCACGCCCCAGGCGTGGCGCACTATGCGCAGGTCAAAGGCGCTGTAGCGGTCGAAGATTTCCTTGGCGTTGTCGCTGGACGCGCCGGAGTTCAGCACCGCGAGCGCGCAGCGCCGGAACAAGGGATACAGCCCGCCCTGGCCCGAATCGAGCAGCTTGTCGATCTCGGTCTGTGACAGGTTCTCGAGACTGCCGCGGGGGCCTACCCGCGCGTCGACAAACTCTGACGTCTCGGTGTCGCTCACACCTTAAGGAAGAATGTCGATGGGCGCGTTGTCCGGCGTCAGCATCCAGATCTCAACCATGTCGGCGTTCGACACCGCGATGCAGCCGTCGGTCCAGTCGGTACTCAGGTAGTAGTCCAGGTCGTGCTTCAGGAGATTCGGCAGTCCGTGAATCATGATCGAGCCGCCGGTCTGCCAGTGCCGCGCGCGCGCGCGTTTCAGGTCGGCCTGGTTCGGATAGGAGACCTCGATCGACAGGAAGTAATCACTGCGGGAGTTGCGCCGGTCCAGGCGGTAGTCGCCCTCGGGCGTGCGGAAATCACCCGAGCGCTCCTTCTGCCCGGTGGGGTTCAGGCCCAGCGCGACGTGGTAGCTGCGCACCACGTTGCCGCCGTTCAGGAGGTCCAGGCGCCGCAGCGATTTGTGCACGACCACCCGGTCGACCACCGGCAGGGTGTCGCCCGAGCGCAGCATCACCGGCTGCGTCCCCGGCAGCTCGTCCGCGAACGCCGCGCACGCCAGGGACGCCGCCAGAAGCGCGGCTAAGATCCTGAAATTCATGCGTTTACGGTCGCTTATGTTCATTCAGGGGCGATTATATAGGCTCAGACCTTTTGGCGGCATGAACGCCCGTCACAGCTATTCAGCCGCCGCTGTCAACCTGCTCCACGCGTGGCATGGCGAGCTGAACGCCGGGGTGCAGCGTGGCAAGGTCGACGTCCGGGTTGTACTGCTGCAGCAGCCACAGCGGCAGGTGCGCGCCGCGCTGCGTGAGGGTCCACGGAGAATCTCCCGCGCGCGCGATGTAGATCTCGGTGCCGACGATGCGGTGCGAGGCGAAATAGCTCGCCTGCAATGCGCGGTGATACTCGTGCCGTCGCTGCTCGAAGGCCTCGCGCGGCACCTTGTGCAAGTCGAGGAGGATGCGTTCGCCGATGAGCACCGGCCGGCGCGCCTTGAGGTGATTGAGCGTGCGCAGGTTCGCCGTCGGCACGTCGAGCCAGTCGGCGTAGTGCCCGAGCGTTTCCTCGGCGGCGACGCGGATCGTGCCCTCCTTCGTGACGGAGTAGTCGGTGGGATCAGCGCTTTGCTGCACGCCCGTGCCAGGACCCAGCGCCGGGCCCAGCGCTTCCGCCTGGGCGGCAGTAACCGGTTGCGGACCGCCCGCGTGACCGTGAACAGTCACCGTCAGCATTTCCGCGACGGCCGCGGCTTCCTCCGCGCTTTCGCGCCGGGCGACGGCCGCCGGCACGGCGCCTCCGAGCGCGGCGAGTGCCGCGGCGGGCGGTGCGGGCGCGCGCACGGCGGGCGTCCCGGGGGTCGCGGCGGGAGGCGTGGCCGGGCGCGTCGCCGCCGCTGCGGCGTTCGGCGCCGCCTCGTTCGCAGCGAGCGTCGCGACGCCGGTCACCGGCTCGGTCGCCTCGGGCAGGGTGAGCACCCGGCCCGCGTGCAGCGGCGCGCTGGTGCGCAGGCGATTCAGCTGCGCCAGCGCCGGCACCGACACGCCGAAGCGCTCGGCGACCGTGGCGAGCGTATCGCCGCGCTGCACGCGGTAGCGCGGCGGCGCGCGCTGGCCGGCGTAGAGCTCGCGGGCCCCCAGGCGCTGCGCGAGCAGCTCGCTGCTCCAGTGCTGGCCGTCCATGGGCAGGCGCAGCCGGTAAGCGCGCGGTATGCGCTGCCGGCCCGCCCACACTGCTTCCAGGAGCGCCGGATTCAGCGCGCGCAGCCGCGCGCCATCGATCTTCAGCGTGTGCTCGAGCGCCGTCACGGTCACGTAAGCGGGCAGCTGCACCTCCTGAAAGCGCGCCTCGGGCTCCTTCTGCAGCGAGCCGAAGTACTTCCCCGGGTCGCGGTCGATCTCCAGCGCCGCGAGGAAGGACACGTAGAAGTTGCGCGAGGCGAAGCCGAAGGTGCGGCTGTGGTAGTTGCGCACGATGGTGACTATGTCGTCGGTGCCGAGGGTTTCCTTCGCATGGCGCACACCGGCGCTGCCGTGGTTGTAAGCCGTGAGCGCCAGCGGCCAGGTGCCGAGCACGCGGTAGTTGTAGGCGAGCAGCTGCGCGGCGGCCTCGGTGGAGCGAAACGGATCCAGGCGATTGTCGACGGCGCCATCGATGCGCAGGTAGCGACGCCCGGTCGAGCGCATGAACTGCCACAGTCCCGCCGCGCCCACTTTTGAGTACGCGGCCGGGTTGAAAGATGACTCGACGTGCGGCAGCACCGCCAGCTCCGCCGGCAGGCCTAGGTTGGCGAGCGTCTCGGCGATGTGGGTTTCCCAGGCCCCCGAGCGGATCAGCCCGTCGCGAAAGCGATCGGACTGGCCGAGCTGGAAGCGGATGTCGTCGACCGCGGCGCGCAGGCGTTGCGGTGTGCCTTCAGCGCCCCACAGGTCCTTGACGCGCTGGTCGTCCGGCGCGAGCGGCGCGCCGTCGGCGTCCGCTATGCGCCTGAGCGCCGCGCCGTAGCGGTCGCGCGCGGCGTCCACCCACTTTTCACGCTCCGCGGGCGAAGTATCGGACGGGAAACGCAGCGTGTCGTAAACCGCGGCGAGGTTGTACTGGTCGTGGAGGAAACCGGAGTTGGTATCGATCTGCGTGTAGACCCGAATCCAGAAGTGCACGTCGCGCTCGAGCTGCGGCGGGCGCGGCACGGGGTTGTCGGCCGCGAAGGCGCGCGTGACGGCGGTTGCGCAAATGCACGCAGCCAGCGCTATCGCCCAGGCACGGCGCAGCCCCGTTGTCGACTTCATTTACACCCCGAAAATGCCAAATTTAACGTGTTCATTCAACCAGTTAGGTAATTTCTGAGGGACACAGTTCACACCTTCCGACGCGCAACGTGTCGAGCATTTTGACACCGAGCGGGTTTTAGCGCCGCCGGCGCGCGTGTCAGCCTTAGTGGGGCCGCGGGCGCCGGATACCAAACGGACCGCGCAATGTGCACCGCGTCACACAATACCCTCGCGGCGGGGACACCTTGTCACATCGGGTCCCGGCGCGGAGCGGCTGGCACGCGCGTTGCTTATATCCCCTCAAGGACATCAGTCCGGGAAGGAAAGAGCCAACGGGATAACCGAAGAAAACGTGGGTCCGAAGACGCGAGAGCTCGCCGGCCACCACGTCCACACCGAATAACAACGAGAAGACACTCCTCCACACACAAGCAAGCGACCGACACCCCGCCCCTGGCGGGGTTTTTTTTGCGGGTAAAAAAAGAGGCGCCCGCACAGGTACGCCTCGTCAGTTTGGGATCAGCCGGTCAGTTTGGGTTGGTCGACGGAAACCCCTGCGAGCTCACCCGCACTTGGAATCACCGCAGTTCAGGCACGTCATGCAGCCGTCCATCATCACCACGGCGGCGGTGCTGCAGCGGCCGCACAGCTGCGCGCCCTCCGGGAAATGCGACTTGGCGAAGGCATCACTTTGCTTGGCGCGCGCCTCAAACTCGGCGCGCTTCTCGTCCACGAGTTTCTGCTGGTGCACGTCGAGCTGCGTCTTGCGAATGAGGCCGATGCTCTGCAGGTGCTTCTCGATCACGTGGCCGAGCTCGGCGATGATCGAGGGCATGAACTTGCCGCCGGGTTGCCAGTAGCCGCCGCGCGGGTCGAACACCGCCTTCAGCTCGTCCACCAGGAAGGTCACGTCGCCACCCTTCCGGAACACCGCCGAAATGATGCGCGTGAGCGCCACGATCCACTGGAAGTGATCGAGGTTCTTCGAATTGATGAACACCTCGAACGGCCGGCGCTGCTCGTACTCAGTGCCCTCGTTCAGCACGATGTCATTGATGGTGACGTACATGGCGTGGTCGGAGATCGGCGTCTTGATCTTGTAGGTCGAGCCGATGAGCATTTCCGGACGCTCGAGTTTCTCGTGCATGCGGATGACTTTGGCGGTGTGGCCGTTCTTGTCGCGCACGAACTCATCCGCCACCTGCGCCGGCAGCCGCCCCTGAGCCACCTTGTCGAGCGCCGCCCTGGGTTCGGCCTTGGGTTCGGCCTTATCCTCCGGCTTCTGCACCGTGTACTTGACGATTTTCCTGTCGATCTTGATGGTCATAGCGATATTCCTGCCCGTTGGGGCGCGCGCTTCAGTAGCGCCCGTAGTAGCCGTCCTTCATGGCGTCAAACAGATTCGCGGCGGTGTGAATCTCGCCGTCGTAGTCGATTTCCTCGTCGCCGCGCACTTCGACCACCGAGCCGTCCTCGAGCGTGAACTTGTAGAGGGTGTTCTTCAGGTCCTGCTCCTTCACCAGTACGCCCTGGAACGCCTCCGGATTGAAGCGGAAGGTCGTGCAGCCCTTCAGACCCTGCTCGTGTGCATACACATAGATGTCTTTGAATTTCGCGTAGGGGAAATCCGTAGGCACGTTCGCCGTCTTAGAAATCGATGAATCGACCCACTTCTGGGCCGCAGCCTGCACCTCAACATGTTCCTTGGGAGTGACCTCGTCCGAGGCGATGAAGTAGTCCGGCAGTCTTTCGCCATCGTTGGTTGCTCCAGGTGTGGCATGCGGGTTGACCAGTTCGCGATACGCCAGCAACTCGAATGAATAGACGTCGATTTTTTCCTTGGACTTCTTGCCCTCGCGGATCACGTTTCTGAAGTAGTGATGTGCAAAGGAAGGCTCGATGCCATTCGAGGCATTGTTGGCGAGCGACAGCGAGATCGTGCCGGTGGGCGCGATCGAGGTGTGGTGCGTGAAACGCGCGCCGGTTTCGGCGAGCTCGTGCACCAGCTGCGGAGCGACCTGCGCCACGCGCTGCATGTAGCGGCTGTACTTGGCGTGCAGCAGGCGCCCCGCGATCTTCGAGCCGGGCTTCCAGCCGTCCTTCACCATCTCGGGGCGCTTGCGCAGCATCTCCCTGGTGATCGTAAAGTCCTCGTTCATGATCGGCGCCGGGCCCTTTTCACGCGCGAGCTCAAGCGCTGCTTCCCAGCCCGCCACCGCCATCTCGCGCGCTGCGTCCTCGGTGAACTGCACCGCCTCGGGCGAGCCGTACTTCATGCGCAGCAGCGCCAGGGTGCTGCCGAGGCCTAAGAACCCCATGCCGTGCCGGCGCTTGCGCAGGATCTCCTGGCGCTGTCGTTCGAGTGGCAGGCCGTTGACCTCGACGACATTGTCGAGCATGCGCGTGAACACCTTCACGACCTCGCGGTATTCATGCCAGTCGAATTCCGCGAAATCACCGAACGGATGTTTCACAAAACGGGTGAGATTCACCGAACCTAACAAACATGCGCCATACTCCGGCAGGTTCTGCTCGCCGCACGGATTAGTGGCGCGGATATCTTCGCACCACCAGTTGTTGTTCATCTCATTCGAGCGGTCGATGAGAACGAACCCCGGCTCGGCGAAGTCGTAGGTGGACGTCATGATCACGTCCCACATGCGTCGCGCCGGCAGCGTCTTGTAGATCTTGCAGGCCACCAGGCCCTCGTCGTTCACGACGTAGCCCTCGTGCACCGGCCACTCGCGCCACAGGAACTTCTTCGCATCCTGCAGATCCGGCTTTTCCTCCTCGTATTCCTTTCGCGCCAGCGGGAATGCGAGCTTCCACTCGCGATCCTCGCGCACCGCCTGCATGAACTCATCCGTGATCAAAAGCGACAGGTTGAACTGGCGCAGGCGCCCGTTCTCGCGCTTGGCGCGGATGAACTCCATGACGTCCGGATGGCCGATGTCGAAGGTGCCCATCTGCGCGCCGCGGCGGCCGCCGGCGGAGGAGACGGTGAAACACATCTTGTCGAAGATATCCATGAAGGACAGCGGACCGGAGGTGTAGGCGCCCGCGCCCGAGACAGATCGGA
>Ga0210384_10007341_pt1 | contig 11641 bp, 13 predicted proteins | sample IncBWH2MmetaG_FD_160574 | JGI IMG/M metagenome (GOLD analysis project Ga0210384, IMG submission 160574) | Forest soil microbial communities from Barre Woods Harvard Forest LTER site, Petersham, Massachusetts, United States - Inc-BW-H-2-M | ecosystem: Environmental > Terrestrial > Soil >...
CTCCACCGAAAGCCCAAACCGTCTCCCTTGTTTCATAAACACCACCTTCGAAAACAGCTTTATACCAGATGGTGTTGCATCGACCGTTTGAACCGGCACGACTTACCAGGCAAGTGGAATTCCTTCCGAGTGGCCCGTCATCCGCTAATCGGCGGCAGGCTTGAAGGAAGTCCCCAGCTTGACTTAGCGAGTCAGGTCAGAACGAGGGACGTGTTGTTGGGGCTGGGGCTGGCGATTTCCACATCGTCTTTGCGCAAAACGATCTGTTCTTCGCCGAAATGGCCCTTTTTCACTCCAGCTTTTCCTTTCGCGGTTCAATACCCGGAGAAGCCTCGCTCGTGGCGGGATGCTGCCTCCGGCCTACGTGAATACCCGAGCCCTCTCTAATCTTCCTCATCGTCTCGGTCGTCACCTCGGGCACGCAGCGCGTGTCTCGAAACGTAATCGGCGACAGCCCTGCCTAGAGTGTTTGCACGAACGCAGGAGGTTCGGAAATGAATGCCGCCGAAGACGCGCGCATTGGCGATTTCCGCTACCGCGTCCGAGAAACTTGAAAACGAACGAGTGCCCGGACGCACATCGGAAGTAACGGTAAACGTCGTATTTTCTCCAAAAGCGGCGCCGAGGATGAATGCGGCAGAACCACTCACCGCAGAATGGCCGGATGGATACTCGGGATGCGCCGGAGTTCCGGCGGGATAGAAGTCCAGCCAGGGCACCCACGTTGGGTCCGCGTCAGCAGGGGTGAGGCCCGCCCGGATCGCAGTGATCGGCCGCCAGAAAACGTAGCGGTACTTGGAATCCCAGCACGCTATCGCTGCGTCGGCCATGGTGACATTCAGCAAGGCGAACAGGTGTGCATTCTCGGTCAGAGTCAACCCGCGTTCCGAGGCAAGCTGCGTGGCAATACGATTCCAGTAGAGCGGCGTATTACCGGCCCAAAACAATGCAAGTTCGGATTGATCGGGCGTGCGCGATGAGCCAGCGAAGATGCCCATAATTTTCAGTTCGTTGAGATCGGCGGCGTACTCCGGGCTGTTCAGCGCAAGTGGCGGCGGCAAGCGCAACTGTGATGGCCTGGCCAACACCCACGGCGTCATCGAGGCAAATTGAGGTCCAGCGCCCGGTGCGTTAAGCGGCGGCGTGGGCCGCCAAGCGCCGACGGCACCTGGTGTTCCGACGATACCCAGCACGCCCTCGAATGGTGGGGGCTGGGGCGCGATCCCATCGGTCAGCCTCCAGGCCCAAATGGTGTCGGCAACTGTTTGCCCCCACGCAACCCCCGCGGCGATGGATTGAGCTTTTATGGTCAAGGCGAGCGCTGCGAGCGAAGCATTCCGCTGAGCGGTAAGAGTCCCGGTCTGAGGCGGATACAAATCCACAAGAATGACGTAGGCCGCCTGAATCGCCGCTGCGCGTCTGGATGCGCCCTGCGGCGCGTTCGGTTTGACATGCAGCGGCCGGAAGTGCGGATCGATGCCATTGACGGCATCGAAAACCGATGCCGAGACCAGAGCAACAACACGGCTGGTCGCCAGCGGATTGGTGCCGCCGGCAATTACAGTGGTGTTCATGATGCCGATCCACTCCAGCACCGGGTCCGGCGTAGCGGCCGACATCGGGAATGGACTAGCGGCGAGCAGCGCCACAATCAACAGCAGCATTGCGCTCCAAATAGTCGCGCCGGCACCTCGCCAGCAAAATGACTGAAAAGGACTTGGAATGGACCGGGTCGCTTTGCGAAGCATGTATCCTCCTACTTCCCTTGATAGTCGCTGACAGAACGTCAAATCTGGGCAACCGAAGGACGACCGTAGCGCCCGGACTTGATCGCTTGCAGCGGGATGCTGTGCCCTTTGTGTGTGGTAGCGCAACGTGCATTGCAGGGCAAACTGGAGCAAAGTGTGGCACGCTCACTCCGTTTTGATCTGAACTCATGATTGCCACGGAAACCAACGAATGTGATAATCCCCGCCAAGCAGGAGCCCCAGGTCATGCCCATCGAGGCGATATCAAGCCCTAGGACCGTCGCGGATTCCCAAAGGCGGCGTCTGGAATCCTGGAAGGAGATCGCAGCCTATCTGGGGCGCGACGTCACGACCGTACGCCGGTGGGAAAGGCACGAGGGGCTCCCGGTCCATCGTCTCCTTCACAAGAAGCTCGGTTCGGTTTATGCCTACACAACGGACCTGGACGCGTGGCGGGATACACGGGCGCCTGTAGTCGCAATCGATCCCCAGAATGCGCGCCCTGTGTCGGAGGTCATCCGACACGGAGCTGGTGCGCGTAGGGTGGCTGCATTCGCGGTACTGGCGCTAACGCTGGCCCTTGCCCTGATATGGCTTGTGCACGAGCGAACTATCAGACCTGCGAGTGCCATCGGCGGCATCCGGTCACTCGCCGTTCTTCCACTGCAAAACTTCTCCGGTAGTCCAGAGCAGGACTACCTTTCCGATGGTATGACCGAGGCTCTGATTGCCCGGCTTTCGACAATTCAAACCCTGCGGGTGATCTCGCGAACTACCGCGATGCAGTTCAAGGGCACGCGGAAGTCCGTGCCTGCGATTGGGAAGGAACTAAACGTCGATGCGGTCATCGAAGGCTCGGTATTACGATCGGGAGACAAAATTCGCATCAGTGTTCAGTTGATTCGGGCCGACACCGACGAGCACTTGTGGTCTGGTACGTTTGACCGCGATGTGCAGGACATCCTAGCGCTTCAGAGCGATGTGACCTACGGCATTGCGCGGCACATTGAGGTAGCGGTTAGTGGCACGCCAAAAGGCTCACCCGTTTCCCCGCGCACGGTAGCGCCCGGAGTCTACGAGGCGTACCTGAAGGGCCGTTTTGCGCTGCACAAGAACAATCGGGCCGGGCTCGCGGAGGCACTTCGCCAGTTCCAGGTCGCGATCGATACCGACTCCACGTTTGCTCCGGCCTACGCGGGCTTGGCTGCTACTTACAGCGCTCTCGGGCTCGTTTTCTACGGCGAGCGCCCCAGTGAGACCCGCCCAAAGACCCTCGCCGCGGCTCGGAAAGCATTGGAATTGGATCCTGAGCTTGCAGAGGCCCGCGCACTGCTTGCAAACGCTCTGCAAAAAGACTGGCACTGGGCGGAAGCGGAAGCCGAATATAGGCGGGCCATCGAACTGACCCCCAGCGATGCGGCCGCTCGCGCGGGCTTGGCCGATTGGCTGCTATGCCAGGGCCGGACTGAGGAAGCGCTGGCCTCGGCCCGACGAGCGCAGGAGCTCGACCCGCGGGCATTTGACGGCACTCAAGTCGGCTGGATTTTCTTTCAGGTTCACCGCGACGATGAGGCCATTCGGGAATTGCGCACTGCGCTGGCAATAGAACCTAAGGACCCGATGGCTCTCTGGTTTCTTGGCTACGCACTTATCGGAGCCGAACGTTTCGATGAAGCGATCACAACTCTGGAGAACGCCGCTTCCCTTTCTGACCGCAGCTCGGCTGTCCTGGGCGTGCTCGTGCGTGCCTATGCCGGCGCCGGCCGCCGTACGGAAGCCCTGCGGGTTCTCGGCGAGCTTCACCGGCGCCGACAAAGCGGTTACGTCCCGCCAGCCGCATTCCTCAATGCTTACCTAGGTCTCGGTAATACAGAGGAAGCGTTTGCATGGCTAGGGCGCGCCGCCGAGGAACGATCGAGCATCCTGCAATTTCTCAAAGTACATCCGTTCTTCGATTCGTTGCGCGGCGACCCGCGGTTCGCGGAGTTTCTACGGCGGGCGAACCTCTAACCTAGGGTAGAAGCACCCGCATAGGCCCATATAGAATGCGTCTGTATCTGGACCGCTCATCCGTGCCTCTGACGCGCTGTATGACGAGCAGTGTGTATGTCGCAACCAATTTTGCGCCATTGATCAGAACGTCGGTAGCTCGGGAGTCCTGGACGAGTTGTGGGCAAATCGGAAGTAATGGCGTAACTCCTGATTAACGCGCGAACCGGACAAGTGGAAATCGGTCCGATCCTCAATGTCCGGTAACCCGACTTACCGGGACTTAGCGGAGCAGTTAGGTAAAGTTTCCCAGATAGGTGACTCGGTGTTAGGCAGATAGGGCGTCGACCAAATAAAAATGAGGCGTCCAGAGCCCATGGTACTCAGAACCTTGTACGGGGCGATCCGACAGTCGGAACTGCACCCGAAAGGTGCTAGACTTCGGCCACATGGAAGTTTTCCGTGTCAACCAATCGCTCATCCCGAATTGTCCGCGTCAGTGCTTTCGAGGTTAATTCTCAAACAGGGGAGCTCCGCCAGCGGGGGCAGAACGTAAGGACCAGCCCTTTCAGGTGTTGGCTGTTCTGCTTGAACGGCCCGGAGAAGTGGTTAGGCGCACCGGGCGGCACCGATGGCTGCCCTGCGGTCTCACGTAGAGATAAAGTTGAAATCGAGAATGCCAGACCAGCGGTAGGCGAAGAAGCCGTGGAAGTGGAGGTGATTCTCCCATTCGTTCGAACTTTTCCCCACCAGGATGCACCGGAGCCCGAATTTTCCGAGAGTGCGAAAGGAGAATTCCAATGAGGAGACATACGACCACGCTGGTATTTGTTCTTGTTTTCGTTGGGGCGGTGCTGATGGCGGCATGTGTGAAGCCCTACCACGAGGAAAACGAACGCTACGTTTTCGTGGCCACGAATATTAACTTGCCGTACTGGAAGGAGGCAGAGGCGGGGTTTTTGGACGCAGCCAAAGCGCTCGGCGTAAAGAGTGAACTGATTGGTCCTACGGGGTACGCTCCGAACGCGGAACTAGGGACGTTCCGCCAGATCGTGGAACAGCACCCCGCCGGAATCTGCCTCTCCGCGGCGCGGCCCGAGATTTTCCGGGCAGAGATTGACAGGGCCGTGGCGCAGGGCATTCCGGTGATCTGCGTGGATGCGGATGTGCCGGATTCGAAGCGCGTGCTGTACATCGGAACGGATAACTTCAAGGCTGGCAGGGAGAGCCTGAAGCGGATGGCGGCGCTCGCTCCGGGCAAAGGGAACATTGCGGTGATCACGATTTCGGGCCAGAATAACCTCGACAATCGAGTGGCGGGCGTGGCGGACGCGCTGGCGAATTTTCCTGCTCTGAAGGTGACAAAGATTTTGGATGACAAAGGCGACGCGCGAAGCGCGTTTGACCAGGTCTCCGAGCTGATACAGAAGAAAGAAAAAGTAGACGGAATTATTTGCTTGGAGGCGACAGGTGGTTCCGGCGCCGCTGAAGCGGCGCACCACTTCAACATGGAAGGCAAGCTGCCGATCGTGGCCTTCGACAACGATCCGGAGACACTTGATTGGATCGACCGCGGCGTAATTACGGCCACGATCACGCAAAAGCCCTACGTCATGAGTTACTACGGGCTGAAGTTCCTCGACGACTTGCACCACAACGCGGTTCACCAATTTAAAGACTGGCGCACCGCCCTCGCGGCGCCGATGCCTACGTCTGTGGATACTGGCACGGTGGTCGTGGACAAAAGTAATCTAAACGTTTACCGCGAGGCTTTGGCCGCGCACTGATTGCCTTGGCAGCGATTATTGCTATCTGGATTGTGATCTCGGAGGACTGCTGCTCGATGAAAAAAGCGCCTCAATGACGGGGAGTGAAGCTTGAGAGCCGGAAGATGCCGGAAGGAATGGAGCGTATGCGGTTGGCGGTCACCAAGCACTGGCGGTATTCGCAGGCAGCGTGAGACGCACGGGAGCCTCTGGTTCAGCACTTTCCCATCTTTGGTCTGATTAAGGCTTGAGGGAGAATCGATTGCTCACACCCGATTTAGCGGTCTAGAGCCGCCTGCTCCCGTCTCAAAGCCGTGGAATAGTCAGTCCAACGATCAGGACCGAGAATCGGCAACGTGTTCGCAGTCATTAGGTGATCGGCCAAAATCTCGACGTGAATTTTAAGTTTGGCTACTTCTTTTTCAAGTTGTTCAATCCTAGATTGTTCGGTAATGGGCATGTTTTCCTCCCATAAGGACAAGCCTGCGTCGGGTGTATTTGAATGGCAACGATATATTTAACAGCGTGTCTAAAGTAGAAAAGACGTTGCGGCCAATCCAAGCATACTGGACCGAGCGTCGAGCATGGCAAGCGTGTAAAATAAGACCATGAAGGCGGCGGGAGGTGCAGCATGAAATACCGAATCGCGTTATGGGCGGCTGCTGGCTTTCTTGTTGCGAGTGGGTGGGCGGTTTATTTCTTAGTGGCAAGCAAAGAACATCCGATGGAACCGATTGTGTCCACTCTTCTCCGGTTAACCTGCCCCGTTGCGATTGTCGGCTCGCATTACCCCGTTAGCCTGTATTCGACTCTTGTTGCAAATGTCGCCACGTATGCACTGGTCGGTCTAGGGGTGGAAACCCTGCGGCGGCAACTAAACCACGCAAACTAATTCAAGACGGGTCGCTACGTAAGTCTGATTAACGCGCTTACCGTACATGCGGAGTCCTGGTACGGTCCATTGTCCGGTAATCCGACTTATCGGGACTCAGCCTCGTCTTCGACGTAGGGAGACGCAAATTCCTCAACATACAAGCCAAGTTCGGCCGACCTCGTTCGTGCGATGGTGCAGCGATGGGGCACGCCTATATACATATAGTAGTCCCAACCGAAATGGAGGAAGCCATCGCACCAAATTGGCCCGGCGGTTGGCCATCAGGGACTTGAAGGACGCGGTTTCGAGCGCATTGCCGCATAGGAGGCGATGTTTGCCGAGTTTCCAGAGGTCGCCCGTTTGCGTAACCGATTGACAGGTCTCACCGAGATCGAAAACCTCATCTTCGTCTTGCTTCTTGCCCGCTTCACTGAGGATCAGGTCGATCTCGGGAACTTCGAAGCCGGTGATGGTAACGTCGAAGTTCAAGTCGATGGTTAGGAGGTGTTGCAGCTCGATCGCCAGGATTGACCTATCCCGGGACTATCCCAGCGCGGCCTCTTTATTTAGCCGGTTGAGGTTTTTGAGGGTTAGTCGAGTTGGGGATGGAGAGGGTTGCACAAGCGCCGCGTCCGAATATTCGGGTCTCATATCCCATGATGCTATTTCGTTTTGCGATTGTCATCTACTTTAGCCTCACATCGCATTGTCGACTTAAGCCGACTTCAATCTGTGGTCACGATGAATCAAGGCAGGAACCCCATCTGGTTAGAAATCGCGCGATGTCGTTTCAAGGATCATCGAATCCACAGCAAACAGCCCGTATCAGGGAATCCACATTCCCTATTCCTTCCCTGATCGTTCCCTGTTTTAATTCGTCTCTGAAACCCCTGTTTCCCGGTCAAAGCACTGTCCGGTAGCATTTTACGGCAGGAGGCTTGGCCCGCACCGTTAAAATTCCCTGTATTTTTCCCTGTTAGCTGGGAATTTGGGCGGAGAATAGTTCGCATAGGACTGCATCCTCCGCCAGTTTTGAAAGTCTGCAAAATTCCCAATCTGTAACGAAAGCCGGTTTTGTTACCACGCCTGCTACCGTTTCGAGCCAAAAAGTCCGCTTTTTCCTGACCACTTCAAATACCCCTAACGTAAAGCTACCAGCAGCAGCCAAGTCCTGACCCAAACGCGTCTACCGATCTGGTGGAAAAGAGCTTGACATATTCCTATATGGGAATATATTGGGAGCATGGCAAGGGCGGCGACAACCTCGGACGCGTTCAATGCTGTCGCGGAACCGCGGCGGCGGGACATCCTGAACTATCTAGCCATGCGCGAGAGGTCGGTCACCGAGATTGTGGACGCCATGGCGATGGAGCAGCCTTCGGTTTCCAAGCACCTGAAAGTTTTGAAAGGCGTTGGCCTGGTGGAGGCCCGGAGGGAGGGTCGGCAGATGCTTTACAAGGTGAATGGTATGGCGATCCGGCCGTTGCACGAATGGACGAGCACGTTCGAGCGACTGTGGAAGCACCAACTGCTGCGAATCAAGGAACGCGCCGAAGCCAACAAAGCGCAGAAACAATAATCTTGTGGAATTGCAAACGAGGAGGAAATCGTGAGTTCACCCGCACTATCGCTGGAAGCGACAACGATCCATATCGCGGAGGAGATTACCGTGCGCGCGTCGATCGAGGCGACGTTTGCCGCTCTGCTGGATCAACTCGGACCGCACAACGAAACTCAAGTGGACAAGCCAATGCCGATGAAGCTGGAAGCGTGGCCAGGCGGCAGATGGTACCGCGACCTGGGCGACAACAACGGCCATTACTGGGGAACGGTGCAGGCGATCAAGAGGGCGACGCTGCTGGAAATATGCGGGCCACTGTTTATGTCCAATCCAGTGATATCGAATCTTCAATATCGGCTGAAGGAATCGGGCGGCGTGACCATCATTGCATTTCGCCACCAGTCGTTTGGTCTGGTGCTCGAGGAGTACAGAAACGCAAAGAATGGCTGGGCACACTTGCACGAGCGTATGCGGCAGCGAGCGGAAGCGCCGCGGCCCCGCTGAGGCGCGGACGACTTAGAAGTTCAGCGGAGGGGAATATGTGCCCAGCATGCATCGCAAGCGTTGCAGTGATGGCCGCCGGAGCGGGATCCACGGGAGGAATTCTGGCGGTGTGCATCGGCAAATTCAGAGAGTTTCTCAGGGCGAATGGTCTCGGTCTGTTTCAGAAAATCAAGGAGAAATAAAATGGCAACCAGCAAGCAAAGTGGCATGGAGCACCCGAAAGAGCAGCTCGCAATGAAAACTCCGCCCGTCGTCTCGCCGCAGGAATGGGAGGCTGCGCGCCAGCAGCTCCTCGTCAAGGAGAAGGCCTTCACCCGCTCCCGCGACGCGCTGGCCGCCGAGCGTCGGCGCATGCCGTGGCTGGCCGTGGAGAAGAAGTACGAGTTCGACGGGCCTAAGGGCAAGGTGAGCCTGCTCGACTTGTTCGAAGGCCGCCCTCAGCTGATCGTCTATCGCGCCTTCTTTGAGCCCGGCGTGTTCGGCTGGCCCGACCATGCCTGCCGTGGCTGCTCCTTCGGTGCCGACCAGGTCGCCCACCTGGCCCATCTGAACGCCCGCGACACCACCCTCGCCTACGCCTCACGCGCGCCGCAGGCTGACATCGAGCGCCTGAAGGCACGAATGGGCTGGGAGATGCCGTGGTATACCATCACGGACAGCTTCGACACCGACTTCGGCGTGAACGAGTGGCACGGCACGAACGCGTTTTTCCGCATAGGCGAGCGTGTATTTCGCACCTACTTCATCAACAACCGCGGCGACGAGGCGATGGGGAGCACCTGGAGCTACCTGGACATAACTGCGCTCGGGCGCCAGGAGGAGTGGGAGGACTCGCCCGAGGGCTACCCCCAGACTCCACCGTACAAGTGGTGGAACTGGCATGACGCATACGCTGCCGACGGCTCGGTTGACCCTAGGTGGAACAAAGTGCTGGAGAACGCAAAGGTGACGTTGAACCTCAACGACTAGTGCGGCCGAGTACGCGATCGCTCACCTCGGAGGCGTGCTGGTGGAGGAGACCCCGCTTCCGTTGGTGGGCTGAGTAGGGCTTCGTCCCTAAGAGCGCCGTTTCCACGGCCAAAGTGCTCTCCAGTAGGGCTTTACGGCAGAGTGGCCTCGGCCAAACTCCCAGAAACCCATGTATTTTTCCCTGTTACCAGGAAATTTGGCAGATAATAGTTCGCAGGAGACTGCATCCTCCGCCAGATTTATTCAATCCTCCTGTTCAAGACCATCTGGTGGATTACCGTGTCACCATTTTCCGCGGGCATGAGGACGATGCGGCTATAGGTCATAAGCTTTTTCTTACCTCCCTGACGGCAGACCCGGGCTACGAATTCTCCCGCCGAAAATAGGAATCCTTTTCTTTTGGCCTTATTTGTACCTAAAATATAAGGCGCAAAGGCGTGACTCAGCGCTGCTGCCTCGGAGTGAATCCGCCGGCCGTGAAGGTGGGAACGGTCCCTGGTGCAAAGCCAAGGGCCAAACCAGGAAGGCTTTACGGTCCCACAGCGAAACATTTTGACTCGTCAAGGCGTATATAAGGTACTGGACGAGCGGCAGTAGCCTTGTGTCCTGCGCGGGTGCTCCCCCGCGGACGGCCAAAGAGGAACCCATGAAGACGTGGCAGAAAGTCGGGATAGGAGTCGGTGCGGTAGTGGTTTTGGGCGCGATTGTGGCGATCAGCGTCAACCAGGCCAACAAGGGCGTAGTCACCGTGCAGACCGCCAAGGTGGCGCCGCAAGATAGCTTGGTTTCGCAGGTGACCGCGTCGGGCGAGATCAAGCCGACCACCTACACGAACGTGACCGCGCAGGGATTTGGCCGCATCACCGCGATCCTCGTAAAAGAGGGCGACCACATTAAAAAGGGCGATGTCCTGCTCACCCAGGAAAATATCCAGGCCAACGCGGACGTGCAAGCGCAGTCCGCGGCCATCAACTCCGCGGAATCCGGTGTGCAAGCCTCCGAGGCCAGTTACCGCTCCGCGCAAGCCGATCTCTTGCAGCAGCAAGCCAACCTGGAAAAGGCCAAACTCGATTGGGAGCGCGGCCAAGGCCTCTTCAAAGATGGCTTGATTCCCAAGCAGGACTTCGATCAGCGCAAGACCACTTATGATGCCCAGGTTGCCGCGGTGGATTCGTCAAAAGCGCGGGTGCTGTCGCTGAAAGCGACGCTCGATCAGACGCGCTCGCAGGTGCTCCAAGGCCGCGCGGTGCTGGTGCACACGCAGGACATTTTGCACAAAACCACATACACGTCGCCCATCAATGGCATCGTGAGCTACTTACCAGAGCGGATCGGCGACTACGTCGTGCCGGGCATCCAGAATTCTAACGGCAGCTTCCTGATGACGCTCTCGGACATGTCCATCGTCACCGCCGAAGTAAAGGTGGACGAGACCGACATCGTCAGCGTCAGGATCGGTCAGGACGCCGACGTCACCATCGACGCCGTCCCCGGAAAGATCTTCAAGGGCAGAGTCACGGAGATCGGCTCGCAAGCGGTCTTGCGCACTTCGGGCTTGGCGACCACGCAATCCACCACCAGCAACCAAGAAGCGAAAGATTTCAAGGTCGTGGTGACCCTCGCCAGTCCCCCGGAAAATCTCCGCCCGGGCCTTTCCACCACCGCAAAAATCAAAACCGCCGAAAAGAAAAACGTCTTGGCGATTCCCATCCAGGCGCTGGCTGTGCGCACCCGCAAGGATCTGGAAGAAGCCGCCAAGAACGCGAAGGGCACCGGCTCGAGTGTCACTCTGGCCGCCCCGCCCCCGACTGCGCCCGGCGATCCGAAGAAGGACGAGATTCAGGGCGTTTTCGTGGTGAACGGCAAGAAGGCCGTGTTCCGCCCGGTCGAGACCGGCATTTCCGGCGTCACCGACATTGAAATCACCAAGGGCCTGCAGCCGGGCGACGAAATCGTCGTCGGAAGTTACAAAGCCTTGCGCACGCTGAAGCCCGAGGCCAGCGTCAAAGTGGACAACTCGGCGCCCAAGAAGACCGAAGATCAACAGAGCTGACGCCGCCGCAACACCAAGGAAAAACGCATGCCCCTGGAGACAACTTCAACGGAGTCGTATCGCGAGGATCTGGTCAGTTCCGGAATCGTCATCAAAACGGAAAAACTCGCCAAAGTCTACGAAATGGGTGCGGAAAAAGTGCATGCCCTGAACGGCGTGGACGTCGAGATCCGCAAG
>Ga0210384_10007342_pt1 | contig 11639 bp, 12 predicted proteins | sample IncBWH2MmetaG_FD_160574 | JGI IMG/M metagenome (GOLD analysis project Ga0210384, IMG submission 160574) | Forest soil microbial communities from Barre Woods Harvard Forest LTER site, Petersham, Massachusetts, United States - Inc-BW-H-2-M | ecosystem: Environmental > Terrestrial > Soil >...
CGCCTGAGAAGGGCGATTGGCTCGACAGTTGGCTGGACCGGCTGCAAATTGCGTTCATCGGGGGCGTGCGCGAAGACTCCGATGAATTCATGAAACATCTGCTCGTTCAACCGGCGGCGGTTTATCCCGAGATCGCCATGCGCGCGGGGGTGCAGGGGTTCGTGAAGTTGCAGGTGCGAGCGACGCGGGATGGACACGTCGAAGTAGAAAAATTGATTGACGGTGCGCCGAGCCTGGCGGATGCGGCAATCGCTACAGTCAAGCAGTGGCGAATCAATCCGACGTGGGTGCTTTCCAAGCGAGGCGATGTCATCTCTACGGTAACGTTTAATTTTATCTTGCATTAAAGCGAGCAGGTGCGCTGGCGCGAAACACGCGCGAGTTTAAGTTCGGGTCCTCGGGTCTTCGGATCAATCGGAATGCGTCATCGAAGGGGGAACTGTTATGGCTCGCCGCGCTTTGGGTATCGCTGCATTTCTAACGCTGGTCCTGGCAACGGCTTCGGCCGTACCGTGCTTTGCGATCAGCAAAGAGTTCAATCAGACGTATCCGCTGCAGCCGGGTGGCTCATTCGAGCTGCAGAACGTGAATGGCACCGTGGACGTGCAGACCTGGGATCGCGATGAAGTAGAGGTGCACGCGGTAAAAACGGCGAAGCACCAGGAGTCGGATCTGGCGCTGGTGTCCATTGATGTCGATGCCAAACCCGATGCGGTGTCGGTCACCACGCGCTATCCGCAGAACGAAGGCGTCGAAGTGGCCGTCGAGTATACCGTGCGCGTTCCACGTTGCGCGCATGTCGAGCATCTCGGTACCGTCAACGGGACGCTACGCGTTGCCGGTGTCGAGGCCGTGGAAGACCTGCGCACGGTCAACGGAAACATCGAGGTCTTCGAAGGCGGCGGCGCTGTCCACGCGCATACCACGAACGGGAACATCCACCTGGAGCTTCTGCGCATTCAGGATAAGAATGGAGCCATGGCGGAGACGACCAATGGCTCCGTGCTGCTGGCCGTTCCGGCAAGCATTCAGGCAGATCTCGAAGCACGGTGCTTGAACGGCAGTTTTTACTCAGAATTGCCGCTGGCATTGCTGAGTACGCAACGTCCCCGTGAAACGCGCGGAAGACTGGGCAAAGGTGGAGTACCGATACACCTGAACACCATCAATGGTGGAATCCGAGTTGTCGCCCTACGGTCGACGGTTTAGCGTCCGCCGCGTCTAAGGAGAAATAGGAGGGCAACGGCGATGAAAAAAAATGTATGGATCGGTGCGGCCGGCCTTGCGGCGCTGGCTCCCGTGTTGATGGCACTTCCCGGGCGCTCATCGGCTGGACAACAACAGATGCCTGAGCCGGCGATCGTGAGTCAACAAAGAGTGCGGGTGCAAGAACCCGACAATGTCACGGTACTCATCGGCGAAGAAGGCCCGAGCTGGCTGGGTGTCGAGGCGCGTGAGGTTACTCCGGAAAATGTGAAAGAATTCAAGCTGCCCGCGGAGCGCGGTGTCGTCGTAGGCCACGTTTCGCCGGACAGTTCCGCGTCTAAGGCTGGACTGAAAGACACCGACGTGATTACCGAGGTCGATGGCCAGCGTGTGGAGGGAGCGGCGCAATTTCGCCGCATGATTCGCGAGATTCCGGCTGGCCGCAGCGTTCAGCTTACCGTTTGGCGCGATGGACACACGCAAACGATTAGCGCGACCCTCGGAAAAGCCGAGGAAAATCATCGCGCCTTGATGAATGCAGCGCCGGGCGCATTTGCATTTCGCATGCCTGAAGTGGAAATTCCAGAAATGCCGGACGTGGAGGTTCAGCCGCTGCCGGGAATGCCGAACATGGATTGGGACAACGGCATGATGGTCTTGCCGATGAGCCGTCCGCGCCTCGGAATCGATGCGGAGGATATCGGCGGACAGCTTGGCAGCTTTTTCGGCGTACCGGACGGTGAAGGCGTGCTGGTGCGCAGCGTGAATGCCGGCTCCGCCGCGGAAAAGGCGGGCTTGAAAGCGGGCGACGTTATCACCAAGTTCAACGATGATCGCATCAGGTCGCTGGGCGATTTGCGCGAGAAGCTGGCGGCAAAGAATGACGACAAACCCGCAAAGCTCGGCGTGCTGCGGAACAAGAACGAAGTTACGTTGACGGTGGACTTGCCGGCAGCGGCGCAGAAAGTGAAGCGCAGGAGCGCACGCAGCACAAACATTTAGTTGCGGACATTGCGGTGCCTTTAGCGCTTCTCTCTGAAAACTCGAAAACCGACGATGCTTCAATAGCGGGGCGGGCGCAGCCAATCGCGTTCGTCCCGCTACGATTTTCCGTCTCGTCCGTATTTGCGGGCCAAGCGGAAGGGCCGGCTGATCGCATCCAGCATCCGCGGACGTTTTTCCTCGGCGCCCGCCACCCAATCCTCTTCCGTCGGAGAAAGCGAAAGCCTTAGCAGATAGGCCAGGCCGGGCAGAAAGCCGCCACGCATCCGGATGCGGAACCTCGCGCGCCCCAATAATCCGAACGGTTCGGCGTCGACTACCGGAAGGCGGCGGGCGATTTGCTTGGCAACGCTTTCGGCAGCCGCATCCGAGCGAAGCTCATCGGCAACCTGAATGGGCCAATTCGCGCTAAGCACATCCGTCGCAAGAAGCAGCCCTATGTGCAGCATGCGTTCTGCTTGGACTTCACGAGCCGCCAACGTCGCGCGGTCCCAATCGATGGCTTGCTTCGACACCAGCGCAGAAACATCCGCGATCCACATCAACCGCTCCCAGAAATGTTTGGCGCCATGAATGCAGATCAGAATCAGCTCGTCTTCGGTGGACAGCGCGGGAACATCACGACCGTCGAAGGGCACTCGGGCTTGCCGCTCAAATAGTTTCTCGACCGATAAAGACTTCGGGTAATAGCGGAACGTGCGCTCGGTATGAAACTCGACAAGAAGTTTCGTGCCGCTCTGCAGAAAAACGTATTCACCAGGAACCTTCTTCGCTTCAATAGCCTTCAGCGGCACTTCGGGCTCGTAGTCCAGCGCAATCATCGCTTTGGTCGCACGCAGGACGTCGTCGTCGCGGACTACGAGGTCGAGATCGGTGTATTGCCGAAGTCCGGGATCTCCATAGCATCGCGCCGAAAGCACCGGCCCCTTGGTAAGCAAAACCTCGATGCCCAACGCTGCAAAACGATCGAGCACGCGGAACAGTTCCGCCGTCAAACTCAACGTGAACAGCGTTTGCGCACGCGCGGCATCACGCAGTTGCCCCAGAATGTCGGACGGCACGGTGCCTTGGTCCAGCTCGCCCAGTCGTTTTGTTAGTAGCGGGAGAACGCCTTGCTCTTCTGCGAGCATCAGCAAGCGAGACCAATCCAAAGGCTTGCGAAAGAGCTCGTGCAGGCCGCGGTTCACGATATTCGGGCTTGCGCACTCCAACAGCGCCCGCCATTCGGCAGAAAGCGCAGTGCCCTGATTTGCCGCAGACTTCAGGAAGAAATCTCCATAGCGACCCCCACGAAGCATACGCGAGCCGTTCACTGCGCACTAGTGGTTGAGGACGAATCAAGGCGGCAAGCGTAAGTCTCGAGCTCGAGCGAATCGGACCGCAGAAATCAACACCTTCTGCGAGCTTTCGGTTTATTTCCGGGACCAGAGCGGAAACGCCGCGTCAAAAGCGGCATAGTGAGTGCGCGGCTCTTCCACTTCGTTTAGTGCCCTGCCGTCGAACTCCACCCACGCGTGCGCTTCCAATCGACCTGCGTTCTTTCGCGTCCCGATGCGCACGCTCGACGCCAGGCCCTGGCGGCCAAGGAACCACCACAGCGCAAGCGACCTCTCCAAGCAGGTGGATGGCACGATACCGTATCGAGCGGCGGCACTGACCAGGCAAGCTGTTCGCGCAACATCTTTGACCGCGCGCTCACCGGGCGGGCGCGGCTCAGCACTCGCATCCGGGAGGAAATAGCGCAGCATGTTCTGCGTTCCGCGAAGTCCGCACACGCGTAAGCCGACCGCAACCACCAGCAAAAGCACGGAACCGCGGAAAAACAGACTCCGCGCGTCGCGGTCCAACCTTCTAAATCGTTGCAGGAGTTTCAGCATCTGCGGAAACAATCTCGAGCAGGCCATTGTCGACCAACCGGCCCAGGAATTCGTCAAGATTTGATCGCAACAATTCCGGAGCAACGTCGTATTCGTCGAGAAGCTGATCGAACGCAGTGCCGATCGCGGGCGCCGCCGTCAGGACCTGCCACATTCGCGTACCGATCTGGTCCAGGCCGATATACCGCTCCGTTGCCAGGTTCAGAAAAACTGCTTCGTTGTCGAGGACCCGTACCATGACATGCGCGGGCACCGCGACGCGATCTGTAAACGCCACCATCCCTGGATCTCCTTCAAGGCGTCCAATGGTACAGCGTTGTAATTCGCGGGGCCTTTCAACCATATCATCGCGCCCCGAAATTCTAAAGGCGATTGGATGCGCCACCGTACCCTCCCGGGGTGCCCGCAAGTCCTCGCCATGGCATCACCGCATTTGTCTTCACACCGAAGACACGCTATAAATTCTTGCGTGTCTCAACCCGCGATCGCCATCGACTCGCTCGAAAAATCTTTTCCGCCGACGCGCAGCGGCTGGCGCACGTACCTGCAACCATTTGAAAAACCGACAGCGGTGGCTCTTTCCGGCGTTTCTTTCTTGGTGCGCGAAGGTGAGGCGCTCGCGCTGCTGGGCGCGAATGGTGCCGGCAAATCGACGCTCCTGCGGATATTGGCCACCCTTTTGCTCCCAACGCGCGGCGCTGCTCGCGTAGCGGGATATGATGCCGTTCGCGAGCCACGGGAGGTTCGACGCAGGCTCGGATACCACGCGGGAACCGATCACGGTTTTTATCCGCGGCTGACCGGCCGGGAGAATCTGCAATTTTTCGGCCGCCTGAATCATCTGTCCGCCGGCGCTGCAAAACAACGTATTGCGCGACTCGCGGAGCAATTTCGCCTCGATGAAGCGCTCGATCGCCAGGTGCGCACGCTATCTTCGGGCACGGTCCAGCGCCTGAGCCTCGCACGCGCCCTGGTTCATCAGCCGCGCGTTCTCTTGCTCGACGAACCAACCAGGAGCCTGGACGCCATCGCCGCAATGGAGTTCCGGCGCTTTTTGAAAAAAGAAATCGTGCAAGCCGCCGGGACTTCTCTCCTCTTTGCGTCTCACACGCTGCCCGAAGTCGAGTTGCTTGCCGATCGCGTCGCGGTTATCGACCGCGGACGTTTGCTCGGCTGCGACACGCCGGCCGCGCTGAAGCAGCGCACCGACTCGACCACCCTCGAGGAAATGTTTCTTAAACTAACTGGACGCAGCGCCGCGCATATCCATGGAGGTCCGCACGAATGATGCGCACCGCCCGCGATCTCTGGCTCTTCTTCTGGCGCGACCTGACCATCGCGCGCACCTATCGCGCACCGTTTATTCTGGAAGCGATCGAGGCTCTGTTCGGCGCGGCGATGTTTTACTACATGTCGCGATTCGTCGACAGCCCTCAACTCCGAAATTCCCTGCCGCAAGGCACCAGCTATTTCGCATTCGCCCTGGTTGGCTGGATATTCTTCGAGTACCTGCACACCGCAATCGATACCTTCGATCAAAGTATTCAGGAAGCGCGCGACAGCGGCACCTTGGAGCAGTTGCTGATCACGCAAACATCATTGCCGGTAATGCTCGCGGGCTCAGCGCTTTATCCTTTTCTGGCTGCGCTGTTGCGCGTCGGCGTCTATGTGGCCTGGGGCACGGCGCTCTTTGGATTTCCATTGCGCGGCGCGAACTGGATCGCGGTCTGTGTGGTCCTGCTTGCTACTCTGCTTGCATTCTCGGGTCTGGGCATTCTTTCCGCGAGCTACGTGCTGCTGTTCAAGCGTGGAAATCCGGCGAAGTGGCTGCTGCTCTCATTCTCCAACGTCGCGGGCGGCATGCTCTTCCCGACCAGTATCTTGCCGGATTGGCTGCAGTTTGCGGCACGCCTCAATCCGGTCACGTATGCCCTCAATGGGATGCGCGCGGCGCTGCTCTCCGGCGCGAGTCTGGCCGTTGTATGGCGGTCCGTGGCGGCGTTGTTTCTGATGGCCGCGATACTCCTGCCCGCTTCCATTGCCGTTTTTTCCTGGAGCCTGCGGCGCACCAAAACAACCGGCACGCTCACGCACAGTTAAAACGAGAATCTCCGCCCATTCCAAGCGTCAGGAGTTGGTTTCTTTCTTGGAGCGACCCCGCACAAGAAAAACCGGCCCTTCGCAGAGCCGATCCCAAAAGACTCTACCTGACCGGCGTTAGGACTTCTTTTTCTTGAGCTTGGTGTCGATGCCGGGAGCGATCTGCGCCAACGCTTCAAGTCCCTGCTTGGCCTGTTGCCCGTAGGTACCATTGGGGTCGAGATCCACAGCCTTCTGGTAAGCCTCCACGGTCCCAGGCTGGACGACGACTTCCATCTTGTCGCCTACCTTTTTGTATTCCATTGCGCCGACCAGGGAAGCGCCCAGCAGGTACCAAGCCTGCGCGCTCTTCGGATCGAGTTCCGTAGCCTTCTTCAGCGGCTCAACCGCTTCTTTCATCTTTCCCACGTTGTACATGGTGATCCCGGCATTCCGGTACGCCTGCGCGGCATTGGCCGGATCGAGCTCCGCGCTCTTTGCATACGCGGCCATTGCCTCATCGATCTTGCCGGCCCGCCCCAGGATCCCGCCTAAATTGTTGTAATAGGCGGCCGAAGGCTTCAGTGCCACCGCTTGTTTGTAAGCGTTCGCTGCATCGTCGGCACGTCCCGCCGTGTCATAGGCGTCGCCGAGTCGCGCCCAGATCAAGTTGAGATTGGCATCCTTTTCGGGAGCCGCCGCTTTCGCGGCTTCCAATTCCGTCACTGCTTTTCCAGAGAGATCTGTGACCTGCGCCTTCAGCGCATCACGCTGGTCGGCAGGGGCTTTCGCCATATCTGCTTTTGCCTGGGTCGCTTGCCCCAGAGCGGCAACCCCCGCCTCGAAATGCTGCTTCATCCCTTGGAACTTCTGTTTCTCTTCTTCCTGCTTCTTCTGTGCCTCTATGGCCGCGGCGCCCTGTTTGGACATGACGTCTTTAAAGTTCACGTTGACTTTCGGCGTCTCGCCGCTGCTGCCGACGTGAACTTGCGCGAATTCGTACGGCTTGTTGGGAGCGGGGAGTTCGACCGTGACGCTATAAACCCCCGGGCGCAGACCATGAAACGAATAGTTTCCGTCTTTGTCGGTCTTGGTCGTGACCTTGACGCCCTGATCGCTCACTGCGTCGATCGTCATGTCGGCCCATGGCTTGCCGGCGATGTCCAGGACGTTGCCGCTGAGTGCACCCTCCTGTGCGGCGGCGCGGGGCGCAACCGTGCAAAGTAGCGCGCCGACCAGCAAAGCAACGCACCACCATGATTTATTCCCGTGCGAACGTAGCGCGGTCAATCGCCAAGCTGTCCACTGACGACGTGACCGTGAAGCGCTCAACTTTGATAGCTTCATGCTCGATTCTCCTTTTGTCACCGGAAGGCTCCTACCCGAAGTCCCCCCGGGGCGCCATGCGCCCTATTATCTCTAATTTACTGCGGATTCCAAGCGCAACGCCCTCAAGAAGCCGCAACCGCCCCTCGGTATGGTATGGGATCAGCCGCGCCAGCCTCGGCAAACGCGCGGAGCCTCAACAAGCAACTGTCGCAGGCGCCGCACGCCACATCTTCGCTCTGATAGCACGACCAGGTTAGATGCAATGGCGCGCCCAGTTCCACGCCGCGCTGGATGATTTCACTTTTCTTCAGGGTGATCACCGGCGTCATGATTTCGATTTCTGTCTCTGGTCGCGTCCCCTCGCGGATTACGTTTTGAAAAGCGCGATAGTACTCTGGCCGGCAATCGGGATAGCCGGAGCTGTCTTCGGCCACCGCGCCGATGTAAATCGCGCCCGCTCCGATCGCTTCGGCCCAGCTCACCGCCACGGAAAGAAAATGCGCATTGCGAAATGGCACGTAGGTGACCGGAATGCTGCGCTCATGCGTCGCGGTCGCGTGGAGCCGATTTTCGGGAACGCCGATGTTCTTGTCCGTCAGCGCCGAACCGCCGATCGCACGGAAGTGATCGAGTTGCACGATGAGGCGGTGCGGCATGCCGTAATAGTCAGCGATCTCCGTGAAAGCCCGCCGCTCCCGATCTTGCGTAAGCTGCCCGTATCCGGCGTGGAGCAACGCGATGTTTGCGGCGCCGTGATGTTCGCGCGCGATGGCGGCGCTGACGCAGGAGTCCATCCCGCCGCTTAGGAGCACCACCGCTTTTCGTAAATCGGTCATTTTTATTTTTCGAGCGTTCTTGTTCGTGCGGTCAGTATTCAGTCGCCCTGGGATTGTTCGTTAGACGCCCTTGGTCGCCGGGTGCCAGACAAATTTGTGCATTTGCAACCCAAGCCGCACAGGCAACCCGTCGACGAGAATCCACTCAACCAACTGCCGCGGCTCCAGCCCTTGCCACTTTCCTTCGGGGTCGTCGAACACTGGTGAAAACAGGACCTGGCGAACGCGGCTTGCCAGCCCATATTTCGCGGTAAATTCGCGGGCGAATTCATAGTCGCGCCGCGTGGAGATAACAAATTTCACTTCGTCGCCGGGACTTAGCGCCTCCAAGTTGCGCACCTCGAAGGTGTCTGCTTCTCCAGAGTCCGGGCACTTCACGTCGACGATCTTGATCACTTCTTTGGGCAACCTGCCGATGTACCGTTCGCCGCTGGTTTCGATCATAACGATGTAACCATCTGCCAGCAGGATTTTCGCAAGAGCATAAATCTCTTCTTGCAGTAGCGGTTCACCGCCGGTCAGCTCCACCAACGGCACGGCAGCCGTGGACGCATGCCGCCCGTCTCCGCGGACAGCCAACTCGTCCACGCGCGCGCAGACTTCGTCAACGGTCATCTTCTTCCCACCGTGAAACGCGTAGGCGGTATCGCACCATGTGCACCGAAGATTGCACCCCGTGAGCCGCACAAAAATACACGGAAGGCCGGCGCGCGTTCCTTCTCCCTGAATCGACTTGAATATTTCGGTGATGAACATGCCCTGCGCTCTTAGTTTTTATTGTCGGCCGGACTTTGCGCGCGCGGTCCTTCGGGCCAGCCACCAGATGGCCACGAAGAATACTGTCACGGCAATGACCAGGCGTGCGTATCCGGGCGCTAGTCCTACGGACCGAAAAACCAGGATGTACCCCAGCGCCACCAGCAGGACCGGGATCATAACGATATAAATAGCTCGATTCATGCGTTTCCTGCTATCCGCCAGGGCGGTACTGCGCGCTGGCGGTATCTGTTTCCCACACAATCGTATCGGTCACTCGGGCTCCGGCGGGCAAACCCGCCAAGTGCCGGGTCACCTCGTCGTAAAAATACTTTGCCATATTTTCCGCCGAGGGATTCACGGTGCGGAACGGCTCAAGATCGTTTATGAACTGGTGGTCCAGCCCCCCGATAATGTCGCGCAACACGCGCTTGAGCTCGGTAAAATCGCAAAGCAGACCGATCGAATCAAGCTGTGGCCCCGCAAGCGTAACGCGCACCCGGTAGTTATGGCCATGAACATTCTCGCACTTGCCACGGTAACCCCGCAGCGCGTGTCCCGCCGAAAAAGTCTCTTCCACACTGACTTGAAACATTCCTGTTCGATGACCCCTGAACTCGTATCAGCTTAGATGTAACGCCTGCAAAGACTTAAACGCAACGCGGCGCTAAACTGCCGCAGCCTGCTTTTTCCCGAGGAACCGCTCCACATCCCGCACGTCATGCGTCTTCGCGTACTGCGGAAGCGAATCCAAGAAAATTTTACCATAGGGCATCCGTTCGATCCGGCTATCGAGCAATGCCAGTACCCCGCGATCGGTTTTTGATCGGATCAATCGCCCGAAACCCTGCTTTAGCGCCAGCACCGCCTGGGGCACCTGAAATTCCGCGAACGCGTTGCGCCCTTCTTCCTGCAAGGCACTCACCCGCGCGGCAACGATGGGGTCGCTGGGCACGGCAAACGGCAAGCGATCGACGATCACACAGGATAGTTGGTCACCCGGAACGTCCACGCCTTGCCAGAAGCTGGAGGTCGCGAATAGCACCGCACCCGGAGTGTTCTTGAAACGTTCCAGCAATGCCGATCGTGGCGCTGTGCCCTGCAACAACAACGGGAATCCTACTCGGTTTCTAACCCGTTCGAACAAATCATTCATCTGCGAGTAGCTGGTGAACAAGCAGAACGCCCGCCCCTGGCTAAGTTCCAGCAATTTCACAATTTCGTCCGCCGCGGCTGGGGCAAATCCCGGATTGCGCACATCGGGGATCGATCGCGGCGTATACAGCAGCGCCTGCTCCGCCCAATCGAATTCCGGCGGTAGCGCGCGCTCTTTTGTATGGTCGAGCCCCACCCGCTGCCGAATGTACTCGAAGCGCCCCGCGATAGTAAGCGTCGCCGACGTCAGCACCACCGTGTCGAACTTTTCAAACAGGCGCTCGCGCAGGATCTGGCTGACGTCGATCGGCGTAGCCGCGAGAAACACGCCTTTGTTCCGCCGCTCGTACCAATAGACGAAATTGCGTTCGTTCGATTCGAACAAGAACGCCAGCTCCTGGCGCAGCTCAAAACTCCGCCGCGCAATGCGCGTGAGTTCCTCGGGCTTCGGCGTCAATGCGGCGAATTCGGTTTCAAGCCCCTTCAACGCTGTTGCCAATGCATCGTACGCTTCGCGGTGCTGCTCGAGAAATGCCTCGCGTTCGCTGCGCGAGAAAGGAAATCGCCCGTCGCGTGCGGGGAAGCTGTCGAAGAACGCGCGGCCCCGTTCGCGGATTCGTTGCGTTCGGCGCAGCAAGGCTGCCGAACCCAACCGCAGCAGGCGCATCGTTTGATCCGCGTCCCGCGCGAGTTCTTCAAACCGGTAATTCGAAATCTGCCGTCCGAAGTAGTCGCTGGCGACGTCTTCCATCTCGTGCGCCTCATCGAACACCACGGCTGAGTATTCGGGCAAGATGCTCCCGAAATCGTCCTGCTTGAGGGCCAGATCCGCAAAAAAAAGATGGTGATTCACGATGATCAGGTCGGCGTCCTTCGCCCGCTGGTGCATCGCGGTGACGAAGCACTGGTTGAACTCCGGGCATTTCTGACCGGAGCAGGTATCGCGCCGCGCATCGAGCCGCGTCCACAGATCGGAATCATCCGGCAAAAATGTCAGCTCCGCGCGATCGCCGGTCTCGGTCAACTTCGCCCAGTTTCCGATCTGCCGGAACGCGTCGATCTCTTCCAATCCTTTCAGCATGGGCTGATCGGCCATCTGGTGCGCCTTGACTCGGCACAGGAAATTCGATCGCCCCTTCATCACCGCCACCTTCAACTCCGGCGCAAAGTGCTTCTGCAAAAATGGAATATCTTTCTGGTAGAGCTGTTCTTGCAGCGATTTGGTAGCAGTCGAAATCACCACCCGCCGCCCGCTGCAAATCGCCGGCAGCAGATACGCCAACGTCTTCCCGGTCCCGGTGCCCGCTTCAACGACGGCATGGTGCTTCGAAGTGAACGCATCGTGCAGCATCTCCGCCATTTCCAGCTGAGCGGCGCGATGCTCGTACCCGCCGATCAT
>Ga0210384_10007343_pt1 | contig 11638 bp, 11 predicted proteins | sample IncBWH2MmetaG_FD_160574 | JGI IMG/M metagenome (GOLD analysis project Ga0210384, IMG submission 160574) | Forest soil microbial communities from Barre Woods Harvard Forest LTER site, Petersham, Massachusetts, United States - Inc-BW-H-2-M | ecosystem: Environmental > Terrestrial > Soil >...
TCATGGCTTCAATGCCATCGGTAATGACGTTGCGTACGCGCCACACTCTTCCCATCCCACCGCTGCCCAGTTCATCGAGAATCTGGTAATCGCCGATACGCTTGGTTTCGTCGGTCATGTGAAAAGCTCCTTGACGTTTTGCTGACGTTTTGTCGAGAAATTATGCCGCTGACGCTGGCTTCTAGCCCAACTGGTCCAGGGCTGGGACTAGTAACCAGAGCTGCATTTTCGTCGGGGGATGGAACTTCAGGCCTTCGTTCTGGAGGCCACTATCGAATCAGCGGATAATTATGCTCCGCCACATTCCTGGGGGTCAAGGCTGTTGCTCAGCCATAGACTCCCAGCGCGTTCGGGCCACGGATAGCTTGTACTTGGCCGTATTCAGGCTCTTGGCGGCCTTTTGCTGGTGATCCTTCCAGCCCTCGGGCTCATCCGGATTGCGGTGGCGCATGAGCCTGAGGTTGGTTTCGGCCTCCGCCACGTAAAGCGAGGCTGCTCCCATATTTTCCGCAACAATCTGATCAATCGAATTGGCGCGCTGGGTCGCCAGGCTGAAGTCCGGCGGGAGGATTCCGATTTCGTCCGGAAGCTGGGGATGCTTGTCCGAGGTGATGCGCTTAAGCCAATCCTCAATCACGTGAATCGCAACCTTGAGCTGCAGCGTTACAGAAGCGATGTCGGTGCGGTGCTGCTGGTCCATCTGTTTGCGTAGAAGAGAGAGCGTTTCCGCGGCAATTTCCGATTGCCGGTTCGACGACGACACCTGCTCTCGAGCCGCATCCGCCTGCCGCTTGGCATGTCCCGCATAGTAGATGTTGACCGCGGCCAGCACCACCACCAAGATCACATTGGCGATGGCGGTGTAGGCCATGATCTGATTGATGCTGAGACCCAGTACATGCTCTGACATTCAGAAGCACCGTCCGGGGGAAAGTATAGACCGAGCAGGCGGCGTTTTAGTCGTACCGGTCAGGGTGCGAGAGCTCTTTGCCACGGCGGAGGAACCTTCACGGAGGCCATCCCCGCGGCCGTTGCGGCCTTGATGCCCATATCCGTATCTTCAAAGACCAGACAGGATTCCGGCGCCACTCCCAATCGGGCGGCGGCAATGAGAAACGCTTCCGGATCGGGTTTGCTCTTCTGGTAGTCCCCGGCGCATACCAGCGTATCGAACCGATCGAGAATCTTCAGGGTCTGGAGCGACGCGGTCACCGAATCCCGCGTGCTCCCAGAGACCACGGCAAAGGGAATTTTGCCGTGGCTGGCCTCAATATGTTCCAGCACCTCGGGCACGGCCTTAAGCTGTGGAAGAATTTCCAGGTAGAACCCTTCCTTCCGCCGGGATACATCCTCGACTGGCATATTCAGTCCGTGTTTTTCGTTGAGGGTGGCGATGATCTCGGCCACCGGCATGCCTCCCCAGGCATAAAACAGGTCTTCACTGAATTCGCACTTCCATTCCGAAAGAACCCTGCTCCAAGCGATGTAATGAAGCGGCATGGAATCGGCGACGGTGCCGTCGCAATCGAACAAGTAAGCTTTAAAAGAGCCGGCCGGCAGCTTTAATTTCATCTCTGCGCTATCACATGACATGCGGGTTCGATGTCCACCCCTGACTGGTGGATTCATTCTCGGATCCGCTTCTACGCTCACCGGAAGGCTCCCTCTTGACGAACCCCCGCCCTCCCCGCTACCATTTATCAAGTTTGCTCTTCGGAGCAGACCTTGGATTTCATGCAGAGTGGCTGAGGGACGAGCCCTGAGAAGCCACGACAACCGGATCAGAATTCATTTTCTGGTCGCCCGGTGTCAACTCTCGCCCTGCAAAGGGGGAACATGAGATTCGGGGTGCAGAATTTCCAGCATCTCGTTCCTCTTTCCTCAAATTCAGGGAAAGAGGATTTCGTGTTTTAGAGCACTTTCCGGACGGCTCGTCCCGCAGGCTACTCCAAAGCGAGTGCTCAATGATCTCTGAACAAGTGACGTCTGAACCAGTGACATACGAATTACGCTGTCGGGAGTGCCGCAAGAGCTGGGGTAACCAGCCCCGTTCCATCTGCGACGATTGTTTCTCTCCTCTGGAAGTCTTCTACGATTACGACGCCGTGCGCTCCACCTTCACCCGCGAGCGAATTGCTCAGGGCCCAGCCAGCATGTGGCGCTATTCGGATTTGCTGCCGCTGCCGCCAAACTTTCGGCCCACCGTTCCAGCCGGTTTTACTCCACTGCTCGAGGCGCCGCGCCTGGCTCAGAAGTTGGGCGCGCAGAACCTCTACTTGAAAAACGACGCGGTCTGTCAGCCCTCCCTGAGTTTTAAGGATCGCGTCGTCGCAGTGGCTTTGTCTCAGGCCCGCAATTTTGGGTTCGATACGGTTTCCTGCTCCTCCACCGGCAACCTGGCGAACTCGGTCGCGGCGCAAGCGGCGCGCAACGGATTCAAGGCCGTGATCTTTATTCCGGCCGATCTCGAGCCCGCGAAGATTCTGGGCACGCAAGTTTTTGGCGCGAAGCTGGTACGCATTTCCGGGAGCTACGACCAGGTCAATCGCCTGTGCTCGCAAATTGCCGACGAACGCCACTGGGGATTCGTCAACGTGAACCTGCGTCCGTACTACGCCGAAGGTTCAAAAACCGTTGGCTTCGAAATCGCCGAACAACTGGGATGGCGCCTGCCTGACAACGTGGTGTGCCCCATGGCCGGCGGATCGTTAATCATCAAAATTAAAAAGGCGTTTGACGAACTTGTCCAGCTGGGACTGGTGGAAGCCAAGCCGGTGAAATATTTCGGAGCGCAAGCTACGGGCTGCTCGCCGATTTCAACCGCGGTAAAGGCCGGCAATGTCGACATCGAACCGCAGAAACCCACGACCATCGCACGTTCACTGGCCATCGGCAATCCGGCCGATGGGCACTACGCCATCAAGGTCATCACCAGGAGCGGGGGCTGGTCGGAGGATGTTTCGGACCCCGAACTGGTGGAATGCATCCAGCTGCTGGCGGAATCGGAAGGCCTATTCACCGAGACTGCCGGAGGCGTGACCGTGGGAAGTGCCCGCAAGCTGTACCAGCAGGGGCGCATCTCTCCCGAAGAGGCCACCGTGCTCTGTATCACCGGAAACGGTCTGAAGACTACCGATGCGCTCGCGGGCAAGTACGAAGTCGAAGAGCCCATCGCACCGAAGTTCGCGGAGTTCGAGAAGTACATGGAACGAACGCTGGGCGCTTCGTCGAAAAATACTGCGGAGAAAGAAGTTCCGGAGACTGTGGGGGCCTAAATGACGATCACAGTTCAAATTCCGACGGCCCTGCGCCGGCTTACTGCGGGCAATGCGCGAGTCACCTGCTCGGCTGCGAATCTGGGAGAACTCTTTACCGCTCTCGACCAGCAATTCCCCGATCTAAAATCTCATCTGCGCGATGAAGCCGGGGAGATTCGCCGCTTCCTCAATGTATACGTGAACGAAGAAGACATCCGCTTCCTGGGCGGAAATAAGTATGCCTTCCAGGAGGGGGATGAAGTGCTGCTGGTGCCATCCATCGCCGGCGGTCGCTTGTAGCGGCGTTTATATCTCATGGATCGGCATAACGAACGGCCCCGGAGGGACCGCTGATAGAAGCGCGCCACTTTAGTGGCGGGGGCCATCGGAGAAGACAGGCGTGCCGTCGGCACGCCTGAAACGGATTCCGAACGGCACAGTTGTATTTCAGCCGTTCCCTACGGGACGGGAGTCACTTTCCAATCTGACCCGGCGTTGAAACGCCGGGCTACTATCGGTCGTCCGTCTGGGACGCACTTGCATCGGGACAAGTTCCGGACCGGTACGATGCCGAGTCACGTCACATTTCCGAAGGTAAGTTGGGCAATCGATGTGGACATGACAAAACGGCTACTCAATCTGCCCAGGGATCCGGCTTGCGATCCCAGCGATGCTTTTTGAGAGCAGTGAGCAGCGCCGCATCCAGCGGGGCGGCGTCGCTCATCGCGATATTTTGCCGCACGTGATCCAGCTTTCTCATCCCAACAATGATTGTGCTCACCACGGGATTCGACAATATGAAGCGCAGCGCCATTTCTGGCAGGCTCATCGAGGCCGGCAACACGGCCTTCAACTTCTCCACTCTCTCCAGCGTCGGGACGAGATTCTTGGGGCCAAAGTACATAGCGCGCCAGTCGCCCTTGGGGAATTTAGTCTCGCGCGTCATTTTTCCTCCAAGGCTGCCCTCGTCGAGCGGCACGCGCGCGATGACGCCAACGTTGAGTTCCCGGCAAACCGGGAAGAGTTTGTCCTCCGGCGCCTGGTCAAAAATGTTGTAGATGACCTGCACCACATCCACCAGCCCGGTGCGCAAAGCTTTGAGTCCATTTTCGGGCTCCCAGCGATTGAGGCTGAGACCGAATGACCCGATGGTTCCGTCGCGTTTGAGCTTCTCCACCGTGGTGCGGAATTCAGGTTCGTCCGCCCAGCTGTCGTCCCACACGTGAAATTGCAGCAGGTCGATGGAATCGGTGCCCAGCTTTTCCCGGATCATGTCAGCGTGCTTGAACACATGGGCCGCAGGAAATACATCTTGATAAAGGTATGCAGACTTGGCTGGCCACTTGCGATTGAGCGGTGGGATCTTGGACGCAGCGTACAGTCGCTTCGCCGGATTTGGCGGTGAAGGATTGCGTGACAGGATTTCGCCCAGTAATCCATCGCTCTTGCCCTCGCCGTAGGCCCATGCCGTATCGAAGAAGTTGCATCCCAGATCAGTAGCCAGTTGCAGGGCGGCCAGCGACTCTTTATCTTCCGATCCACTCCAACCGCTCATACCCCAGAGTCCGTGCGCCATGTCACTGACTTCATAGCCTGTACGGCCAAGTTTCCGGTATTTCATGAGTCTCCCCGATGAGGTGAAAGGACTTAGATTGTAGCCGTTGCGGGCGCGAAAATAAATTTGTGCGCCGGCGGAGGACTTCGTATAATCTAACTAACTAGTTAATTAATAGGGAAGGTTGGGCATGAAAGCCACTCTCTCCAAACCGCGCCTGGGCTCTCGCGGGCGGCCGGAAGAAAGCCGGGCTGCCATCCTGCAGGCTGCGGTCCGGGAATTCTCTCGCGAAGGCGTGGCCGGGGCGCGGACCGATGCTATCGCCCGCGCCGCCGGAGTCAACAAGGCGCTGCTGTACTACTATTTCAAAGACAAAGAAACGCTTTACTCCGCGGTTTTGGACCAGGTATTCGAAGGCCTGACGCAAAGTATTCAGAAGGCTTTGTCCAGTGACCTGCCTCCCCGGGAAAAGCTGCTGGCTTATGTGGGCGCGCACTTCGACTATATCGCCAGCCATCCTCTGTATCCGCGAATCACTCAGGGCGAGATGATGCGGGCGGCTCGCGGCAAGGCACCGCATCTGCAGCGGATCGCGAAGCAATACTTTATCCCGCTGTTCCGCAAGGTCGCGGCGGTGATTGAGCAAGGCCAGGCGACGGGAGATTTCCGGCCGGTTGATCCTCTGCATTTCGTTCCATCGATGATCGCAATCATCGTATTTCATTTCACGAATGCGCCGGTGCTGCGCATGGTGGGAAAGGTCGATCCCTACGCCCCGGAGCTTATCGCCGCGCGGCGTGCCTCGGTGCTGGATTTCATATCTGCGGCGCTGTTCTGCAAGGAGGGAAAATCGTGAACGCGCGCAATAAATTTCTGATCGTCCTCGGGATTATTCTTGCCGCGTCGACTGCGTATTACCTGATTTCGACGCCGCGCTCCAGCGATCTGGTGCTGATCGGGACTGTGGATTCCAACCAGATTATCGTCAGCCCGCAGATGCAGGGCCGCATTGCCAAGTTGCTGGTTGACGAAGGGACGCAAGTAAAACAGGGCGACTTGATCGCAGTGATCGATCCGTCCGAACTGGAAGCGGAAGCCCGGGCCGCAGCCGCCATGATTGACAGCCTGCGCTCCCAGGTCTCCGCCACCCAGGCCACCAAAGAGGCGACCCAGGGTTCGACGTCGAGCAACGTGGTAAACGCGCAGGCGCGATTGCAGTCCACGCGCGCCCAATTGCTGCAGGCAGAAGCCACCCTGCAACGCACCGAGAGTGACAGTCGCCGGATGATTGAGCTGGCCAAGCAGGGAGTGGCCTCCGACCAGGATCGAGTGCAGGCCGAGAGCAATTTGAAGGCGCAACTGGCGACCGTCCAGTCACTGAAAGACCAGGTAGCCGCCGCCGCGGCCGATCTGAATACCGCCCTCGCCAATATCAACCAGGCCCATGCGGCTGCCAGCACGGTGCAATCTACCCGCGCTCAGTTGGCGAACTCCGAAGCTCAACTCAAAGAGGCGGAAGTGCGCCTGGGCTACACGAAGATTTATGCGCCGGTGAATGGAACCGTGTCGGTGCGCGCGGCCCGCGAAGGCGAGGTCCTGACCGCGGGGCAGCCGATCGTCACTATCATGGATTTGGGCGACACCTGGGTACGGGCTGCGATTCCCGAAACCGAGTCTGACCACATCGCACTCGGAGACACGCTTCGCATTCGCTTGCCGGGCGGAACCGTTACCTCCGGAAAAGTTTTCTTCAAATCTCCGGAAGCTGATTTTGCCACCCAGCGCGATGTGAGCCGGCGCAAGCGCGACATCCGGACCATCGTGCTCAAGGTTCGCCTGGACAATCCCAGAAGCGCGTATGTGCCTGGAATGACCGCCGAGGTACTCGTCTCTCCCGATCAGCTTAAGGCAGCGCCGAGCCAGGCGGAAGCTTCGGATAAGCAGCAGTGAGCGGAAACCATGGTTGCTGATTTCAAACCGAACGGCGCATCCCCGGCGAGCCAGCCTCCTGTAGACAGACGCGGTCCGTCTGCGAATGCGGGGAACGCAATCGAAGTCGACCACATCGTCAAGAAGTACGGCGATTTCACCGCCGTGGATGACGTCTCCTTCAATGTCAAAGAAGAGGAAATCTTCGGCCTGCTGGGACCAAACGGCGCGGGCAAGTCCACCCTGATCCGCATGATGACCACGCTGATACCGATCACGTCGGGCACCGCCCGCATTGCTGGACACGACGTCAGCAAAGATCCCGACGCAGTCCGCCGCACCATCGGCGTGATCCCTCAGGCGCTCACCAGTGATCTCGATTTGAGCGTCGAAGAAAACCTCAGCATCTACGCCAAGCTCTACGATGTCCCCGCCAACAAACGACAAAGCACCATCGACGAACTCTTGGGCTTGGTCGACCTGACGAAGTGGCGAGACGCACAGACCAAGACGCTCTCGGGCGGCATGCGGCGCAGGCTGGAAATCGCGCGCGGCCTGGTACATAGCCCACGAATTTTCTTCCTCGACGAGCCGACCACGGGCCTCGATCCCGTTTCACGGGTTGCAGTGTGGGAAATGCTCATGAATATCAAGTCACACCGTCAGCTCACAATTCTGATTACGACACATTACATGGACGAGGCCGACCGCCTGTGTGACCGCATTGCCATCGTGGATCATGGCAAACTGGTGGCGCTGGACACGCCACCGGCGCTGAAGACGAGTGTTCCCGGCTCGAATGTAATCGAAGCACAGTTCGACAATGCGCCCGCGGACTGGGAGCAGAAGTTGCATGCGCTTACCGGCGTCACCTCGGTGCAGCACGAGGGCGCGGGCATGTATCGCATCCTTACCGGCGACGGATCGCGCGCCACCACCGAACTGGTAGAAACCGCGGTACAGGCGGGCGTGGTCGTGAAGTCGCTGTCAGTACAAAACACCACACTGGACGACGTCTTCGTCCATTACACGGGACGGCAGTTGCGCGACGAACTGGTGAAAGCGCACAGCTTTGTCATGCCGCCCAGACCTGGAATACAGCAATGAACCGGATGTTGGCCATTGTCGAGCGCGAAATGCGCAAGTTCTTCCGCTCCCCGGCACTGATGTTCGTGTCGATGATCTTCCCGCTGGTGCAGCTCATCGTTCTGGGAAATGCTTTCGGCGGCAAGATACGCGACGCCCGCCTGGGCCTGGTGGATCAGGATGGAGGAACGCAGGCGTTAAGAATTCGCGAGGCCTTCGATTCTGTTCGCGCCAACATGCGGACGTTTGAGCCGATCTATTACAGCGACCCCAAGAAGGCGATGGAAGACGTGCGCAACGGGAAGATCGAGGGCGCAGTCATTATTCCGCCGCAATATTCCCGCAAGGTTTACGAGCATGACCAGCCGCAGATCGCGCTGGTGGTCGACAACAGCGACAATTTCATGAGCGCAGCCCTCGAAGATGAAATGACGCAGATCACCAACGCATTGAATAATCCCGTGGTCGAGCCAAGAATTCTGCAGCAGAGCGTGCTGCAGATCGTCGAAATGTATCCCTATATCGAATATATGAAATTCCTGCTGCCGGGCTCGATCACGCTGGCCATATTCATGTCGGTAATGATCGGCGGAGGCATGCTCTACATCGACGACAAGGCCCGAGGAGTTCACGAAGGCTACTTGGTGACTCCGATCACCAAGACCGAGCTGGTTCTCGGCCTCAACGCATCGAGCGCGGTCAAGGCAGTGATGGTGGGAGTGGTCATTACCGTGGTTGGGTCGCTGCTGGCCGGCGTCGGGACCCTGTTCAGTTTTTCCACGGCGCTGGGCCTGTTCATAATGATCGCGCTGACCGCAGTAGCCTTGAACGCGATGATGTTCCTGCTGGTGGTGCGGGTCGATGATCCGCTGGTGCCGCGCGCGATTTTTGGCATTCTAAATACGCTGCTGTTTTTCCCCAGCGGCGCGGTTTATCCCATCCAGGCGTTCCCCTGGTGGTTGCGAGGCATCGCCAAGGTGGACCCGTTCACTTTTGCCGTACATGGCTTCAAGACCTTGCTGCTGAAGGAAGCTGGCCTGTCAGCCATCGTTCCGGACATGATTTATTTATCGCTGTTCGCGGTGGTAGCGCTCGGCATAGCCACGCCACTCTTCAAGCGCACACTGTAGCTGTCATCCTGAGCGCACGCATTTCGCCTGCGAAATGCGATGCGGAGTCGAAGGACCCCTATTGTTCCACCACACGTTCCCGCTTGGGGTCTCGTGCCGCGCCCGAATTCCGGAACAAAAGTATCGAACCCAGCCCCAGTTGCTCAAAAGGGATCCTTCGACTTCGCGACTGCTTCGCAGAAGCGAAGCAGTTCCTCCGCTCAGGATGACAACGGGAACTTTTACCTAGGTCCGCCAATCTATTATGCTTAGAGTTCTATGACTCTGCTCGACGCCACACCATACGATCCGGGACCGGCGCGACGGCGCAGGATTAAGATTCTCGTATGCGTAGTTGTCGTAATCGTGCTGGCCATCATTGTCTGGACGAATCGCTACTGGTCGGAAGAGCGGGTGGTCGAGAAGTTTTTCGCCGCGCTGAAAAATAAAGACTACGACACTGCCTACAGCATCTATTTTGCCGACCCGCAATGGAAAGAACATCCTCAAAAATATTCCCGGTATCCCTTGAGCCAGTTCACCCAGGACTGGGGTTCGGGCGGGCCGTGGGGCGTCATCAATACGTATAAGGTGTATGGCGCGAGCAGTTGCAGCGGCGGTGGAAGCGGGATCGTAGTCGACGTCGTAGTCAACGATCGCGCCGAGCACGCGCAACTATGGGTGGAAAAATCCGATAAGACCTTGAGCCTGCCACCCTGTGAGCTGCTGTTTCGCTGACCTCGACGCGAGCTGGCGCTCGGCATTGGGGTCCACAAGAGTTCGCTTCGAAGTGATCCTTAAAAAAGAGCTTGGGTTCGAGAGCAGTCGGGTTTCGAGAGGAGCCACGTTCGAGAACACCCGGGTTCGGGAAGGGCACGACTTCAGTCGTGCCACAAACGGCTCATGGAGTTCGGCTTTAGCCGCTGGGGCCATCTGTTTGATCGCTAGCCTGTCTGACCTCCAACTGCGCCAACGTTTTCTGCAGCGACGCTTCATCGCCGACATTGAGACACGATTTCGAGCGGTCGATCTGCCGCATCAGCCCGCACAACACCTTGCCCGGGCCGACTTCCAAGAACGACTGGACTCCTTTCGCGATCAGAAGCCGCATCGACTGATCCCATTTCACCGCTCCTGTAACCTGTCGCACCAGCGCGTCGCAGGCGATCCCGCCGTTTTCGACTAACACCGCGTCTACATTGCACACCACTGGAACCGCCGGCTTTTCCAATTTGAGCGAGGCCAAATCCGCAGCCAGCCGATCCTGGGCCGGCTTCATCAGCGAGCAGTGAAAAGGTGCGCTGACCGATAGCATGACTGCCCTCTTGGCTCCGCGCTCACCGGCCAGCTTGGTGGCGCGCTCGACCGCTGCCGTATGTCCGGAAATTACTATCTGTTCGGCAGAATTGATGTTGGCGGGCTCGCAAATTTCGCCTTGGGCGGCATCCGAGCAAACGGTCGTGACCTTCTCCAGATCCATCCCCAGAATCGCAGCCATGGCGCCCACTCCCGCGGGAACTGCTTCCTGCATATATTTACCGCGGTTGCGCACCGTGCGCACCGCATCGGAAAAACTCAGCGTCCCCGCCGCCACATGGGCGGAGTATTCGCCCAAACTATGTCCGGCGACAAAGCTCGGGTTCAAGCCCTTTTCGCACAAAACTCGCCAGGCAGCGGTCGACGCCGTGAGAATTGCGGGTTGGGTGATCTCCGTCATTCGCAACTTTTCTTCCGGACCTTCAAAACACAACTGCGACAGCTTGAAACCGAGTGCCTCATCGGCTTCTTCGAAGGTTTGGCGAGCAACGGAATATTTTTCTGCCAGTTCCTTGCCCATACCAACGGCTTGGGATCCCTGGCCGGGAAATAGAAATGCGATCGCGGATGGAGATGCAGTCATGTTTAAGTTTTGTATTGCTCTTGCTCTGCGTTGGGGGCAGCGCCAGTCTAAGCTCAGCAATTTCCGGTGAGCTTCGCTCGCCTGCCCTGACGAGGACGTCCGGGCCTATGTGCTTACCGTGACCGCGTGCCTCAGCCCCGCCAGTTCCTTGGCGATTTTTTCATTAATATTGCGTTCAGCAAATTCGGCAGCCACGCGCAGGGCATTCTTGATCGCGTTCACATTGGACGACCCGTGGGTGATGAAGCACACGCCCTTCACTCCGAGCAAAGGAGCGCCGCCATATTCGGTATGATCCAGGCGTTTTTTAAAATCGTGAAAAGCGCTACGGGAGAGCAGGTATCCGACCTGCCGCGTAATAGTGGCCTTCAATGTTTCTTTGAGCGTGGCGCGGACCAGGTTGGCTACGCCTTCCGACGTTTTCAGCGCCACGTTCCCCACAAACCCGTCGGCGACGATCACGTCCACCTTGCCGCTGTAGATGTCGCGGCCTTCCACGTTGCCGATGAAATTCAGCGGCAACCGCTTCAGAAGCTGGAAGGCTTCACGGGTTAACTCGTTGCCCTTGGTTTCTTCTTCGCCGATGGACAGCAGACCGACCCGCGGCCGCCGCGTGCCGAACATGCTGCGAAAATAAATCTCCCCCATGACTGCGAATTGCTCCAGATTGTCCGGCTTGCAGTCCACGTTCGCGCCGACGTCGAGCAAAATCGCGACCGTGCTTACGGCGGTTGGAAAAACCGCGGCCAGTGCGGGGCGATCGACTCCCGGGATTCCTCCCAGCACCATTTTCGCCGTGGCC
>Ga0210384_10007344_pt1 | contig 11637 bp, 8 predicted proteins | sample IncBWH2MmetaG_FD_160574 | JGI IMG/M metagenome (GOLD analysis project Ga0210384, IMG submission 160574) | Forest soil microbial communities from Barre Woods Harvard Forest LTER site, Petersham, Massachusetts, United States - Inc-BW-H-2-M | ecosystem: Environmental > Terrestrial > Soil >...
AGGAGTGCTGAGCAATCTTGTACTTCGCCTCATATTTGTGTGGAGCGACCTCCTGTGAAAATGTTTTCCTTTATTGCCGCTAAAATTGCAAACATACTTTCACCGCCAGCATGCGCCTACTGTTGCGACCGTTTATCAGAACGCTCTGTTCTTTGCGCGCTGTGTACAGATCGTATTTGGTCCGTAGCTCCTCAGTCCGTGCCCCTTGCGCAGTTGCAAGATTTGGCAAAACAGGGTTTGGAAATACCAGCGGTGATGATACATGCCATCGGGCTCTACCAAGAACCACTCAAATCTCTCATCCTGTCAAAAAGATATGGTGATCGTGTTGCTAGCAAACAGCTGGGAGAATTGTTGTGGCGACATACTCCTTTATCTCAGATGCCGTGTGATGTTCTGATACCTATTCCCTTGCACTGGCGTCGTTATGCCTATCGTGGATTTAACCAAGCAGAAGTAATGGCGCAGCAAGTTGCGCATTACAACGGTGCGACCGTTGCTCCAGCATTAACACGTATTCGGCACACCGCCTACCAGTCAGGATTAGTGCTCCAAGAGAGAAAGGCGAATGTGCAAGCAGCATTTGCATTGAACAATCAATTTTTATTAGAAGGTAAACGCATTGTACTTATCGACGATTTAATAACGACGGGAGCAACAATGACTGAAGCAGTAAAAGTACTGTTGCAAACGAGACCGGCATCAATCACGGCAGTAGTGGCAGCGCGAGTGATGTGACTTTTGCAAATTGTTTGTTTCGTGGTAGGATTTTCCACGTCAAATTTGATAACGTCTTTCTATTTTTCAGAGGTTTCTATGAAAACTGTACGATCTTCTCTTTTTCCCCTATCAGCCGTTCTTATCTTAATGCTTCTCCCGTCATGCAAGCCGCTTGATTGGATCAAGAGTAAATTCGGCGGCGGCTCACAAACATCCAGAGGTGCATCAGCTTCTGCGGTACTTTTAACTATCGAAGGACAGCCGGCATTGACCAGTGAAGAATTTGAAAAATATTATGAACAAGTTCTTGAACAACAACCACAGCTTCGCTCATTTGCTGCCATGATGCCTGATTTGAAAGAAAATATTTATGCTACCTTGGCAAGCCAAAAAATTCTTGAGTATTGGGCTAAGAAACACAAGATTGATCAAAAATTAGAATATCAAGCAGACAGACAAGCGCTTCTTGAAAATGTTGAACGCGGCCTTGCGATTAAATATTTCCAAGCTGAGCATCCAGTTATGATTAGTGATGAAGACATTAAGGCCTTTTATGATGCAAACAAAGATTCTCTCTATGTTCTTGCACAAGGCGGTGCAAATGCAGTTGGCGTCTCATTTGATAATCAAGCAGCGGCAAAGACATTCTTAGAAAAAGCAAAACAACCTAAAGCTGATATCTCTAAGCTTGCAGGTGCATCAAAACTTACTGCTCGTAACTTCGGTCGTGTTCATGATCAAAGTGCTCATGTTGAAGAAGGTCTTCGCAAGCAAATCCTTGGCATGAAAAACACAGTAGCACTTCTCCCTGTTGGTAAAAATTATTGGGTGGTACAACTAACGGCAAAAGAAGATGCAAAGTATTATCCATTCGAGCAAGCAAAAGAAGATGTGCGCACGCGCTTGAATAATGATCGCATGGTTGAAATGTTCAACACTGAGCTCGGCAAACTCAAAAATGAATACAATGTAGTTGAACACAAAGACTATTTCGGGCCTAAAAAAGAAGAAGCAGAATCTGTAGCTGACAACAAAGACGAAGCTTCTGCGCCAGCACCAAAAACCGTATAATTTTTAAAGTTAGAAAAAACAAAGGGGAATTTACTAGTAAGTAAGTTCCCCTTTTCTCATGAGGCTACAATGCAAAAACAAATACTTTTCCTTCTCCTCGTTTCTTCGAGTATGTATGCAAAGCCTCAGGCTGCACAAAAAAAAGTTCAGCAGGAACAAGATCAGAAATTACAACAAAAAAAGAAAACTGCTTCTTCTCCAAAAAAACCTAATTCAAAAACCGCGTCAGCAAAAGTTCCTGATCAGGCCTACATTATTGATCGAGTAGAAGCGGTCATTTTTGGTTCTGAAGTTACCGATATCGTAACGCTTTCCGATATTCAGCGGATTGGCTTTGATGGAAAATACCATGCAAAGGAAGAAGTCATTGCTGATCGCGTTATGTTTCAGGACGCATTGAAATATCGTATAGCCATGGATGAAAAAGCGGTTGATGAATACATGGTAAAAGTTTCAAAAAATCTGGGCGGCACGCTCGATGACATTAAGGCTATGTTTACTCAGTCTGGATACACCTATGAAGAGGGGCGTCGGCAGTTTGCCATGATGTACGCCAACAACCAGCTTATTGATCACAAAATCCGTTCTCGGCTTATTGTTCCTGAGCGTGTTGTTATTGAATATTACGAAGCCAATCCTATTATCACCCAGGCCTCCTATCTTTTGGAGCGGGGGTTTGTTCCTGCAACATCACAAAACAGTGATGAGGTGAGAAAAAAAATCGATACCTTTACCGCAACCGGTAGGGGGCTCATGGTAACCTGGTACCAGTTACCAGAAGTTTCTCAGGAAGACATCGCTGAAGATAAAAAATTTATTTTGGGATTGAAAGAAGGACAAATAAGTGCCCCTATCGAAATAAAAGGGGGGTTTGAGCTTTTCCGACTTAAAACGAAAAAACCTGCGCATGTAGTCCCACTCGAAGAACGGTATCGTGAAATCATTGATCTTTTGCGTCGGCCAAAATTTGAAGAGATGCTTGCTGAATACAAAAAAGAGTTACTCAATTCTGCGTCTATCCTGTATCTCTAAGAAAAATAATCATCGCTCTTCATGCTCGTGCTCGCAGGCCTCAACTTCAAGATCGAGTGCTTTTTGAATGAGCAGATCCTTTCTATCCTTGAACTCTTCCTTTGCTTCAAAATAGGTGGTGAGCAGGGTAGACAAATCCATATCAACCTTCATTGAAGCGCGCCGTTCACGTGTTTCTACGGCACGAATAGGTAAAATACCAACGACATGTATGGCAGATGCGCATTCACGTTGAATGGTTGGTAAATCAATCCTATCCTTTTTACCTGCGGGTAAATGATATAGAATTTTTATAACAGCATCAGTGATGTCATATTTTTTAATTTCTTCTAAGAGTTGTTCTGTCTGACCATCGCCCGCATCGAGTCTTGCTTCAATTTGGATGAAAGGGCGCATAGGCCCCTTGATAAATTTATACGAGGTTGTTCCCTTTTTTTCTATGCTGACCAAACAGAAACCTTTGTCCTCTTTTCGCTCGCCAAAATCAACACGCTCAATTGAACCTGAATAAACCACCGCCGGATACCCGTTGGAATTTAAATTCTGATGACGATGCAAATGACCCAGCGCAACATAATCGAAAGGCGGGATAGCAAGTTGTGAGGGAAGGAAAATAGGGTCATTGCCATAAATGGCACGCTTTTCCGAACCAGAAAAAATACCAGAGCTTACCGTTAAGTGACTTGAGAGTATCGCAGGGATGGCAGGATCGAGTTGTTGTGCAAAATTAGTAATGATCGTAGTCACCGATTGTGAAATGTACTCAGTGATCTCACGAGCTGATTTATGTAAGTGCTGCTGGCTCATGGCAATAGTGTTCCGTGTGGGCCACGGAATGCCAACAATTTGTACCGGACCATTTTTTGTCGCTAAGTTGATGACCATTGGTTTGGATACAACGTAAAAGCCGTCGAGTGGCATGTCGCCAAAAATATCAAGCGCATTAGCCTTACCAAAACTCAGCGGGTTGTCATGATTGCCAACGATGATGATAACGGGAATATTTTTTTCATGCAGACGCAAGAGTGAGCGCATCAAAAGCCGCTGTTGCGTGGGACTTGGGTTGGCAGTTTTATAGGCATCGCCTGCAAAAAGAAAAAAATCTATTTTTTCTTCAATGCCACGGTCAATGCAAAAATTAAGAGCCTTATTAAAATCTAAAAGACGGGAATGGATACCCGTCTTCTGATCTATCTTCCCATAATTTTCCATGCCGAAATGTACATCGGCCGTGTGAATAAATTTAATCATAGCGATTCATTTCTTGAACCTTGAGGCTTACCCTGCGATTAGATTGAACTATCGCTTGCGCGTACTGCTGCTCGAAAAGGGGCGGCAGTAAGTGGGTCACCATCCGGTTCTTTTTGATTTTGTTTTTCACGCAACTTCTGCGCATAACCTTCTTTGTTAACTTGACGTGCACGTCCAATGGCAAGCGCTTGCGAAGGAACATTTTCAGTAATGACCGACCCGGCAGCAGTGTATGCTCCCTTGCCGATGGTGACAGGAGCTACGAGTGAGTTGTTACTGCCAATGTACGCATCATCATGAATGGTAGTGATACTCTTTTTGCTGCCATTATGATTGCAGGTGATGGTGCCAGCACCAATGTTCACATTGTTGCCGATATGCGCATCCCCTAAATAACTTAAATGTTTAGCTTTTGTTTTGGTACCAATCACACTTTTCTTAACTTCGACAAAATTGCCTATGCTGCTATTGGTGCCAATGATTGCGTGTTCACGTATGTGGGCAAAGGGTCCAACAGTTGTATGACTTTCAATTTTAGAATCAGCAATAACCGAATGAGAAAGTATGGTGACGTTGTCAGCGAGTACACCATTTTCAATGATAGTAAAATCGCCAATGATACATTCATTGCCAATATTGGTGGTGCCCCGAAGTTGTACACCAGAACCTATGGTGCTGCCTGCGCCAATGGTCACATGAAGATCAATGTGTACATTTTGCGCCAGAGAGAATCGTACGCCCTGCGACATCCAATGATTGATGATCTCCGCACGTTGTATCTGTTCAGTGGTCCAAAGTTCTTTGAGAGTGTTGATACCGCGGATGCGGTCAAATGGTGCAGATACCATTTTTACGGGCAATTTGCTGGTGCTTGCAAGCTGTACAAGATCAGTGAGATAAAATTCTTGTTTGTTTTCATGCTGCTCAAGACGATTGATGTACTCTTCGAGAAAGATACGACGAATTAAATAAATGCCAGCATTGATGCAGCAATGCTCGGTAGCATCACCCTTAAAGTCACGAGCTTCTACGATGCTGGTAATATCGTCTTTGGTAACAACACGCCCATACCCTTCAGAGGTATCAGTGTTATGAGCAACCACAAAACTTATGGCAGCCTCAACACTTTGATGAGCTTCATACAGTTGTTGAATAATGTCCTGAGTAATAAGGGGTACATCACCATTAAGAATGAGAATGTTATCGCCTATCCAATTATTTTTTGTACATTGTACCGCATGCCCAGTACCTTTTTGTTCTTCTTGAATGACAAAATTAACAGTTGGTACATGTTCCTGAATGATATTGATAACTTCTTCTTTTTGAAAGCCCACAACAACGGTTGTTGGGATATGGAGAGATTCTAAGAGCTTTACGCTGAAGAGAACAGTTTCTTGACCACATATTGTTTCAAGAAGTTTGCTTTTTCCTGTCTTAAATCGGGTCGATTTCCCGGCGGCTAAAACGATAGCTTGAAGGTTGTACATGGATGAGTTCCTTTTTGAGAGGACTAAAATTCAAAATAATCACTGTATGCCACTAGCTTAACGTCTCCTGCAGCAGGCGCAAGCGCAACACAGAGGAGATGCCCGAAGAAATAGGTCCGAACTCTCGGCGTATTCGCCCTTTTCCTTGACTAAAGAGTACTTTTCAATAACCTTAAAACCCTAGTTTTCTGGGGTATTTTAGAAAGAATTTTTCTGTCACAGCAAGCTTTTTCGGCTTGCAGGGTTGCAAAATTATGTTCAAACGAGTTCTTCGCTCTCTTCCCATAGTGCTCGTATTTTCTGCTTCATCATGTTTTGCAATGACATACGACAACCGCTTTTTCCCCTTTGGCCAACAACTCTATTCACGTTCCTACGAACGTTATTCTAATGGTATGGCCGATGCCTTTTATGTTTTTTCCCATCAATCACGAAGTTGCAAAGGTTCCGATCAGCAACTCTTTGATGTTTATGGTTTCTATGACCTCAATCAGATAGCCCTGGCACTTGAAGCTGTTGGCCAACCAAACCCTCTGCGCAGCCAGTGGCGTGGCCTTGCCATTCCCTGGAAGATGCATGGGCATCTAGAGACGCTCGGTGTTGAGCTGGCGTATAACCAAGCATTATCTGATTATGTTTCCTGTGGTGTTGCAACCTCAATTATGCACGTAAAATCATGGATTACGTTAAAGCTCGAAACATCCCATGTTGATGCACCGATAGCAGGTCCAGGGGATACAGGCGAGCTGAGGCGGGATCAACTGCAAACAAATACAGAGCTTGGCATCTGTAAATCGGTTGAAAGTAAAACAGGGTTCGGTGACGTTGATGCCTACATTCGGTTGGGAAAGATATGGCACTATCCAGAAAAGTTCAGACGCATTGATGCCGGTATTCGTGGAGGAATACTATTTCCCTCCGGCCAAAAAAGAGATATCAATAATCCAGCATCCATTCCTTTTGGGGGGAACGGGCATGTCGGGTTGTATGGTCAAATTGATGCGGAATTTGAATTAAAAGAAGATTTCAAGGTTGGCCTGTGGGGACGGATTACTAAACGTCTCAGTAAAAGATCAAAGCAAAGAGTACCGGTTCTGAATGAACCGATTAATTACGGAGCATTTGTTGGAGAGTTTGGGGTTGACCCAGGCGCTAATTTCATGCTTGCCCCCTATCTTATTCTTGAAGATATTCGTGAAGGGTTAGGGATCAGTGCTCGCTATTTGTGGATACATCAGGATGAAGATTCCTGGCATGATTGTTCACGCGGAGACAGAACATTTGCAGTTAACCTGCGTGCGATGGATGAATTTGCCGAATGGACGGCAGAATATGTTTCACTGGATGTTTGTTATGATTTTAGCCGACTTGCCGTAAGAAGAACTTTTGAACCACGAATTTATTTTACCTTTGATATTCCCGTACATTGGTTTGCATCGCATGCAGTAAGTAAAAGTTATCGGGTGTTGTTGGGCGCAGAGATACGTTTTTAAACCTTTTTAGAGTGATTGAACTTATGATAAACAAAAAAAGATGGCTTAATAAATTTATGCCAGCTCGTCGTTTATTTGGTCTTTTCTCGAACGATTTAGCGATCGATTTGGGAACAGCCAATACCGTAGTATATGTACGCAACAAAGGGATTGTTCTTGATGAACCTTCAGTTGTTGCTGTCAACAAAGCAAATTCTAACCAGGTGCTTGCCGCAGGAAAAGCTGCGAAAGAAATGCTTGGTAAAACTCCTGAAAACATTGTTGCTTGTCGTCCAATGCGTGACGGAGTTATTTCTAATTTTGAATTGGCAGAAAGTATGTTGCGCTATTTTATTCGCGCCGTACAAGATAACCAACGTTCACTCGTGCGTCCACGCATGGTCATTGGTGTACCTTCAGGTATTACTCAAGTTGAACTTCGCGCCGTAAAAGATTCTGCTCATCAAGCTGGTGCGGGTGAAGTAGAAACAATCATTGAGCCATTGGCAGCTGCCATTGGTGCTGGACTTTCCATTGAAGAACCATCCGGTAACATGATCGTTGATATCGGTGGTGGTACTACAGAAGTTGCCGTCATTTCATTAAAGAACGTTGTATTCTGCCGTTCAATTCGTGTTGGCGGTGATGAAATGGATCGTGCCATTGTTAACTACGTGAAGCGTAAATACAATTTGTTGATTGGGGAACGCACTGCGGAAACAGTAAAAATTACTATTGGCGGTGTTATGGTTGACCCAAACAATTGTGGTAGCATGGAAGTTAAAGGTCGTGACTTGGTCACCGGTGTGCCAAAAACAGTCTTGATGACTGGCATTGAAGTGAATGAAGCGCTGCTTGAAACCATCAGTAATATTGTTGATGTAGTACACGTTGCGCTTGAAAATACCGACCCTGAACTTGCATCTGATCTTGTTGATAAAGGTATTGTGATGGCAGGTGGCGGTTCTCTGCTCAGAGGCCTTGATAAGCTGATAAGCAAAGAAACGGGCTTACCGGTGCATTTAGCAGAAGACCCATTGTTGTGTGTGGTTAAGGGTGCTGGCAAAGTTCTTGAAAATCTAGACTTCTATCGTGAAGCATTAATGTAATGGCAGCTGTTTCTCAAGGTATAGTCCTCAAGAAAAGATATGGGCAACATTTTTTACGGGATCAAGCCGTTGTTGACCACATGCTGGAAGCGGTTGCATTAACGCCCACCACATCAGTGTTTGAAATTGGGTGCGGGGATGGATTTTTAACGAAATCAATTTTACAAACGAGCATTGCTCGTTTGTGGGTATTTGAAATTGATCCCGAATGGGCAACCTACGTTAAAAATCATTTTCCAGATAAGCGCATGACAATGTTTGAGGAGAATATCCTTGATGCTGACATGAGTAGGCTTGAACCTCATAAACCCTGGACACTTCTTTCAAACCTTCCCTATCAAGTAACGTTTCCCATTTTGTATCTGCTCCAAAAAAACAAAGCCCTCCTGAAAGAAGGCGTAATCATGGTGCAGGAAGAAGTGGCGCAAAAATTGTTAAAGACGCAGGGGAGAGACTACGGTTTCTCCTCTCTGTTCTTTCAACATCATTTCGAATGGAAAATGTTAGACAAAGTTCCTCCTGGCGCATTTCTCCCGCCACCAAAAGTCTACTCCCGGTTACTATACTTTAAACCGAGAGCGATGCTCGACACCATTCCTCAGGAAGAAGATTTTTGGAAATTTGTAAAAATTGCTTTTCGCCAACCGCGACGCACGTTACGAAACAACCTTGTTCAGAGTGACGTTGATGTTGCAAAGATTCCTGACGCAACATTGGCCTTACGTGCGCAACAAATGAGCAAGGAAGATATTCTTAATGTGTGGAAGCTCATCAATGCAGGCACATAGCATCCTTTGATATTTTGTAATACGAACCATCCTCTTTTTGTACCCGAATCAATCCACCATTTTTACTGTTTTTTGCAAAATGGAGCGCTTGGGCGAGTCGCTCTTTGTGTTCTTGGTAAAATTCTTCTTTTGGTTTATAAGCCTGAGCAAGCGTTTTGAGCTGCTCAATTTTTGTCATGGGAAGAAACGCAACCGTTCTTTTGTGATGTTGCTTATCTTTCAACCGCATAATTTCTTGTTGAGGATAAATAGTTACATTGATGTCCTTCCCCAGGGTTGGTTCTTGATCTAGATGAGTAGTTATAAAGGATACAAATTCAACGACGGGGAAAGGGTGAAGAGGAAAAGTACTGCGGTACATGGAAGCCGCCCAGCCCAAGTACCACAACTCAATGTGCCCCGGATTTATGAACTTTTTTCTGATCTCATCCTTTTTATAATGAAACGGTACCGGGAGTTGCAGAGATTTATGTTTTTGTTGTCGTGATTGGTAATGAGCAACCTTTACACTAATTTGCTTTAACTTATCTGGCGGCGAAAAGTAGACGCGTTTTTTAAAGGTGCGGTGTGATTTTTTTGCAGAAAAAATATCAAGCGGTTGGACCATGTCATCAGGCGAATAAAAGTTATAAACTTTTTTGAACATAGGATCAGCAACTAAATAATCAGTTTGCGGTTGCACTGGAGAACCGAGGAGAACAAGTTCATCGACACAAAAGCAGCTTTCGTGCGCTGTTGCTTTTGCCTGTGCTAGATGGAGGCAAACATTGCCACCGTGACTGTAGGCGATGAGACGAATCCGCGGTGTTACATGATGGTCAGAGCTTATTTTTTTTATTTCCTGAACAAGCTCAGTATACAAATGTTGCGATTCATTAACTCTTTGTTTCTCACTCATTAATCCTGACCAACCGAAAGTGTAATAATAATTGATGGTGGGAGTTGGTTGCGCTAACGCAGTAACCTGGTCATAGATGTGTGCAATAGCCGGAGCGCCACTTGCTGTCGGTTCTTCTTTCATTTCTATTTTTTTAAGTCCCGGTTCTTGCATGGCGTGGAGCTGAAAAAAGTGAGGGTCATTGCGAACAGTAGATACTGCCTTTTCATACGTAGATCCTTCAATAGAATCGGTTAAAACTTTCCATAAGCTGGTAAAAACCCACTCAGCACGTACTGTCCCATGAACAAATACCGTGATCCATACCGGCGTGTCCGTTTGCTTTTTGGGGATGAGACATTGTTTTTGATCGCCGTTGAGGGAGGTGCAACAGAATAAAAAAAGAGTGATAAAAAAAATATACGGCATAACTACTCCTAACTTTTTGAAATGGTTTTTGTTTTTTAGTATGCAAAGAATTGTTGCCAATTTTCTAGATCTGAAAAAGATTGTTTTTATTTTTGCTGGAATGGTAAGGTGATGTTGCTCCCTAAAAAAGGAAAAGGAATGGCAACGCAATCAGTTATTTTTATTATTTCTGGTATGCATTGTGCTGGTTGTGGCGCGACCGTTGAAAAAACGTTGCGCACTTATCCAGGTGTTACTAAGGCGTACCTTGATTACTCTCTGGAGCAAGTTTTTATTGAATATGATCCAAACAAAACAACCTCCGATGACCTGCGTAAAAAAATTACCTCATTAGGCTATCAGCCAACAGAAATAGCTTCTCCTTTTGAAGTGAGTGACAAGGAGGTAGCGGCTGAGGAACATGTACATGAACTACATGGCCTTAAAGTGCGACTGATAGTAAGTGTAATTTCAGCAACAGCCTTAATGATTATGAGTATGGTGCCTGGATTATCAACATCCTTCTGGGTGATGTGGCTTTTGGCAACACCGGTACAATTCTGGGCAGCAAGTATGTTTTACACCAGTGCCTGGGCAGCATTAAAAAATCGTACGGTGAATATGGATACGCTCATTGTGTTGGGAACCTCGGTGGCCTATGGGTACTCAATGGCGGTTCTTATTTTACACCCAATGTTTGTAGTCTATGGCATACCGGCACATACCTACTTTGAAACCTCTACGACGATCATAGCACTGGTGCTTGTCGGGAATTTTTTGGAAACCTATGCGCGAGGAAAAACCTCTCTCGCCTTAAAAAAATTACTAGGCTTACAAGCAAAGACCGCTACGGTACTCAAGGAGGGGAAAGAACTGTCAGTACCTATCGAACAGGTGCGAGAGGGAGACATCCTTCTTATCCGCCCGGGAGAAAAAATCCCCGTCGATGGTGTTATTACCCAGGGCGAGTCGTATGTAGATGAGAGTATGGTGACCGGCGAAAGTATGCCGGTTCAGAAAAAAAGTGGTGAGCGAGTGATTGGTGCGACGTTAAATCAAGCAGGTTCTTTTGAAATGAAGGCAACACACATCGGGTCACAGACGGTATTGGCAAAAATTATCTCCTTGGTCCAAAGAGCACAAAGTTCCAAGGCGCCCATTGAACGTACCACCGATACAATCTCAGAATTCTTTGTCCCTGCCGTTATGGTAGCCGCACTCATTACGTTTATTGTTTGGTTTATCTGGGGACCAGCACCATCCTTCATACACGCCATGGTTAATATGGTATCGGTACTTATTATTGCCTGTCCGTGTGCTATGGGCCTGGCAGTACCGATGTCTATTATTGTTGGCATTGGCCGTGCTGCAACCGAGGGGATTTTGGTAAAAGATGCCCAAACCTTGGAAGAAGTAGGTTCT
>Ga0210384_10007345_pt1 | contig 11637 bp, 22 predicted proteins | sample IncBWH2MmetaG_FD_160574 | JGI IMG/M metagenome (GOLD analysis project Ga0210384, IMG submission 160574) | Forest soil microbial communities from Barre Woods Harvard Forest LTER site, Petersham, Massachusetts, United States - Inc-BW-H-2-M | ecosystem: Environmental > Terrestrial > Soil >...
GTTTGTTAATTCCAATGTTGACATCAAGATCGAAATCGCCTTGTAAGACATCTCGAACGGGAACGCTTTTATCCCAAATAAGCGGACCCATATATTTCCCGAGAACGTCCTTAATATATTCTTCGGTCTCATACGCTTGCTCAAGACGAAGAAGATAACGGAAAGCGGGAAGAAAAGCGGTATAGGCAATGTTCTTAATGACTAGGGCAATTTTCTTATTCGCATTGGTAAGTTGATTCGTACTTTCCGTCGCTGATTCGCTATTGGTATCAGCGCCCTGCAAGAGCGGAGGAAGTCCCGTCTCGTTATAATCATTGTCAGTACGGGCTTGCGTTCGTGCAAGGATGGCCGCTGAATTATTGGTGGGTATTTCGCCTACCGCTTCATCCAGAGGGCCATCACCCAGGACATAGCCACCAATCCGTCGATTGGTTAACGACATCAAATCGACATTCGCGTCCCGATTGATATACATCGTTCGGCGAAGATCACGTGCAATCGCTTCCCGCTCCTGATTACGTTGCGCATTGGTTTCCATCTGCAATGCTTCTGTGATCTGCGGATAAGATTTCCCTTCGAGGCGGTGCGGTTCTGGATAAGCCTCGCCCAATATAATAGGAGGGCGATTGTGCTCGAAGGGAGAAAACCGATAAGGCAAATCATTTTCAACCCATCCGCGACCAACAGCGGAAGATTGAAGCATGTCGCCTAAAAGAATGAATGAACCGGATTTAAGTTTCCCATCTTTCCCCGGCAGAAAATCCCAGTGCTCGAAAACCCAAATCTCATCCTCATCGCGAACCATGTGTTCATCATTAAAAAGAGTTTGATAGTCCTGTCGGCGTTGATACTTAACAACGTCTGAAAGTTGATCTTCGAGTTGAACTTCCGGAGTTACATCAATATTTTTGTACCCGAGAAGTCTTAGTTCAGCACGCGTCCGTTTATAGCGGTGAACCATCGGGTATTTATAGTAGGTCTTCCATGTCGCACGTTTGGAGAAGAAAACATCTTCGGGTGGAACACATTCAAGTCTAGGTTCGAAATACTTTATGCGTTTAACTTTTTCATCGACATAGGTCTGATAAGGAGTCCCATCCTCTAACGTTTCTGTTTTTAGTCGAGATTCAGTGACACTCTCCGTTTCAATCTGCGGATAAACCTTAAAACAACAAATCATATTACGAATAGCGTTTAGAGCCCCTTCGTATGCTTCCTTGTAGAATTCAATCGGATGACTATTCAAGCGATGATTCATAATCGCTTTCACCGCATGAATATGTTCAAGAGGAATTGATTTGTGCGTTTTTATGTCAACGATTTCATCCGGATCAAAAAAAATAGATTCGAGAACATCAACGAGGATTCGTTGTGTGTTAACAAATGTTTTAGGAATGAATAGACGAGGAATGCCAAGCATGTCTGAGAATTTCCGTTCTTGCGTCGAGAATTTCCCGTCATACATGTCCATGTCTTTTCTCATTCGCTCAAAGAAAAGCTGATGACCGGTACGTGCAGAATCAAAGACCATCCTACCCTGGGTTAGAAGGAAATCGTCGGTGATTTGATCGGCTCTGGTTATGCGAAGTGGATCGCCGCTCATACGAGGATCGCCTCCTCATCTGGAATAAATTGGGCCTGCGTATCTTCAACAACAGAAGGACGCCAATTGAAACGGCGTTGAAGAATATATCGCACACACGCATGATGATCGTGAACGCCTTCGGCTATTTTGTCTTTTTGACCTTTCTCTTCTTCATTGGTCCATGTTTCACGTTGAAGAGTTTTAAATGTTTTTATGAGAAGTTTATTCTCCGGTCGATCCATAATAAAGAATCGAGGCTTTTTAACCCGTTCGTTTATTTTCAATCGTTCTTTTATATTCGAAATTCCAGCCGCGATTGAACCTTGGAACTTCTCAGCTTTGGTCAAATTCTTTAAGGCATATCGGCCGCGCCTCAAAAGTTCAAACACATTCACGTTGTCATAAATCGTTAGAGAAGAATCAGAAGATGGATCGACTATCTTTTTAACCACGCGCCGATCCTGGCAAAGATCAGTCAAATCTCGTTTCAATTCATCGACGGTAACAGATCGCTTGTAGCATGTATCGACATAGAAATTATCTTCACGATCCACAAAGCAGAGGACCGCGCAGGAATCCTTGACCATATGGGGATCGATCCCGAGGAAACCCATGTATATAGAATAGGGGCACGCTTCCCCATGCGAATCTCCCACGGAGCCACAGTTACAAATGGTATCGAAGGCAGGAATAACGTGGACGGAGGATTGAAACAATTTCCCGTACACAAGGCCGGAGAGAGAAACGAATTCACCAAGCAACCGCATCTTAAGTTCTTCATAGGTTTCCATCTCATTCAAGATTTCTCTCAAAACCTTTAAATTGGCAAATGGATTACAAACGCTGGCGATTTGAAACCATTCGACATTATTACCAATCTCATCGGTCCCACGCGTAAACAAATCATAAGTCCACGAAAGTCCTTTCGTCGGTGTCATGCAGAAGAGGACATCCAAGGAACTCGCCGTCGTGAAACGCATCAGATTTTCTTTGTAAACATCATGCTGCGGTTCCTCGTCAAAAACGAGCATATGACGAGGCGGGCCTTGGAACGTCCCCAAATCCTGCTTATTCGACATGAACTCAATGGTTCCACACAGTTGCTTTGTCGTTGGATCAAAGAGACGAAGAATTTGCTCACCCGCCGCATACGATTTCTCCCAACTTCCATCGAGCAAATATTCACGCGGCGCCCACTTGCGGTAAGTGGGGATCAAATTCCTCAATATCCCGTTCTGATAGTCTTCCCCAATCACCCGAACATGCTGAGGCCCTTTGCGAATCATGCGATGCGCCGGATACTTATAAGCGTCCGGCTTCGCTGGATCAAAACAATAAGGAAGGGCGCCGGTCGACTTGATATAGGCTTCGATGCAACCCGTTGTCGTTTTAGACGACTGATTGCCCCCACTAGCCCCACGAATAGATGCATTCGACAAATGAACATCGATGGCGCCATGCAACTTAGGTGGGATATCGTCATCCTTAAGATAATTCTTAAGGAACGCACGATTTTCGGCGGGAATATTGCCGGTTACCGGCTGGTAGTACCAAAAAGGATTGGACGCCTTCGCTTGCTCGATGAAATCGAGATAGGCTTTCTTCTGTTCTAAAAGCTCGCCGCGAAGGAATGCTTTCTCTTCGGGAAGCAGAAGCTTCGGATTCTTTTTTAAAAGCTTCTTTGCTTTTAATGACAATTCGTTCAACGGGGCGTCCTTAAGAGTACGCTAATCATGCCCGTTGGCCCTGGGAGGGCGTTGAGGGAAGCTTAATTCTTGTTCAGAATCTCTTTAATTTCATCCTTGATGCCAAGACTATGAATCAAACTAATAATAAGACGAACAATACTTGATCGTTCCGGCATTACTGCTCCGTGTCATCAACCCCAAGCTCATGAGCATAAGGATCTTTGGTTAGGCCAATCGGAGGATACTTACACGCCCGATTCTGATCCTCCAAGGTTTCACCGAAGAAATTCGGATCGGTCTCATTGCCCTGCTCATAAACAATAGGCCCGCCCATGAATTCAAGACGTCCCTTTTTCCACATATGACGCGCCTCATCCCAGGGATCGGTTGGTTCATCCAACGGAACAAGGAGAGGCAATGGCGGCATTACAACTTTTATGTCCGACATAGAACCTCCGCTCTGATTTATTTCATCGGGCGAGCTTGAAGTTTAGCAGCACCGATTGCTTCTTCTTTCGTGTTGGCATCCTCGGACTTATCGCCAGATGTTTCAGTGAATTCGGCATCTGTTTCAAGCTCTTCGGGGCTGGCTTCCATAACAGCGGCTTTCACCTTAAAAATAACATCGTCGCCATTCATCTCGGAATTGTGAAACGTTCCGACTTTCCATTCCTCACGCGTCGCTTCGGGAACACCCTGCAAAACGTCGTAATCTTCATACGACATGATTTTCGGAATTCCCATCGCTTTCGGTTGATCGGCCATTCTAATACCCTCCCTTTGGAGTCGTTCGACTCCTTACATCTTTCTCAAAATTCTTTACTTTCTTCCACATGTTTGGACCCTTATCGGCATACCCCGAAGAATCATTCTTCTTTTCGCCTTCCAAAACTCGATCGTAATGCTTCTTTTCTCTATTTTTCTCATCTGTCTCCGACATAAATCCTCCTTACTTCTGGATCGATTCTTGCGCCTTCGTCGTTCCAGACCAATCGCTTACACGCCCCTGCGCTTCATTAATCGGCTTCCTATACTTAACCGTATCCGAAACAGGCGCGCGCTCTCGTCCCACAAACTTTTCAATGTCAGACTCCATCTCCGTATCCGCCGGAGGCTGATAAGACCGATAACGATCCGAATCAATAGGAGGAATCAAGCCTTTCGCTTCACGATATTCGTCCTGATCCATTAGTTCAGGAACAAATCCCTTGGATTCTCGATACTTATCCTGATCCATCATCAAATCATCGTTTTCTTGTTCGTCCATCTGCTTAAGGGGCAAATCTTTCATTTGTAACTCCTTGAGATTTTAAAAATGATTCTCTCGTTCTCCATCCAAATTCTCTTACAAACAATCGATTAAAAACATAAAGGCGATCCAATATTCGCCAACGCTTTAAACCAATCGAAAATCGCATCCAATTTGGGAATCCATAAAGGAATTCCAACCAAATGCGATTCCCCACGAAATCTTTCTCTATAGAAAAAAGAGCGCTTTTAAAAAGCTTCATCCCGGATCACAAATAATCTCTACCATTGGCGATTTATTAAGTTCATTAAATCCCATATATTATCCTATTACCAATCGTCTTTATCACGATCCGGATCGGTCCACCCATGCATTTCCGCTTCAATCTGTTCCCTTATTTCATTTCTATGCGGATAAGCATCATCCACTTTACATGCGCAATGCTTGCAACCCAAATCTTTCGTCCAATAATCTTTTTTCGCCATCCATCCAGACTCAAATTCTCGCTGATGATCTCCGCTCATATGACCACAATTACATTCAACCATCATAACTATGGTTCCATGACAATAAATGGAACTTAATGCTTTGTAAGCATGATTATCCGGGATGGTTTCGGTTATCATAAATCGCACGCACAGCATCGCCCTGCGCCGTTCTTCGTTTCTGCTCACGAATACTCTTCTCCACCCCGCGTTTCCCCTGCTGCGCCTTCAATTCTTGCCTTTTCATTTCCCTAAGCGGCAATTCAAATTCATGCCCGCGAACTTCACTTTGAACCGGCTGACGAATCGCCACTTCCGTTTCGTCATTTTGCGGATTGGAAACTTTGAACTCAAACTTATCCACGGGCCTTTTTATGAAATTCGCCCACTTTCTTCGAAAGCCCCGCTTCACTCATCGCAATTGCCACTGCTTGCTTCTGCGATTTCACCTCCGGCCCATGCTTGCTACCCGAATGTAATTTCCCCTTCCCAAATTCATGCATGACTTTCGAAACCTTCGCTTGTCCTTTCATGCTCTCCTCCGAAACATCATAATCCAAGCTCGCTTGTAACCTTCAAATTGCTCCACATAAACATAAAAAAGCCTCATTTAAGCCCCATACACTTCATCCAACGCATTCCATGCCTATTCCTTAAGAATGTCCTTATATTATAAAGACTCTTTTTGTTTTTTTGCGTAATTTTTGGATTCGTGCGTTGAGATATGAGATTCAAGTTGTCTTCTGAACCATTTAGAATGCTTTTACTGTATGACTTTTTATTTTTTGCGGTGGGATTGGCGTTAGGATAATCATTATCCTTACCGGGGGACGTACCCGACTCCCCCACCTGGCCTCTAGGCTCTCCTTCAATTGGCAACATTCTCATTGATCCTCAAGCATTTAAGCGTTTGCCTTTGATACTCAATGCTTTGCAGCGAATCTACTTCCGATAATACATGATATGGTTCGAAAGCTACTCAAGTGCTTCTAATTGGCTATCGAGCTTGGAGACAGACGTGGAAATGTGCTCAATTACGCTTCTATGCGACTCATTAGAAGTTGATAATCCATCCATCAATCTGCCCTTTTCTGTCATTATTCCAACAGTCGTTGCAATCTGCAAAAGGCTTGATTCTGCGAACTTTTGAGGTGTCATCGCAAGCAAACCTTGCAAGCCACGCTTGTAGAAAAGACCTTTCATTCCATCTTTTGTTTTACTCACTACTTGCGGTGAAAGGTCTTCTAACTCAGGATCATTCCATATCCTTGTAATTGTGTTTCTATTGGCATGAGTCAACGGAACAACATCCTGAACACTTAAATTAGAATCTTTAAGAGAACGAATAGCTAATTTTTCTGCAATAGAATAGCGTTTTCCATGCACTTTCTTATCGTATGACTTAGATGGATTTTCGTCTTGTTCCATTCTTAACCCTATGCGTACTATTTATTTTCGTGCATTCCATTGAAAAGCAATTTGAACATAGCAGAGTTTCTCTTGAATCGCAACTTTCGTTATTGCATTGAAAAGAAGAACCGCAAAGCGAACAGAGGTGAAAATGTATTGAAACGTGGATTCTGGCGAGCGGATTTGATGGGAACGGATTTAAGCTGATTGTTTGTTTGCTTGATTTGCGGTTTAGATTGCTCAATGCGTTATGCATAGAAAACTCATGTTTTTATGCATTTGATGTGGTGAATGCATCATTTGTTTATGTTTGTACTGCGATTGCGCCAATTTCAATTGCGTTTGCACATAGCAGTAGCAGAAGGGATAAGGTGTGGATTTGGTGAGATTGTCGGTCTCGATGGGTGGGGCTGGCGAATTCCGCTTATTGGCCATTTTTACCGCGCATTTCCTTCTGTTCGTAGTTTGCGCATTCCCTTTCGAATATCGCTTCGCTTATTCGACGATCTAATAGCGGGACATTGGAATCAGACCGCTGCACTTGCGAGTATTCATCCGTTTGCTTGATTTGTCAAGGGGAATCCATTAAGTATGATTTTTAACACTTAAATAGAAATATATGTTGACATGCTTAGGTATGTGTCCTATATTTATATTAGTCACTTAGAGATCAAAGGAGAGAGAGATGGAGAAGCTTGTCGATTTATCTTTCGCATTTTTCATATTTTCAGCGGGAATTTCATTATTAGTATTTGTTGGGATTTCATTTTATGAAATCAAAAAAAGAAAATAAGAGAAGAAATAACAAGGAGAAATCTAACATGAAATCCATCAACGAAGTTTATGCGGATTGCACGTTCGATCAATTGCAGATTAAGCTTTGGACAATTGGAAGAATCATCGAAGAATTTCACCAGCGTGAGCAATCTATTCCCAATGGCTATCGAAAAACGATTCTGGATGCGAGAGCGGCCGCGCAACGATATGGGCTTAGTAATGCCATGATTGCCCGAATTGAGCAGGAGGGGGCTGAGGAGGTATGAGAGAACATACAACACATTTTGATGATTGCGGATGCCTCTCTGATTATTACAAGGATTTCCTTAAAGAAATAATTGAGGAATTTGGTCTTTTCCATTCGGTAAAGAGAGATAAAAAACATACCAAATGTTCGCGCTGCGAATTACTTCACAAAGCAATGAAAATATGTGGGATGACTTAATGACGTGGCATGAGATTCTTTATCTTCGTAGGTGTGATCAGATGCGGAAATTCTACGGGACATCAAATGATTGGATTCAGTCAATGATCTGGGAGAAATGGTGTTTTTTATCGGCGGGGAATCCATTATGACGGAGGCGATCTACTTTTCTATTATCGTGCTAGCCTGTGTTTATATTTTGTTTGTAAAGGAATGAATTGTGAAAACGTGCGAGAAATGTCAGCGGATGATAAAGACGGGATGTCAGGTTTGTGGACGTTGGCTTTGTTACAAATGCAAGGGGAAGAAAAAAGATTGTCAGAATTGTGTGAAACTTGAACAATTAGAGGCGGCATGAAAGAACCGCGGCAATTAGACGAGACAGATGTTCTGGCGCCATTTCCTCTCTATTTTACTCCTGAGGGAAAGCCGGCCGAGACTACGGTAACAATCCCCAACCCTGAGAATAAAACAGAACTTAAAACATACACGATCGACTGGGATGGCAAGCGCCTTTCCATGCACGAAGAAGGGCCCTGGCCGAGGTTTTGGGGCTGTTTAACCATCATTGTGGGCTCTGCCCTGCTTTGGTATGGAATTATCAAAATTGGCCGTTTTTTGTGGACAGCCATTAAAAACACTTTTTTCTTGATTATTTTGTCCGTTTTGCCTTTAAAAGCCAATATTTCTCCCTCTGGACCCTTTCAACCCGTAAATGATGGGGGGTTGCATGGAACCAATTGCCCGGGCCCTCAAACCCCAATTCCACACCTAAAGGAGACCTTAAATGCGAAAGATTAAACGTTACGGCTGGCATCCTGATTTACCCGATCATCGAGATCGTCTTTTTCGGCCTGCTGTGCTTGATTCATTGCCACCGGCGGTAGATTTAAGGCCATTGTGTCCCGCGGTTTACGATCAAGGCGAGCTAGGGAGCTGCACGGCTAATGCGATTGCAGGGGCTATTGAATTCGATCTATTGAAGCAGAATCAGGATTTCAGGCCATCGCGTCTATTCATTTATTACAACGAACGGGTGATTGAAGGCACAATTGATAGCGATAGCGGAGCGCAATTGAGGGATGGGATCAAGACTGTCGCTCAATATGGGGATTGCCACGAAGAGTTATGGCCTTATGATATCGTCAAATTCGCGGTTAAACCTCTTCCGGTCTGTTACGACGAAGCTATTAAGTATCAGGCTCTTTCTTACGAATCGCTGGATCAGGACATGGAATCGATGGAGACGTGTTTAGCGTCTGGGTATCCATTTGTGTTTGGGTTTAGCGTCTATGATTCATTTGAGAGTCCCGACATGGCAAAAACGGGAGTGCTGGGAATGCCAGGAGAGGATGAGACGCTTCTAGGGGGTCATGCGGTCATGGCAGTTGGTTATGACCAATCTACCGAAACATTTCTTGTCCGTAATTCATGGGGCCCAAATTGGGGTCAAGCTGGCTATTTCACGATTCCCTACGAATATCTGAATGATAGCACGCTCTCCAGTGACTTTTGGACGATTCGGGCCGTTAAATGATTGGCGTGGATGGCCCTTACTTTCTCACGGCTTATTTTTGGATAACCACCATTTTCGTTGCTACGATTATTATTTGCTTGAAGAGATAATGAAATTTAAATGAATAATTTGACCACAGATGAACTCAAAAAAATAGAGCAATTGAGAAAAGAACTTTATCCAAAACTTCCGGGCGATAAATTGCCTGAAAGATGGTATGACCATAGGAATGTATTGACGAATGTTCTTTATAATCAAGATCTGGATTTTCTCTTTAAATGTCTGGATTTTTTTATTCAACAATTTAAAGCTTGACACGGATGAAGTAGATTTTTTAAGATTTACCCGTGATGAAAAAATCTTGCGAATCAAAAAAACTGTTTTTTGACGGTAATACGTCAAGTAAATGCCACGGGCGAATTTTTCCGCAAGAATTTTTCGCGTCCGTGGCATTTTCTTTTTTAGGCGCTTTCAACCTCCTTGGTTTAAAAACCTCGCATTGGTTGGGCGCCTCTTTTTTGCCCCACGTCATCATTTATTCGGAGAGGGGTGAATTATGACCTCTGGGGCTTTCTCTTGCTTTTATTGCGGCCATGATCTCATTCTTCATTCTTTCGAGATCGTTTGCTTAGTTGTGAGGTGCAATTCCGACCATTGCTTGCATCCCTGACCGAACTGGCGTTATGTCGTTAAACTAACCGCGCGGTGAATTCCGCGGGCTTTCGATTTCTCTTACACGTCGATCCGATGGGCATAAGCTGACAAAGAGAAGAGCCGCCGTAAGTCAAAACGGGATTTATTGAAAGAAACGTGATTGAGGGTTTTTACCCGTCCGGGGCGTGCGTGCGCCACACAATCATCTTCTTGGACGTTATAGAGAATATTTGCAAATTGGGCTTTCTTTTAAAGGTATGCCCGGAGGAGAGTCTTTGTCTTTTCTTAGGGGTTAAAGCCTTTGTTTCTATCTTCTAATCCCCAAAGGCAAAATTTCGATTTTCGCGTTTAGAAACTGAATTGCAAATCAGCGTTGATTTCTTCTTTGATGGGTTTGGGCAATTCGGCGAGAATCGCTCGTTCGAAGGCGAGGAGCTCGGTGGGGTTGTAGTGGAATTTGGAGAGAAGGGCGAAAATCTCTCGGGTTCGGTAGCTGTAGAATTGGCCTTTTTTGCTCACGCAAAGGCTTTGCAAGTCATCTTGAGTCATACCATACTCCTTTTAGAATGGCTTTAAATGGGCCTACGATTCGATTTGTTGAACGTTTAGGCCTTCTGTGCACTTTCCTTCTGTTGACAAGTCTGCCATTTGGTGATGCCAATATGCAATAGAAATCTTTTTATAAATAGTTCTTGACAGATTGGCCGGGTTGGGGTTACGCTTCGTTCATTGATTTAAAAGGAGATTTGAATGCCGAAGATTGAAAAGCCGAAACAGAAAAAGCCACCTGCGATTTTCTTCCATGCTCCCGAGGAATTGCGGGCGCGTCTTAAAATTTATTGCGCGAAAGAACAAAAGACGGTCGGCGATACAATGAACGAGATGCTTTCTCTCTATCTCAATTATATGGAGGCGAAACAAAATGAACGTCATTCCACTAAATCAAATGAGACGCTCATCACTCCCGAATAGAACCATGGCTAAAATGACGTTTGCTTTTATTTGCAAAAACTGTGGAGAGACATGGTATGCCACAGCTATCGAACTTAACCATGAAGACTCTCCTACCGAAATGTGTCCCGGGTGTGAAAATCAATTTTGCCACCCTTGTTTTCGAAGACATGATTGCTATTTTCACGAAGCGGAGTCTGTTGATTGTATGGGATGCGGTAAAGAAATTCTAATCGATGAAAAGAATAGGCCAGCGATTATTGAAGGGGACCCTTATTGCTTGAAATGCGCTACAAAAGAGATTAAAGAATGAGTGAATTTCTATGGGGTTGGTGTTCCGCGGTCATGGGATTTGTTGTCTTTCTTTGCATCATTCTTTTTTTTTATGAGATTCATATCGAACGGGAGAAAAAAGAGTGAACTGGTTTTTGATTCTTAAATTTGTTGCGTGTTTTATTACTGGATTTTATATCGCTCATCTTTTTATCGAATTGCGAATACTTTATAAAAAAAATAGGAGGCCACCTTCATGGCATTAATAAAAGGGAATAAAATGAAAAAAGATAGACATGTAATTATACGAACATATTCAGCCGGGGTTTTTGCGGGAACGCTTGAAAGTAGAAACGGAAAGGAAGCGGTCTTATCGAAATCTCGACGTATCTGGTATTGGTCTGGGGCTGCGAGCTTATCCCAGTTGGCGATGGAAGGCACTTCCGATCCGGTCAATTGTAAATTTCCTTGCATTGTTGATCGCACCGAGTTAACGGAAGTAATTGAAATTATCGATATGACCTCAAAGGCTTATGATTCTGTGATGGCGGTTCCGATATGGGAAAAATAGGGTCCGGGGACGGGTCCGGGGACGGGTCCGGGTCCGGGTACGGGTACGGGTCCG
>Ga0210384_10007346_pt1 | contig 11636 bp, 9 predicted proteins | sample IncBWH2MmetaG_FD_160574 | JGI IMG/M metagenome (GOLD analysis project Ga0210384, IMG submission 160574) | Forest soil microbial communities from Barre Woods Harvard Forest LTER site, Petersham, Massachusetts, United States - Inc-BW-H-2-M | ecosystem: Environmental > Terrestrial > Soil >...
CGCGCGATGCCACGGTGATCGCGTGGATGGGCACGGCGGCTTCCTTGGACGAAGCGCCCTTGGTATTCGCCTGCGTGGGCTTCACGATGGAGCAGCCGCTAGTGATCGACAGGATCAAAACGAAAGCGGTCAGCGGTACAGAAACCCCAGGGTGATTGGTCATTTTCGTTCGGAGCGAACCGCCGCAGGAGAGGAGTAGTAACCGTTTCGAGTGCGCACCGTAGGACGGCCCGGCGCGTTCACCATCACCGTGATCTTGCGGAACGTGCCGTCCAGCGTGGGGTTGGTCGGCGAGTAGGCCATTGTGTATTGGTTGCGGATCTCGCGCGCCACTTCGGGCGTGATCTTATCCACTTCAGCCAGGTCTTTCGGATAATAGTCCTGGCCCCCGGAGGCAACCGCCAATTCGTGCAGAGCGTGCTTGGCCCGCCTAGCCTCGCGTGGCTCCTCGTCGCTCAGGATGCCAATGGAGTACATCAGCACGTCGCTCTGTTCCGCCTTGCGAACGAGTTCTTCCAGCCTCAGGTTGCTGGCGTTGTCATTGCCGTCGGTCACTACCATCAAGACCTTCTTGTCCTTCTTGCCCTTCTTTTTCATATAGTCGATCGACATGCTGATGGCGTCGCGCATCGCTGTGCCACCTTTAGCGGCGTAACGATCCAGCGCCTGCTCCAGCTTCTTGATGTCATTCGTGAAGGATTGATCCAGGTACGCATCGTCGTTGAAGTTGACGATGAACACCTCATCCTGGGGATTCGATGCTCGCACCAGATCGAGTGCGGCGGCGGCTACCTTTGCGCTCTTATCGCGCATACTGCCGCTATTGTCAATGATGATGCCCATAGAGACCGGAATGTCTTCGCGGCGGAAAAGTTTGATGGTCTGATCGACGCCGTTCTCCTGCACTTTGAACGCAGATTCGGATAGGTTCGTGATCAGCTTCCCATTCCGGTCAAACACGCTGGCATGCACCACCACCAGACGCGTATCGGCGGTAAATAGCGGGATCTCATCCTGGGGGGCGCCGGGATTCTGCGCGTCCTGTGCCTGGATCGCGCCCACCGCCACGAACAGCCCCGCAGCCAACGCTAGGGCGCTCAGAATTCTACTGTGTAGGAGCATAGTATCCCGTCCGAAACATCGCCTTGAGAGGCGGTAATCCGGTGGTCTTCGCCAGCCGGACCAGCACTCGCCGGTATTTTCCGTCCCGCGCCGCATTCTTGGGGCTGTAGCCCAACACGTATTCATTGCGCAATTCGATGCCGATTTTGGCGGCGACATCCGGCAGCTCAGCCAGGTTGTCGACATCAAAATGCTTGCCACCGGTCTGCTCGGCGATTTCCGACAGCAGGCGCGGGCCTTTCAACTCTTCCGGCGATCGTCCCCACGCTCGGAAGGGCTCGAAAATCCCAATCGCATAAATCTGCACATCGGCCTCGCGGACCGCATTCATTACCTCGGTTTCCGTATAGCGGCTGGAATTGTCGCCGCCATCGGAGATGAGTAGGATCGCCCTCCGTGGGTTGTGCGCCTTCTTCATCTGGCTCATGGCCAAGTAAACGGCATCCAGCAGCGCCGTGCTGCCCTTGGATTGCACGAACGTCAATTGATTCTGGATCTCCTCCGTCTCTTTGGTGAAGCCCTGAACCAGCTCGGGCCGGTCGCTGAACTCGATCAGGAAGAATTCGTCCTGCGGGTTCGCGGTCTTCATGAATTGCGCCACCGCCTGGCGTGATTTCTGGAGCTTCGCGCCCATGCTGCCGCTGGTGTCGAAAACGATCCCCACCGAAAGCGGTGCATCCTCGCTGGAGAACTGTACGATCACTTGCTCGACCTTGTCCTCGAAAACCTTGAAGTTTTCCCTTTCGAGCCCAGTAACCAACCGGCTCATCGGGTCTGTCACCGCCACCGGAATCAGGACCAGGGTGGTGTCAACCCGAATGTCCGCCCGGCGATCCGCGATTGATTCAGCCGCATCCGGACCTCTTATCCGGATTCGTGGCGAGATGTTGACATTGGGCTCGGCGTCTCGATCTGCGGGGAGCAATGACGGCGGGAGCATGGCGGCAAGGAAAACCGCGAGCCCTACAATCCCCACAACCTGGCGGAACAAATCCTCACCTCGCGCCCTTCAGCTCCATATAGACCTGGCCGACGAAGCGATCGCCGGTGGTCGCAATTTCTTTGATGCGGGCGTCGTATTCGGCCTGCGGCTTGGCGGCCGCCACTTCTTCCGGCGACTTGCCCTGCTGGATGAGTTTCGTAATCTTATCGCGGACGCCCAGGATCATGTCGCGGTGCGCCATCACCGCGTCGCGCTTGACGATGGGCCCATGGCCAGGGACGATCTTCGTATCCGGCCCCGCGATCCCGATAATCCGGCCGAGGCCGTTAATCATTCCGTTGAGGCTGCCGCCGTTGGCGCGGTCGATATTGGGGTACTGAACAGACCGGTAGAAGTCGCCGGTCATGATCACGTCCGGGCCGGGGAAATACACCATGGTGTCGCCGTCGGTGTGGGCCGCGGGAATACCGATGAGCTGAATATCCTCGCCGTTCATATGCATCGTGAGCGCGCCGTTGAAGGTGATCAACGGCAGCCCGACCGCCTTCGTGGGCGGAGTGGGCTGGCCGTTGGCCCCCGGATTCGGATGCATGAGCCGGTTGCGGAGCTGCTCGCGGGCGATGATGGTCGCGCCCATCGCGCCGAAATTCTCATTGCCGCCGGTGTGGTCGCCATGCACATGGGTGTTGACCAAGAATCGGATAGGCTTGTCGGAAACTTGCTTGATGGCCGCCGCGATTTTTTGGCTCAGGGGGGCAAATTGAGCGTCCACCATGAACACGCCGTCCGGGCCGGTCAAAATTCCGATGGTTCCGCCCTGGCCCTCGAGCGTGTAGAAATTATTAGCCAGCTTCGTGGTCTTGATTTCGACCTTGCTGAAGTCGGGCTGCTGCGCGTAAGCGAAGGCAGACATGAGGGCCATTACCGCCAGCGCCACATACGAAAAGTGAATCGTCTTTTTCATGACAGTTACGCCTCCAGATTGAGTCTAAGCGCATGGAAAGTATCAGGCAATTATTTTTATTACCTCGCTGCGTGAACAGATTCCTTTGCGCCCGTTCACAGCAAAATTCCGCCCGTTCATAGGTGCGACACATCCTCTTGCGAAAGATCGTCCGACTAGTCGACGGAATCGCTGTTGTGAGTGGGTCATTTATTCAGGCCGGAAATACTTGTCAATATCGGCTTTGAGGGCTGGTATAGCGCGAGCGTCGCGAAGAGCATAGAGAGGCTCGCTGCCCACGGGATCGCCCGGCGAGCTTCGGAGCGTTCCCCATACCCAAACGAGAGCCCTGGGTGAGAACTTGATCGTGTCCCCGTCGCGCAGTTGCACGGCGATCATCTGGTCTCCAAACCGGTGCGCCGGGTGCAAAAGTTGTCCTGCATCAGGCAGCAGAACGAAACTATTGGTCGGCTGGCCGGCGCGAATTGGACGCGCGCCGTCCATCATGTAGCCAAGAACTTGAATTGAGGCGCCAGGAAAAATTGTGGGCCGAGCGTTTAAAGTGCTGGAGTGGCCCCGGAGCAACGAAGACCATCCTAATAGGGCGTATTCCGGTGTTTGCGCCTGCAAGGGAGAAAGCTCGGAAAGATCAGGCTGCGTTGTTGCGGTGATAGCCCAGACCGAGCCAAAAACTGGAACACACGCAATCACAATAATAACGATCAACGTTCGCCGTTCTTCACTTCGAGAGATCCGGAGCTTTCGCCTTGGCGCGGCAGGGTCGCCCACCAAGTAACTATATGCGCGCACGTCATCGCGACAAATACATTTCTCACGAACGAACTATGAACTACTATGAGTGACCTAGTTTCGTGGGTCAGCGGTTGTATCGAATCGTCAGAAGACCAGTCCAATCTTGCCAACCACGGTCCTCGGTTGGAGGAAATGCGTTCCGCTGAACGTCGATAGGAAATTGAAGAGTGCCACCTGGTTTGTCAAATTGGTGATCTCGACCGACGCGGTGTAGCGTCTATTCCCTTCGCTGTGGAGCAGGTTGTCGGTACCGAAGCCGAGGTTAAACAGATTGCGCGGCTTCACACGATCGGGATTGTGGTCGTTGTCCTCCGCGCTCGGGAACGGACCGTAGCCGCCCTGCGGAAGCGTGATCAGCTTCGACGTGACCAAACCCTGCTTCCCGCCTGGGCCGACACAGTCCGAAAGCGGGTTATCGACAGTCGCGAACACGCCATTGCAGGCCAAGCCGATGGTGACCTGCTGATTCGGCGAAAGTGTCGTCAGCGCGCTTCCAGCATCTGGCACTCCGCTCACCACCAGGCCGCTGTCATAGCGATACACGAACGCGATCCATTCGGCATTCCTAGGCCGCTGGTAGCGCGTTACCAAAGTAGACTGGAACTCCTGGTCGTGGTCGATCCGGAACACGCTGGTGCCCAACGAAGCCCCTTGCGGAATAAGGCCGCCGTTTTCCGGCGGGAAATAGCGGGCGCGAGTGTGACCAAACGTCCAGTAAGCCTGGAAGCCCTTAAGATTGGTCGTGCTCACGCGTCCAGTGATCCCATCCAACTTCGAATTGTGCCAGGCGATAGGAAACGTGATGGTTGTGTTTAACAGTACGCTGAAGTCGTAGGCATTGTGCGTGTACTTCCAGAAGTAGTCTGCGTCGATCAGCAGGAACCTCCCGATGGCCTGCTGGAAGCCGGCATTGAACTGATTTCGAAAGCCCGGTTCAATTGGTACGGCGTTGACGCCGAACACATTGGAAGTCAGCCCGCCCACGCCTGTCAGGCTTGAAAGAAGCAGGTTCTCATTAAACGGCGTCTCAAACGTCCGAGCATAGGCGACGCGCAGTACCGTTCCGGTCTTTTTGATGTTGTAGGCGACGCCCGCGCGCGGCTGCGGGCTTGTTTTGGAAACAAGACCGTCATAGCGATCCAGGCGAAAGCCGATATTGAACAAGAAGTTGCCGGCTGTGATCGCGTCGTGCGCGTAGAATGCATACTGGTTGATGTTGGCGGTCGCATGGAATGCGAATAAGTGACCGGCGCGACTCAAATCGAATGGAAGCAGGCTGGGCGAGAAAGGCGCTCCGGTGATGTCGGGATTGTCGGCCGTGTTCGGCTCAAAGCCGGCCGCATCGCACTGGTTAGGATCTGTCAGCGTGGGGTCGCCAACCCGGGTACCGTCGGGATTGATGCAGGGATCGTTGAAGGTCGGATCGGTGACGCCAAATCCGAAGTTTTCAAGCAGCCGCGTTTGCTTTAAATCAGCGCCAAACTTTAGATTATTACGGCCCTTCGTAGTCGCAACATCGGTCTTGACGCCCCAGTTCAGGAGCTGCCGGTTCTGGCTCTGGGTGGCTGGCTGATCATTGAACGGATCGCCGCTGGGGTAGTAATTCAGTTGATCTTTGCGCATGTATGGATTAATCGTCAACAGAGTGCGGGAATTGAAGGTGTGCTGGTAGCCGGGAGCGACGCTCCAGGTAAGCACGCGTTGCCGCTGATCCTGGCTCAACTGATCAAAGCTATTCGGGATCTGGAACCAGTTCCGCGCCGCGAACAGGTTAAGGTGGAAGGCATCCTTGCCGCCCGGCTGGACATCGAAACGGTCGAAGAAGGTTTGATTGTTGCCGGTATCGTGAATGTTGGTATTCTCTGGAGTGTCCAGGAAGCGTTCCGAACGGACACCATCGACGGCCAGGAAATTTCCAACCTTCGCGCTACCAAAGCCGAGGCCGACGCTGCCGCCGTAGGCGCCGAAGGACCCGAAATTGGCGCCGATATTTCCAAAGACCCTCCCCGAACCAAGGCCGGAACGAGTCGTAATTTGAGCAACCAGGCTGGTCTTGTCGCCAAATTCCACGTCCGGTGTTCCCGTGGTCACCTCCATGCTCTGGATCGCGCTGGTGGGAAGCTGAGTGGAAAATACCTTACTTTGCTGGTCGCTGATCGGCTGTCCGTCGATAAGAAAGCTGGCCTGCGCATGATCGCCTAGCGGATGAAAGAAGCCGTTTCCATCCGCCGCGACTCCCCCGGTGCTATAAACGATTGCTTGGCTTAAACCCGCTGCAGGATCGAAGACCGGAATTTTCAGGATCTGATTTCTGTCGACGTCGACGTGTGCGGAGGGCTGGTTCTCCAGAGCCTCGGCCGCACCTTCCACGGTCACGGTGGTTTGCGAGCCCGCGACCGCGAGGGTGGCTTTGAGCTGAACTGGAATGGAGTTCCGAATGTCGACGTCCTGCGAAAACGCGCTGAAGCCCGGCGCCATGATCTCGACGCGATAAGGGTTCGGCGGGACATTGCCCAACCTGAACGTGCCATCGGCCCCCGATTGCACCATTTGGTTGTATCCAGTAACCACATTGCGAATGGTTACCTGAGCACGGGGAATCGCCGCGCCGGTTGGATCGACGACCGTTCCTTCAATCGTTCCGGCATTGCCGAGCGACTGCGCAAACGCGTGATCGGCGAAGGACAAGAAAAGTGTACTCAGGGCACTAATAGCGAGAAATCTCTTCATTTCGTCAGTATCACGGACAGAGTACTGGGCACCTAAGGTATTCTCACCAGCGGACAGATATTTACGATGAGCGGACTACTTATGGTAATGAGCGGGTTGGCCAGGAGGCATCTACCAGTGCAAGATTTTGCGGATATTATGGGCCTGCCTCTTGCTCACGATGAGCTGCAGGGAGTTGCTCAACGTCACAAGCCAACGTTGACTGCTGAGCACGCTCATCTTTCGTACGTGGTTAATATTTACGATCGCATTTCGATGGACTCGCTGGAACTGCTGTTTTTGGAGGTGTTCTTCGATAACGCGCAAGGTTTGAGTCGCCAAGAGGCGTTGTTTGGAAGTAACAATCCATACCAGCTCGCCTTCCGCTTGAAAGGCGAGAATCTCGTCCACATCCAATAGGAAATACTCTCCACTGGCGCGGCCCACGATCTTTCGGTTGGTTGCAGAATTGGGTGGAAGCGCAGCCGAGGCGATCTTGGCGATGTCGTTGGCAATCTCGATGGGTTTGTTCTGCAGGGCCTTGGCACGCTCGATCGCCTTTTGCAATCTCACCTCGCTGACTGGCTTTAACAGGTAGTCGATGGCACCAGCCTCGAACGCCTCAATGGCATGCTGGTCGTAGGCGGTCACGATCACGATGATCGGCAACGGACCGCCGCCCAGCTTCTGTACAACCTCGAAACCTCCCATAACCGGCATATGGAGATCCAGGAAGACCAGGTCCGGCTGGAGCTCGGCGATCTGCCGCAGAGCCTGTTTTCCGTTTTCCGCCTCGCCGACCACGGCGACCTCGGGGAACGTCTCCAGTTCTTCGCGCAATACGCGCCGGGCGATGGGCTCGTCATCGACAATCAAGGTCTTCATCACATGACCAGCCACTCATCTAGCATTACAACGATAGTGTAAACATAGCCAAGGAAATAATCACGAGCGGACTAAAGACGGCGATGAGTGGACTGGATTCTCGTGATGAGCGGGACTCCTATGACCCTCGATTCGCAGCGACCGTTGGGGTCGGAGCTCCTCTACGAGTGATCGGATCCACAGGAACCGAGAATTGCACCCGCGTACCAGCAGGGGTGGAATCCATGACGAGATCGGCGTGAGGACCAAAGCAAAGTTGAAGGCGACGTTTGACATTAGCAAGGCCTACGCCGGCTCCGGACCTGTGAGATGACGGTTTCTGAACCGTGCTGCCGTAGCCCGTATCATTAACCGCAATCAAAACCTCGCTGTCCTTGAGCGTCGCGGTTACGGCGAGCCGCCCTCGATCGCTCTTTCCTGATATGCCGTGTTTAATCGCGTTCTCCACAAGCGGTTGAATGGAGAGAACTGGAATGAAAACGGATAGCGCCGCTTCATCGACGGTGACTTCGGTTTCGAGCCGGGGGCCGAGCCGAAGCCTTTCGATTTCCAAATATGCCTTGACGATCTCCAGTTCCTCGGACAGCCGGATGAAGGTTCTCTCCGATTGAAGAAAGTAACGGAAAATCTCCGACAGATTGAGAACCGTCTTGCGAGCGCCCAGCGCATCCCGTGGAATAATCCCGTAGAGCGTATTGAGGGCATTGAAAAGAAAGTGCGGATTGATCTGAGATTGGAGGGCCCGTAACTCGGCCTGTGAAACGAGCCGCTGCATTTCTGAGTTCCGGAATCGTTCAATTTGCTCGACAATCGCTGCCGAGAGACGGCTTAATGACTGCAGGTCTTCGCTCAGGTATCGTCTTCCACCTCTGCGACGGCCGACCAGAACATAACGAATATCAGCATGTCCGAGGCGAAGCGGAATGACCGCTTCAGCCCACGCGAAGTCGTGCGAGCTCCGCAATGCTGGGATGTCGGAAGCGGGGACTGGAAATAACAGAGCAGGCTGGTCCTCAATTTCGGGTATACGGTAGTCCGGCACCATCTCAACGTGATCCGTATACAGAAACTGCGCTAGGTGTTTAGCCGCCCATTCGAGAAACTCGACCTCCTCGCCCGAAAGACCGCGAGATTCGATCGCGCGTATCGATTCACTTAAGTCCGGTCTGCGAAAGACCACCTTCGTAAGCCATTTCTGAATTTGCCCTCGAGCCAAAGCAAATCCAATTAGCAGTAGACAGAGGCTCAACAGTAGCAGGGCCTCGTTCAGCGGGTCTCCGGTCAAACGTTCATCGACGGCAATCCATCGGAACGCGATCCGGATCGCGACGAAAGTCAGAATCGCCGCCACAAGAGCATTTGCCAGGAAACGAACAAATGCATCCAGAAGCACGAAACGATAATCTTGCAGGAGTACAAATAGAGCGAGCGGGATGCCTGCATGATGAAGCACCAGCTCGCTCGACCAGGCGTGAGGTGGCTGGCCAGAGCCGAAGTGCACGAACGACATCGCGAACAACGACGCGCACATCGTCCCGAAGATGCGTGAGGCTCTCGCGCGCCTGTTGCCCGGTCCTCGCAGAATGACCGCGCCCACGGAAAGGAGCGTGAGGATTGCGAAGCCCACCGTGATGACTAGAAGCCCTCGCTGCTGATAGAGCTGCCCAGGTCGAATGAATTCGCGGATATGCATTCCGACCGCGACCAGACTGAGCGCGTACCCAAAACCAATCATCGGCCAAAACCTTCCCTCGTCGAGAGAGATGTGCAGCAGGACTGCTGGTAACAAACTCAAGATCGAGAAGCTGAATAACACGAACAGACGGGCTTGGTCAGCATGATTGGCGAAGGTGATTAGAACGGCGAGAGATCCGACGTTCCAGAGGCAGGCCAGGCTCGCGGCTGCAACCGAAAGCCAGCTGCCGCGAAGCCGAGTTTCCGCGCGATCCAACAGTAGCAGGTAAACGAAGATTCCGAATATGATAGTGCCGCCGGCGTGCCCGAGGATGTTTACAAACAGAGGTTCGTGGATATTAGACAACGATGCCTCCGCCGCGGTGACGAGTAACTGAGATGCTGGTGCGCAGCATTCCTCCTGAGTATCTCACGGGCGCTTTGGCGAGGGAGATCGCCCGATCTTCATTTCGTCATTAGGAACTCGGCCGGCAGAAGGAGTAGCGCGATCGAATTGACGAAAACAGCGAACTCGATTGAGAAATCGAGATCAGGAACATCCATGCGCGGTTGGGTGGTTCTTCGGAGCCATAAGACGATCAATCCGATCCATACGAAAGCCAGGAAGCCCGAACCAGCCATCACGGCATAAATTGATGCTGAGGGAAACATCTCCCGAGCCAGGAGTGCAATGCTGAAAGCCAGTATGGGGTTCGGAGCCACCGCTAAAAGCCACGCGCGGTGGTGGCGGTCTGTCCGCTGAATTCACAGGCAGATAGTAACAAGCAGGGCGTACAATCGCACAATCAGCAGGAGTATGCGAGGCGCCTGAAACAATTGGAGAAGCTCCTCGCCGCTCAAACTGGGACGTGGCTCCCGAAACGAGCAGAATGGAAGCCAGAAGTACAACGGCGTACAGGCGCAACCTAGGCAAAAAGCAGCCGAGTGGGTGTCCAACGCCTTGTCTCCGTGAGCGATTTGTGTTCGCGCGCGGCTTCTAGCAGCTTTTCAGGTGAGATCGTCGTGTAGACACAGACGTCAGCGAGTTCGATCGGGGCGGCCATAATAACGACGCTACTCAAATAGTGTCGTCGTAATTACTGTAGACGGATAAACAGCATACCTTCAGACTCTTGGGGAGTGCAACAAGAGATCCTAATAGCGCTTGGCCAGCGAGTTCGAGAACTGCGCAAAAGAAAGGGCTACTCCCAGGAAGCCTTCGCGGATGAAACAGGAGTCCATCGGACATGGATGGGTGCGATCGAAAGGGGGGAACGCAACCTGAGTTTTCACAATTTAGTGCTGATCTCAAAAGCTCTGGGGATTACGCTCTCTCAGCTGCTTTCGGGCGCAAAACTCCCGTAGCAAGCGATTGATTTAGGTTCTGTGGCGACCGGGATCACAGAGCCTGTGGCTGGCAACTATAGTGGTTCGAAGCGAGCTGAAAAATGACGCAGGAATTTCGGCTCGGACACAATTCGGTAGCCTCGTAGCGTCTCCTTATGGGCGTTCACTTCCAGAATCGCCTCAACCACATAATCGACGTGGCTCTGAGTATAGACTCGTCTCGGTATCGCCAGCCGAACCAGCTCGTACTGGGCGTGTTCTCCGAACATCACCGACCCGATCTCCACCGACCTTATGCCGGCATGGCGGTACAGCTCGATCGCGAGCGATTGCCCGGGAAACTCGTGCCGCGGGATGTGCGGCAGCAGTCTTCCCGCGTCGATATAGATGGCGTGGCCACCCGGCGGCTCGACAATCGGGACCCCGTGGTCGGCAATGTGGCGCCCTAAATATCGTACCGAGGCGATCCGGTATTCCAGATAATCCGGATCCAACACCTCCTCAAGACCGACCGCGATTGCCTCCAGATCCCGGCCTGCAAGACCTGTGGTGCGCAATAACTACGTTCGCGCTCATGCGGCGGCCTTTTCTAACCAGTACCTCGTGGTGCAGTCCACCCAGCACTGCTTTGCGACGCACTCGGTGGCCCGTCGGAAGCCGGTGTCGATGCTCGGAGTGGGGCGGTGATGGACTAAGCGGAGCCGGTATGCCCGGGCCCAGGCTCATATGAACGCGGCCATGATTGTAATGCAGTATCCAGCGGTTGAGAGTGTGCTTAAGATGCCGCTGGCCCAGCGGGATGAGGAAATCCAGGCACTCCCGTCGGATCGTTCCCACCACACGCTCGCAAACGGCATTTGCTCTGGGCGCTCGGGGCGGTGTCCGCAATATGCGCACGCCCATGGCGGCAACCGCTTGGTCTAATTCCCGGGAGAAGATGCTGTCCCGGTCATGGATGAGGAAGCTGAACGAATGATCATCGGGGAGCGCTTCCCGCAATTGCTGCAGAGTCCACTCCGCGTTGGGATGATCGGTGACATTGCAGTGCAGGATTCTGCGCCGGCCCAGTTCTAGGAGAACGAACACATAAAGGATACGAAATCGGGCTGTGACCACGACGAAGAAGTCGCAGGCCACCATCACCTGGGCGTGGTTACGAACGAACGTCAGCCAGCGCTGGCTCGGATCGGGCTCACGGCG
>Ga0210384_10007348_pt1 | contig 11634 bp, 21 predicted proteins | sample IncBWH2MmetaG_FD_160574 | JGI IMG/M metagenome (GOLD analysis project Ga0210384, IMG submission 160574) | Forest soil microbial communities from Barre Woods Harvard Forest LTER site, Petersham, Massachusetts, United States - Inc-BW-H-2-M | ecosystem: Environmental > Terrestrial > Soil >...
CCAGTATGCCGAGTCTGCCGAGGGGAGGGAAGAAGTGAAAAGACTTGTATGGTTTCTATTAATCGGATCAGCTTTCGCCCAGCAGATCAATACTGACTTGATCCCAGCTACCTCGGGTCTTAACCTCGGCCACTCCAACCAGCGATGGAACGGATTCTTTCAGAATGTAGACATTCTTGGGACTTGTACCATAAACGGTTCGCCCTGTCAGACGGTGGCAAATTCTGCGCAGATTGGTGCCGGCACTCCTGGTCAGATCCCGATATATAACGGATCAATCTCTATTAAGCCAGATCCGAATCTGGATGATGGCAACACGACTCCGGGAGTATTTACCTTCAGTGTTCCAATCGCGACCCCACAGGTGAACCTGACCGGGACGGGCGGGCTCGCATCAGTCGGGCCAGGAGGAACCTTGCCGACTCCAGGTCCGGGGAATGGCTTGATCGGCATAGGTCCGGGGGCCATTCCTGTAATTAACCCGAATAACACAGGGGTGTTCGCCATCCCCTACATCACAATCAATGGGACGCCGCTCGCCAACACAGCGAACAACACCGACCTCAGCAATACGACGCCAGCAGCCCCGAGCAACGGCCTGAACCTTCAATTCCAGTTCAGCGGGCAACACATCTCTGCGGCGATCGTAGGCGACGGCAATGCGGCCCATTGTTTCCTGGGCACAGGCGCATTTGGCGCATGCGGTAGTGGTTCGGCGGGCGCTGTGTCGGCACTGACAGCCGCGACGGGCGCGAACACAATCGGCAATGGGAACTTCCCGCAGATTTGGAATAACGCGCAAACGTCCAACAATCAAGCGGGTCAAACGTTTGGAGAAACTTCGGCGGCCACAGGCGGAACGCTCACCAGCGGCATAGCCAATCAAGCAGAAGTCACTGTATCGGTCGCATCCGGTTCGACAGCCACTCCACTCAGTGTGGTGCAAGGCAGTGTGACTGGAACAACCGCCATTCCCGCGGCGCAGTTTCAGATGACATGGAACAACGCAGGGCTCACAGGAGAGGGTGTAATAATCGGCGTTACCGATACGGCTTCGACGGTCAACTCAGCGCCGCTAGACATTCAAAAGCCCCTTGGCTCCTCCATTTACAAGGTTGATAAGTTCGGTGATGTAGCCATTCCTAACTTGTCGGCCTTCGGAGGCAATGCAGCTACTGCGAATATCACCCTTTGCGGGGGGAACGCTTTAGGTCAAGCCTGCGTGTCAAACACGAACGGAACAGTGGGAGGAATCACTGTTCAAGGCAGCGACAATTCCAGCACCGGATCGAGCGCTAAGGCGGGATATGCGATCTATCGTTGCGGGATGCTGACCAACGCCACTCCGAACGCCGCCGCACTCTTCGGTGTTTGTCAGTTAGTAAAAGGTTTTCTGAAGGCAACAGTGGCTGCTGTTGGCGACGTGGTGTCCATATCGGCTGCGCAAACCGTAACAGACTGCACCCACACAGGGCCATGCACGAACATCGCTGGCATCGCCACGAACACATCAACTCCAATCGGCGTGGTTATCGAGGGAGACGTCCTAGTCAAGACTGACAACACGGCGGTGGTCGGCGATTTCGTGTGTATGGGAACAACGACGGATGGCGTTGCTCATGACAACGGCACGTCGCGATGCGCAGCAGGCACGTATATAGGGCTGGTCGAAGCTATCAGTGGAACATTTACGCAGGATTCCGGGGCGTCTACAGCCTCCACGGCTGCGAGCACTTCGCTTCCACTAGTTCTGCTTCATATCGGATCATAATGAGAAACCTTCTAATTCTGGTGTTACTGTCTGCCTTCTGTTGCGCTCAATCCCCGATTACAGGACAGCAGGTTGTGGTCACCGGCTCAGGCAGTATATTCGTCTTTGTCGCCAATGTAATCATTGTACTTCCCAATACAATCGGGGCGGCGGCTGGTACAACGATTCCATTTACAGCTCAGTTCATCGACAAGTTAGAAAATAATGCTCCCGCATGCCCTTCTGCGGGTTGGGCCAGCAGTAGTCCAAGCACCGCAACCATCAATGCGGCAACAGGGGTAGCGACCACGGTTGCGCCCGGAACAACTACGATTTCCTGCACCGCAGCTGGCCTAGTTGGGAATGCCACACTCACCGTGGAATCAGCCCCCAACTTCACCAGTCCTGCCTTGCCGTGCGCAAATCCCTGTCCACTTGTAACTGGACAGGTGGGCGTTGCTTATTCTTATCAGTTAGCGGCTGGCGGGGGCACTCCTCCGTACATCTTCTCTCTTCTGTCAGGCACCCTCCCCAGCGGAATTAACTGTACTTCCGCTGGATTGTGTTCTGGAACTCCGACAACTGCCGGAACGAGCCTGTTTACTTTTCAAGTGTGCGACACGTTGCCGCTGTGCGCATCGTTGACCATGAGCATCGTCATCGCGGCATCGGGGTCCATGCCGGATTACACTCCAGCCAGAACCGATCTGACTGCGGTTACCTGGCCCAGCGTCCCGCCGCAAATGGGCCCAAATACCTGCAGCGCGTTGAATCTGTATGCTTGCGGCAATCTCACGGGAGTAGGAACGTGCGCGACGGACGCCGACTTCGGCTATCAAGTCTGCCGCGTGACCGACATTACAACACCCAGGCCAGTGGTGCATTACAAATCCATGTCGGTCGCAGCTTCGGGATCAAGCGACGAGAACCGCTGGAATCCTAACTCAACGATCCTGAATATAGACGACTGGGGCGGAGCGACCGAGTTACTGAACATCGTAGACAACGGCACCACGATCACCTCCAGCCGCCGCTATGCTTCCGATCCCCTATGGAGCGCTTTTGGAGGTTTCTACTTTACCGGGGTCGGATTCTGGTCACGCAACGTATCGACTCCGTACATCCTCTATAACGTCCCTGCCAGCGGAACCAAATTGCAGCACTGGGACGTGAGTAATCCCACCGTTGCTCCGACCGGCACGACTACCGACCTTGATTTCGCGGCTTGTCTTGCTGCCGCTTCCGGCCAGAATCCCTTTATTCCCACATGGAACTCGAATGGAGGGGGAAATCGAGACGATACGGCGTTCTCGATCGGCTTTTCAAATAGCGGAGGCCAGCAACAAGATGGCGCGCGTTACATAGCCGTCTATGTCAAAGGATCAGGTTGCCGGGTACTCAACACAGCGACATTGACAGTCACGGGAGACTTTGGGCCTACCGGGGCGATCACGGGCACAACCTGTACCGTAGGTCGAATCCATAACTTGAAGATTATGAAAGCCTCGGGGAGTAGCAGCAACGGGGCAGTGCTGGTATCGCTGAACACTCCCTCTGGCGGTTCGGCCTGTCCTGATGCCCATAATTCTCCGATGGTGTGGTTCTATAACTCATTAACATTTCAGCCTATTTGTCCCGGAGTGCAATGTTCGGGGCACTGGACATCCAGCGAAACCTTGTGGATGAACAATCCGCAGAACAATCCACCGACTTGCTTCTTTGCTATTCGCCAAGCGCTGACTCCGACGAGCGTCACTTGCCTCAATCCGTCGCTGCCGACACCTAGCATCCCTCCGGGTTGGGACATGCACTTTGGCTGGAACGGTCCCTTGGATACCTTTCCAATCTTCGGCGCTTCCGGTTGTTGCAGTAATGGTGTAACCAGCACTCCGAATGGAGCATGGCAGAACGAAGTAATGGGATTCTGGCCCTATACCTCTAATCCCATGCGCTTCGCCAAGACCATGAATAGCCCAGGCAACTGGGAGTTCTCAACGCAATGGGCGATGGCTTCCGGGTCGCAAGATGGAAAGTATGTCGCCTACTCTGGCGACTGGCTAGGGACGCTTGGGTCGGAAACTGCCGACGTGAATGGTCAGAACATAATCTGCACGGCTGGTACAGGTGCGGGAGCGACTTGGACCTCAGGCGGAGCGCAGAACACCCTGGGAAAACTGGCCAGTTTCGCTATCAACAACCCCGGCATGTATGTCTACAAAGTGACTACGACCGGAACCAGTGGAACTGTAAGACCCAGTTGGAATCAGACTGTAGGCTCGATCACGATAGATGGAACCGTGCAATGGACGAATATGGGGCCGCGTTGCCGAGGGGATGTATTTGTAGTGAGAGTTGCGAATAAGGGACCCTAGGAGGGTTAATGACGATCATGTTTCAGGGAACGGGATGGCTGGCAATATGGGATATTATCGTGGCGCATCAGACGATTGCGGCGCTGATCGTCGCCTGGCTGGGATCTAATGTGGTCTCGGCTCTACCCAGTCCAGACCAGGCTAGCGGGAAGTTTTATAAGTTCTTCTTCACACTGATGCATGGGTTGTCGGGGTCATTTCCGAGGGTATTCCCGACACTGCGGGTCTTCAATGACCCGACTCAGGCCTCTCCGTCGTTTCTTGATATACCTAAAGTCCCAATTACTCAACAATTTCCGGGAAACCTAGGAAAGTAAACTTTATGTTGACAGGTCTGATATACGTGATACAGGGGTAGGGTGCATGCTCCCGTCTGGAACGCCATTGCCGACGATATATCAGGTGGCTGGGTGGTTGGGGGATTGTGTTGGCTTGTACTTCGTCTTATTGCTAGGGTGGACGCTCTGGAAAGGGCGCAGGCCGATACGTGTGCAGAGATGGATTCATTACGCAGCCGATTACTCTCGGAGAGACTTCAAGGTTCCGGTGACCTTCAGCCTATTCGTGATGACGGGGCTGATTCTTCAGGTGGCGAGAGCTAATTCGGCGCCGGTCTCTGAGCAGCACAACGTGGCTGTTCTGGCTAAACTCTCATCCAATGAGTGGCGGATGCGGAGTGACGAAGAGGGGGAGTTTGTCTACCGGGCTTGCCCGGATTTTGACAATGAGTCGGTAATCTGGGCGGGGTATGTGGCAGATCGGGCCCGGTGGCGAGAGTATGGACGATGCAAATCCATTCGGGATACTGGATTGGGATTTTGGTGGAGAGTTGGACACGATGAATACAGAAAGGTGGACTAACATGGGCGGACCTCCGGATAAATGGGTGAAATTTCCTGTCGCATTCAAGACGAGCGATGAAGTGCTCGAAAACCTTAACCTGCTGGCTGCACAGAGATATGACACTGTGGCAGTCGAAGTCGAATGCTCGGATGGGCAGTTTGTGTTTCTGGGAGGGTACAAAAAATGATTTCCATCATCTTGCTCGTGTTCGCGTTCGTGCTGTCGTGCCTGGCGGCCCGCAACATCGGAGCTCCGAGTTGGTCTTTGGGCTGGGCAGCTCTGACATGCTACTTCCTTAGCCTACTGCTCGGAAGTTCTGGACTGGGATCTCACTGGCATTGATATGGCCAACACAGGGTATTTCCAACAGGAGGTTCTTGCCAGACTGAAAGCCCTACAGTCTGACAACCATCTTATTGAAAGGCCTCCTGAAAAGATTCCCCTGATCGATCCTACTGCCAATGTTCTGGCACTGGTCTCGGCTGAGACCAAGCGTCAGGATGATCTTAAGATGGCAGAGTCCAGGAGAGTCGATGACCTGAGGCGGCTGACCGATAAGTTTCAGGACCGGATCAGCGATATTCTGAGAAAGTCTGATGCTGAGGCTAAGGCTGCGGAGGCTGGCAGGATTGACGCGTTGCTGGTGGCGAACAAAAACGATGTTGCTCTCGCGCTGTCGAAGCAGCAGGCCCAGGCCGAAGCCCAAGACAAGCGGATTGCCATCCTGGAGCAGAATCAGTACACCGGGGTTGGACGGCAGGGTCAGGCCACCGAGACCCGGCAGCGCAGTGAGTGGATAACCGGACTGGTCATCGGCGGAGTCATTGCTCTGATTCAGATATTGCTCAGGTTTTTTAAGTGACCAGGAAAGAACTTGAGCAGGAGTTGATTTACTTGAAGACGTGCCTAGAACTCTGCGAGCCGGGAGACCGCTGGGCGGATGAGCTGAGAACGGAGATTGCCAAGATTGAGAAGTTGTTGAAGGAGGATTCTCCTGAAAACTCTACGGGAACAACTCGGAAAGCCGATCCTGTTTAACTGGCTGGGATGGCATGCAAAGGACGGGATTGCCACGTCTCTCAGTGGCTACGATTCCAGAGATCCCGGCGTCATCTCTCGACAACTACACGCCATGCAGGATGTGGGAGGAGACGGTTGCGGGGTGATTGCGACCACGTTTGGCCCGACCGCCAGCCCCTTTATCCACCAAGCCTGTATGGCCATGTGCAATCAGTGTAATGCGCTGGGGATGCCGTTTGTGCTGATGTTCGATCCGTGGGTAGTGAAGAATCCGGCAACGTCACAGATCTATCCTTCACCGATCAAGGAGCAGATGTATATTGCTGCCCTTCAGCATTCGGATACCCAGTTCATGCTCAATAGCCCGTCATACCTGACAACTCTCGCGGGCATACCTGGTAAGCCAATCATCGACTTCGACACAACTGTGGATAAATTGATCGTACTCAAGGCGGTACCGGGAATCTCTCTGTTCCAGGATGGATTTGACTTCGATTGGCCAAGGATTCCTAGTCGGCCTAACTCGACCAAGCTGCCGGTTGCGTTCATGGAGTTCAATGACGGGACCGGACCGGATCGCAACAAGTCCCGCTGGAATCAGACGATCCCGGCCCGGATCGTGCCCAGCTTGGCTGGCCGCACCTTCTGGAGTATGAACTGTTCGGCGGCAGTCGACTATATCCAGTTCGCCACCTGGAACGATTATGCGGAGACGACCAACATGGAGCAGTTTGCGGCGATGGTCTGGGGAAGGATTTGACGGTCAGTCAGTATCGGCTGATCGATCTGGTCACCGAGGGTCTAAATAATCGGGAGATCGGAGAACGCCTAGGGATCAGCTACGGCAGAGTGAAGCATAAAATCCGGGAGGTGCTGGACTTGACCGGCATGTCCTCCCGGTTGGAGCTGGCGTTGTGGAGATTAGCGCACCAAAGCTGAGCAGGCCGCTTCTCCCTTGCAGACGTTTACCGACCACCCCTGCTTGAGTGCCTTGATGGACGGAAGGGGCTTGAGCATCTTCATAGAGGCCGTGCTCGCATTCCCCTCAATCGCGCTCAGGATCGCATCCGTCACGCTATAGATGAGATTAGCCCAGGCGGTTACCTTCTGCACGATTACTGGGTCGGTAATCCGCACAGCGGCAATCTCATTTGTCAGGTTAGCCTTGGCTGCATCCAATGCCGCCTGAAGCTTCTGGAGATCAGTCACGGCCTTGGATGCCTCATAAGCTTTATAATCGTTCTCGATGACGGTCAGGATTCCGGTTGCCATGGAACTGACCCGCTGAATAGCGGCGCCATCAGTTGGTGAGATTGCTGTTACCGCAGGGATGATCTGGACGGCGATTTGCAGGGCAAGGTTGAGATCCGCCAGCACCTGGTCGGTATTGCAGGCGGTGGTGGTCATGGTGGACATCGCTACGATACAGGTTAAAACAAATGTTGCTAGTTTTTTCATGATTCCTCCTTAAAGTTTACTTCTTATCTTTGTTGATTACCGCTGGCGCAGGGGAGTGCGGCTTGTTGATTTCCTTGAATCTCTCTAGCCATTCGGGGCACGTTTCTGCCTTTCGTCGCGGCCCAATAACGCTCGAATCTCCGACTTTGTGTAGCTGTACGAAACAACACGCGGAGTGAGTCTGAGCGCATCGAGGAATGCATATACAAACTGATCCAGTTTCTTATCGTCGCTCACATCGAGAAGGTGCGTGCTCTCCGTTGGCGTCGCGGCCCGGTAGTGACGCTCTATCACTTCAGCCAATGCTTTTACCTCTTTGCGCTTTTCGTCTCGTACGCCGGTAGATCGCCAAATCCACTCGTCGGCAGCCTTAATTGCTCGTTCGTCGGTCATCTCGGTTACCTTTCCGGCTCGCTCAGCACTGGTACCCATCCGCCCGTCTGAATGTGCGCACAGCCCTTTCCGTCCCAACTTTCTGCGCAGAGTGTCATCGTCTCGGTGTCGAGTGTGTAGCGCGTTCGCGGCCAATAGTATCCGAGAGCAAAGCACGCAGCCATAAGCACGGTTTCATTTCCTCGCCTCCGTCTCCAGCGTCAAATCCTCCAGCGCCGTGATGTAAACACCATCGTCGCCGTCGATCTGCCACATACACGTTCCTCCGCCGAAATTCGGCGGCATTGCCACCGCATCCAAGTTAGCGTCTCCGAGAATTGTGCCCACTTTCCCTTCCCGCTCGCCGTAGTGGAACTGCTTGTCTTTAGCTGTGAATCTTGCACGATCACCGATTTTCATTGACTGACTCCTTAGTAGGCCCGAAGATCCTTACGTTTTGCATACTCCTCCTTGATGATCGCCTTCAGCCGTGCCGCGCTGAGAAGCACGCCATGATGGAACCAGGCTCTGGCTGCACATCTCTCGGCTGCTTTCTTGATCCAGTCGTCAGTGGTTGCGTTTTGCATGGGGGCTCACTCCTTCACATCGGTGTTGCAGTTGTACAAGTCTTCCGTAATGTCCTTTGGCGCTTCCTGTGCCTGTCTTGGCCACTCCCTGCCTTCCTCTGAATGCCACTTGTGCGGATCGGCAATGCAATGCAGAGTCTTAAAGTTGCGATAATGGGATTCGCAGCGAGGGCAGATGTCTGCCTGTGCCTGTCCGGTCGGCTCGGCAATCTCACGCGCATTTCTCCGCTGGCGTTCTCTAGCTCGTGCCATCCGCTGCGCGTAAAAGTCGTCCTCTTGTGGCTCGGCCACCCACTGAATCATGCAGCGTCCGCACGCTCGCATGCGAATGCCGAACGCAGCCTCGTATGGATTGTTGTCTGATCCGCCACAACTCGGACACTTCACGTCTGGCGCTGTCTGCCCTTCCTTGGCTTTCGAGGACTCCGCATCTAGGCGGCTAATGAACAGAATCAGCCCTCTGTTGAGCCTGTGTGATTCCCAGAACTTGCCGCCGATTTCTCTCGCTACTTCGACGGCCAACTCTCGCGCTCTCTTTTCCTCTGCCATGTCAGGACTCCTCCTCGGCTTTCTGCGCTTCCTCCACCTCATGTGGGAAGTAGTTATCAAATCCAAGCGGACAGAAAATCCTGTGCGGTCTTTCCATGCACACACAAAACGGCCTTACTCCCATTTCCGTCGCGGCTTTGTCGATTGTCTTCCAGAACCATAAATCAGAGTCGCGGGCAATCAACTGATCCACATCTTCGATGATGATGTGCGTGGTTGCTTCGAGCGGCCCTATTACTCGCTGCACTTTCATTGTGAGTTCTCCACTTCTGCTACAATCCTCCGCAATTGCTGAACCACGCCCTGCGCTCCCAGGAGCTAACCGGACAGGCGCAGGGCGTGCCTTTACCTCGAAGCAAACGTCGCGTTGAACGTCTCGTAGGCATTACTCAGTCCAAAAGGAAACCCGATGCATACATTCTGATTGGAATTGGAGACCACAATTGCTCCGGTTCCTCCGATGGTCAAATGATCGGCAGGAAAGGATGGACCTATCGCCATATCCTCTGCGAACCAGACTGTCCCGTCCGGGTTTCCGCAGCTTGCATCATTGGTTTGCCAGATCACGAAGTTAGCAATTTCTGTGGTGCTTACCGACCCGACTAGCGCCGCTTCGATGGACGACACCACTAGCTGACAATTGGGACTAGGCGTAATCTGTAAGACCGCCTTCTGCCCGGCAGTAGCTGTGTAGATGGCTTCCGAGAACGGGGTTCCTGGCGCCCCTCCGTCGATACACGTTGATGGTGGAGACACCGGAACCACGCAAGGTCCGGGGCCGATACATAGAGTGGTTGTGGCGTGAACAGGCCGTAAGACAAGCCCAGCCAACAGCACCACTGCGCAGATTGAAATACCGAGTACAATTCGTTTTGTCATCGCATTTTCCTTTCGTGGCGGGATGGCCGCTGCCTGGTTTAGTTCACCGAGTCAATGAAAATAGAAGCATCATCCACAATCAACTGAGTGACGTAACTTCCGCTGCCTCGCGGCGATCGGACGTAGTGCTCGACCTTGTGGCCCTGCACTATCACATGCCCTGCGTAGTGAAGAGAGCGGTCTGAGTTGACTGCTGCCCAATCAAACGTCAGTGTCCCTTGTGCCCCGACAGCGCCGTTGATGCGCGGTGGTTGCGGGATTCCGTCTACAATGTTGTTCATCCCGCCAGAGCCGGGATTGCCTGGATTTCCGAAGATGTAGAAGCCATTGCTATTGATCGAGAACGCCTGATTCAAGATGATGAACTGCCACACTCCGCCTTGATCCAGGGGCACTCCGTTGCAAACCAGCCCGTTACACCCGAAACTGACGCTTGTGGTATAGGCTGGGGTCTGTGCGACCGCGAACGACGCTAAGAACATCAGCAGGATGGGGAGGGCAATCTTTGTCATTCTTCATTCTCCTTATTCAGGCTATCGCCTTCACTCCGGGACTGAACCAGCATCAGTGCCGCCCAGTCCAGTTCTCGTTGTAAGCGCTCTACTTCCTTCTGCCAGTCCTCGGTAGTTTTAGTCACGGACCAACTCCGGGTTGAGTTTATAGAGTCCGTATCCATCCCGGCGGAATCTTTCCGGATCGTCCAGCATCGCCCGTATGATATTGGACTCCTTGGCTTCAACCCCCCGCCCCCGGAGCTTGGCCGAGATCGCCTTAAGTCGCATGGGGCCGCCGTAGACTCTTAGCAACTCGATGGCGATGTAGTCGCCCAGGCTGTAGTCCGGTTTACCGTTTCCGTTTTTCTTCATTATTAGCTCCGTGACCAGATCCCTGTGACTTCACTCTGATCCCCCACATTGGACTTCTCGACCCGGCCGGAGAACTCGACACCGACCAGCTCAACCGGATTCAGTTGCAGGTTACGTTTCCCCTTGTCCCCACCATTCTTCCAGTCCTGAAGCTGAAAGAACTGGCCGACCTTGATGGATACCTGTTGCAACTCCTTGCGGTACTGGTCCCTTACCGCCTGAGCAACACCGTCGTCAGGAGTGTTGGCACTAATCACCTTGTCTGTGGCTAGCTTCTGGTAGTGGATGCGGGCCTTTTGCATCGATTCCTGGCTGACGTCACCATTCGCCAGCGCCTTAGCCTCGTAGTCCGCCTGAATCTCGCCCGTTTTGTTCCGACTCGCCTCGGTGAACGCCAGCGCTACCGACTCCGGGGCCAGCCAGAGGTCATTCAGAGTCAGGCTCAGGAACGCTGTGCCCTCGATCCCGTTCCCGTTCGACTGCAACTGCTCCCGGCTGGGACGAGTCGCACTCACCAGAAACGAGTGCCGCATGTTTCCGGCCTTGTCATTCTTGCTGGCCTTCTCGATATAGGCCACAATCTTCAGGCCGGGCTGCTTGCTGGTTCCGTAACTTCCCGGCGCGATAGAGATTCTCTCCCGGCTGTTCGTGTCGATGGTGCTGTAGAAAGATGCGCTCATGTTTATTTCTCCTTTAGTTTGTATCGTCTAAACTCTTTGGCCGACGCCTGGTAGGCCATTTTTTTATTCCCCGTACCCGCCGCATATAGGCAGCCTTGGACTCCCGGCAACTCAGGCACTGCCGGAATCTTGAGTCCGAAAACACATTGGTACAGGTTTTGCTGGAACACTTCTTCTCCCGCATCTGAAGATTGTCCTTCACCCGGGACAGCATTCCTTTCAGGCGGTCAATCTCCGCCCGAGTCCGGGAGTCCGGAT
>Ga0210384_10007349_pt1 | contig 11633 bp, 5 predicted proteins | sample IncBWH2MmetaG_FD_160574 | JGI IMG/M metagenome (GOLD analysis project Ga0210384, IMG submission 160574) | Forest soil microbial communities from Barre Woods Harvard Forest LTER site, Petersham, Massachusetts, United States - Inc-BW-H-2-M | ecosystem: Environmental > Terrestrial > Soil >...
TGGAGCTTTCGGCCATGCATCGCGCGGACGAGCAACCAACTGAGGTCCTTTGTTCGCTGACTGGGTGGCGTACGGCGCTGGAAGATCTTGCGCCGTGATCTTGCGGACTTTGCCAGGTTCCTCAAATCGGAAATCTGTATATGGCGGTTGCGGCGGCAGGGCATTGGTTTTCACCGGCGTCACATTGGCCGGCTTTGCCTCAGCAGATGCAGAAGCGGTTTTTTGCGTGCTCGGGGAATTCTTGAGCGACTTCAAGTAAGTGACAATCTGCCATCGTTTCTGCTCAGACAGGCTGGCCCAGGCGGGCATGCCGTTGTCGACAGATCCGGTTGTGATGAACCAGAAGACCTCTCCGTCTGGCACTGATTGCGGGGCACCTTTGGATAGCGCGGGGATGTTCCCGGTTCCGCGTCCTCCGATTCCATGACAAGAGCCGCAATTCATCGTATACAGTTTTGCGCCTGCTGCGACGGCTGCGGGCTGCCCGGCGTAGGGGTTCTTGAGCTGAACGCTGGAGGTTGGCGCGTTGTGAAAATGCGCGTCCTGGGCGCCCAGCTGCGAAGACGGAAAGATCGACGTAATCGCACAGACTGCCGCCGTAAGAAAATACAAGCGCGCACCGTTTTTCAAGACTCACCTCCAGCGATCGCTGCTGATTGCTTACAACCATTGCTTACAACACAGATGCAATGCAGCTGTCGAAAGTAGCGCCGGTTCCTGGCACTCCATTTCTTATTGGACCGTGGCGACATATTAGGTCAACTTGAACGGCAGCAAGTCTCTTGCCATTCGGCGAGACCGTGTATCTCCGAGAGACTGCCATTTTGTGCTGGACTGCAGCGTATTCAGGCTCGCCGTATGCCCTTTTCTAATTTTTGCCCGCTTCCGTTCGGCGGCTGTGTTCAATTCCTCGACGCGGGTGTCGAAATGCGGTCACTCGGGGAAGGAGAACGCGTCTTGCAGCCGATCCGAAACTGAGAAGCGCGCTGGGTTTTGTTCCCCAATGGCTTCCATGCAACGTGGCACACAGAGTGCTCGTCCGAATGAGGAAAGAGGACCCCGATGGTGAAGCTCAAAGTGAATGGGATCGAGCGCAGCTTTGACGGCGATCCCGATATGCCCCTGTTGTGGTACCTGCGCGACATACTCGGACTGACGGGAACAAAGTTTGGCTGCGGCATGGCGCTCTGCGGCGCCTGCACTGTTCATAAGAACGGCGAGGCAATCCGGTCCTGCGTCACACCGATGAGCGCGGCGGCGGACAGCGAGATTCGAACGATCGAGGACGTTGGGGCAAACGGGCTCCATCCGATTCAGGAAGCGTGGATGGAGACGAACGTTCCGCAGTGCGGATATTGCCAGTCTGGACAGATCATGCAGGCGATTTCGCTGTTGAAGAGCAAGTCCCATCCGACGGACCAGGAAATCGATGACGCCATGGCGGGCAATATCTGCCGCTGCGGAACCTACCAACGAATTCGCCAGGCGATTAAACTGGCGGCGGGGAAATCTGCATGAATCAAATCGAGAACGTAAGCCGGCGGCGGTTTCTCAAAGGAGCGTTTGGGGCGGGAGCGCTTATCCTTGCGGTGCGATACATCCCGCCAATGCTGGAGCATGGACAATTGACGGACGGTCAAACCGACGCCGACCGGGCAACCTTTCATCCAAATCTCTTTGTAGGAATTGAGCGGGATGGAAGCGTCCACATCGTGGCGCACCGGTCAGAGATGGGAACGGTCATCCGCACATCCTTGCCGCTCGTGCTTGCCGACGAGCTTGACGCCGACTTTAAGCGGGTGAAGATCGATCAGGCGATTGGCGATCAGCGATACGGAGACCAGAATACGGACGGCTCGCATTCCATCCGTAGTTTCTTTGATACGATGCGGGAGTGTGGGGCGTCCGCGCGTTGGATGTTGATCCAGGCTGCCGCGCAAACGTGGAACGTTCCTGCGTCGGAGTGTTCAACCGAGCTCCACACGGTGGTTCACAAGGCGGCCGGCCGGAGCGCGGGTTACGGTGAACTGGCGGCGGAGGCGGCGCGGCTTAGCCTCCCCAAGAGGGAACAGCTCCCGTTGAAGAGGCCGTCAGAGTGGCGGTACATCGGGAAGGGGGCGACCAGCTATGACCTGGAAAAACTCTGCACCGGAAAAGCGATGTATGGCATGGATGCGCGCTTGGATGGCATGGTGTACGCATCGATTGCACGTTCCCCTGTGTTCGGGGGGAAGGTAAAGACTCTTGACGATCAGGAAGCGCTGAAGGTTGCGGGAGTGCATCAAACGGTCAGCATCGATCCGTTTAAGCCTCCGGCCGCCTTCCAGCCTTTGGGCGGCGTTGCGGTGATTGCGGACAACACCTGGGCTGCGTTCCAAGGCCGCAAAAAGCTGAAGATAACCTGGGACAACGGACCCAACGAATCCTACGACTCCGTTGAATACAAGAAAGAACTTAGAGAAACAGCGCACAAGCCTGGGAAGCTTGTCCGCAACGTGGGCGACTCGGATAAAGCGTTCGCCACGGACAAGAAAGTGTTTGAAGCCGATTACTACGTTCCTCTGCTGGCGCACGCTGCCATGGAACCCCTGGTGGCGCTGGCGGAATTCAGGGACGGAAAAGTCACTGCTTGGGCGCCCACCCAAAATCCTCAGGCCGCGCAGGCAATCATATCTTCCGAGCTCGGCATTCCGAAAGAGAACGTGATTTGTCACGTCACATTGCTGGGCGGAGGATTTGGAAGAAAATCCAAGCCTGACTATGTTGCCGAGGCTGCGGTCTTATCCAAAAAACTGGGCCGTCCCGTAAAAGTTGTGTGGACGCGGGAAGATGACATCCAGTTTGACTATTACAACGCGGTTGCTGCGATGTACCTGAAGGCAGCCGTCGATGACAAGGGAAAGCCGACGGCGTGGCTGCAGAGATCGGTCTTTCCGCCGATCACCTCCACCTTCGATGTGAAGGCAGTTTATGGCGATCCGCCGCACCTGCAACAGGGCTGGACGGATGTTCCCTATGATCTGCCCAACATGCGCATCGAGAACGGTCCCGCGCAAGCTCATGTCAGGATCGGTTGGCTGCGATCTGTTGCCAACATCTATCACGCTTTCGGAGTTCAGTGCTTCACGGATGAACTTGCCCATCGCGCGCATCGGGATCCGGTGGAATATCTTTTAGACCTTATCGGACCGCCTCGCACTCTGGATTTCACCCACGTGCAGTATCCGAACTACGGCGCCGATTACAAAACGTATCCCTGGGAAACCGGCCGCCTGCGGCAGGTTATCGAAATCGTTGCCGACAAATCCGGGTGGGCCAGAAAGAAGAGCAGAAAAGGGCACGGGTTTGGCATTGCCGCCCATCGCAGTTTCTTGACTTATGTGGCCACGGTCGTTGAAGTCGAGGTGGACGACCGGGGCGAGATTCAGATTCCGCGGGTCGATACAGCGGTGGATGCGGGGCTCGTCGTGAATCCGGAAGCGACTCGTGCGCAATTCGAAGGCGCGGTGGTCTTCGGTACGAGCATCGTGCGCAGCGGAGAGATCACCGCCAAGAACGGCGCAATCCAGCAATCTAATTTCCATGACTATCCCGTGGCCCGAATCAACGAAGTTCCGGTTCAAACCCATGTCCACCTTGTGGAGAGCACCGCGCCGCCCGCCGGTGTGGGAGAGCCGGGAGTGCCGCCGTTTGTCGCCGCGTTTTGCAACGCGATTTTCGCCGCCACCGGCAAACGAGCCCGCGATTTGCCGCTCTCGAGCAATAGCATTTTTGGATAACATAGCGGGTGCGGTTGCATAGGAGGATCTTCCATGACTCCCAACAATAGTGACTTGAATCAATCACCATCCCACCGTTCCGATCGGTCGCCATTGCAAGACACAATGCCCGGAAACCATGACCCCGCCGTGAGCAGAAGAGAGTTTCTTGGCATGACTGCCGCATCTCTGTTGATGGCTGGAAGCCTAGGCGGGGCCGCAAAGCCGGATAATAAAAACGGAATGCCATATCGAACGCTGGGCCGCACGGGTGAGAAGGTGTCAGTGATTGGGCTCGGCGGGTATCACCTGGGAAATCAGAGCGATCCCGAAGAGAGCATTCGCATTATTCGCACGGGAATCGATGAAGGAATCAATTTTCTCGATAACTGCTGGGACTACAACGGCGGAGAGAGCGAAATTCGAATGGGCAAAGCGCTGCGCGATGGTTATCGGCAGAAGGCGTTTTTGATGACCAAAATCGATGGCCGAAATAAGACTGCTGCAGCAACTCAACTCAACGAATCGTTGCGGCGGTTGCAGACGGATCGGATTGACTTACTCCAGTTTCATGAAGTGATTCGCGATTCCGATCCGGACCGCATTTTTGCCGAAGGCGGTGGAATGGAGGCCGCCGTGGAAGCCCGAAAGGCGGGCAAGATTCGTTTTATCGGCTTCACCGGGCATAAGAGTCCAGACATTCATTTGAAGATGCTGGCCGCTGCCTCAAAGCACGGCTTCAGGTTCGATGCTGTTCAGATGCCGCTCAACGTAATGGACGCCCACTTCGACAGTTTCGAAAAGAAGGTCTTGCCGGTGTTGACCAGGGACGGCGTCGGAGTTCTGGGCATGAAACCAATGGGCGATAAGGTCATTCTCAGAAGCAAGACGGTTACACCGGTGGAGTGTCTGCACTACGCGATGAATCTCCCTACCAGTGTTGTGATCACTGGCTGCGATTCGCTTCCCATTCTTCAGCAAGCTCTCCACGCCGCACACGCTTTTCAGCCGATGGGCGCTTCCCAAGTTGCGGCGCTTCTGGCAAAAACGTTACAGGCTGCGGAGGCAGGCCAGTTCGAACTCTACAAAACGAGTCACCAGTTTGACGGCACCGTCGCCAACCCGCAGTGGCTTGGCTAGAGAGCGACGACTCTCCGCGATTTTCAGAACAACGCAGCTGGACTGATTGAGGTTCACGCTGCGCGATCCCGGCAGGACGGGGCGCAAGGCCGGGAGCCGATTGCAGTGGTCGCATTGGCGGGAACAGTGAATACCTAAAGCGGAGAAATCGGGTATGCGACGAACTCTGGTGGTGTGGATCGTGCTTGCGATGGTTCTTTCCCTGCCTCGATTCATCGAAGCGATCGTCATGATGGATCCGACCGTTAGCGTTCCGGTGAACCGACTGATTATCAACACCACCAAATACATCAAAGCCCACCCGAAAGATTCGCAGGGATATTATCTGCTCGGGCGGCTGCACAGCTTTGCGTTTGCCGGGAACACCCACACCGAAGAGTCGAAGTACTCAAGACTGTTCGGCCCGAACGCGTTGCCGGAGGCGCGCTTTATCGAACCAGTCCCCCGCCAGGAGCGAGCGGTACCTGGGAAAATTCTGCCCGCAGCGGCGCGCTGGCACCTCAACGAGTCGCTACGCAACTACCAGCGCGCGACCGAACTTCAACCAAAGCAGCCCCTGGCGTATCTCGGATTAGGCTGGATGTTGGAGCAGGGCGCGCTGTTCGCGGACCAGGTCGACGCCCCTTTTCGGAAGCCTCCGCGGCGGGCTTCTGTGCAGGAGTGGCGGGCCGAAGCGCTGGCAGTTTATCGTCATTTGGCCACGAACCCCAAGGATCTCTATGACGCAGGGCCTCAGCCGGAATCGCCTGAAGGACTGCGCGTGGAAGCGAGCCGGGCAATCCTGCGCATGCTTCCGGGACCGGACTTATCCCCAGAAGAAAAGGCGGATACTGATCGCGCGCGCAAGGTGAACGAAGATTTCGAGGAAAAGGCGAAGAGGGCAGCGGCAGGACAGCCAGCAGGAGAGCTAGGGGACCGACATGTTATTTCGCCCATCATATTTTCACTGCGCGGACCGGCCCCGCTCGAGGTGCTGCTGGCCCCCGGGCGCGTCGTGTCATTTGATCTTGCCGGGAACGGCGTGCCGGCGAAGTGGCCCTGGGTGAATTCCGACGCGGGCTTTCTGGTGTGGGATCCTGAAAACCGGCAGCGCGTCGAGTCTGGCAGACAACTGTTCGGTTCGGTGACCTGGTGGATGTTCTGGCGCGACGGCTACGCAGCCCTGGCCGCCCTCGACGACGATGGCAACGGCTGGCTCGAAGGAGATGAACTCGCCGGAATCGCCATCTGGCGCGATATCAACGGGAATGGCGTGTGCGATCCTGGCGAAGTGATCTCCCTTCAGGACGCGGGAATTGTGCGCATCGCGGTCCGGGCGAGCGGACGCACGAACGGAATGCCTTTCAACGCGCAGGGGATTCAATTGAGCGACCAGACTTTGCGGCCCACCTACGACTGGACTCCGGAGTCGATCGTGTCGGGCGCGCAATATCAGGATACGAAACCCTAAACAAGGTCGCGATGGTCTTGAGCCATACGAGGGAGCGTCAGGAAATCAACAGTATCGAATATTTATTCTCAATCGGCTGAGCTCTGGAGGGCCTTCAGAATTAGAAGCAGATCACCGCGCGGTGGAGTAATCCACCCTCAATATCCTTGCTTAATCCGTATGAGGAATCTGGCGGTTCAAACGACGTAAGCCGGTTTAAACTGACAAACTCCCAACCCGCGGCTTTTAGTTATGTGGCGTTCAGAACGCCTCGACCCAGCGAGCACGCGCCTTCCAACTACGAACACAACATAAGTACGAAGGCAACATAATCTGCAAAAACCGGACTGCCTGCCTGAGCATGCAGTCCGGCGTTTGTTGTGTTGTGGACCAATTCCATCACTGGACGTTGAGAACCACGGGGATCGTCATTGACTTCGCAGGGTTCGCAAATTCGATGATGTTGATCTCTCCGACGTAGGTTCCCACCGCCAGCGCGCTGGCATTCGCGCTGACCGTGACGTTCGTGGGCGTGTTGCAACAGCCGCCGCCCGACGGGGAGATGCCCAGCCAGTTCCCTCCCTTGCCCGATGCCGCGATCGGAGTGAAGCGGATGACGGTGCTGGTGCTGGCGATGCTTATCACCTGCGGCGCGGGATTCACGCCGACGGTGGTATTGAAGGTGACGGTCGGAAGCTGAACGAAGACGGGATCGCCTACCGTGACCACCACGGGAATGGTCACGTTGCCAGTTGTGGCTTTCAGCACCTGCTGCCCGATGTACGTGCCCGCAATCAGGCCCCCGCCAGGCAGCTTCGAGTTGACGACGGACACGGTGTAGGTTCCGGAGTTGACGCCCTTGACCGGAGTTACCGTGATCCACTTGCCGGGATCCGCGGTGGTGGCCGAGACGCTCCAGTTCAGCGTGCCGCTACCTCCATTGCCCACCACGATGGTTTGTGAGGGTGGTTTTGTCGAGGTTGGTTTGAACGAGAAGCTGGTTTGGCCGGGGAGATTGTCGAACAGCGCCTTGCTCGAGGCCAGGACCGCTAGATTGACGGGCACGGTCATGGACCTGCCGGGGTTGGCAAACTCGATGATGCTGATTTCTCCGGTGTAGTTCCCTGCCGCGAGCGAACTACCATTGATGCTGACCCGGATGGGCAACGAGGTGAAACAGCAGCCGCCGCCTGAGGGAGAGATGCTGAGCCAATTGCCGCCCTTGCTGGTTGCCGCGCTCGCGCTAAAGCGCGCGCTGGTGTTGTCGTTCGTTGGGATGCTGATGACCTGCGGCAGGGGGTTCGCTCCGCCGAACGACATGACGAAGCTGATGGGATTTACCTGAGTAAAGGCCTTACCGACGGTGACCGTCACCGGGATGGTGGCGATGCCGCCAGTCGTAGCTTGGAGCAGCAGTTGACCGTCGAAGGTTCCAGCTTGAACCCCTGCTCCTGGCAAGAGGGCAACGTTGACCGACACGGTGAGTGATTTTGGAGCCGACCCGCCGATCGGAGCCACCGCCAGCCAAGCGCCGCCATCGGCAGTGGTCTTAGCGACGGTAAATTTCAATGTGCCGGTGCCGCCATTGCCGACCAGGAGCGTCTGCGGAGTCGCTTTCTTGCCCGATGCAACCGAGAAGCTCAATCCTCCGGGGAGGTTGTCGAAGAATGCACCCGAAGCGGCGATGGTCAACGTTACCGGGATGGTCATCGAGCGGCCGGGGTTAGCGAACTCAGTGATGATGATTTCTCCGGTATAGGTTCCCGCCGCCAGCGTGCTTGCGCTCACGCTCGCTGTAACCGCCAGCGGAGTGAAACAGCAGCCGCCACCAGACGGAGAGATACTCAGCCAGCTGCCGCCTTTCGCAGAAGAGGCGCTTACACTAAAGCGAATGGTGGAGTTGTCAGTCATGGTGATGTTGAGGACCTGCGGCAGCGGATTTGTGCCGCCGAAGGGCATCGTAAAGCCAACGGGGTTCATCTGTGTGAAAGCACTTCCCACCGTGACCGTGACCGGAATGGTGGTCGTATCACCTGCCGTTTGAAAAACCAGTTGTCCGCTGAAAGTTCCGGCGAGGGCTCCGCCGTTAGGCAGATTTGCGGCCGTTACCGAGATCGTCGCGATCGAGGGAGCCGTTCCGCTCGTAGGCGTGGCTGTGAGCCAGGCTCCGCCATCGGCGGTGCTGGTTGTGACGGTCCAGCTCAGTGAGCCGGTTCCGCCATTACCGATCTGGACGATCTGTGAAGTAGCGCTGCCGCCCGTCTTAAGCGAGAAGCTCATTCCGCCCGGGAGATTGTCGAAGAACGCGCCGCTGGCGGCGATCGTCAGGCTGACCGGTATGACCATCGACCGACCGGGGTTGGCGAATTCGGTGACGATGATTTCTGCGGTGTAGGTGCCCGCCGCGAGCGTGGACGCATTCACACTGGTAGCGATGGCTAATGGTGTGAAGCAGCAGCCGTCCCCCGAAGGCGAAACCGACAGCCAGTTGCCGCCGGTTGCGGTCGCGACGGACGCACCGAATCGAATGGTCGAGTTATCGATCATGGCTACATTCAGAACCTGCGGGAGAGGGTTGGCTCCGCCGAACGGCATGGTGAAACTGAGGGGGTTCAACTGGGTGAACGCCGCTGGTCCTACGGTCACGGTCACGGGAATGGTGGTGGTGTCTCCGCTGGTTTGGAAGATCAGCTGACCGAGATATTCGCCGGCCACCGCTCCTCCTCCAGGCAGCTGGCTGACATTGACTGCTACCGAAACCGCCGAAGGCGCAGTTCCGCTGACAGGAGTCCCCGCGAGCCAGTTGCCGCCATCGGCGGTGCTAGTGGCGAGAGTCCAGTTCAGTGTTCCGGAACCTCCGTTCCTGACCTGAATGGTCTGCGAGGTTGCAGTAGTCCCGTTGGTTTTGACGGAGAAGCTGAGCTGACCAGGAAGGTCGGCGAAGAACGCGCCGGACGAAAGGACCGTCAGCGTGACCGGCACAACCATCGCCCTGCCGGGGTTAGCGAACTCGGTGATGATGATCTCTGCGGTATAGGTTCCCGCTGCAATCGTACCTGCGTTCACGCTGATCGTGTTTGCGCGCGGCGTGAAGCAACAGCCACCGCCGCTGGGGGAAATCGCCAGCCAATTGCCACCTTTCGCGTTCGCTACCGACGCACTGTAGCGGATGGTGGAGTTGTCCGTCAGGGCGATGTTGAGGACCTGCGCCAGAGGATTCGCGCCCCCGAACGCCATGGTGAAATCAAGTGGGTTGATCTGTGTAAACACGGACGGGCCGACGGTGACCGCCACTGGAATGGTGACGCTGTCGCCTGAGGTCTGGAATAGCAACTGGCCAACAAAGGTGCCATTTGTCGAGCCTCCTCCCGGCAGTTGGGCCTTGCTAATGCTGATCGCGATGGTGGAGGGAGCGGTCCCGCTTGAAAGAGTGGCGGTCAGCCAACTTCCGCCGTCCGCAGTGCTGGTCGTCAGGGTCCAGTTCAACGTGCCCGATCCGGAGTTTCGAATCTGGATCGATTGCGCGGTTGGGGTGCCGCTGGTCTTGAGGGAGAAGCTCAGCTTTCCCGGAAGATCGTCGAAGAATGTCGCGCCCGAGGCCGCTACCGTGAGCGTTACAGGGATGGTCATGTTGATGGTGCCATTAGCGAAGTTGGTGACTACCACTTGCCCCGTATAGGTGCCGGCTGCAAGGTTGCCGGCAGTCACGATCACCGAAACGGCCAGCGGCGTGAAGCAGCAACCAGCGCCCGCGGGGGACACCGACAGCCAGTTGCCACCGCTGTTCGTCGACGCGGCCGTACTGAAGCGAACCGTCGTTTGATCGGTATACGCGATGGTCAGAACCTGGGGCAGCGGTTCGGCGCCGGCGAACGCTTTGGTGAAGGCCAGCGCTGGAACCGTTTGGAACCTCTGGGCGTGGAGGGCGCTCGGCAGTCCGAAGGTCAAGGCCAAGGCGATCGTGGCGAAGAAGATACGCAATTGATCGGATTTCGAGACGCGATAACTCATGTGAATGCTCCATTTCCCTGACGATTTGCGTTGCGGATCGGCGCGAAGCGAAGCCAGGATGCTTATCTCGCGGCTCCGCTCCCTCCCGTGCGCCGTTTGTACTCACTTCGCATTGCGCTAACGTCCGGGAAAAACCGTCATTAATTTTTTAAATCTCTAGAAATGCGATCAGAAACTCCACCGTCGGGCTTGGCAGGGAGTGGGAGCGGATAAGTAGGCTGGATTCTCGCCCAGGCCTGGACGGGCGAGACGCCCGTCGCTCCATCGTAGGAGTTATCTAGCGGCTGGCAATTGGGGGATTCGCCGCGGCAGCGGCCAGTTCGGCTCGAAATCGGGCTGCCTGCTGCGGTTGGTTCAGCGCTTCATATTCGGCCGCGAGGTCTTTTCGCGCGGCGCGAATAAAACTTGTAGACGGACTACTTTGCTTGGTCAGGACTTCATAGCCGGCCAGAGTTTCGGGTTCCGCATCCTTATAACGATTTTCCCGGAGTAGAGTTCGTCCCAGCTTGATATGGGCAATGGCGAGGTTCACGTTGTCGGCTGGGAGCGTTTCTTTATAGCGGCGGATCACGTCGCGAAAAAGTTGCTCGGCGCGAGCGTAGTCCTTCTTGTCATAGGTGATGCCCGCCACGTTGGAGAGCGCGATTGCGACTAGATAGTGGTGGTCGCCATAGACCGCGCGATAGATGTCAGCCGCGCGCTGGAATCGCGCCTCCGCTTCATCCAGGTGATCGCGCATCGAAGCCACGTTCCCCAGTTCATTGAGAGTTTCAGCCACGGATGGGTGCGCTGGACCATAGACACGTTCCTGGATGGCAAGTGCCTGGTTCAGAGAAGAGACGGCCTCGTCATATTTATTCTCGTACGTTAGGGACTCGGCCAGAGCGGTCAAGCAGCCGGCCGTCTTGGGGTGGTTATTGCCGTAGTAGGACTGAGCGATGTCGAGCGCTTGCCGGTCTAAGCGTTCGGCTTCACTGTAATAACCCAAATCGCGCTGGACGGCGGCGAGACTGCCAAGATCGTCGGCGACCAGCGGGTGGCGTTCACCATAAATCTGGCCGTGCATCTCGAGGACGCGAGTGTACAAGGATTTGCAAATATCGTAGTGACCGGCGCGGTAGTGCGCGTCCGCCAAGGCGGAGAGGCTGGTGGCCAGGTCGGCTGGCGCCACGCCTGGAGCGGATTGCAGCCGCACGGCCTCGTCGAGCGCAGTGATCGCTTGATCGTAGGAGCCGCGTTCCGCCAGCACTTTTCCGTAGGCAAGAGTAGCTTTCGCCAGCGCGGGATGGTTCGGC
>Ga0210384_10007350_pt1 | contig 11633 bp, 12 predicted proteins | sample IncBWH2MmetaG_FD_160574 | JGI IMG/M metagenome (GOLD analysis project Ga0210384, IMG submission 160574) | Forest soil microbial communities from Barre Woods Harvard Forest LTER site, Petersham, Massachusetts, United States - Inc-BW-H-2-M | ecosystem: Environmental > Terrestrial > Soil >...
TTGCAACCATATTTCACAAAGTTTTACTTGCCTATCAACGTGTTCACGAAGGCTTATAGCTTCTTCCCCCGATAAACAATTACGCAACACTCTTTGAGTATATCGAATTTTAATGGCAGCCATTCTTTGTTCAATTTCATTGCGGTATTCAGCATACGCACGGCGCATTGCTTCATGTAGACCATTTTCTATATGCACACTACCCGGAGCATCTTTATCTTTGTAAATGTACTCACTGAACAATATTTCTCTTAGTTCCTTTTTTACCGTAGCTAATTCTTGCCAAAATTCCTCATCACTACGCTCGGTTGATCTCTTGTTTAAACCATCAAATGCCGGCATGACCCAATCCTGATACCAGGGTTGCGTGCAGGGCTCAATATGTTTTTCAAACCAATTCCCAAATTCCATAACCTTTTCATTAAAAATGCCCGCTATTTCATCATCACATTTTTTATCTTGAGGAATGTACAAATCCAACCTATCTCTAATGGGTGCAAAATAAGGTTCATCAGCCTTTTTAGAGACCGCAGCTTTTTTAGAGTCCAACCTTAGTTTCGAAAGCGCTTCAAAGATCGTCATGGGTCTTTTACCATTATTTTCTTTGTATTTGGCATTAGGTTTCATAGCATAGGCCACAGAGGTGCCAAAAAGCGTAATCAATAGAAATAGTATTCTTGCCTTTAGATGTTTATTCATGATGCGTCCTCTCCTGTAATTTTTAAGCTCATTATTCTGAATTCTGGGGTTCGGTATTTGTAGAAGCCTGAAGCAATAGGGCTATGACTTCTGTCTGCCCTTGCGCAATAGCCATATGCAGCGGGGTCCAACCAAGCCTGTTTACGGCATCTCTATAGGCACCCGCTCGAAGCAATAGGGTTACAACTTCTGTTTGTCCATAAATAACCGCCGTATGCAATGGCGTCTCGCCATCCCAATCTTCTACATGCACATTGGCGCCCGCCCGAATCAATAAATCTACCATTTCTGTATGCCTAGTTGCGACATGCAATGGGGTATGACCAGCCTGATCTACTGCATCTATACAGGCACCCCCCTGAAGCAATTGTTCCGCATCTTCTTTGCGCCCGTTAAAAACAGCATCATGCAATGGAGTCCAATTAAAACTACTTCTTATCGCAATATTTCTTGCCTCGTTATTGGCAGGCGCCCGAAACGATTCGCTGAAGTATTGCATGCCAAAGCTTGAGGCAGGTATGGAGATAAGTAGAGCGATGAGTGCTCGTTTATTTATAATCTTTGACTGTTTATTCATTGTATTCCTCTGTATAAGTCTCAAGCAATTGGTCTATAATATGCGCTTCCCTCCTCGCATGCTCACCCGCAGCTTTATGCATGGGTAGCTCACCACTCTTATTCACCTTTTCTCTATTGGCGCCCGCCTGAAGCAATTGCTCTATCATCGCACTTTCCCGGTACGCAACAGCCTCACGCAATGCCGTCCGATCGGCATCATCTAATCCATCTACATGCGCACCCGCCCGAAGCAAGAGCGCTACAATTTTGCTATGCCCTTGCCAACTAGCCATATGCAATGCCGTCCGCCCCGCATTATTTGCTGCATCTACAACAGCATTAGCCATCAGTAAGAGGGCTACGATTTCGTCACGCCCTTCTCTAGCAGCATTATGCAGTGCTGTCCAACCGGTTGTAGTTACTGCATTTACATCGGCACCAGCCCGAAGCAATTGTTCTATAATTCTTGCATCATATCCCCTTGCAGCCCAATGCAATGCCGTCATATTTTCTCTATCAGTTACTGCATTCACATTTATGTTGCCGCCCAGCAAGTTGACTACATCTCCGTAGCGTCCTGCTACAACAGCCGATCGCAAGTTTGTCGTAGCTGCATTTTCATCCATACCAAAACAAGCAGTTACCGAAAATAACGCAGCAAGTGTTAACTTATTTATAATCTTGAGATGTTTATTCATCGCATCCGCTCCTGCAATTTAAGTTACTTTTGGCCTTGAGGTTCCAGATTTGTAAAAGCCTCAAGTAATTGATCTACAATGTCATCAACACTGTATCGTGCATGCTCCTCTGCAAGAGCAATGTGGCATGCCGTTTCACCATTATGATCTACTGCATGTACCTTGGCACCAGCTAGAAGCAATTGATCTATAATTGCTGCATGCCCACGTAGCACGGCCAGATGCAATGGGGTCAAACCATTCATATTTACGGCACCTGCATTGGCACCCGTCCGAAACAATTGGGCTACAATTTCTGTATATCCAGCATAACTCGTCAGATGCAATGGGGTGCAACCATCATTATCTGCCGCATCTATATTTGCACCCGCCTGAAGCAGTTGGGTTACAACTGCTATTTGCCGATTATCAGCCGCCACATGCAATGGGGTCGAACCGTGATTAGTTACGGCATCTACATTGGCACCTGCCTGAATCAATAAATCTACAATTTCTGTATGCGCGCACGCAGCTGCAACATGCAACGGGGTCCAACCATGATTATCTACCACACCTGTGTTAGCACCCTTCTGAAGCAGTCGGATGACAAGTTTTGTATCTCCACGTAGAGCCGCCCTATACAATGAGGTCCTACCATCCGACTCATTTTGCATACCAAAGCTTGAGGCCGGTAGAGCAATGAGTAGCCCAATAAGTACTAGCTTATTTATAATTTTTAGCTGTTTATTCATGATGTATCCTCTTCTGGAATTAAATCCTTACTTTTGGTCTTGAGGTTCCAGATTTGTCGAAACCTCAAGCAATTGGTCTACAGCTGCAACCTGCAAATCAGCGGTTGTACGCCCCATAAGAGCGTTGTGGAATACCGTCCTACCGTCACAATCTACCGCATCTAGAGTGGCCCCAGCTAAAAGCAGTTGGGCTACTAGTTCTAAATACCCGTGCGTAACCGCTATACTCAATGGGGTAATGCCAAAATCATCATACTTTGCATTGACATTGGCACCCTCTCGAAGTAATAGGGCTACAATTTCTGTATGCCCGTCGCATGCCGCCGCATGCAATGGGGTCCAACCATAATTATCTGCTACATTTGCCTTGGCACCCGCCTGAAGCAATAGGGCTACAATTTCTGCACATTCGCTGCTAATCGCCTTATGCAAAGGGGTAGCGTTATAATTATTTACTGCATTAACATCTGCTCCTGCCTGAAGCAGTTGGACTACAACTTCTTTATGCCCACGCACAGCCGCCACATGCAATGGAGTCGTACCACGATAATCTACGGCATTTACATGAGCACCCGCCTGAAGCAGTTGAGCCGCAAGTTTTGTATCTCCACGCTTCGCCGCTCGATGCAATGGGGTCTTACCATTTGGTATGTTGCGCATACCAAAGCTTGAAGCCGGTAGAGCAATGAATAGCCCCATAAGTGCTAATTTCTTTATCATCTTTAATTGTTTATTCATGATGTATCCTCTCGAATTAAATCCTTATTTTTGATTTTGAGATTCGGCATTTGTAGAAACCTCATGCAATTGGTCTATAACATCAATCCCTTTACCAAAAGGTGTATGCTCATATTCAAGAGAAATGTGGAATGCCGTCCTACCATAGATATCTACTGCACCGCCATTGGCACCCATCTTAAGCAACAGAGCTACAACTTCTGCATGTCCACGCATAGCCGCCATATCCAATGGGGGAATTCCAACATTACCTACAACATCTACATTGGCACCCGCTCGAAGCAGTTGAATCGCAACTTCTGTATACCCGTCCATAGCCACGAAATGCAATGGGGTCCAACCCTTGCTATCTTCGGCATCTATATTGGCACCCGCCTGAATCAATAAATCTACAATTTCTGTATGCCCGAACATAGCTGCGACATGCAACGGGGTCCAACCATGAATATCTACCGCATCAACATCGGCATCCACCTGAAGCTGTTGGATGGCAAGTTTCGTATCTCCACGACGAGCCGCCCTATGCAATGGGGGTCCTACCATCCGGCATGTTGTGCATACCAAAGCTTGAGGCCGGTAGAGCAATGAGTAGGCCCATAAGCACTAGTTTATTTATAATCTTTAATTGTTTATTCATGATGTATCCTCTTCTGAAATTAAATCCTTACTTTTGGTCTTGAAGTGCCGCATTTGTAGAAAGCTCAAGTAATTGGTCTATACCATCCATCACTTTATCAACAGGGGCATACGACAGATTTGCGATGTGAAATGCCGTCCTACCAAGTTTATTTACTGCATTTGCCTTGGCACCTGCTTTAAGCAACTGGACTGCAAGTTCTATATTCCCGCGATCAATCGCCAGACTCAATGGGGTACAAATACCCCAACTATCTGCAGCATCTACATAAGCGCCCGCCCGAAGCAATTGGATTGCTACTTCTGTGTGCCCGTGCATAGCAGCCACAAACAATGGTGTCCAACCATTATTCCCTACTGCATTTACATTTGCACCAGCCCGAATCAATAGGGCTACAACTTCTGTGTGCCCGCGCTCAACCGCCTTAAGCAATGGAGTCCAACGATGAACATTCATCGTCCCGTCTGGGTCAACACCCTCCCGAAGCAATCGGGCTGTAAGTTCTGTATTCCCATTAACCGCCGCTACATGCAATGAGGTCCTATCATCCGGCACATTTTGCATACCAAAGCTTGAAGCCGGTAGAGCAATGAGTAGCCCAATAAGTGCTAATTTATTTATGATCGTTAACTGTTTATTCATGATGTATCCTCTCCTGGAATTTAATTTAGAGGGCTTTTTCTGCTACTCCACATAGCAAGATATTTAATACGGCTATTCCACCTTGCTCGCAAACGATCACGCTCCTCTCTGTAGGGGCGAAGAGCTTCAATTTCTTCAGAAGTCCATATATGGTTCTCGCCATCTCCCGACAACTCTTTTCTCAGATTTCTCAGACTGTCATATTCTTTTTCCTTATCTTCGAGGTCTAAATAAAACCTATCGGTTTCTGGGGAAATAACCTCTTTGACATACCGAATGTGCGCCCATAAGACCAATCGATTTAAATCATCCGCTGTATACTTTGTAGCCTCATTATTTCCGTAATATTGTATAAATGTAGATTTTAAGTCTTGTTTTGCGAGATTAAGCGCGAGTTTAAGCGCATCCATGTCACGACAATGGTATATTATCGTATCCCTCACGCCATTAAAGGCGTCCAAGGCCCATGCTTCATACCATTCATTAAAATTGGGATCCGCCATAAATTCAAGCATAGGTCCATTATGCTGGGCCACTTCCTTATCTAGATCACGATCATACATCCCGTCCTCGAGCGGTAGAAATCCAAGACGTTCTGTTAACTCCTGTACTCGTTCTTCCTCTTCACTAGGCGGGGATAGAAGCGCACGATTAGGCAGCACTACTCTGATTGGCCTTTTTTGCCGTTGCAATTTCATAATCGCTGCATAGGTCGTGTTCAATTCCGCTAGATGCGTAGCTTCATCTTCAGGCGATAATTCAAAAGGCCCCATTCCCATGACATTCATCATAGGACCGGCAAAAAGAGAAAAGATAAGAAATAATATGCCTCGTTTCATAGCTAACACCTCCAGTTTGTGTACATAATTTGTACCTATTTAAGGGTACCCAAAAATGGCCATCTTGACAAATGGTAAACAATGGCAAAATTGTGCCTTATTAAACTGACAATTATTAGGCAAGAATCGATTCAGGGAGAAATTTTTTATAGGAAGGTAAAAATTGATTTTTTCATTTTTCGGCGCCCAGAAGGCATTTTCAGCAAATTAGGGATCCAGTAGCGGCGCGAGGTGGATGTTTTAGATTGGACAGCTCCAAAAATGCCCCCTTTTAAGACCTATTTTGTGACCTCTTGCCAGGTTGAGCCGCTACGAACGTCAACAACGAGCGGTATGGGCCAAGAAACTACCTTTTCAAGCAAGTCCTTGGTAAGAGCCGATGCCTCGCCTAACTTGTCTTTTGGCACTGAAATGAGAAGTTCGTCATGGATTTGGAGAATGATTTTTGCCTCAGGGATACGCTGCTTTAAGGCTTTATTCAGATTTATCATACCCAGCTTCATGAGCTCGGCCGCCGTACCCTGAGCTTTGGTATTCACTGCTATCCGGCAAGCAAGATCGTAGAGATTTTTGTTGTGCTCATAAATACCAGGAACATAGCGCCTGCGTCCCCAATAGGTCGTCACATACCCATGCTGTTTTGTGTCCTCGATGACCTGTGCCATCCAGGCAGAAACTTGGGGGTACTGGGCAAAGTATTTGTCGATGTAAAGCTTTGCATCATTAAATGAAATGCCCAAATCCTTGGAAAGCCCATACGGCGTAAGCCCGTACAAAATACTGAAGTTGATACGCTTGCCCAGTTGTCGTTGCTCATGTGTAACCTGAGCAAGAGGAACGTCAAAAAGTTTTGACGCTGTTTGGGTATGAATATCGATACCCTGTAAGAACGCATCGGTCAGCCCCGTATCGCCGGATAAAAAGGCAAGAACGCGCAACTCAATCTGTGAATAGTCAGCTGACAAGAACAGATGCCCTTTTTCTGGTTCAAATGCGGTACGCACATGGATATCGTAGGGCCTGGTATGCACTGGCACGTTCTGCAAATTTGGCTCTGAGCTTGAAAGCCTTCCGGTGGCAACTGATGTTTGACTGAACGTGGTGTGTATTTTCCCATCCTTTGGATTTACGTACGTTGGCAATGCATCCAAATAGGTGCTCTTCAATTTAAACAGTTCGCGATAGCGAATAATTAATCCTGGCACGGGATGAATAGGTGCTAGTTCTTCAAGCACTTCTTGATCAGTAGAAAAACCTGTTTTTGTTTTCTTTTTTGTCGGCAAACCTAAATCAACAAATAAAAGTTGCTCAAGTTGTTTAGGTGAATTTAAATTTAACGATTTATATTTTTCTCCCACCGCTGCAAGAATTTTTTTCTCAATCTGCGCTAAATCTTTCATCACCAAATCATTGAGCTGATGAATCACACCAACATCTAAATGTATTCCCTCTTTTTCCATTGCGAAGAGCACTGAGATGAGAGGAAACTCTATGTCATAAAAAAGTTTTTCCATGTGCTGGTCTTTGAGTGCCTTTTCCAAAATAGGCACCAGCCGCAGTGTTTGGTGGGCATCGGCAGCCGCATATTCGGTTGCCAAGTTCAGTGGAAGTTCTGAGAAATTTTTGTAACCATTTTTTGTCACCGCATCACTAAACGTCAACATGTCCTCTTTCAAATAATATTTTGAAAGATATTTGAGACCTACTCGTTGCCAATCTTCTGTTACCAAATGTGCTGCTACCATGGTATCAAAGGTCACACCTCTGACCGCAACACCGTACTGACTCAACACGAGTTCATCAAACTTAGTGTGCTGCAAATATTTTTTTATGGTTGCATCTTCAAACACCGGCTTTAATACTGCAAGAACTTCTTCCCGCGTTAACTGTTTTTCAATCGTCACGTGGCCACAGGGGATGTAATACGCAACGCCGGCCTCCACACTTATTGAAATCCCGACAAGGTTACAATTCAAAGCATTGAGTGCGTCTGTTTCTGTATCAAGAGCAAAAGATTTTTGTGCTTTTATTTTTTGTACAACATCATGCAACGCTGCTTCATCAGTAATGGTTACAAAGTTATAACCTTTTTGTTCAGACAGTTTTTCTTGCACACGAACAACGCCATATTTTTCAAGGTCTTTCAGAAGACTTTTGAATTCGAGCTCTTCAAAAAGAGGCTGCGCGTTTGGCCATTTTTGTTCGTCAAAGGAAAGATCTTCTTTGGTGAGCTTCAAGTCGTGGTAGCGAAGCAAAAAGAGCTGCTCACTTAAAAAAGCATCGTCCTTGTGCTCTTCAAGGGCCGCTCGCGTGCGCGGTTTTTTTACTTTATCCAGGTTTGCATACAAATCTTTAAGTGAATCAAACTGGTTTACCAGCTCAGTGGCCCCCACTTTTCCTATACCCTTTACGCCAGGGATGTTATCGGAACTGTCCCCGATCAATGCGTAGAAGAAAGGGATTTTTGCAACGGAAAAGCCCAATTTTTGTTCAAGAGCAGCTGCATCAAGTAACTCGTCCTTGAACCAGTCCAGCATGACGACATTACCATCAAGCAACTGGCCCATGTCCTTATCAGAGGTAATGAGTACAACCGTATTATTTTTTTTCAGATCTTTGGTCACGGCATACATAAGGTCATCTGCTTCAACCCCAGACTGCGCCAATTGTTTTACGCCAATCAGATCGGCAAATTCAACAATTTTTCTTTTTTGTTCAAACAGGTCACTTGGCGGTTCTTGGCGCGTTGCTTTGTAGGCAGGGAACATCTCATGGCGCTCGGTAGCACCCTTACTATCCCACGCAATCACCAGGTAATGCGGGTGGTACTGGTCGATCATTTTTCTGATCATGCGGCAAAAATTATAAACGGCCTGTACCGGCACACCACCACTGGTATGTATGGGTCTTAAGCCGTAGTAGGCCCGGTATAAAAAGGATGAGCCATCTATGACAAAGATAGTTTTATCGGGGTTAAATTTGGTCAGTTCAATCATCGGCTGAAGTTACCTTATTCAAGGAAAATAGAGGGTTTTTAGTTAGCAAAATAATATAAAAATATCGTAACTTAATTTGAGAAAAAGCAAACTGCTGGGGGACTGGACTGTGCAAAGGAATACCATAATCAAAAATATTGCTTTTCTCTTTTCAATCCCGCTAGACTGCCGGTGATTAAAGAAAGGACTTTTAATGGATAAAAATAATAGCCAATCGGTCGTGGCCCCACGGCGTGCGCTCATCTCGGTAGTCAATGGCGCTAAAGAATCACTCAAAGTAAAAAATAATATCGTTAGCGGCATGGGTCCCGAAAAAGGGAAATGGATGATCCACCAGGAACTCGTCCTGAGTCCTGGGGCTTGTGCAACAACGGAATTTCTTCTTGATTCAACCCACCAACTCATGATCTACAGTCGCCCTGATTCCAGTAAATTTTTATACAAGATTAGTGGTGATGAGATAGAAAACAATCAGACGGTAGAACTTTTCGCAGACTCCTATAACATAGTGCCAAATCTTCTTTGCATCTAAACTTTTTAATTTCTTTATGTACATCACGGTCAAACTTCTCAAAGGTTATTCTGAACCGCTCACCTACCAAGTACCAGAATCATGGGATACCCAACATTTGCGTGGTGCGCTCGTGCGTGTTCCACTCCGCAACAAAACGGTTGCAGCAGTCGTGCTTGATGCTTTTGAACATTTTGAAAAGCAACCAACCTTTACCATTAAATACGCCACTGCTATCGAACCGATGCCTCATGACCCGCACTACCCATCATTCATTGCACAATTAAGTAGATATTATCAGGTTGACTCTCTTCATCTCACGCGACGCATAAAACAATTTTTGTTGCAAAAGGAAACGGCCGCACCGACCGTCAATGCGCAAGAACACCATGAAGCAACGACCGTCACCCTCACCAGTGAACAACAACTGGTGGTTGATCATGTGGCGCCGCAGATTACTGAGCAACGCTACAGCGCCACCCTGTTGCATGGCGTTACGGGGTCGGGAAAAACAGAGGTATATAAAAAGCTGATTACAAAAACCGTGCTCGAGCAAAAAAAATCGGCGCTCCTCCTGCTCCCCGAAGTATCACTTGCGCTGGCCTTTGAACGGTTACTTAAAAAACAACTTTCTTCTGACCTGACCATCGTAAGTTTTCATTCGGCAACAACTGTTAAAGAAAAGCGCGCACTGTGGAAACATCTGCTCAATAAAACACCGCTCCTTATTGTTGGTGTTCATCTTCCCGTACTCCTTCCTATCAGCAACCTTGGACTCATTATTGTTGATGAAGAACATGATGTTGGTTATCAAGAAAAAAAACATCCACGCATTAATTCCAAAGAGGCAGCACTCATGCGGGCGAGCATCACAAAAATCCCAGCCCTCCTTGGATCTGCAACACCTTCGCTTACCTCACTTTACAATGTAAAAACAAGGAGTTGGCATTTTTTTGAATTAAAAAAAAGATTTGCCGGTGCCTTTCCAACGGTTGAGGTTGTTTCTCTCACCGACAAAAAGCAACGTAAAAATTTTTGGATTAGTCAGAAGTTGGAGCGCGCCATTGCCCAGCGGCTTCATGATCGCGAACAAACAATTATTTTTATTAATCGTCGCGGCTACAGTTTTTTTGTTCAGTGCAAACAGTGTAGTTTTATTTTTCAATGCAACAACTGTTCTGTCAGTCTTACGCTGCATGGTGATGGGCACCTTGCCTGTCACTACTGTGGGCTCACCAAAATGTTACCGGCAACGTGTCCCACCTGTTCCTCATCAGAACTTTTAAAAAAAGGAATAGGTACGCAACAGGCAGTAACCATTTTGCAAAAATTTTTCCCGCATGCACGCATCGAGCGGGCTGACATGGACAGTACACTCGATAAAAAAAAGTGGCAGGAGACCATGCAGGGCATGCAGGAAGGTACCATTGATATTTTGGTTGGCACGCAAACGATTACCAAGGGGTATCATTTTCCCAAAGTAACCCTGGTTGGTGTTCTGTGGGCAGATTTGAATTTAAATTTTCCCATGTTCAATGCGGCAGAAACAACCTTGCAACAACTCATTCAGGTTGCCGGGCGCGCCGGACGGCAGAGTCAAGAAAGTCATGTCATTGTGCAAACGATGACCGATCATCCGGTGTTTACTTTTTTAAATGAAGTTAATTATCCAAAATTTTATGAGCGAGAAATAGAACATCGTTCTCTGCTTGGCTATCCACCCTGCAAGCGGTTGGTGGAGATTGCACTCAAACATGATGATGAACAGTGCGTTGAGCAGGAAGCGCATCTTGTGGTGGAACGGTTACTGCAAATGGTAGGAAAAAATGCGGTTCAAATTCTTGGGCCTGCCAAGCCGCCGGTGTATAAAATACAAAACTCGCACACGCAAAAAATTTATTTGAAGTCGGAGAGTATGGGTGAATTGATTCAGCTTTTTGAAAAAGTAAAAAAGGATGATTTGCACTGTTCGATATTTTTTACACCAAACCCGTTAACTATGTAGAAAATCACTCTTCCGGCTCGACAAAAAATCGTTCGCGGTAAAATTGAAGCTCGCCAATGGAATCATAAATATCTGCTAACGCACGATGCGTATCTTTTTTAGGTAACTCTTTTTTAATATCAAAGTCATACCAACGCGCAGCAAGTTCTTTTATCGTTGCAACATCAACATTCCGGTAATGCATAAAGCTGCTCACCTTGGGCAAATCTTTCATCAAAAAAATGCGGTCTACCCAGACAGAACTGCCGCACAGTGGTGAAGAGTTGGGGAAGCAGTAGCGGTTGAGGAATTCAAGCAGCGTATCTTCTGCCTGCTGAAAAGTTGTGGTTGAATTTTGAACGTCTTGAATAAGTCCAGATTTTTTATGTTGCTTCTGGCACCAATCTCCCATGGCTGCCAACACATTTTCTGGTTGATGAATCACCAGGGTCGGCCCTTCAGCTACGACCTGAAGTTGGGCATCAGTAATAATGCAGGCAACTTCAAGGATGACATCCCGCTCAAAATCAAGCCCGGTCATCTCGCAATCAAGCCAGATAAGATTTTTTTCACTTTTCATCATTACTCATTAAAATCAAA
>Ga0210384_10007351_pt1 | contig 11632 bp, 9 predicted proteins | sample IncBWH2MmetaG_FD_160574 | JGI IMG/M metagenome (GOLD analysis project Ga0210384, IMG submission 160574) | Forest soil microbial communities from Barre Woods Harvard Forest LTER site, Petersham, Massachusetts, United States - Inc-BW-H-2-M | ecosystem: Environmental > Terrestrial > Soil >...
CCGGTCCCATCGCCTCATCGCTTCCCTCCTAAACATCACGAATACAAACAATAAGACCTCCAATAAGACTTCATTGGAGGCCGCGATGAGCCCTGAACTGAACTAAACTCAGAATAAAACTAGCAAAGCTCCGTGAAACCGAATATCAGTCTGACCGTCTCGATTGGCAGAGCCGCGAGCGACAAGAAGCAAAGCCCTTGTCCCGCGATACCCGGCAAGCTGACCTTCTCGCGCAGCGTGAGCGCACGGAAATCCACGACAGAGACAGAAGCTATTCGCTCCGGCCATCGGAAATTCACACCCTCACAGAAGTCGGCAAGTTTCGAATGGTGGCTGTCGAGGATATCGCGAAGCGCGCTTATGCCGGCGACCGCGCACGCCTAGACAGCGACCTTCGCAGTCTCATTCAGCAACGACTCGTCGAGCGAAGAGGCACGAGCGCATTCAAGAAGCAGTCCCAGCAGGTTCTCACTCTGACAAAGGAAGGCAAACGCCTGATCCGTCGCCACGGGTTCGTACTCGACGATCAAGCCATCTACTCGGGCTTTGTGAAGCCCAAGGAAGCAGACCACGATGCTGCTTTGTACCGCGTGTATCACAAAGCTGCCGACGAGATCGAACGCAAAGGTGGCAAGGTACTCAGGGTTCAGCTGGACTACGAGTTGAAGGAAAAACTTTACCGAAAACTTGGCCGGGCCCAAGCACAAGGCGGGGGTCAAACCGAGCGCAGTAAGGAAGTCTTCGCGCGTGAGATGCAGCTCCCGGTCGTTCATGGCAAGGTCTCTTTCCCCGACGTGCGCATCGAATACGCGACCGTGGAAATGGAGATCGCCCGCGTTGATCTCGAACTCGCCACCAGTCACTACCATGCTGGACATCTAGCGGAAAAGGCCAGCGCCGGCTTTCAAATCTACGCCCGGTCGGGAGACGCAGCAGGCCTGCGCCGAGTGCGCGACGACCGGGAGATCATGACTGCGATTCTGAGTTTGTGAGCCATGCACTTTCCTGAAACCAGCATCGAGAACCTCCGCAGCTTGGGTTACACCGAGGACGAGGCCCGCTTCCTATATCTGGTGGCCACCCATTCTGGATATTTCTCCACTCGCCAGTTCCTGGCCTTCACCGGAGCCAAGAGCGGTGATAAGAGCATGGCTTTCACACAGAAAGTGCTCGGAAAGGGACATGCCACCGCCCTGCTGCTGCTTCGAAACGGCCGCGTCTACCATCTTTTCTCGCGCCTTGTGTATCGGGCCATCGGTCGGGAAAATCTCCGCAATCGACGTGAGCATTCAGTCGAACACATCCGCACGAAACTGGCGGTTCTTGATTTCGTGTTGGCGCACCTCAATTACCGGTATCTCGAAACCGAGACCGAGAAGGTCGACTATTTCTGCCGGAAACTGTCGATCGGTCGAGCCCTGCTTCCTGCTAAGCGGTATAAGGGAGCGATCCGGGAAAGGACCACGGACCGTTATTTCGTTGACAAATTCCCGTTGTTCTTCACTACCGAGTTTTCCTCTTCTTCCCCTGTGGTTACCTTCAGTTTTGTGGATCCGGGGCTCCTCAGTCTCGCCAGTTTCGAGACGCATCTCCTTGCATATAACGGCCTGTTTTCAGCTGTGCCGCAGGTGAATTTTGTCTATATCGCTACACGTCCCAAGCACTTCGCAGCGGCTCGAGAGCTGTTTCTGGCGATGGCCCCCTGCACGACGAACCCCGATCCGGGAGTAGAAGGCTTGCGCTATTTCCACTACCGCCACATGTGGGAGACCAAGCAGTACGCAAGGCTAAACGTGGAACAGATCGAATTCCTGAATGAGGCCAAGAAGCGATTCAACGATGCTCTGACCGACATTCGATATGAGCAATGGCTGAAAGGCGAAATCACGGCTGGGGCTGTGAGCGAGGAATTTCGGAGGCTGGCGCCAAGGCGAGAGGTGTCGTTCCGCACGGAACTCGTGGACGGCCAAACCGCCCTGTTTGAAGCGAGAGTCCCAAGCAAAAATCGCGAGCCTAGCGGCCACGAGGTGACGGACAGCCTACAACCGACTTTCGGGTCAGCTTTCAAACCAGCTTTCGAAGGGAATGCACGACAAGCAGAAGAGAAGTAACCAGATGCGTAAAGCGAAGGCAAAGAAACTGCACGCGGGCAAAACACTCGGATGGGCGGGAGCGACCCCACTTTGGACGGCCTTCAGCCGCCCAAAGTTCTGTGGGGTCGCTCCCGCCCGTCACGCAGGAAGCGTGCCCATGTTTTGCCCGCGTGCATACAGGGAAGCAATCGAATCTGAATGCAAAGTGCAAACAATCCTGAACCGCAAGAGGAGGGGATCGCGATGGCAGTTCTGAAAGCACCAATCAAACAAGCAAAGACTACACCAATCCAACTTCGACTCGACGACCAAGCAAGAACGAATCTAGCGAGGTACGCAGAGTTCCTCGACAGCTCTCCGTCTTACGTCGTGGCCGAGGCGTTAAAGCTTGTCTGTAGCAAGGACAAAGAATTCCAATCCTGGCTCACTGGCCAGCACAAAAACAATCACGAACCCATCACAAAGGGAGAAACGATTCAGCTTGAACTGAAGTAAAAGGCTATGCACCGCCACCGCCAATTCGATATGCGTGAGAACCCAGCGTCCGACCGACGACATGGCTCACGCGCGTCAGCAGAAAATACTGTCGAAAACACTTTCGCTATTGACAAGGGACAATCGCAACACCATCGCTCAATGGCTGCCGCAGGACAGTCAGCCACTCCACATGCCGGTCCAAAGGGACCGGCCACAGGTGAAGAGGAGAGAAGAGTTACTCACTGGAATGCGTTCAGGCTGCCATTGTTGCAATCGGATGGTCAATTTGAGCGACTGTTGCGAAGCGAAGAGGCTGCCAAACTGTTGGGCGGCATCCACGTTAAAACGCTGCAACGCTACGCACGGCAGGGCAGACTCCCAGGATATCGGATTGGAGGACACTGGTACTTTCGCGCATCAGAGCTAGACGCATGGCTTCGTTCTCGGATAAATTCATCATGCCATCCGTGCCGCTTAAATCAGGAGGAATCGGATGGAACATAAGCGGCAACGGGTTCAGTTTGGTTGGGTATGTTTGAAACCAAGAAGGAAAGGGCCAGACGTGTGGGTTCTGCGGTACCGCGAGAATCTGTCAAACGGAGTCTCGACAAGGCGGAGCGCGATCATCGGCACCGTTCAGAAATTCCCGAACGAGTCGCAAGCGCGCAAAGCTGCTCTATCTTGGCTTTTCTCGATGAACGCAGAGACATGTAACGGAACCACTGTTTCATTCGGTGCGGTCATGCGTCGGTATCTGGCGGAAGAGATTCCAGAGAGAAATTCAACCGCTTCGCGATACCGCTGCTGGCTGAAGAACCACGTTGAGCCGAAGTGGCGAGACTACTCCATGGAGCAAATCAAACCGTTGCTCGTTGAGGACTGGCTCAAGAAGCTCGACTTGGCACCGAAAAGCAAGTCTCATCTCAAAAACCTGATGCGTGTCCTTTTCAATGCGGCCATGCGATGGGAGCTGATTCCGTATCAGCACAATCCCATGAGCTTAGTCCGCGTAAAGGACAGCTCGAAAAGACAACGTCAACCGAAGGCACTCTCCGTTGAAGAATTTCGGAAGCTGCTTGAACATGTTCGAGAGCCTTTTCGAACGATGTGCATTGTGGCGATGTGTTTGGGGCTGCGGGTAAGCGAAATCCTTGGATTGAAGTGGAAAGACATCGATTGGGAAGGTTTGCGATTGGCGGTGCGGCAAGCCTACGTCTACGGACAAGAGGGCGAGCTCAAAACACAAGCCTCTCAACGATGGATGCCTCTTGACAGGTTGCTGGCGGAGAAACTTCGGGAGCACAAAAAGAAGTTCGCTTCGTTCGCTAGTTGTGAGGCGTGGGTTTTCGCGAATCCAGAAACAGGACGACCGTATTGGCCGGGACGAATTCAAGAGAACTGGCTAGTCCCCGCGGCAGAAAAAGCGGGGATAGGCCGGATCGGCTGGCACACGTTCCGACACAGCCATTCAACGTTGCTTCATGCTCTCGGAGTCGATCTCAAGGTGCAGCAGGAACTCTTCCGACATGCAGATGTTCGAACCACTATGAACATCTACACCCAGGCTGTTCCTAGTGCTCTGCGAGAGGCGAACAGCAAAGTCGTTCGCTTAGTGCTTCCTGCGCAAGTCGCCTAGCGTTAATGGCCCCTTGTGGCCCCTCGAGAAGTTACAAGCTGTTATTTATGAAAGAGATGTTGGTAGGGGCGGTGGGGATCGAACCCACGACCTTCGGCTTAAAAGGCCGCTGCTCTACCACTGAGCTACGCCCCTAAATTATTTGTCCCGCACCAGCTTGCAAGGAAGTTGCCGAAGCACGGTTTTTACCGCTATCACTCGCTTCGCAACTTGTTCCAAACATAGGATACCGCCGCGACTGGAACACACGCCGTGTAAGTTCGCCCCGCTCTTGCACAACCCTGAGGGCGGCCACCGCAGTAACACTTACTGGGACGTATGTGGATTCTTCGTCCGCGAGATGTGCAACGTCCTACTGTGCAAGTCTACCACGTCCCGCGTCAGTCCGTAACGACTCCCCTTTTGCAGACCGGTGCGTGCCGGCAGGTCGAGGTCTGGCTCATGACTGGCCCAGTCAACCGCAATCAATTTCCAGGACCGCTGTTCTACCTCAATGTTCGGAGCCGAGACGCGATACTTGTCCTCGCGAAGCTGTGCGCTACGCAAGGCTCAGCCTGATTTGACTTGCGTTTGAGAGAGTCAGCGACGAGTGCGCGGCAGCGACGCGCCAGCCTCGACTAGCTCTTCCTCATCGACGGGCGCGGGAGCTGACCGAAATGCGGCCAGCGCGACAGCTGGAGTACGGCCCAAAGAATATAGGTAGCCAAGAACGGTCACAGGAAATAGCACCGTTGCGCCCTGCCAAACCGTGGAGCGCGAGAATGCCCCGCTCACAAGTCCCGCGAAAACGATGCCACCCATAAAATAAGGGAAAACGCATTCGAAGCAGATCTTGCCGACGTATGCGAAAGACCTGCCACTGACAAGCCCGATAACTGCAGAAACCAGCGCCGCATTAAGAGAAAGATAAAAGCTGCCAGCAAGTATCGCGAAAACGACCGGCGAATTAGCGGCACTCGACCTCAGCAAAAAGTGTGTGAATTGAAACGCAGCGCTGGCGCTCAACACCAAAGCCGCGGCGCTAAACGCCACCTGAATAAGCCGGGCTCGTTTGGCCGCCCACAATGATTGCACCAGAGCAGCAACCAGAGCGATCGCCACCACCTCAGAGAAACTGCAACAGAGCATGGCGAGCAGCAAGAAAACGAAGTTTGGTGACATGGTGCTCTCAATACCCGGTATCCGGATCTTGAGCGTCGATGCGACAGCAGCGAAACCCAGAAGCGTCAGAGACTGAGCGAGGCTGGCAGAAGACCATGAACTCGCCGCGAGGAGCAGGACTGCGGCTCCAGAGATTAAGACTAGTGTGATATATGTTTTAGCTGTTCGCGGCATCAGTTGCTCTCCGGTGACATGTGAATGAGTCCGTACACCGGACTTACTAGTTGCCCCAAACCACGGAGTTACCCCAAACAACTGAGTTACCCCAGACAACGGAATTGCCCCAAACCACGGAGTTACCCCAGACGACGGAGTTACCCCAAACCACGGAATTACCCCAAACTACCGAGTTGCCCCAGACATTCGGGTTGGTCCATACCGTCCCTGGAGCGCCAGTTACCGTTACAGTGCCGTTAGCCGAATCGTACACGACCGTGGGTGACATAGCAGAACCCATGGCTGCGGGAGCAAGATCCGTGTTGGCAAGGGCGGCCGAAGCGTCAACCGCGCCCGCGCCCACCGCAAACATGTCCTGTTCGATCGTGTAGGTTACGCCGCTGCCCAAGTCTGTCGCCGTCGTGTATTGCCCAAAACCCTTCCAGGCCGTCTTCATCAGGCGGGCTTTCACTTGGTCTGGAGTGAGCGACGGATTTTGTTGCACAAGCAGGGCCGCAACACCGCTGACCACGGGCGTGGCCATGCTCGTCCCGCTCATTGTCATGTAGTTGGCGGACCCGTTTTGGGAACCGCAATTTGTCCCGGAGGAATTGCACGGGAATACGGCCAGTGACGGATACTCGGTAATAAGCGTGGTATTCGGAGACGCTAGAAGGGATACCACGGCATTGCCCGGTGCGACTAGATCGGGTTTCACGACGTGATCAAACGTCGTCGGGCCTTTCGAGCTGTAGCTCGTTACCGTCTGGGCGGCTTGCGTCCCCGAACCATGTGTGTTGGTTGCCCCAACCGTGATCACGTAGGGATCGTTGCCGGGCGCGCCGATGGTGGCATATCCCTGCGTGCCGGCACCATTGTATTCACCCATGTTGCCCGCCGCTGCCACCACGACGATGCCTGCTTGCCATGCGGATTCCACCGCCTGGCAGAGAGGATCAAGCGTGTAGCTCTCGAAGACGCCGCGGGAGAGCGAAAGATTGATGACTCGAATGTTGTAGGTGCTCTGGAGAGCGATTGCTTGCTGAATCGCAGCAATCACCGCGCTGTCGACGCTTGCGCCCGTGCCGTCCAATACGCGCAAGGCAATGATGTTGGCTTCCGGGGCGATACCGCGATATTGGTTCGCGTATGTTTGCAAGCTCGTGGAATCGTACGCGTTGCCGGCAACAATACCCGCGACGTGCGTTCCGTGACCGTAAGCGTCAGCCGTTGAGGTATCGCCAGGTACGAAGCTTTGGTTGTAAACGACACGAGATGGACTCGCGTTTCCATCAGAATTCAAGTCATCAACATAGCCGACGCCGCTGTCGATGATCGCGACGCCAACGCCCGTGCCATTCCAGCCGTCGGCATAGGCAATGTCCGCGTTAACGGCAGTGACCACGGGGTCCATTGCGCCGCGCACCTTGCGGTTCGGAGATATGTACGCCACATCGGAGTGGGAAGCTAGGCTGTTCAGATTGGATCCCTGAACAGTCACCAACTGGGCGTTAATGAGGTTGAGGTTAGACTTGACCGTCGCGCCATCAGCAGAGAGGTCAGAGGATGCTGCTGTTCTCTTGAACTGGACGATGACGTCCACTGGCTTTGTGGGGTCAATTCCTTGCAAGTCCGGAGCGATCTTGGCAGCAATCAGGGTTTGGGGATTCACCGCTCCCCCTGAGGCCATGCCGGTCCCAGGTTCCTGTTGAGCAGATGGATCCTTGCGGCCAGCCGAGGAAGCCTGTTGCTGAACCGAGCTACCTTTGGCTAGGGCGGACGACTTGCCACTAATCCCACCGTTCTGGTGAAGTTGAAAAAGTGGTTGGAAGGTCGGAGAACCGCTCAAAGCTCCCCTATTGTAGCCAGCATCGTGAGAGGCGCTTGATGTTGATCGAAGGGCCGTCGCCTGCTCGGGAAAGTTATTTGCTGCCGTTTCAATGACTTGGGCGTTCCCGAAGGGATGGGAGATATGACCGGTCAGTCCTAGAGCGGCGAGCAGCGGCGCGAACGCGATGAGGGCACCCCAGGTGGTCGTCTTCAATGGCCCGCCATTCTTCTTATCGGAGTTCCTGTAAGTGCTGAGATCCATTTTGTCCATCTCTCCTGGTGAAAGCTGGGGACCGGGAACCTGGCACAAAAAGTGGCATTTCGCGCTCCCTAACTTTTAAGGGTTGGACGTTGTTTGCGTCGATGGTACCGGAGTGGGACAGGCCTAGTACCTGCGTTGGCACAATTTGGTACTAGCTTTGGGCTTCCCGGATTGAGAAATGGGACGAAATTCCTTGACTAGGCGCAGTTCACCCAACGAGGGACAGACTGAAACGGCTGAACGGCTCAAGGTGCTAATCGATGGAAAAAGGGGGCTACTCCAAGGTTAATCTTGGGACAAGACTCCCCACTCGTACTATGGGCATTCGCCCCTGTATTCCGGACACTATATGTACCAAAAGGGACCGTAGGCTTTTGTGTCGCCGATCCAAGGAAGCATGCCCAGACAAGCCGCCAAGGATGGTCGTTCGTTGAATTCTTTACCCCAGCCTGAATTTGAGTCCAGGAGCGCCACCATCAGTGGATCCTGGAAATCATCGTTTCACAGCGCGTTTTTATATATTGCTAATAAACACCGGGAGATTTGGGCCTCTCCAGGGAAAAAAGGCAAAAGGCTAAGTTGGCCCGCACTATCGTTCATTTTGTTGCAGGTGGTCATCGGCCTTCCTCTATTACCCTACGCACTCTTACATTGGCACACAGAAAGCGAACTCCGGTTTTCCTGTTTCTTCGGAGTGGCTCTGGCTGCTTCTTTGTTTAAGGTACGGCTCCCCGGGATTGAGGCGACCATGTCCGCCAATTTCCTGTTCATCCTAGTGGGCATTCTGGACCTGTCCTATCCAGAGACTTTGCTAATGGGCTGTTTCGGTGGACTGGTACAGTCGATTTGGCAGTCGAAACCTCGCCCGCGGTTAATCCAGATCCTGTTCAATTTTGCCAATCTATCCATCTCGATCACAGCAGCGAATCTTGTATTTCACAGCAGATCTGCTTCTCATTTGGGGCTGGGCTGGCCCTTGTTACTGGTCTCGGCTTCCACGACATATTTCGCAATAAATACCATGTCCGTTTCGGGCATCATCGCCCTGACCGAGCGGCGTAATCCTCTCCTGGTCTGGAAAGAATGTTACCTGTGGTCGTTTCCTTATTACTTGTTGGGAGCGATGATCGCTGGCGGCGTAAGCCTAATAAATCGAGCGTTCGGTTGGCAGTTTGCCATTCTCGTCTTGCCGCTTGTCTACTGGATGTACCGTTCTTACCGTATCTATCTGGACCGTCTGGAAGCAGAGAAGAAACACACCGAAGAAATTGCGGACCTCCATCTTCGAACGATTGAGGCATTGTCCCTCGCCATCGAGGCAAAAGACCACAGCACACATGATCATTTGCGACGCGTTCAGACTTACGCCGTCCAGCTCGGCACAGACTTGGGGCTGAGCGAAGCCGAGCTAAACGCCTTGCGCGCAGCGTCCATGCTTCACGACATCGGCAAGCTCGCCGTTCCCGAACAAATCCTCTCTAAACCCGGACGCCTCACGCCTGAAGAATTCGATCGCATGAAGATTCACCCCATCGTAGGCGCGGAAATCCTCGACCGCGTCCAATTCCCTTACCCCGTTGTTCCGATTGTTCGTTCCCACCACGAAAAGTGGGATGGGACTGGATATCCCTACGGATTGAAAGGCGAAGCGATTCCGATCGGTGCACGAATCCTTTCCGTGGTGGATTGTTTTGACGCACTCACTTCAGAACGGCCGTATCGTCGGGCGATGTCCGTCGATGAGGCTATGAAGCATCTGATTTCAGAAATGGATACCAGCTTCGATCCGCGAGTCGTCGCGGCGATCGAAAAAAGGTACCTCGAGCTCGAGCAAGAAGTGCGCAGGACGGAGACCACAAAGAGTCCATTTCCCTCAGTGACCAACTCCAATCGATCTGTTGCTCCTTCGGCGGGATTTGCAGACGTGCCGAACGCCGCCGAAGTGCGAGCCACTTCTTTTCTGGCCTCGATCGTCTCTGCCCGGCAGGAAGCGCAGCTCCTCTTCGAACTGGCCCAGACCCTCGGAAATTCATTGAGCTTGCGCGAGACGCTCTCCGTCGTGGCGGTTCGATTAAAGGAAATGGTTCCCCACGACCTAATCGTCTTTTATGTGTGCGAGGGTGAGAAGCTGACACCGCGTTATGTTCATGGGGTCGACTATGATCTTTTCCGCTCCTTGGAGATGCCTATAGGCCAGGGCATTTCCGGCTGGGTCGCGCAGCACAAAAAACCCATCATCAATGGGGACCCCATGGCGGAATCCAAACATCTAGGCGATCCCTCGCGCGTATCCGTCTTGCGATCCACACTGTCCATCCCGCTTCAGGGCAGGGACGGGGTAGCTGGCGTTCTGACGCTATACCTGAAAGAGAAACAGGCTTTTACCAAAGATCACCTGCGTATGTTGCTGGCAGCAAGCTCGAAACTCGGCTTGTCGGTCGAAAATTCCCTGCAATTCGAAAAAGCCCAGGACTCCGCAAGCACGGATTTCCTTACCGGTTTGCCAAATGCCAGATCGATTTGTGCGCATTTGGATAGCGAGTTGGCACGTTCCGAGCGCAGCGGACAGCCTCTGGCAGTTCTTCTTTGCGATCTCAATGGGTTCAAGACAGTAAACGATAATTTTGGACATCTCGTCGGAAACAAACTATTGGAGGAAATCGCAAGAAATTTCCGCACCGTGTGCCGAGAGTACGATCTGGTTGGACGCCTGGGCGGAGACGAATTCATCCTCGTTCTTCCGGAATTCACCACAACGACAGTCAAGGAATTCATTCCGAGAGTACAACTCGCGGTTGAGGATGCCGGCCGGACCGTTTGTGGCAAGAAGGTTGTTACAGCCAGCGTGGGCGCAGCGTTCTACCCCCAAGATGGAGTGACGGCCGAAGAACTGCTCTCCGAAGCCGATCGCGCAATGTACGATGCCAAGGAAAGCCACTATCGAGAAAAAGGCGTGCCATTGACGCCCCAGCTGGTCGTTCCTTCACACGGATGAGGTTGACACGGAAAGGTATCTCGTTGCATAGCCGTCATGACCCGATGGATTTTAAAACTCGCGCAGAGACTCCTTCTGCTGACCGCCCTGGCGATTGTGGGAGCACTCCTCTGCGCGACCATGGTCCGCTTCGCCCCGGGTTACGGCGTAGACGAACGCGATCTTGATTTCCGCCTTTCTCAGTCCTCCCGCGATGAAATTCGAAACGGACATGATTTGGGTGTCGGACTTTTTCACTATTATGGCTCGTACATTGCGGGCCTGATTCACGGAAATCTCGGCACCTCAGCCTTCCTCCAACGGCCCGTTGCTGGACTCCTGAAAGAGCGGGCACCGCTCACGGCGCGGGCGGTTTTCCTGGGCCTGGCCACTGCGTGGATGGCAGCTTCTCTTCTGTCGCTGCTCACCATTCGCTGGCAAAGCTGGGTGCTGGAATATTCGGCGACCGCTGCGACCGGGCTCCTGATTGCCTTGCCTACCGCTGTTGTGGCCCTTCTCTGTTTGTATCTGCGCGCACCAGTCTTTCTGGGAATTGCAGTAATTCTGGTTCCAAAACTATTCCGCTATCAGCACAACATCCTCGCTCAGGCTAACGCGCAACCTTTTGTTCTGGCGGCCCGAGCCCGCGGCGTCAGCAGTAATCGCATACTCTTCTGTCATGTAATTCCTGTGGCATGGCACCCTATCGTGGCGCTTCTCGGAGTCTCCGCAAGCATGGCACTTGGCGCCGCGATTCCCTTGGAAGCCCTCTCCGATTCTCCCGGGATGGGACAATTGGCATGGCAGGCCGCTCTCAATCGCGATTTGCCCTTGCTCACGAGCATCACGCTCTTCGTCACTCTCCTGACCGTGGGAATCAATTTCCTTGCGGGCACGCTGCAAGAGAGGCCGCAGTGAAAGCCCAGCGCAAGCTTCGTGCCCTCTGCCGCGGCACCCTGCTCATCATTTTCGCTTTGGGGCTATTTGCAGGGAGTTTTACCCATTATTCCTACGCTCACCAGTTTCGCGACATCCCAATACCC
>Ga0210384_10007353_pt1 | contig 11630 bp, 7 predicted proteins | sample IncBWH2MmetaG_FD_160574 | JGI IMG/M metagenome (GOLD analysis project Ga0210384, IMG submission 160574) | Forest soil microbial communities from Barre Woods Harvard Forest LTER site, Petersham, Massachusetts, United States - Inc-BW-H-2-M | ecosystem: Environmental > Terrestrial > Soil >...
TTGGTGCACACGAGACAGTGACCGGCGCGTGTCGTCTTGGTGGGAGCGCCGCACACGCCGCAGTAGCGATGGCGGGCGCGCCAGATGAGGAGTGCGCGCGCGTAGGCGAGCAGCCCCGCCTCATCCCCCGGCAATACCGCGGTGAGCGGTCGCAGCTCCGCGAGCTGGGTCCCCGCAGGGAGCTCGAAGGAACGCCCTGCGGGCAGCTGCGCGAGCAGGCAGCGCGTGCCCTGGAACCAGCCGAGCAGCACCTCGCTGCCCGGTTCGGCGGCGCTGAGCAGTGGTGAGCCGTTGGCGAGCAGGGCCACGTGTGGCTCGGCTCCGCCCTGCAGCAGCTCTGCCGTGCCCTGCGCGATGAGATAACGCGTCGCAGGATCGGCGCGCGCCTCGGCGAGCCACTGCGGGTTCTCGCGTTCTTCCGCGCGGCGATCGATGTAGGGACCTGCGAAGAAATTGGGGCGATCGTGCTCCATCGACGCCGTCCGCGCTTCTCCTGTGTCAGTGGCGTCGGATTCTACCCCGGGAAATCGGGCATCTTCCCACGAGTCCGCGGCGCATCGGCCCGCCCGGCGGGATTGCAGGCAGCGGTTCAGCCGGGGTCCCCGGAAAATTGCGCTTCTTACAAGGCGCACTGCGCTCGCCGAGCGCGGCGAGCGCAATTTTCTGGGGTGGTTAGCCGTGGCCGCGCGACTGTGCTGCGCTCGCGCAATGGGAACAGAGCGCACTCCGCAGCAGGAAGCGCTCGGTCACCATCAGGCTGCCGCAGCCGCTGCAGTCGCCAAGGCGCAGCTGATCGCCACGCGTGAGTGCGGTGGCAAGGAACACCGCATGCTCGAACGAGATCTGTCCCGCGGGCAGGAGCAGTCGGAATGCCTCGAACGCCTGGCACAAAAGCTCGCCGCGCATCACACCGGGCAGCGGCGCCGCGCCCGCGGCGGCCGAAGGCAGGACACCGAGCAGCGACAGCATGCTCGCGAGCAGCGCCGTCTCCTCCTGCAGGCGCAGCGAGCGGGTGAAGTAGGCGATCTGGTGCGGAGACTTGCCGCGATGCCGCGGCAGCTGCCGGCGCGCCTGGCTCATGTAGGAGCGGTAGAGCTTGCGGATGCGATCGTCCGACAGCCCAGTCCACGCCCGGATGGTCTGGGTGCGCGCCTCGTGTCGCAGGAAGCGCAATGCCAGCTCCATGCGCGCGCGCTCGCGGGTGTAACGGTCGTCGAAGATGCGCATGTCGGCATTTTGGTGAAAAATCACCAAAAAGCAATCCGACAAAATTGGTTAAAAATCTCCAAATTCACTCTGGCGCCGGCCGCGCTGTCCGCTACGATAGCGCGCGCGATGTTGGCGCAGAGAGGTGGCGCGATGCTGCTGCATTGCGAGAGGGAAGGCGGCGCTGCGAACGACGGTGACACGCCAGGCGGCTGTTGGCTGCCCGCCGGTACACTCGATTCGCTCACCGGGTTGAACGAGTTGTGCCTCGCGCTGCTCGTGGAGCAGTCGGCCGTGCGTGGCGGTCTCCCGAGCGGGCTGCTGCAGTCGCTCGCCGAGCTGTGGCGCGGTCTCGATGGCGCCGCGCGTCACCGTGCCGCCACATGTCCGTACCTGCTGCTCGATGCCGGATTCGCCGATCCGGTCCGCTGGCGGACACCTCCCGCGGCGCAGGTCGGTGATGCAGGCAGCGCCCGCTACGCCTGCTACTTCACCGTGCCAGCGGTTACGGAGGTCGCGCGCCTGGTGTTCATCTACGCCTGGCACCTCACGCGCTCGCAGTCCGCCGCGGCGCGGCTGTTGCTCGGTATGCCGGCGCCGAGCGTGACGACGATTGCCCGCTACACGCTGCGCCAGATCCAGGCGCTGGCGGACAGCCACCCCGAGTGGCTGCGGCCCCGCTGGCCAGCGCGCGTGCAGGTGTGGCGCGAGCTGCTGCTGGCGGCGGGTGCCGGCGAGGCGAGGGCTCTCGAGCGCGCACGGCTGCGCGGCCTGACCTTGCTCGCTGCCGAGGCGCGCCTCGCATCGGCTCCCTGCGCGGTGCGCAACGTCTCCGCCATCCCGTCGCTTGCAGCGCAACAAATCGATCGCAGGGGATGAAACCAGTCGCCGGCGACGGCTTGAGCGCCGCGGTAAGCGCGCCGGATGTCTGTTTTTGACCGATGGACGTCTGCGGCCCCGGGTGGCGGAGCGGTTTCGTCCGCCGGAAGATATGGCCCGGTGTCCGGAGGACCATGAACCATGAAACAGGCTCTGATCGTCATCGACGTACAGGAATCCTTCCGCCAGCGACCGTACTTCCGCGACCAGGATCTGCCGGCATTCCTGCGCAACGTGCAGTCACTGATCAACCGTTGTCAGGGGCGCGGCATTCCAATCGTGCAGATTTTTCACCAGGAGCCCGGCGAGGATCCCGGCAACCCCTTCTGCGCCGCCTCCGGCTGGGTGCGCACCATGCGCGAGTTGACGCTGCAGCCCGATGCGGTGTTCCGCAAATCGGTCCACTCGGCCATGTTCGGCCGCTCGGCCGAGGGCGCGACGCTCGAGCAGTGGCTGCGCCAGCGCGGGGTCGCGGAGCTTCTCATCACCGGCATCCGATCCGAGCAGTGCTGCGAGACGACGACGCGGCACGCCTCAGACCTCGGCTTCAGCGTGCGCTACGTGACGGACGCGACGCTTACTTTCCCGATGCGTACACGCGCCGGACGCGAGGTCTCGCCGGCCGAGATCCAGGAGCACACCGAGTTGGTACTCGATGGGCGCTTCGCGCAGATCGTTAGCACTGCGGACGCCTTCGCCTGAGCGGTCCGGCCAACGCTAGTAGATCGCGATCTCACGGCGTCCGGCGGCGTCGCGCGCGCCACGGAACATGCCCTCGGTGCTGAAGTCCATCACGACGCGTCCGGCGTGATCGATCGCGATCAGGCCACCATCGCCTCCCAACTCGCGCAGGATTCCGTGCAGCAGCTCGTGCACCGCCTGCTCGAGCGTGAGTCCCCGGTACTCGACCGCGGCGCACACGTGATGTGCAGCCACCGCACGGATGAAGTACTCCCCGTGGCCGGTGGCGGAGACCGCACATACGCCATTTTTCGCGTAGGTGCCGGCGCCGATGATCGGCGAGTCACCGACGCGTCCCGGGCGCTTGTTGGTCATGCCGCCGGTCGAGGTGGCGGCGGCGAGATTGCCGGCGGCATCGCGCGCCACGGCCCCCACGGTTCCCTGCGGCGCGGGCGGCACCAGGTCCGAGACGCGCTCGCCGCGCTGCTCGGACTCGAGCTGCTCGAGGCGCTCGGCCGTGCGGAAGTACTGGTTGGGAACCAGGCTGAAATGCTCTTCCAGTGCAAACTCCTCGGCGCCGGCGCCGACCAGCAGCACGTGCCGCGACTTCTCCATCACGCGCCGCGCAAGATCGATCGGATTCTTCACGTGCCGCACCGAGGCGACCGCTCCGGCGCGCAGCTGCCGGCCGTCCATGACGGCGGCATCGAGTTCGGCGGCGCCATCGCGGGTGAGCGCGGCGCCATGCCCCGCGTTGAACGAAGGGTGATCTTCGAGCAGCCGCACCGCGGTGGCCACGGCATCGAGACTCGTGCCGCCGCGCTCGAGCACCGCGTAGCCGCCATCGAGCGCCGCTTCGAGGCCCTCCCGATAGTTGCGCTCGCGCTCGGGCGGGAGCGTGGCGCGCGGCACGGCGCCGGCGCCGCCATGAATGGCGATGGCGTACATAGCGGCTCCCTCAGTGACCTGCGTCGCGGTACATGGCGATATCCCGCCGTCCGCGGGAATCGCGCGCCCCGCGGAACATGCCGGCACTGTTGAAATCCATGGCGATGTTGCCGCCGCGGTCGAGGGCGATCACACCGCCTTCGCCGCCGGTGCGGCGCAGCTTCACCTGCACCACCTCGTGCACCGCCTGCGCGAGCGTCATGTGCCGGTACTGCACGAGAGCGCACACGTCGTACGCGACGACCTGGCGGATGTAGTACTCGCCCTGGCCGGTGCCAGAGACCGCACAGGACTCATTGCTTGCATAGGTGCCGGCGCCGATGAGCGGGGTGTCGCCGATGCGTCCGCGGTGCTTGTTGGTGAGACCTCCGGTGGAAGTGGCCGCGGCGAGATTCCCGGCGCGATCGAGCGCCACCGCGCCGACGGTGCCCATGCTGTACTCACCGCCCGGCACGGCGATGAGCGTCGTAGGTTTGCCGGTGGGCGCCGCCTCGGCGCGCCGCGCATTTTCCAGCTCTTGCTCCCGTGCCTCGGTGCGGAAATAGCCGCGCGGCACCAGCGCCATCCCCTGCTCGAGGGCAAACTCCTCCGCGCCGTCGGCGACCAGCAGCACGTGCGGACTCTTGTCCATCACCAGTCGTGCGAGCTCGATGGGATTTCTGACGTGCCGTACACCGGCCACTGCGCCAGCGCGCGGACCTGAGCCATCCATGATCGCCGCATCGAGCTCGGCGTCGCCCTCGTGGTTGAGCACCGCACCGCGCCCGGCGTTGAACTGTGGGTCGTCCTCCATCACCCGCACCGCTGCCATCACGGCATCGAGGCTCGTGCCACCGCGCGCGAGCACGTCGTATCCGGTATCGAGCGCCGCCGCCAGACCCGCCCGGTACGAAGCCGCCCGCTCGGGTGACATCTTGGAGGACTCGATGACTCCTGCGCCGCCGTGGATGACGATGGCAATCGGCGGCGGTGCCGCCGCGGACACGCTGCCCGCCATCCCGAGGAACAGTACGAACACGATTGCGGTGATCTTCCGGCGCGACATCGTTTCCTCTCGGCGGCTATGATCGAAGGGCTCACCCTTGAGGCGCGCGTGCGGCAGCGCCTTCGACCCGGACGGTAGATCTTAAGGTGAAACCCGCGATGTCGCAGCGGATACGCAGTGTTCTCATCGCCAACCGCGGCGAGATCGCCATCCGCGTGATGCGCGCGGCGAGCGAGCTCGGCCTGCGCACGATTGCGGTGTACTCACACGAGGATCGCTTTTCGCTGCACCGGACCAAGGCGGACGAGTCCTACCCGGTGGGTCGCGCCAGGGGACCGGTCGAAGCGTACCTCGACATCGACGACATACTGCGCATCGCGCGCGAGGCCGGCGCCGAAGCGATCCACCCCGGGTACGGTTTTCTCGCGGAGAATCCCGCGTTCGCGCGCGCCTGTGGTGCTGCGGGAGTGTCGTTCGTCGGTCCGGAGCCCGACACGCTCGCCATGTTCGGGAACAAGGTGAAGGCGCGCGAGCTTGCCGTGTCTGCCGGCGTGCCGGTGATGCCGGCGAGCGGCCCGCTGCCCTCCGATCCAGCCGAGTGCGCGCCTGTGGCGGCGGAGATTGGCTACCCGCTGATGCTGAAAGCCAGCTGGGGCGGCGGCGGGCGCGGTACGCGCGTGGTGCGGGATGCGGTGCAGCTCGCCGAGCTGTTGCCCGTGTGCCGGCGCGAAGCGCAGGCGGCCTTCGGGAACGATGAGGTCTATCTCGAGAAGCTGGTGTCACGCGCCCGGCACGTCGAGGTGCAGATCCTCGGTGATCTTCACGGTAACCTCGTGCACCTGTTCGAGCGTGACTGTACCGCGCAGCGCCGCCACCAGAAGGTGGTCGAGCGCGCCCCGGCGGTGTTCCTCGACGACGCGCAGCGCGCGGAGCTCTGCGCAGCCGCGCTCGCCATCGGCCGGGCGGCGCGCTACACGAGCGCGGGCACGGTCGAGTTCCTGCAGGATGCCGGCAGCGGCCGGCATTACTTCATCGAGGTGAACCCGCGCATCCAGGTCGAGCACACGGTCACCGAGTGCGCTACCGGCATCGATCTGGTGAAGGCGCAGCTGCGCATCGCCGCCGGCGCGCGCATCGGCTCGCCCGAGAGCGGCGTGCCGGCGCAGGCCGATATCCGCCTCACCGGTCACGCGCTCCAGTGCCGCATCACCACCGAGGATCCGGAGAACAACTTCGTACCGGACTACGGCAAGATCACCGCTTATCGCAGTCCGGCAGGCTTCGGCATCCGGCTGGACGCCGGCACGGCTTACACCGGCGCGATCATCACCCGCTCCTACGACTCCCTGCTCGTCAAGGTGACCGCGTGGGCCCCCACGGCCGAGGAGACCATCGCGCGCATGCACCGTGCGCTGTGGGAGTTTCGCATTCGTGGAGTCGTCACCAACCTGCGCTTCCTCGACCAGCTCATCACCCATCCGCGCTTCGCCGCGGGCGACTACAGCACGCGCTTCATCGAGGAGACGCCCGAGCTGCTGCGATGGCCGCGCAAGCGCGATCGCGCCACGCGGATCCTGAAGCTTCTCGGTGCGACCATCGTGAACGGCAACGCCGAGGTGCGCGGCCGGGCTCGCCCGGCCCGACTTGCCATTCCACAGCTGCCGCCGGGCCAGCTGCCGCCGCCGGCGCCCGGCAGCAAGCAGAAGCTCGATGAGCTCGGCGCGGACGCGTTCGCGCAATGGATGCTGCGCGAGCAGCGCGTGCTCATCACCGACACGACCATGCGCGATGCGCACCAGTCGCTGCTCGCCACGCGCGTGCGCACCTTCGACATGAAAGCGATTGCGCCCTGTTACGCGAGCCTGTTGCCGCAGCTTTTTTCCGTCGAATGCTGGGGCGGGGCCACTTTCGATGTGGCGCTGCGCTTCCTGCGCGAGGATCCGTGGGAGCGCCTTGCCGCCTTGCGCGAGCGGTTGCCGAACCTGCTGTTGCAGATGCTGCTGCGCGGGGCGAATGCGGTCGGCTACACCCATTATCCGGACAACGTGGTGCGCTTCTTCGTCGCGCGTGCTGCCGAGCGCGGCATCGATCTGTTCCGTATCTTCGATTCGCTCAATTGGGTCGAGAACATGCGCGTCTCGATCGACGCGGTGCGCGAGGCCGGGAAGCTGTGCGAGGCGGCGATCTGCTACAGCGGCAACCTGAGTGATCCGCGGGAGCGCAAGTACACTCTCGACTACTACCTGCGGCTCGCGCGCGAGCTCAAGTCCGCCGGCACTCACGTGCTCGGCATCAAGGACATGGCGGGCCTGCTGCGCCCGCGCGCGGCGTACGAGCTGGTGAAGGCGCTCAAGGAGGAGACCGGACTCCCGGTGCATTTCCACACCCATGACACGAGCGGCATTGCGGCGGCCAGCGTGCTGGCGGCGGTTGCCGCCGGCGCCGACGCGGTCGACGCGGCCATCGATGCGATGAGCGGCCTCACCTCGCAGCCGAACCTCGGCTCACTGGTCGAGGCGCTGCGCTTCGGGCCGCGCGACACCGGGTTGGATGCGGATGCCGTGCGGCAGATTTCCTCCTACTGGGAGCAGGTGCGCCGGCAATACGCCGCCTTCGAGAGCGACATCCGCGCCGGCGCATCCGAGGTATACGTGCACGGCATGCCCGGCGGCCAGTACACCAACCTGCGCGAGCAGGCACGCGCGCTCGGCATCGATGAAGCACGCTGGCCGGAGGTGGCGCGCACCTACGCGGTGGTCAACGAGCTGTTCGGCGACATCATCAAGGTCACCCCGACATCCAAGGCGGTGGGGGACTTCGCGCTCCTCATGGCGAGCGCGAGTCTCACGCGTGAGCAGGTGCTCGATCCGGACATCGAGGTGGCCTTTCCGGAGTCGGTGGTGCAGCTTTTCCGTGGCGAGCTCGGCCTGCCATACGGGGGCCTCCCGCAGGCCCTGCAACGCAAGGTATTGAAGGGCGTGGCTCCACTCTCGATACGCGCCGGTGCAACGCTCGCAGCCGTCGACCTCGACGCCGAGCGCGCGCAGCTGCGAGAGCGGCTGCCGCGCCCGGTGACGGACGATGACCTCGCCACTTACCTGATGTACCCGCGAGTGTTCGGTGACTATGCCCGCGAGCGGCTGCTGTACGGCGACCCCGGGATCCTTCCGACCCCGGTATTCTTCTACGGCATGGAGCCCGGGCAGGAGATCACGGTCGACCTCGAGCGCGGTAAGACCCTGATCGTGCGCTATCTCGCGACCAGCGAGCCGCACGAGGACGGTACCCGCACCGTGTTCTTCGAGTTGAATGGCCAGCCGCGCTCGGTACGCGTACGCGATGAGCGCCAGGTGGCCACCCGCCCGCCGCAACCTAAGGCCGCGCCCGGCAATCCGCAACACGTTGGTGCACCGATGCCTGGAGTGGTGGCCACGGTCACGGCGGCGCCCGGTGCGCGAGTGGCGCGCGGCGATGCGCTGCTGACGCTCGAGGCGATGAAGATGGAGACGGCGGTGCGCGCGGAGGTCGCGGCGGAGGTGGCCGAGGTGCTGGTGCGTCCGGGCCAGGCGGTGGATGCGAAGGATCTGCTCATTGTCCTGCGCTGAAGTGAGCATTGGAGGCGGGATACACGTGACACGACTCGTCGCCCCGCCGGGCGCCGCGAATGCCCGCACGGTCGGTGCGATCGTTGCCGCGGCGCTGCTGGCGCTTGCAGTCCCCGGCATCACGCGCGCGGGCGCACCGCAGGCTGCCGAACTGGTCGTCACCGATGCGACCATCTACATCGCCGATGCCTCGCATCGCAGGGTGCAGGCGCTCGCGGTCGGCGGTGGCCGCATTCTCTACGCCGGCAGCACCGCGGGCGCCGCGGCCTGGATCGGCCCACACACCCGTGTCGAGCATCTCGGCGGCAGGCTCGTGCTGCCCGGGCTCGTCGACTCGCACATTCATCCTATCGACATCGTCGATCTCGACGTCTGTGATCTCGCCAGTGAGGCACGCTCGTTGCGCGAGCTGTCCGACTTCGTACGGGCCTGCATCGAGCGTTACCGGCCAGCGCCCGGTGAGTGGCTCAACGTCCACGAGTGGAACTACACCAACGGCAATCAGCCCGATGCCGCCAATCCGACGCTGCGCGCAGCACTCGATCGGGCGTCGACGCGGGTGAAGATCCAGCTGCTCGGCAACGACGGTCATCACGGAGCCTTCAACAGTGTGGCGCTCGCCGCGGCGAAGAACGCCGCCGGCGCGACCGTCGGTTTCTCGAGCGCCACGCTGGCGAAGGATTTTGCTGCCTACGCCGACTGGGTGGGCGTCGATGAGCACGGCGAGCCGAACGGTGCGGTCAATGAGGACGCACGCAGCGCCCTCAATCCCGAGACGAGCGTGTACGACGACCTGGCGCAGGTTCTGAAAGCGCCCGCGCGCATCACGGAGCGTCTCAACAGCGTCGGCATCACGGCCATGCTGGATGCCGCGGTGGCACCCGAGGGGCTGGCGGTGTACGACAAGCTCCTGGCGGAGAACAAGCTCACGGTGCGCGCCAACCTCGCGCAGTACTACGACCCGGAGCAGTTTCGTCGCGCAGACGGTCAGGTCGACTATGACGCCATGGTCGGTAAGGCCAAAGCCGTGCGTAGCCGCTATGCCGACAATCCGCTGCTGCGCGCCGACACCGTCAAGCTGTTCGCCGACGGCGTGCTGGAAGGCAATCCGTTCGCGGTGCCGCCGACGATGCCCAACGCCGCGAGCCTCAAGCCCTTCCTGCAGCCGATTTTCGGCGTCGATCGCCGCGGCCGGCCGACGGTGAAGGGCTACGTCGATACCGCCTCGGCGCTGTGCGCGGGGGTACGCGCCCGGCCGCCTGAGGATGTCGCGCAGTTCATGCACGAACACGGCTTCCATCCGGCACAGTGCGCCATCTACAGCGGCCGCCTGCAGCACGATCGCGGCGTCATCCTCGAGTTCGTGAAGCGCTTTCACCTTGCCGGTTTCAACCTGCACATTCACGCTATCGGTGATACGGCAGTCCGCACGTCCGTCGATGCACTCGAAGCGGCGCGCGCCGCCGACGGAGTCGTCACCCGGGACGGGCTGGCGCACGTGCAGCTCGCCGATTCGGCGGACATCGCCCGCATCGGACGCAACCATCTCTACGTCGCCTTCACCTTTGCGTGGATCGACGTTGATCTGGACTACGACCTCACGGTGATCCCGTTCATTCAGCGGGTGCAGGGCAACGGCTACGCCGCGCTGCACGTGCCGGGCAGCTACTACGAAGCGCACGCCTATCCGGTGCGCAGCATCCAAAAGGCCGGCGGCATTCTGGTGGCGGGCTCGGACGCGCCGGTGGAGACGCGCGACCCGCGGCCGTTCGTCAACATGGCGCGCGCGCTGGTGCGGCGCCTGCCGGGGCAGCCGAGCCTCAATGCCGCCGAAGAGGTGTCGATCCGCGACGTACTGGATGCCTACACGATCAACGGTGCACGCTTTCTCGGCCGCGAGCAGGACGCAGGGTCACTCGAGGTGGGGAAGTCGGCGGACTTCATCGTCCTCGATCAGGACATCCTGCAGCTCGCTGCGCGCGGTCAGGCCGACCAGATCGCCGCAACCTCGGTGCTGCAGACATGGTTCATGGGGCGGGAGGTGTACCGTCGGCCGACGCCCGCGGCACGCTGAGCTGTCGTTAGTCCGGTAGCCGCGCGGGGTGCGCGTGCGTCCGGCGCGATGCGCGCCTGCCTCAGACCACGTCCTTGAGTGGAATCGAAGGATCGGCGAGCTTGATCACGTTGGGACGGGCATGCGCCGCGATCAGCTTGCGCGCTGCCATTTGATCCTTCGGCGTGTTGATGCTGTCCAGGGCGACGAGCTCACCACCGCGCAGGTAGCACACGCTGAAGCTGCGCGTGGCGGGTGTGCCGCGGACGATGGCGCTGTCGTACCCGTACCCCACACCGATGATGATCAGTTTGAGGTCGAACTGGTCCGACCAGAACCACGGCACCTTGTCGTGCACCGTCTCATTGCCGAGCAGGTTCAGCGCCACCGTGGTGCCCTGCTCGAAGGCATTATCGACGGATTCGAGCCGAAGATGCCGGCCATATTGTCGATTGAGATGGCTCGCGCAGTCGCCCGCGGCGTAGATCGCCTCATCGGCGGTGCGGCAGTGCACGTCGGTGACCACCCCATTCTCACACTCGAGGCCGGCGGCCCTGGCGAGCTCATCAGCCGGCGCCACACCGACACCGACGATCACCATATCGGCCGGGTACTCCCCGCCGCCCTCGGTGAGCACCGAGCGCACGCGGCCGGTGCGCGAATCGCCGTGCAGCGCGCGCACGCTCTCGTTGCAACGGATGCGTACGCCATGGCGCGCGTGCTCGGCCTCGTAGAACGCGGATACCTCGGCACTCGTCACGCGGCTCATGACGCGAGCCGCCATCTCGAGCACGGTGACCTCCAGGCCCCGCTCGCGGGCGGTCGCCGCCACCTCCAGGCCGATGTAGCCGCCGCCGATGATGACGACCCGACAGCCTGGGGAGCATTCGGTGCGGATGCGGTCGGCATCGGCGATGGTGCGCAGGTAGTGCACGCCCGCAAGCTCGCTGCCGGGAGCGAGCAGCCGACGCGGACGGCTGCCGGTCGCGAGCAGCAACGCGTCGTACGGCAGCACCAGGCCGTCATCGAGCCGTACGTGCCGCTCGCGGCGCGCGATGTCGGTCACCCGGTGGCCGAAATGCGTCGTGACTGCATGATCCGCAAAGAAAGTCGCGGGGCGGATGAGGAGCCGTGCGCGATCGAGACCGCCGGCGAGGTACTTCTTCGATAATGGCGGTCGCTGGTACGGCGGCCAGGGCTCCTCTCCCACCAGCGTCAGCTGACCGGTGTACCCGCGGCGGCGCAGAGTGTCGACGGCCTGCACGGCGGCCTG
>Ga0210384_10007355_pt1 | contig 11628 bp, 9 predicted proteins | sample IncBWH2MmetaG_FD_160574 | JGI IMG/M metagenome (GOLD analysis project Ga0210384, IMG submission 160574) | Forest soil microbial communities from Barre Woods Harvard Forest LTER site, Petersham, Massachusetts, United States - Inc-BW-H-2-M | ecosystem: Environmental > Terrestrial > Soil >...
GTTCTGATCCAATGGGGTTAACTCAGATTCACTTTCTCTTCTCAGTCTTCACCTTCATTTGCCGCCATTCGTCACAATTCGCATGACACCCACAGGACACCACGCCTTCGGGACACCCCGACCAGCACGTTCTCAACGCGACCCAGAACATCGTCGCCCGGAGCCATTTCTCCTGCATGACTCCGTTCTTCTCAACAACGCCGAAAGGACTCCGACCATAACGCTCGCCACTCCCAACTCAGACAACATCGCGACGGGACACGGAAAGCGCTTGTTCAATGTTGCTCCGTCAATTCCACGCAACGTCCGCTTTTGAGCAAACCGGCGACTCGGCGCGTGTTGCCAAACACCACGCAGTAGCGCAACCCTTCCATCAGGAGCAACGAATTCCATTCGCAAAAGCTGATCGTTCGCGATCTGTTCTTTAGAATCGAGACCACTTCGAGCTGCGGCCAGCAAACCTCTTCCACCAAGTTCCGGAACCGCCGCCCTCTCGCGCGCGCCCGATCGAGACTTGCGTTCCGATAGTTCTGGAACGATGCGTCGTCATGCCACTTTGCTCTCAGCTCAACCGCGATATCCAAGTCGTTCAGTCGCTTCGCGTCGGACAGATAGCTGCCAAACACAACTACAGATTCCACGCTGTGCGCCAGTTCCTGCCGGCCGTTCACCGCCCTTACGCGATCCAGAAAATTACGCAGAACCTCTTCGGCGGAAGCACGAGTCACCGGCTTGCCTGCCTTTGCCATTTTCAGCGCATTTCCCCTGATGGTCGTCTGGTAGGAGACCATCTTCTTGTCATGCTGAAATTCGCACCGGCTGATCATTTCGAGTTTTAGCAACTCGGTGAGGAGCTTTTCTGCCTGCCTCTTCGTTACGGACAATTGGTCCATGACCGTTGCGTAGTTCACTTGTTCGCTTCCAAACCGCTGAAAATACCTGCGGAGTTGCAAGCCGTCCACGCCTGCGATTCGATCGCCCCGGTTCAGTCTCATTTCAGTCCCCTGTGGTTTCGTGTCATGCCGTTTTCGATCATCATCGTTCGCCAATCCCGGCGACGAACCCTTGCACCGCCTCAAAGCCGTCCGACAGATTCGTCTTGAGACCACATTCCCCGGCTAACGCCTCAAAGGTGGGCTAGCCAATCGCGCCCTTCGACCACATCCACAGGCTCACGCACTTCATCACCGATCCCGACATCCACGTGAAACCGCGCGAATTCTCTTCCATCCATCCGCGCTTCGACCGGATAGCGGCTACCGCCCTCCGGAGCTCCGTCAAGATTTTCGCTCGCCTGCCCTATTAGAAATTCAAAATAGTCCTTGAACTCGTCACAAGTCCTGAATTGTCAAAGGCGTGCACCGCTGCCCCATGACTTATTCATTCAAACATACCAGTTGACCAATACGCTTTGTTGAACCAATCTCGATGGCGCGGTTTGCAGCAAAGCATTAGAGTTTTGTATTATGCGCTGCCTGTTTTTCCTCGAAAATTTAGTAAGCGATTTTCTGTATGCAATTCGCTGTATCCGCAAGGACCGGCGGGTTGCGTTCGTGGCTATTTTTGCGTTGGCGCTCGGGATTGGTTCTGCCACTGTAATGTTCAGCGTGATTTACAGCGTCCTCTTCGATGCATTCCCTTATAGACATTTCCAGCGGTCAGTGACATTTCGTTTGCAAAATCTTGCGAACGCCGGAGGATGGAAAAACCGCAGCTTTTTCTCCCCGCAGGAGTTCCTCGCGTTCCGCGATCAGAACCATGTTTTCGAGGAGATGGTTGCATATGACGAGGTAAGCGTATTTTACGACGACGGAAAATTCATTCGAAGTCTGGGGAATGGCGCGGCAGTAACGACGAATACATTTGAGTATCTGGGTGTTTCGCCGCTTCTGGGCCGCTACTTAACGTCTGAAGATGGTCGACCCGGCGCTCCGCCTGTATTCGTCATGAATTACAGACTTTGGCAGGCGGAATTCGGAGGCGATCCGCAGATACTTGGGAAGACTTTTCTGCTCAATGAAGAAATCAGGACTCTGGTTGGTATCATGCCTCCGCGATTCAACGCCTTTGGCGCGAGGATTTGGTTGCCAGAAGCTTCCGAAGTTGGCTCGGGAGATCTGATGGGTCGTCTCAAGCCAGGTGTTAGTGTCGAAGCTGCTGCTGCAGACTTAGATTTGATCGCTCACCGACTACAGAAAGTAAATCCAAAGGGGATTTATCCTGAGAAATATGCGATAGAGGCGGAGACGCTGCTCGACAGCCGTGTCGGAGGATTCAAGGAAAAGCTCTATGTTCTGCTTGCAGCGGTCTTGTTGCTGCTGTTGATTGCTTGCAGCAACGTCGCAAATCTTCTGCTAGCGCGCGCTACGGCCCGAGAAAAGGAGATGGCCTTGCGAGCGTCGATGGGTGCGACGCGCGGCAGGCTCGTCCGCCAGTTGCTCGTTGAAAGCTTTGTGTTAGCGGCGGTGGCTTCCACAGTGGGATGTGCCTTGGCGTATCTCGGGCTGAAAATGGTGGTGGCGCTAATTCCTGCGGATGCGATTCCCGGAGAAACCGTGATCCGCATGAGTAATCCGGTTCTGCTGGCTTCCCTGGGCGTCACGATTTTGACGGCCCTTGTTTGCGGGCTCTTGCCCGCGCTCCACGTTGTGAGCGCGGATTTGCAGCCGCGGCTGACCGGCAGTGGCCAAGGGACGGGAAGGGATTTCCGGCACGGGAAGCTTCGCGGGGGATTGGTTGTCATAGAAGTGGCGCTCTCGATGGTTTTGCTCGTTGGCGCGGGACTCTTGATGCGCAGCTTTTTGGTCCTGACCCGCGTGGATCTCGGCTTTAATCCTAAGAATGTCCTCTACTTCCGACTCTCTCTTCCCTCTGCGTACGACCATTCGAGGGAAACACAGAACATGCTGACACGCCGGCTGCTTGAACGGATGCGGGCCCTTCCGGGAGTGACGTCTGTTTCCGAGTCCATGCTGCAACCTCCGCTGAATTACGACTGGAGTGAAACAATTATTCCCGGAAAACCTCACGCCGAACGTTGGGAGACGAGATTCGAGCCATGCAGTGAAGGCTATTTTCAGACCCTCGGGTTGCCATTGGTTCACGGCCGACTGTTCTCGGAAAACGACGTGAACGGGGCACGTTTTGTGATGGTGGTTAATCAAACCTTTGCGCGGCAGTATTTCGCAAACGAAGATCCGATTGGACAGAAGGTGAAACTGCAAATTCTCGACCGTACTTTTCTTGATGCACCGCACGACACATATTTCGAAATTGTCGGCGTGGTCAGCGACTACAAAACACGAGGATATGACATTCCGTCCTGGCAAACTTTTCCGCAAGCCTTCATTCCCTACAGTGTGCAGGGATTCAGTTGGCGCACCTACATGGTGAGAACTGTAGTTGAGCCAAGCTCGCTGCTGAAAACCATAGGCCAGGAAGTGCGGGCCATCGATCCCGCCGTGGGAATCGGTACTTCGGGGACTCTGGAAGGATCGCTAAAAGAATTCTACCGCGGTCCGCAGTTCGAGCTAGCCACGCTCGGTGCTTTCGCGGGAATTGGTTTAGTGCTCGTTGTTATAGGTGTATTTAGTGTGATGGCCTACAGCGTTTCGTTACGAACCCAGGAAATTGGGATTCGCATGGCTTTGGGAGCGCAGCAGACCAACATTCTGCAAATGGTGCTCTTGAACGGTTTTCGGCTCGTGGCCGCGGGCATCCTACTCGGGGCGGCGAGCAGCTATGGGTTAACGCGGCTCCTGGCAAGTCAAGTCTCAGGAGTTTCGCCAACGGATCCTTGGACATTTGGAGCCGTGGTGGCGCTGGTTGGGGGAGTGGGATTGGCAGCGTGTTATTCGCCCGCGCGGCGGGCAACGCGGGTAGATCCGCTGGTCGCACTGCGATATGAATAGAAGAACAAATCGATTAGCAGTGATTTTATCTCTCAATCTGCGAGAGTTGGCTGCCACTTTGAAAGCGCCAAATATCCTGAATATGAAGGACTCAACCGGGCATTTTTGTCGGAGACAGACCTAAGTGTAGCAACGGCTACGCCCGTTGACGTTGAAGCGAATCGCGTCCATGACCATTACTCTCCTGGTCGAATTCGGCAACTCCGGTGCTCTGGGACTGCTTGACAAGCCTAACTCGCCTGAAGACAATATGAACGCTACGTAGCGTAGCGTCTAACCATGAACACTGTCAAGCGCAAGATACGCGGCGAGACCTCTCACAGGAAAACGGGAACGGGAGGTCGGGCGCTCGCAACCGCTGCAGAGATTCTGCGGCGTGAAGGCTATTCACGGCTGACCATGGAACGGGTCGCAGCGGAAAGTGGTGTGGCCAAGACCACTATCTACCGACGCTGGCCGACCAAGGCCGCGCTATGCATGGAACTGTATCTCGAAGTGGCAGGCCGGGAATTGTGCGATCCGGACACCGGCGATATCGCGAGCGACCTTCGGCACATCTGTAGCATGGTAGTGCGCCTGCAGACGCGGACGGTAGCAGGCCCGGCATTCATCGGGTTAATCGCGGAGGCGCTCTCGAACCCTAAGTCCAGCGCATCGTTCTTGGCGGAGTTCGCAGAGCGCCGCCGGGAATTAACGCGCCGGGTGTTAAAGCGAGCCATTCATCGTGAGGAAATTCGTGCGGACACGGATGTCGATCTGGTTATCGATGCGCTGGGCGGCGCTACGACTTTCAGGTTACTGCAGCGCCACGCTCCGCTCTCAAGAAAGTTTGCGGATGCCCTGGTCACGCTGGTGCTGTCAGGGTGCAGGACGCGGCAAACCGGTCGTGCTCGGAAGGAGATGCGATGATCCGGCCTTGCAGCGAGGCAGAAGTTCCTTTCATAGAAGCCATCATCAACGAATCTGCGCGAGCTTACGAAGGGGTCATTCCGGCCGATTGCTGGCACGAACCTTACATGCCACGAGCCGACTTGATGAAAGAGATCGCCGACGGCGTGCAATTTTGGGGATGGTACGATTCGGGAACTCTGATCGGCGTCATGGGAGTTCAAAAGGTGTGTGATGCAACCTTGATTCGTCATGCGTACGTGCGGTCTGACCATCAGAGTCGCGGTGTTGGAAGCGTATTACTGGCGGCCCTCGTTAGGCAGTCGAGCGGTCAGTTACTGGTCGGCACCTGGGCCGCCGCCGAGTGGGCCATTCGTTTTTATCAGCGGCACGGCTTCCGTTTGGTTCCCACAGAAGAGAAGGATCGACTGCTCGGCACGTATTGGAAGATTTCTCAGCGACAAGGGGAGACTTCGGTCGTCCTGGTGTATGCCGACGGGCAACAGAGTTAACAGCTGGGACTTCAACCCTCCTGAACAACGCGCTGCTCAGCTCGCACTTATGAGTCAGGCAACAAGAGTGCTCTGAAAAACCTTGCCCTGCATCTCAGCAACATCCCTTCAGCATGACGCCGAAGAATTTATCCATCCAGTTAAATGAGCGCGCCTAGTTCCTAGTAAAGAGCAGCTCTTGGCGCCAGTTACCTTCCAGGCTTTTAGCAATCCCCTCCTTGCTGGCGTCAATCCGCGGATCACGCAGTTCAGCCAACTCCGGCGGATCGCGCGCTCCTCTCAAGATCGCCCGGACGATCTGTTGTCCGGTTACTCCGCTCAGATCACTGATCACGTTCGCCAATTGCAATTAAATGCCCCGAAATGTCCGAAATATGCCACCCATAGAGCGGTGACTCTCCCAGTGCGCACTCCGGTCGGTGAACCTTCCTTCTAGAGTCGCCGAATCTGACGCACATGGATGAACGCTGAAAACCAAAGGTGGCACGTTTAGGGGTCGCCAGACGGATTGGTGGAGCTTTCCAAGGCCGCACTCACTTAAGCGCGGAGGGGATCTGTCTAGCGGGGTTCAGCCAAAGCTCGAGCTGCAGACTGAGCGATTTGAAATTCACGGGCTTGGAGATGCAGGCGTCGCAGCCTGCCTGGATAACTCGCTCTTGGTCGGTAACCATTGCGTGGGCCGTTACTGCAATAACCGGGATGTGGCGCAGCGCTTGCCGCCGCCTAATCCACTTAGCCAAAGACAGACCATCCTCGCGGCCAAGTTGCACATCGAGCAAGACTGCGTGTGGCATGTTGGTTTCGAAAGCGGCATAGCTTTGTTCTAGATTCTCGGCATGGACCACTTCGAAGCCCTCCGATTCCAGCCAGTCGCAAAGCAGCTCGCGATTCGGCTGGTTGTCCTCAACCACGAGAATCCTGCGCTTCATGATTTCTCCGAAAGCACTCCGGGAAGAATTCGCCGCAATTGTGCGATGAGAGTTTCCTGCCACGCCTGCTGTTTTTGGAGAAGCAATACGGAGTGGGTCCGGATGTAGTCGTGTTCCTCCGCAGTCAAGTCTTTACTCGTAAGAACGAAGACCGGGAGATCGGCCGTGCGTGAATTTGTGCGCCATTCCGCGAGAAGTTGAAAGCCGCTGACCTTCGGCAGAATGAGGTCGAGAATGATGAGTTCCGGCAGGGAAGCTGCAACCCGCATCCGGGCTTCCGCTCCATCGGCAGCAGTGGCCACGGTGTAACCGCTCTTGGAGAGCAATTCGGCGACAAACTCGCGCGTCGGAGCATCGTCTTCGACCACCAAAATTGGGCGCGTTCTTCCGACGTGTTTGCGGTTGTTCAGGCATCGTTCCACTGCCGCCAGCAACGTGAGCTTTTGCACGGGCTTAACGATATATTCGTCCGCGCCGAGCGAGGTTCCGGTCGCCGGCTGGTCTATGATGGAAACCAGAACAACGGGGATCTGAGCCGTGCGTGGGTCGGTTTTGAAAGCCGAGAGGAGCTCCCAGCCGTTGACGGGTTTCATGATGATGTCCATGGTCACTGCGCTCGGCTGGAGCTCCGCGGCCATTTGCAAAGCACGAGCCGGTTGATCACACAGAACCACATCGTAGCCGGCGGAGGTTAAATGAGATTGAAGAAGCAGAGCTGAAGCGCGATCATCTTCGATGACCAGGATGCGAGCGAACTCGCGTGTCTGGATTTCGGTACCGCTTGGAGAGTCTTTCCGCGTCTCAACGGCGCCGGCAACGGGAAGAATAAAGAAGAAACAACTCCCCGAGCCGAGCTGACTCTCAATGCCGAGACTCCCGCCGTGCAATTCGACGAGCCGCCGTGTGATTGCCAGGCCAAGGCCGGTACCTTCGATTTTTTTGTCGACGTCTCCCAGTCTGTAAAAGGCCTCAAAGATACGCTGTTGTTCTTCCAGAGGAATGCCTGGACCAGAGTCACGAACTTCGACGCGAACAGCTCCGTCAAGCGGGCTGGCCGACAGCCGTATCTCACCACCTTCGGGCGTGAACTTGATGGCATTCCCAATGAGGTTCATTAAAATTTGTTTCAAGCGGGTGGGATCGGCAAGCACGCTAAGACCGGAGGGGGCCTCGCGCAACAGAGTCTGGGACTTCTTGTCGGCAAGAGGACGCATGGTGTCAAGAACTTCGGCGAAGGTGGTAGGGACCGACACATTCTCAATCGTCAACTGGAGGCGGCCGGCCTCAATTTTGGAAAGATCCAGGATGTCGTTGATTAAGCTGAGTAGGTGCTTGCCTCCCGTGTGGATGTGCTTGACATAGCGCTGCTGGCGCTCATTCAAAGGCCCGTAACGTTCCTCGGTCAAGAGATCAGAGAAGCCTAGGACCGCATTCAAAGGAGTTCGCAGCTCGTGGCTCATCGTAGACAGGAACTGGTCCTTGAACTTGCTCGAGCGCTCCAGCTCTTGTTTGGCGCGAAGGATGGAAAACGAAAAAGCTTCAACCTCTTTCTTGGCGTCTTCCAGCTCCGCCGTGCGTTCCTTGACGCGCAACTCCAAGTCATCGCGCGCTTCTCGCAAGGCCTGTTCATTTTGCTGAATCTGCGCCAGCATCTCATTGAAGGCATCGATTAAAATCGCCAATTCGCCGCTGGTACGAGTCCGAGGGGCGCGGACGGAATAGTTCTTTTCGCGCGACACGGCCCGTGCGACTTCCGCCAAGCGAATGATGGGTTTGGCGACCGCCCTACGGAAAATCGAGGAAACGAAAAGCGCCGCAGCGAGACAAACAACCAAGACAATACCCGCAATTCCCACGTATCTTTGCAGACGGCTATCCAATTCCTCGAGATCAGACCTGATGTAGACCGTCCCAGATGGTTTTCCCTCGAATACGATCGACCGGACGAGCACGACCTCTTTGTTTTTGAACCAGTGAATTTCCAATTGACCTGGGGCTAAGGCAGGAACCGCCTGGATGTTAGTGCCGTGATCGCGTGAGTACGAGGCAAAGAGACTGCCATCCTTGGAATAGATCCCTGCGGATAAGATATTGTGAGCGGCCTTTAATGCCGACAAAGTATTCTCTGCCGATTGCGGGTCATTAAAAAGAAGGGCAGAGACGCTGTTGGACCCGATAATCTGAGCCTGGGTGGAAAGATTCCGGACCATGGTGACTCGGAAAGTTAGCATGTCATAGGTGATAAACGACGCGCATGCCAGCAAGAGGGCTGCGCCACTGACGAGCATGTTCATCCAAGTGAGCTTGCGGGAGATCGAATTGTCGGTGTGTATGGACATGTGGGTCAATCTCCCGACCGACCGTTTCGCTTTACGCTAGCCGCAACTTTCAACAGTTCGGAACTTAGGACCAGTCTGGCGCTTTCCGCGCTGGCCAAGTTGATTTCGAATCGAACCCTGTCTCCCTCCAGGACGAACTGAATCATGCCGCCGCGGCGGGTGAAGCCGGGCATGTCGCTGACCGTTAGAACGCCACTTTGATCGAGAGCAGTGAGAATTTCACTTAGATGCTTCTCTTCCGTCGAACTGATAAAGAGGATCCGGCATTCCCCAGCGTCCTGCGGCTTTGAGATGCGCCGCAACACCACAGGTTTACCATCCAACGCTTCACCTGCAAGAGTGGAATCTAGAATGGAGCCAAAGGGGTCCTGGCCAATCAAGCAAACCGAGAAGGAGTCGCCTTTGCCGGCAGGTACTGTGCCGGGCCATTTGACGAATCTGCCAAAATTGTAAAGATAGGTGGCCTTGACCTGATACTCACTGGGCTTGGGCTGTTGCGCAAGGAGGACTGTCGTAACGAAAAACGCCAGTGCAAACACCACGCCTGCAAGCAGAGCCCAACCACGTTGAAAGTCCGAAAGAAAGCCACGCTGGACGCCAGATCGCAAGCTCGATGTGTCCATGGAGTGGCCCATTGAGTCTTATTTTCCGTCAATCACCCAAGTAATTTTTGCGTATACGGCTCGTTTAATCCCCACCAGCGGACCCGGATCCCCGCCAAATTCATGGTGATAAGGCTGCAAGAGATTCTGCCCGACGACTGAAAAATCGAGACCTTCTCCCGCGCGCCAGCCCAACCGCACGTCTGCCGTGCTATAGCCCTTCACGCCTTGCGCAGAAAGCCCGCTTGAATACCGGAACGTCTGGTCGAATTCAAAGTGTTTCGGCAAGTTGATCAGCGACTGAAATCCCACGACATGCCTCGGGCTTGAGCCCTCATAGGAAGCCAGCAGTCCGCCCGTATCCGTGTAGCCAGGCTTGTCCTCCAGACCCATGTGCAAAAACGAATACGATCCGCGTACCTGCCACCAGGATGTAACCTTCCAATTCGGAGCCACTTCCCCGCCCACGGTGTTGCCCTGTATTCCGTTCGCAAAAGGCACCACGATCAAAAGGCGCAGCGGCGGCGGTGTGGATGCCTCGGACAAGCTGAGCGGGCCATAGTTCTGCAGGTTGCGGTACGAATTGTAAAATCCCGTGAAATCCAGGTACAGGTTGCGATTGACCTGCGTGCGGTACCCCGCCTCGTACCCGATCAACTGCTCCGCTTTTTGCCGGGAATTCCCCAAAATTTCGAAGTAAACCGGCACCGTCGGCGTGTTTTCCACAAAAATGTCGAACAGCACATCTTCGTCAATGCGAGATGGCGTCCGCACGGCACGCGTTACCGCGGTCCAGAAGGAATGGCGTTCCGTCGGCGCCCATAGCAGCCGCACGCTTGGCTGGTAATCGAAACCGCTGAAGCTGTTGTGCTCCAGCTTGGTCCCCGCAGTCAACATCAGCTTGTCGCGCACGATCGGCAGCTCGTACTGCACGAAACCGCTGTAAATACTTTCGGTCTGTTTGTTTGGTAGAAAATTCACACCAGGAGCGATCTGGATATAGTTGCTGGGGCTCACCCTGGCGCCCAGGCCCCAGGTCAGCTCCTGCTCGCCATGCACACGCAGGTGCTGGACAAAGTCGATATCGAACGTGTCGCGCGTCTCGCCAAATTCAAGGTCTTGCCGGTTGGTCCGGTCGAAGTAGGTTTGAATTTGTATATCGGATCCTTCCCCGGTAGTGTGCTGCCAGCGCGCCAGCAGATTTCCTCCCGAGACATTGGCCTTGTCCACCGCCACGATTTCCGCTGGAGGAGTATACGTGGCCAGCTGGAAGCTCTCTCCGCTCAGCGCACCGTAAATGTCGCCCTGGACCGTCAACGTGTTCTTATCGTCCGCCTTCCAATCGGTGCGGAACCCCATTTGTCCCATGCGGAAGTCGTCAAACCGGTTCGCGTCGGAGTGATATTCCGGCCCGCGCAGGGAGCCTGTGCCGTAAATACGATAGGCTAAATCCCTTCCCGCCGAGCCGCCGTAACGCACGGCGCCTGTTCCCTGGTCTGCGTTCCCGCCGCCCAAGGTGGCCAATGCGCCCTGGGTTTCCTTCGAGCTCTTTGTAATGATGTTGATTACACCGTTGACTGCGTTGGCTCCCCAAATCGTGCCGCCCGGCCCGCGAATCACCTCGATGCGCTCGATGTCCTCAAGCATTACGCTCTGCACGTCCCAATACACACCGTCGAAGAGCGGTGTGTATACGCTCCGGCCATCAATCAAAACCAGCAAGGACTTTGAGAACTGTCCGGCAAACCCGCGAATCGCGACGGACCAATGATCCGCATCGATGCGCGCCACTTCCACGCCAGGCGCCAGGCGCAGGGCCTCTGGCAGGCTCGTGGCCCCGGAACGTCGGATGTCCTCATGCGTGATGACGAAGATCGCTGCTGGTGTGCGCTGAACCTGCTGCGGCTGCTTGGAAACAGTTGTGACCTGAATATCGCCGAGTTCTGCAAGACTGAGCTGCTTTAGATTACCAGGGACCGTCTGGCCGCTGTCCACGGCTTGGGCCCAACCATTTTGGAGCGGTGCGATGAGTGAGAGCAGAAAGGCGAGTGAAATTGCGGTTGTTAAGCGCTCGAAAGAGCACGCGCCTAACCATGCGGATGGCGTCTGTAGGAACCGCGGGAAGCTGGCTCGAAGGGGACTGCTGATAAGATTGGCTCCGCATGCCCTACTCTTCGGATAGACACTCCGCCGGCCTTGGGCCGAGCTAACGTAGGGGCGAAGATTGGAGCGGGGAACCATAGGACGCGACGCCACGCGTAAAAAAGCCTAGCATTTACAGTTACTAATGCTTAGTTAAGTCTCGCTTATCAGCATCGAAGAGTTATTAACTAGCGCTGGGAGTACTTTAGAAAGTGCCGACTCTGCGCGACCATTCGAAAAGGAAGCTCGTACTAGGCGTAGAGTCAAAATCCAATTTGAGGTCGCTGAGGCAATCTGTGCCGACG
>Ga0210384_10007358_pt1 | contig 11624 bp, 10 predicted proteins | sample IncBWH2MmetaG_FD_160574 | JGI IMG/M metagenome (GOLD analysis project Ga0210384, IMG submission 160574) | Forest soil microbial communities from Barre Woods Harvard Forest LTER site, Petersham, Massachusetts, United States - Inc-BW-H-2-M | ecosystem: Environmental > Terrestrial > Soil >...
CGCGGCCATCATTTCTCCTATCCCTACCGGCCATGGCCCGGGTCCGCCGGATTCGTGCATGAAGACGCTGCGGCGGCCGGCGTGGGAGCCGCGCGGGAGACACGCTCATGATGGATTTCGTTCTGGAAGCCTGGACCAGCGCGTACATCGAACTTTCCAGAGTGCTTTGGAAGTTTGGAGCGGGACGTCCCTGGCAGCACGGCGAGAAACTGAAGCTCCTCTTGGCGGGTTACAACGGCACTCGCAACACGGGCTCGGACGTTCGCGTCGAGGAAATGCTGCGGCAGGTTCGGCGCGTTCTGGGCGAGGAAAATCTCGCGCTCAGCGTGATGTCTCAGAATCTGGACTGGAGCCGCGGGTACTTTGGCGACGCGCGACAGATACATCTTCCGGACATTTACCCGCCGTTTCTGTTTCGCGAAGTGAGGCCGCACCACGGCGTAATCGCCTGCGAAGGGTCCATGTTCAAGAGCAAATTCGCGGATGCGCTCACCACCATGTTCATCGGCGCGCTGGGAATTGCTTCGGCCGAAAATAAATTATCGGTCGGCTATGGCGCGGAAGCGGGGCACATGAATCCGATGCTCGAGAAGATGTGCGCGCGTTATTGCCGCCGTTCCCTGATCATCACGCGAAACGAAGAATCGCAGACGGTGCTCAGCAAACTGGGCGTGGCGAGCGAAGCAGGAACTGACACGGCATGGACTTTCGAGCCGAACCCGCCTGAATACGGCCGCAAGGCTCTGATCGACGCCGGGTGGGACGGAGAAACTCCGGTGCTGACGGTCTGCCCGATCAACCCGTTCTGGTGGCCGGTAACGCCATCCACGCCGAAGTTTGTGGCGCACGCCTGCTTTGGCGCATACAAGAAAAGCCACTACCGCACGATTTATTTCCATAAATCGGGTTCCGCGGTGGACGCTGCGTACAAGAAATATCTGGCGGCGCTGGCGCAGGGCGTGAAAGCGTTTCGCAGCAAGCATCGCGTTTTTTTGGTTCTCGTCGCAATGGAAAGCCTGGATACGAGAGCGTGTGACGAACTCGCGCCGCAACTGGGCGGCGCACCTGTGTTCAGCTCCGATGATTTCGACATGTACCAGATCGTGAGTATTTTGCGCTTGTCCAGCCTGATGGTTTCCTCGCGCTATCACGCCATTGTCACTTCGATGCCCGCCCTGGTGCCCTCGGCGGGAGTCACGATGGACGAGCGCATTCGCAATCTGCTCCGGGAGCGCGGCCACGAACACTTACTTCTGACGGTGGAAGATCCTGATCTGGGGGAAAAACTCGCCGGCGTGATGGATCGCCTGGCTGTGGAAGCCGATTCGGTGCGGGAAGGCATCGCTCAGTCCGTCGTTCGCAATTTGAAAACCATGGCCCGCATGGGCGTGTTCCTGGAGCGCGCGGTTCACCAGCAATATCCGGAGTTCCCGGTGCGCTCGGGTGTGCGTAGCTGGGAAGAATACCTGCCGCCGCTCAGCCCAAATCTCGGGCGGCTGCTTGAAACTTACGAGGGCGCAGCGGCCGCTGCCGCGGGGGATTAGCCACAAAGTTGCGCGAGAATTTTGTGGCACGGGGTTCAGCCTGTGGGGTTAGCTGTACGAGGACCATCCCTCAAAGGCTGAAGGGCCTGTGTGACAACTCGATTCCGAACATGCCAGCGGCTAAAGCCGCGTCGATCTTGACACTTTGCGGCACGGCTGAAGCCGTGCCCTCCAAAGCTTTGGCAGTTGCACCACAGGCTGAAGCCTGTGCCACTTAACGCCATGAATTTCCTTGAAAATATTTTCTCGCGATTGCAGATAGCAGCAAACCGCGTGCTTTTGGCTGAAGCCAGTGCGGAAGGCGATCGAACTGCTACGGGCGCGGACTTGCTCGGTCAAATCGCCGCTGCGCGCGCCTTCCTGCGTGCATCGGGACTTGCGAAGGGTGACCGCTGCGCGCTCGTCGCTCCGAATAGCATCCGATGGACGGCGCTCGATCTCGCGATTATTGCGGAAGGACTGATCGCCGTTCCGATGTACGCCCGCCAAGCCGCGGGAGAACTCGCCGCGATTCTGCACGACGCCGGGCCCGGCCTCATTTGCTGCGGCGATCCGGCGCTTCGCGAGGCGATCTCGGCGGCGTGGCCGGATGCGCCGCGATTTGTCCTGTTTGACGAAATTTTCAGCGCACGTCCGGCTTTGGCAACGAATATGCCTCCCGCGCCGGTTGCCCTTTCGGCGCAGGATACGGCCGCCATTTTGTACACGTCGGGGACCTCCGGCGAAGCCAAAGGCGTGATGCTGACGGTCGGCAATCTCGATCACATGCTTTCCTGCACCAGGGCGCGCCTCGATCAATTGATGGGGCCGCGCGATGTTCCGGATCAGGTTTTTCACTACACGCCGCTGTGCTTCGCTGCGTCGTGGATTCTGTTGCTATCGTGCCTGTCACGGACGAGCGTCCTGACGTTTTCGACGGACCTGGCCAGGCTTGCGGACGAAATCCGCTCCGCTGCTCCAAATTACTTCCTCAACGTCCCGTTGCTGCTGGAACGAATGCGCGCCGCCATCAAGGACAATCTTCGCAAGCGCGGCGGGGCAATCGCGAAGATTTTCGGCCGCGCGGAGGAAGCCTGGATTCGGCTGGATGCGAAGACGCCGAAGACGTGGGATTTTTTCTGGCTGGGACTGGCCGGCCTGGTGATTTTCCCTTCGATCCGCAAACGTCTGGGACCGAATCTTCGCGCGATGATTTGCGGCTCCGCGCCTCTCGCACGGGAAACCCAGCTATTTTTTATGATGCTTGGAATCCCCGTGCTCCAAGGGTACGGCCTTACCGAAACCACGGGAATATGCACTTTGGACGATCCGCGGCGCGTCGAGCCGGGACGCGTCGGCCCCGCCATTCCCGGCATTGAGATGAAGGTCGGCGAAAACGGCGAAATTATTGTCCGCGGGCCGAATATTTTTGCCGGCTACTGGCGCCGCCCGGAGCAAACGGACGCGGTGCTGCACAATGGATGGTTTCGCACCGGCGACCAGGGCGACGTGGATGCCAATGGGAACTGGCGCATCACGGGAAGGCTGAAAAACCTCATCATCCTGAATTCCGGACACAATATTGCGCCGGAGCCGATCGAGGAAGAAATATTTCGCGCGGTCCCGGGCGCGCAGCAGGTCATGCTGGTCGGCAATGGCCGCGGTTTTCTAGCAGCAATCATTACGGGGGCGACCAATGGCGCCGATATTGATACGCATCTGGAGCGGGTGAATGCAGGGCAACCTCACTACCGGAAGATTCGCAGGTATCACGTCGCGCAAGAATTGTTTACCATTGAAAATGGCTTGCTCACAGCCAACGGAAAATTGCGGCGCGAAACGATCGCCGCGCGATTCGCGCCCGAGATTGAAAGGATGTACGCAAAGCAAGAGTAGATGTGATTTTGGAGGTCGGGACTTCAGTCCCGACATTCGCGTTCGAGTATTCACGGGCTTCGGCCCCTGAAGGTTCAGGGCCTAAAGGCCGCTCTTATGCGACTCTGCTTGTCCGACCTGAAGGTCGGACCTCCTAAATATCAAGCTTAAAATCAAAGGCATCACAGAAATCGAATCGAGGGCCGGACAAGGTATCGAATTAGCGAAGGCTGAACGGATGAACGAATACAAAGGAAAAACGCTCTCGTGGCGGCTGGCCGACGGTGTTGTCGAGCTGGCGCTCGATCGGCCACCGGCCAACGAAATTGGCCTGGCCATGCTCGATGATCTGGAGGGCTTCGTCTCTTCGCTGCCGGAGCTCGAATCGAAGGCCAGCGCGATCATTTTCTACAGCAAGCAGAAGGCGGGCTTCTCCGCCGGCGCGGACCTGCGCGAACTGTACGAGCAGGCGCGGAAGATGGAAGTATCTTCGGCCGCGAAGGGGGTCCGCGAATTCCTTGAAAGAATTCATGCGGCGCTCAACCGGCTGGACACTTCGCCGCTCACGACAATCGCGGCAGTTCATGGCGTATGCTTCGGCGGCGGGTTTGAGCTGGCGCTCGCGTGCGATCTGATCATCGCGGACAAGATGGCGCGTTTTTGCTTTCCCGAATTGCGCCTGGGACTCATCCCCGGCTTCGGGGGAATTCCGCGGCTGAAGCGCGATGTGAGCAACGCCGTCGTGCGCGATCTGTTGCTCACGGGGCGGAGCATCAATGCAACCAAGGCGCTCTCGGCGGGACTCGTGAGCCAGGTGGCCGCGGAAGGCGAGGCTCTGAGGCTCGCACGCTCGACGGCCGCGCAGACGACAAAATTCGATCGCGCGGCCGCTGCAGCTGCGAAGCGTTTCATCAAGGCTCTGCCAGCGGAAGAATTGCGCCGGGAAATTGACATTTTCTGCGAACTCTTCACGCGGCCGGCGGTCATGGAAGGGCTGCGCAAGTTCATGGAAAATACCGGTCCGTACCCGCATCAGCCGTGAGCCGGGTTTGTAGGACAGCCACTCCTGGCTGTCCATCGTTCGTTTGGCTTGGTGAAAGCGGACAGCCAGGAGTGGCTGTCCTACAAAAATCCGGCGAAATAGGCGGCGGACCGAATCTTCCTGTAAAATAGAACCAATTATGAAGACGATCGAACAAACTACCGACGAAATCCTGAACCTCGCCGCCACTCAGTTCAAATTTCCTCGCGCTGAGCTGCAAGCGGGCGACGATTTCTACAAGAAGCTGGGGATCGACAGCCTGCAGGCGCTCGAACTGCTCACGCGCCTCGAAAACCACTTTGGCGTGGAACTCCCGGACTACGAGGTACAAGGTGTCAGCGACTTTCATACTCTCGCGGCCCGCATCCAGGCAAGGCTCTGAACACCACGCACAATAAAACGATTCCGCCGATGAATCCCTCATATAATCTTGCTTCTCTCTGTGTCTCCTTGCCTCTGCGGCAAATCTGATGCTTGATTTGGCGAAATACGATTCTCTGGGAGCGGCGCTGCGCGATGCGCTCGGGCATTGGCCCGAGGAAGTCTGCCTGATCGAGGCAGACCGCGACCACGAACGCTCTCGCCTCACCTACCGGCAGTTTGGCGAGGCCGCCGAGTTCGTGGCGGCAGCCCTGGAAGAATCCGGGTTTGCCGCGGGAGACCGGGCCGCGATCATCATGACCAATCAGCCCAGGTGGCTGATATCCGCTTATGCCGTATTTTTCGCGGGCGGCATTCTTGTTCCGCTGGATTACAAGCTCTCCGCCGGGGAACATCTTCAACTGCTCGCGCATTCCAAAGCGCAAATTCTATTCGTCGAATACCCGCTGTGGCGGGCCATCCTGCAGGCGTCCGCATTTCGCGAACATAAACTCCGGACGGTGGTGGTAAGCGAAGCGCCGCCAGGTGCGGATCTCGCGAGCGGCGTGCGCTGGGAGGAATTTCGCGGAGCGCGAGCGGCGGTATTCCGGCCGCGCGTGCAAACGGACACGGCCTGCATCGTCTATTCGTCCGGCACGGGAGGCCACCCCAGGGGGTGCGTGCTGACGCATGACAACTATCTCGAACAGTGCGCCGCGGTGACGCCGGTTTTTCCGTTTTCGCCCGGCACGAGGTATTTGAGCATCATTCCCACCAATCACGCGATTGATTTCATGGGCGGCTTCCTTATGCCGTTCACGGGCGGAGGGACCGTCATCCATCTGCGCACGTTGCGGCCGGAATTTATCCGCGAAGCCTTCACGAAATATAAGATCACTTACATGGCGGTGGTGCCGCTGATCTTGAAAAATTTGCAGCGCGGCTTGCGCGAGAAATTCGCGGCGCTTCCGGCGGCCAAACGCAAAATGCTCGATGCGCTGATGGCGGTAAATCGCGCGCTCACGCGCGGGCGGCCGCGCCCCGGCCTGAGCCGCGCGCTACTGAAGGACGTTCATAAAGCTTTTGGCGGCGGATTAAGAGCATTACTCGTTGGGGGCGCATTTACCGAACCAGCGACGATTGAATTTTTTCATGATATCGGCATCCCCATTTATAACGGCTACGGCTGCACGGAGGCGTGCACCGCCATCACACTGAACGATCAGCGGCCGTTCCGGCCCGACACGGTCGGCAAGCCCGTGCGGGGGATGGAAATCCGCATCGTGACGCCGGACGCGGACGGAATCGGCGAAGTGGCCGCGCGCAGCAAGACCGTGATGTCCGAGTATCTGGATGATCCGGAAATGACGGCGGAAACCATCGTCGATGGCTGGCTTATGACCGGCGATCTCGGTCGCGTCGACGCGACAGGCCACTTACAGCTTTATGGCCGCAAGAAAAACATGATTGTCACCGCTGAAGGAAAGAACATTTATCCTGAAGACATCGAGAACAATTTCGAGGGCGTTGCAGTGAAGGAGTTTTGCGTTTTTGCAGCGAACTACATCTGGCCGCAGCGCACTATGACCGGCGAGCAACTCGTGCTGGTGCTTCATCTTGAACCGGGACACACTGTAAACGATTCGCTGCGCAAGGAACTTTCGCGGCGCAATATGCAGCTCCTGAACTACAAGCGCGTTTCGGGCTTCCTTTTGTGGGATCAGGATTTCCCCCGCAATGCCGCGATGAAGGTCAGGCGCGTCATCCTTGCCGGCCAGATCGGCAAGCAACTCGAGCGCAGTGCGGTGGTCACCCTGTGAACGAAGGGTATTTCACGATCGTGAATCCGGCAGCGGGAGGCGGACGCTGCGGAAAGCTGGCGGCGCGCGCGCTGGACCGGCTGCGCGCGGCGGACCTTGGCCTTGAGGTGCGCGAAACGCGCGCTCCCGGGGAGGCCACCGTGCTCGCGTGCGGCGCGTACGCCGATGGCTATCGTAAATTCATCGCCGTGGGGGGCGACGGCACAAGCTTCGAAATCGTCAACGGTCTTTTTCCGGGCGCCGCCACACAAGGCCGCGCCTCCCTGGGATTTCTTCCCCTCGGAACCGGCAATTCTTTTCTTCGAGACTTCATCGAAAATGGGACGGACCTCGCGGAATTTGGAATCAAAGCCATCCTCGAACGTCGCGCGCGACCCTGCGACGTCATCCGCCTGGACCATTCGGGCGGTTCGATTTATTACATCAATACGCTGAACATGGGTTTCGCCGCGGACGTCGCGACCTTGACCAATCGCCGGCTGAAATTTCTGGGTGAGCCCGGCTATCTCGCCGGAGTGCTCGTTTCCCTGGCACGGCTGCGCCGCCGGCCGTTTCCGCTGCGCGCGGACGGCGAGCGCGACGACCGGCGCTGCCTGTTCGTTGCCTTTAGCAATAGCAAGTATACCGGCGGTAAAATGATGATCGCGCCGCAAGCCGCAATCGACAGCGGCACGATTGAATATGTTCATTGGGGACCGATCGGCCGCCTGGGCCTGGTGCGGAATCTGCCGACCCTGTTTACCGGCGCGCACATCCGGCACCGCATGGCGTCGCGGCGCACGGCGGCGCGGATTGAATTCGATTTGAAAAATCCGGTCGACGTGGTCGTCGATGGAGAAGTGCTGACGCTCGAAGCGGAATCTCTGGAAGTCCTGCCCGGCGCGCTCGATGTGATGGTATGAACGGAGAAAGCGAACAACCGATTCCCGCGCCCGCGACGGCTGAGACCGCCGGCGAGCAGGGCTTGCGGCGCGCGTGGGCCATCGCGCGGAGCACTTATCATTGGCTGCTCTCCGCCGCCTTTTTCTTTCCCGTGTGCAGCTTCCTCCTATTCCTGGGCTCCATCATCGATCCTCGCAGAAATGACGGCGCGCAACGCATGCTCTGCCGCGTGACCATGAAGCTTGCAGGAGCCAAGCTCGTCGTGCGGCGCGCGCCCGGTTTTGACCCTGCGCGCACCTGTTTTTTACTTATCAATCACGTCAACCTGTTCGATCCGTTCGTCCTGTACGCCACGGTACCGCAATTTTTCCGGGGATTGGAACTGGAATCGCACTTTCGGATTCCCGTGTATGGCTGGATGATGAAACGCTTCGGCAATGTTCCTGTGCCAGATGTTAACCGGCCGTCTGAACTCAAACGCATGTGGCGCCTGACTCGCGCGGCGCTCGATTCCGGAGTAAGCCTGGCCGTGTTCCCCGAAGGACAGCGGACGCTCAATGGGCGAGTCGGGCCGTTCAAGGCCGGGGTGTTCCGCATGGCGTTGCAGTTCGGAACGCCCATAATTCCCGTCAGCATCGTCGGTTCGTTTGAGTTCAATAAGAAGACTAGCTGGCTGATCCGGCCGGGCACGGTCACCGTCTATTTACACGACGTAATTGAAACGAAGGACCTGGGGAGAGAAGATTTCGTCGCGCTGCGCGACCGGGTCCACGCCATCATCGCGCGTCCGATTGTGGAGGCTCACGCCTCGGCGGAAAAGAACCAAACCGTGGCTTAATTTGCGGGCTCAGGGTTGATGATTAGGATTCGTTCCGGACTTTGAGGCTCAATCTCTTGAAGCAGGCTTAAATTTGGTATCACTTACCTTCGCTTCTTCAGGTGCAGGCGGTTTAAGCCACGCGACTGTTCTTCCACGATTCGTGATAATTATCGTTTCGCCCCTTCGGACGAATTTAAGGTAGCGCCCAAGGCGGGTTCTCAGTTCACTGCTGCTGACGGTCCTCATCTAGCTTCTTTATATCGACTTTAGCTGCTTTGGTTAATGGGAGTTAATTTCTGCTGGAAGGAATGATGCGGAACAAATACTGCCGTGGCGTCTGCCTACAGCGAGAGGCGGATTCCGGGGAGCGTGCGGCCGGCCTTGGTCTCCTGCCAGGTATGGAGAATCCGGTGGATGACGGTCAGCGTGGCGACGATGGCGATGACCCAGAGCGCGGGGGCCATGCGGTTGAACAATCCGCCGATGATCAGCAGGACCATGCGCTCTGGACGCTCCATGAAGCCTACTTTGCAAAGAGGGATCAGGGATTCGGCGCGGGCGCGCGAATAGCTGACCATCACCGATCCGGCCGTCGCCACCGCCGAAAGAATGACGTAGGAGGTCCGCTCGGCCACGGCGTAGTACACCAGCAAACCCATGTACAGCGCCATGTCCGAGTAGCGGTCCAGCGTGGAATCGAAAAAAGCGCCGAACGCGGTCACGCGTTTCTCGCGGCGCGCCACTTGGCCGTCGAGCATGTCCAGAAACGCGGCGAAAAAAATCACCAGGGCCGCGGACCGGAATCTCCCGATGGCGAACAGGAAGGCCGCCCAACAGTTCACCAAAAGGCCGAAAAAGGTCAGCAAATTGGGATTGATTCCTGTCGAGGCCACCACATCCACAATCTTTTCGAGCAGCCACCGGCCGCCCTCGCCAATTTTGCGTGTGATCATGACGTTGAGCGCCGTCGTCCCCCTCGGCGCGAAGGAATGATACGCCAGCGACCCGCTTGGCCTCAAGTGCGGGAGGCCGCGCTTGGCTTGACTCCCAAAGGCGGCACGGCGTAATCTGCCCCTTACTGCTTCAATCTCGATCAGCGGGTACGGAAATTTCTGTGAGGAGGATGCTCGATGAAGCGACGGATTGGTTTACTTGCGGCCCTGGTTTTTGTGCTGGCCGCGAGAAGTGTGTTGCTGGCTCAAAGCAATCCCTTTGTGGGCACCTGGAAACTGAATGTCGCGAGTTCAAAATTTAATCCGGGACCTCCACCGCAAAGCCAAACGCGCACCTGGGACGCCTCGGGAATGGTGATGGTCAACGGAGTCGGCGCCACAGGTAAGCCCCTCTCCTACGGCTATTCCGTCAAGGGTGACGGCAAGGAGTCGCCAGTGATGGGAGAGATCCCTAATCATGCGGACATGGTTTCCACCAAGAAAATCGACGCCAATACCTACGAAGCCAAATTTACGAAGGCCGGCAAAGCAATCGAGACCACCACGTTCAAGGTCTCCAATGGCGGCAAGACCTTGACCATTCACGCCATGGGCAGCGCCGATGCGGGTTTTGTCGAAAACGTGCAGGTCTTGGAGAAGCAATAGAGGCCGTTCTCGCGACCTTATGTTTGAATGATCTTAACGGGCAAGGTCACCTGCGCCATCCAGCGGCAGAGTTATAGCCCGCTCAGTGCCCGCGTTCATCCATCCAGTCGTACATCCGGCGGACTCCTCTCACTTCGGCGCCCAGTCCCTTGATTTGCGGGAAATCTCCGCTGTGCGAAGTCATGTCGACTTTTTGAGCCGCCTCATCCGCGGAGAGCCCCTGTTTTCGAAGTTCGGTCACCTGAGACATGAAATCCTTCAAGTAGCCTTGATAGGCGGTGATCAGAGACTTGTCGTGGAACGGCACGCCATGTCCGGGCAGGTCCGTGGCGAAATCCAGCTCTTTGAGCGCATCGAGCGACTTGATCCACTCGTCGAACATGGCATCGCCCATGTACGCAGGTTGAGTCTCCATCATGTCCCCGCTGCACACGATTCGCTCTTTGGGCAGATAGACGATCGTGTCGCCCTGCGTATGCCCGCGCCCAAGAAAGAGCAACCGAATTTCGCGCTGGCCCTGATACAGCGTCATTTTCGAGGAATACGTCATGGTGGGCGGAGTGGGTTTCAGCATCTTGAATTCTTCCCAGTCCGCTTGCTTGGCCGCAAGCTGCTTCTCAAGTGTGGTCCGCTTAGCAGGATCTTTCTCGTCGGCAATTTGTTTCTTGAGCGCATCGACTTGCATCGGCATGTTCGCCAGGGCCGACTTGAAGGGCTCGCGATGGATGATGTCCAAGTCCGCGATGGCGTGGCGGACGTATTCGTGGCCGATGATTTGAACCTCCGGCCCGAAGATGGAATTCGCATTGGTGTGATCCCAATGAAAATGTGTGTTGACCACCCAGCGCACAGGCTTGTCCGTGATCAGCTTCATATCCTCCAGGAGCGCACGCCCGGCGGCAGCCGTAGCCCCGGCGTCCACGAGGAACACGTCATGATCCCCGACAATGATCGTGTGATTTCCGCCCGTGGCCATCAGACTGCTGGAAGTGGAGTAATACACGCCCTCCGCAATCTTCTCGAACGCGTAAACCTTGCCGGTAATAACGGGCCCGCTGGAGCGCGTCACACCTCCACCCTGCCTCCCCGCTTGCGCTTCAAACGAAAATACCGCGAGGAACATGAGTACCAAAGCTGTTGCAACCACGCGCATTCTTGCTTTCATGCATCGCCTCCTTAAGATTCGGCATGGACCCGGCACCGTCTGAATTTCCCATTTTGACTTTCGGCTGGCCGGAAATATACACCTTGCGGCCCCCGTGCAGATTGTGGAAATTAGACGCAGTCCGCTTCAATTTGCATGGGTCTTAAGCGAGCCTAATTCTTTTCTCACTGGCCGCTCTTTACTTGACCCATTCCGCGCCAGACCGCTATCATGCTTGGAACTGCTTAGCGGTGGTATCCCGTTGGGCCTGTAGCTCAGGTGGCTAGAGCGCGCCCCTGATAAGGGCGAGGTCGGTAGTTCAAGTCTACCCAGGCCCACCAGTTCTAGAGGTTAGAAGCTGGAAGTTGGAGGCTAGAAAAACCCCGTATTCTTTCACCTGACTTGCAGGAGGGCCACTTCGGCGTTCCTTTGCACTTAGCCTAATCGTTGCTTTATAGCGGTCAAATAGCACCCTTCCCACCGAGAGAGATTTGGGTTAGTGCCCTGCCGTTCCGTGCGGCTGGCTCTGTTCCATCTCGTAACGAATTAGGGCGAGAGTT
>Ga0210384_10007360_pt1 | contig 11618 bp, 6 predicted proteins | sample IncBWH2MmetaG_FD_160574 | JGI IMG/M metagenome (GOLD analysis project Ga0210384, IMG submission 160574) | Forest soil microbial communities from Barre Woods Harvard Forest LTER site, Petersham, Massachusetts, United States - Inc-BW-H-2-M | ecosystem: Environmental > Terrestrial > Soil >...
CCAGGTAGTAGATGTCCACTATGGCCCGCACGAGAGATCAGCTATGCATGGTCATCCCGGGGGCGTAGTAGTCATTCTCACCGGCGGACACCTCCGGTTCACCGACCAGAATGGAAAAACACAAGACGTATACGCTAAACCAGGTGAGTCGAGATGGTTCCCGCCCTTCAAACACGAGGTCGAGAACCTGGGCGATACCGCCTATAACGCGGTCTACATCGGGATCAAGACGAAACGGACAGCAACTTTGTCACCCAGGGCAAACCCCGCAGGTGGGCCGCCCGCCATGGATGCGCACACGGAAGTGATCCCACGCGACCATATCTTGGCTTCCGTAAAGCACTAACTACCGCTGGGCCAAAGGAGGACTTACGTTCGCTGCGGAACCCGTGTGAGCTTTCGCGGAAATCGAATCGTCGTCTTCAATTTCTATGCCGGGTCGAGATCGCCTCTCCACCATCGAGCGGAATAAACGATGGCTGCAGCCGCTAACCATCCCGCAGCGTACATCGGCTGTGCTCCCCAGCGAACGATCGCCGAGTGCATCATCCCGAGCCACGAGAAGGCAGCGGCGATCAGGCACCAAATTGCTGCATTGCCAAAGTTTCGATCGATCGCTTCCGTAATCAGAGACCCGACAACCAGCACCAGCAAAAGGAATCCACTGCCGAGTCCCTGCAGCGACGACCAATAGATCGAGCGATTTAGTGCAGCTTGAACCTCAGGATTTGCCGCCGAAAGCTTCAGTACAGGCAGCGCGGAGTTTACGGCCCCTGTTACAACTGCGCCCGCGGGCAGAACAAACCCGAGCAGGACCGCGCTCAGATATTTTCGATCCACCCGCCGCAATGTGGCCATCCCGACACCAACTGACACGTAGGCAATCATCGCCGCCAAAATGGGCCAGGGAAAGAGCTGCGCAATAAAAATTGTGAGGCCACTCACGACCACAACCGCAAAGATAATGGGAGTCCAAACCGCAAAACCGGTTCTCGCTCCCATCGCCTTGTAGGGAGGATGCATGGCGTAGACGACGGGCGTGATTACACTCCCTGCCGCGCCGCATACCAACGTACCAATGCCGTCCCAGGCCACCACAAGCCTGGCGTCATAGTTGTCTCCCGCTGCGGTGGCTCCCTCCACCGAGGCGATATCCTGTAGAACTTGATAAATAGCCATGGGTACGATCACGGAGAAGTACGGCAAGGCCATTCCCAAGGCCCGCAAGGGACCGAAGGATGCGACCAGGGGAAGGCTGGGCGATATCCCCTGCCACATTGGACGCACGTATCCAATGCTCAATCCAACCGTCAGAGGAACCGTCCAGGCGACGATAAATGGAGGGATTTTCCAGGAGGTGATGGGCACGTTGGCGAGAACACTGATCGCAACAATCGCAAGCGCGATGATGCCAACCAATGGCTGATCAAAAATTCGTTGCAACAATACCAGGGCAAGATAACTGTACATGGCCGCCCCGAAGACCGTCATAGATGCCGGCACCGGGATCAGGCGCCGTATGGTCCCCGCGAAAGGAGCCGCCAGGAGTTTGATGATCCCGGTCCAGACCACTGCGGCTGCACCGATCTGCCATGCCCGGACTTCATCATGACTTTGAAGATATACCGGCACGATGATGGACAGGGTGTAGGCGATGATCGCGGGGACATTATTTCCGTAAACATGCGCCGTAACATCAACCCGACCTTCCCGCTTTGCCAATCGGATGGCAAGGCCGGTCAAGCCGGCGGAACCGGCAAGAAATCCCAAGGCATATCCCGGTAACAGGTGTCCAACACTGAACGCCAGCGGAATGCCGACAGGGGCTAAAAGGAAGACGGGGATAATCATCTGCGCGACATTGAAGCCAACTTGCGCAATCGTGGCGTCGATGTCCCCACGCCCCATCCCCCACCAGCGCGCCATTGTTTTTCCGTCCGCCGTCATCGAATTCTTCGTCTCGGTCTGAAAAGATATCTGAGCCCTCAGATCTTGAATGACTCCAGTGACTCGGGAGCGAAAAGCTCCTGGGGCGTCAACCGGCGGAGGGAAAGGCCTTGCTCATGGTGGTAGCGCAGGAAGGTACTCAAAGTATGCACATTCGGTTCGAAACCGTAGGGCCAGAAGTCCTGGCCCATCGTGGCGCGGGTCTCTTCCACGTGCCGGATGAGCCAGGGGAGCATGAATTTCAGGGCGGCCGTCTGATACAGCTCCTGGTAAATCTCTCGCTGCGAGTACACGAACGCTTTGTAGAGCGACTGAGCGACCCAGGGATACTTGTCGTATACGGTGCGACGAATTACCAGGGTGTGCATAATGGGAAAAATCTTTGTCCTCAGATAGTATTCGCGTTCGACAGTCTGGTAGTCGTCGAACAGCCGTTTAACGCTACCCGAACCCCGCGTGAATGTGGAGGGCATTCGCGCCGTATACAGGGCGTCGATCTCACCTGCATCGAGCATCGCGGAGAGGGTTTTGGTCGGAGGAATCGTTTCCAGATGGATCGAGGGTGGCAAAGAAAGGGCCAGCTTTTCGATGCGTCCGGGTTCCTCCTCGCCCCCGCTGAAATACCTGGTGCTGGCAATGGGGACGTCGTGCTCGTCGCTGAGGATCCCGCGAATCCAGACTCCGGCTGTCATCTGATATTCGGGAGTGCCTACACGTTTTCCGATCAAGTCTTTCGGCGCGCGGATTCCACTATTACGGTTGATGTAAATACAAGAATGGCGGAAGAACCGCGAGGGGAAAACCGGAATTGCGATGAAGGGCGGAGTCTCGGAAGAAAGGGAAAGCACGTAGGAGGACAACGACATCTCTGCGGCATCGAACTCGTGATGACGCAGCATGCGGAAGAAAGTTTCCTCCACCGGCAGGTTCAGATAGGTTAGCTCAATGCCGTCAACCGGTATGCGCCCCTCCAACAGCGCACGAGTGCGATCGTAGTTCCAGCACGCCAGGGACAGTCGAAGTCTACCCATCTGTTTCTCCGCTGAAGGATACAAGGGGGCATCTTCAGCCTCTAACGCGGTTTCCGCTGAGGCTTTGCATTATACGGAAAAGCCAGGCAAGGGGACGTTATTTGCGTCAACGCGTGATGGGCGGCCCGAAGGCGGTTTGACGGGAGGCCAGATGTAACGTGTAAATTGTTGCAATCAACTTTTGTCGAATGTTGCTTCAAACTGACAACCACAGAGCGGCTGCCCGGAGACAAAGAAGTGGAAAGAAAGCCATGAGCGAGTTTCTCTCTGAAAAAGAACTGCAACGATTGGATCCCGCTGAAACCTGCGCGTTTGAATCTCCTGTTCCAACCCAGCCTATTTCGAATGGCGAGTTTTTCCCGGGACATCAAAGCAAGGAGCAGAAGCAAGTACAGGACCTTATCCGGGAATATGGAGACTCGATAGCGACCAGGATTGGGATGGGGCGGCGGCAATTCCTTAAGACCGCGGCAGGCATGGCGGTGGCGTTCCTGGCAATGAACGAGGTGTACGGGGCAGTTTTCGATGTCAGCTCTGTGGAGGCAGCCAATCCGGAAATGGCGGCCGAACGAGCTCAGAAATATTCCCAGGAATTCATCTGCGATCTCCACACTCACTTTCTCAGGGATGACACGCGCCTCATTCTGTTCGTCAAATTGCGCGAATTCACGGGGCGAGCCGGGTTCAATCCAGAGTTGACCAAAGAGCCCCAGACATTGGAACATCTCAAATTCGGGAATTATGTGAAGGAAATGTTTCTCGATAGCGACACCAAAGTCGCGTTGCTGAGCGGGGCCCCTTCCGACATTCCAACCGACTGGTTTCTAACCAATGAGATGAAGGCTGATGCGCGCCGGAAACTGAACGCTTTTGCCGGGTCCAGACGCCTTCTCACCCATGCAGTTTTCGCACCCGGACAGAAGGGCTGGCTTGAGGACATCGACCGCGCCATTGAACTGAAGCCGGAGGGCTGGAAGGGTTACACCATCGGCGACAATACCAACCCAACGATCAGCAAATATCCGTGGCGGATGGACGACGAAAAGCTGGTGTACCCCGCATATGAAAAGTTTGTGAAGTCAGGAATCAGAAATGTTGCGGTCCACAAAGGCCTTTATCCGCCGGGCATGGAAGCCGAGGTCCCCAACCTCAAGCAGTACGCCAAAGTGGATGACGTCGGTAAGGCCGCGAAGGATTGGCCGCAACTGAATTTCTTCGTTTACCACGCGGGTTATCGCTACGCGGGCGGCCCGCCCATGCAGGGTGCCCCAGAAGTCGGCGCCGCGCAATTCGAGAATACGGGGCGCATTGACTGGGTGTCCGATCTGATGGAGATCCCGCAGAAGTACGGCGTCAGCAATGTCTACGCAGACGTCGGGGCGGTGTTCGCCAACTGCTGCATCAGCTATCCTCGTCTGGCCGCTGCCATGATGGGGATGCTGGTGAAGGGGTTGGGCGCGGATCATGTTGTCTGGGGAACCGATTCGCTTTGGTTCGGATCGCCGCAGTGGCAGATCGAAGCGCTGCGCCGGCTGGAAATCCCGGAAGATATGCAGAAAAAATACGGATATGCGCCTCTGGGCCCACCGGAGGGCGAAACCAAGAGAGCGATTTTTGGTTTGAATAGCGCCCGCTTGTTCGCGCTGGAGACCGGCCAGAAGTCCGCCTGGAAAACTGACCCGATGGCAGAGCGCAGACTCGCCTATCTTGAATCCGGCCCGGAGCCTAGCAATTTGGCATATGGTTGGATAAGAAAGATCGACAGCTAGGGGATACCGTTTCAGATGGAAGATAACCCGGCAAGAGAGTTTGGTGTGCTTGCGGGTGAGGATTAGGGATCAAGAGGACAGATGGCACGAGACAAGGGATCGTCGGTGGACCGGCGCAGCTTCCTGAAGACCGCCGCCGCGGGCAGCATGGCGACGCTCGTCGCCAGCCCGACTCCAGCCAGTGCCCGGCGGCCTGCACCCCCGCGAACCATGACGCCGTTGATGTCGAAGCAGGCCGAGACCGGCAATCCCGCGGCGGCAGACGTTCTAACCACCGATCGACCAGGCTCAGATTTCATGATCGATGTCATCAAGTCGCTTGGCATCGAGTACATTTGCGCCAATCCCGGATCGAGTTTCCGCGGCCTGCAGGAATCGGTAGTCAACTACGGCGGCAACAAATCTCCGGAGCTCATCACTTGTTGTCACGAAGAATCGGCGGTCGGGATGGCCCACGGCTATGCCAAGATCGAAGGCAAACCTCTGGGAGTGTTCGCGCATAGCACGGTCGGATTGCAGCATGCTGCCATGGCAATCTTCAACGCTTATTGCGACCGGGTCCCAGTCTACCTGGTCCTGGGAAACACGATCGACGCCACCCAGCGCAGACCGGGTGTGGAATGGGACCACAGCGTCGAAGATGCGGCCGCGATGGTCCGCGATTACATCAAGTGGGACGACCTGCCGATCTCGCTCACTCACTTCGCCGAGTCCGCAGTGCGCGCTTATAAGATTGCGATGACGCCGCCGAGCATGCCGGTGCTGTTGGTAGCCGATGCCGAACTTCAGGAGAATCCGGTGGGAGAAAACGCCGGCCTGCGTGTTCCGAAGCTCACGCTTCCGTCGCCCCCGCAAGGGGACTCGGGAGCGGTTGCCGAGGTGGCCCGGCTCCTGACTGCGGCGGAGAACCCGGTCATCATTGTTGACCGTACGGCCCGGACAGCAGCGGGGGTAACTCTTCTCGTCGAACTTGCGGAAACGCTGCAGGCGCCGGTCGTTGATCTGGCAGCACGCATGAACTTTCCCACTCGTCATCCGCTCAACCACTCTGATCGCGGCCATGAACTTATCGCTGAAGCCGATGTGATTCTGGGCCTTTCGGTGACGGACTTCTGGGGCGCCGTGCATTCCTTTCGGGATCAATTGCAGCGTAGTTCACATTCCACTACGAGCGCGGGCGCCAAGTTGATCAGCATCACGGCAGGCGACCTTTACATGAAAGGCAATTATCAGGATTCCCAGCGCTACACGGAGGTTGATCTGGCCATCGCCGCCGATGCGGAGGCGACACTACCCTCGCTGATCGAGGCCATCAAGCGGCTTGTCACTGGCGATCGAAGAACGGTGCTGCAGCGTCGTGGCCGGCAACTTGCTGCCCATCGCCAGGAACTTCTCGACCAGGCCCGCACCGCGGCAACCTATGGCTGGGATGCCAGCCCAGTCAGCACAGCGCGCCTATCGACCGAACTGTGGGCCCAGATTAAGTATAAGGATTGGTCTCTGGTTTCTGACGTAGCCCCGGGAATGAGCAATTGGCCTCTGCGTCTGTGGGCGTTTGAACAACATTACCAGTTCATCGGTGGCGCAGGTGGCTACGGCGTCGGTTACGGAGCCCCGGCCGCCATCGGTGCCGCGCTCGCAAACCGTAAATATGGCCGTCTGTCAGTCAACATCCAATGCGATGGCGATCTCATGTATGCCCCAGGGGTTCTGTGGACAGCGGCGCATCATCGCATCCCGATTCTCAACGTCATGCACAATAACCGGGCGTACCATCAGGAAGTGATGCATCTCCAACGTATGGGTAACCGGCACAATCGCGGCGTGACTCGCGCGGGTATCGGTACCACGATCACCGACCCGAACATCGATTTCGCAAAGCTGGCGCAGAGCATGGGTATGCACGCTGAAGGACCGATTGCTGATCCGAAAGATCTCGGACCAGCCATTCAGCGTGCCATTACAGTGGTCGAAGGTGGGGACCCGGCGCTCATCGACGTAGTAACCCAGCCACGCTAAGGAGTTCCAACTTGGATCGATTGCCTCGGGGTCGACGTTCAAGGAGCGAGCTGGGTCGAGCAGGGGAGGGAATCGGTTTGTCCCCGAATGGGCTGAGTGGTTACCCTCTATCCGTTCTATTGGCGGGAGCGTTGATGGTGTTCGCGGGCGCGCTTGCGAGCGCACAGAACGTAAAATCGGTCCCCACGGCGAATGGGTCCCCAACCGGCGACGCGGAAAGCGGAAGGCGAATTTACTCAAGCCACGGCTGCTATGGGTGTCACGGAGGGGAAGGTCAAGGATCGATATTAACCGGACCGCGGGTGGGGCCGGATCCTATTCCATTCCCCGCGTTCGTCCGCTACCTCCGGCAGCCTGCAGGGCAAATGCCCCCGTACACTTCCAAGGTTATTTCCGACACGGAGCTGGCCGATATCCACGCGTTCTTGAAGTCGCTGCCCCAGCCCCGTTCCGCGAAGAGCGTTCTCCTGCTGAATCATTAAGAAAAGACCTCGAGACAGCGCTTCAACGAGTCTCACGACGATAGCCCCTGCTGACGCCCGAACCCGGTATCTTGTCGCTCAATACCTGTCGCTGATATGTCTTGACACTCGCTTTGGATGAGTGGTAAAGCTGTCGGACCAGAGCGGTGAGGCTTTTACACCACGCCTTGTCGTCGACCACCAAGGCCCGTCCACAACCTTGTAGTTATGGGGAGGTCCCGGATGCGGTTCCCGACAAAAGCAGTTTGGCCGTTTGGTTTCATCGTTGTCGTCTTAGTGTATTGCCTCCCGCTGTTGCCGCAAACCACCACGGGTCGGATATTGGGCACGATCACCGATCAGAGCGGCGCGGCTCTGCCGCGGGCCACCGTAACCATACTGGACGTGCAGCGAGGTACTACCCGAGCCTTGTTCACGGATGAAACGGGCGTCTACCTCGCGCCGGACCTGATTCCTGGCACATATAAGGTCCGTGCTGAGGCCGAGGGATTCAAAACCGTTGAGCGAGTAAACCTCGAACTGGAAGTTGCGAAAGATCTGCGCATCGACTTTACGCTTCCGACAGGACAGGTTTCCGAGACCATCGTTGTGAATGAAGAGGTCCCGCTGCTGGACACGACCTCTGCGACGCTGGGCGGAACACTGAGTAATCGGCAGATCAATGATTTGCCTCTGAACGGCCGCAACTACGAGAATCTCCTCCAATTGCGTCCCGGCGTGACCCGCTATCCGGGCGGCGGATTCTCCACCACGAGCACCAACGGACTGCGTGCGGAAGACAACGGCTACATCATTGACGGTTTGTTCAACAGCGAGCCCTATTCTGGTCAGGGCATTATCAATGGCGCGGGGATTGCGGGAGATTCGGCGACTATCTTGCCCATTGATTCTATTCAGGAATTCAACTTGCAGGAGAACCCGTCCGCAGAATATGGCTGGAAGCCCGGCGCCGTGGTCAACGTGGCCTTGAAGTCGGGCACTAATGGAGTGCACGGTACTGCTTTCATTTTTGGTCGCGATGGAGACATGGACGCCCGCAACTACTTCAACTGCGCCAACAATCCATGTGCCGTTGGGCAGTCCCCGAGCCCGAAAAGCCCCCGTACGTTGGAGCAGTTCGGCGGGAGCCTGGGTGGCCCCATCATCAAGGATAAAGCCTTCTTTTTCGGCTCCTACGAGGGCCAGCGTTACGACGTAGGGAACCAGTTCGGAGGAGTGACCAGCCCGTCCACGATCTCAATGCCGGCTGCGGCAAACTGTCTGGTCCTGGCCACCGGCGACTGTGCCAATAGCATACCCGACGCAATTGCCGATGTGCACGCCGCCTTTCTCGCCGGAGTAATTCCTAATGACGTCAGCCCAGCCAGCCTGAAGGTTTCGGGTTGTACCTTCGGCGCCGCCGGTGCGGTCGCCTGCGATGGCACAGGATTTCCCACGAATAACAACCCGACTATCAACATCGTCAACGGATTCCCTAACGTTGTAAATGTCAACAACGTGGTAGGCAAAGGGGACATCCATCTGAATCAGAACAACACCATCAGCAGTATGTATTTTTTCGGTAACAACTCGGGGACGGTCGAGGACTTTCCCGAGCTTCAATCCAAGTGGAGGTCAAAAATTCACACTCGTGCTCAGGTGTTCGGGACCAGTTGGGTATGGCTTCCGGGTACCCGCTGGGTGAATGAAGCCAGATTCGGGTACAACCGCCTTTACCAGCCGACGCTGCCCGGCGACCTGAATACCCCCGCTTCGACTTACGGTCTTGATACAGGTGTGTCCGGCGCTCTAACCGGCGGGTTGCCCCGCATCGGCTTCGGTGGATATTTCTTTCCCGGCCTGGGCGGATTCAAGTGGCCAAAGTTTCAGGGGCCGGATACGATCCTCCAGTTTATCGACCACATTTCCTATACCGCGGGTAAGCACGCCATCAAGTTTGGTGGCGAGCTGCATCGGAATGGCGTCACCGGCGGTGCGTTCGGCAACGCCCGGGGCAGCCTTAACTTTCTGGGCGGCACTTTCACTGGTCCTGGCGGCGTGGCTTCTTCGCAGCTCGAAGATTTCTTCGCGGGATGGCCGACGCTCGCCTCTGTGCTTTCTGGTGATCCGACGCGGCATTTGCATAATTGGGCCTACGCGGGATTTTTCCAGGACGACTGGCGGGTTACCAGGAACCTGACGGTCAACTTCGGGCTTCGCTACGAGTTCAACTCAGTGGTAAAGGAGGCTCATGACCTACTGGGGAACTTTGATCCCAGTCTTGGCCTGGTGCAAGTGGGCAAGCAAATCAGCGGTCCTTATAACCCTGATCGCAAGAATTTCGCGCCGCGCTTCGGCTTTGCCTGGGACGTCAGCGGCAAAGGGAGCACGGTGGTCCGCGGTGGCGGCAGTCTGATTTACGAGACGGTAAACTGGCAATCTTTCCTCGCCTTCAATAACAGTTTTGGTCTGCCCAGCGTTCCGACCGGAGCGATCATCGACGCTGCTGGAGACACGGCTGGAGGCACGATTACAGCCGGCAATCTCAGTCCGTCCCCGGCGACTCCGTGGGACAACGGGCCGATTTTCGGCGATCTTACCAAGACGATTACTTGCGATCCGGTGAACGCTAACCCATGCGGCATTATGGGCGTGGATCGGCACCTTACTACTCCTTATGTTTGGAACTGGACGCTAAGCATGCAACACGCGTTTACTCCGAACCTGTCCCTGGAACTTGCCTACGTCGGGAACCACGGTTCAAATTTGACCGGGATTCGTGATATTAACCAGCCGCCAGTGGGTGCGGGCTGGCCGGCGGCCCTGGTCACCGCTTGCGCTACCTCAGGCTACGATCCCAATGTCTGCGCGCCGGCCGACGAGCAAGGGCCGCGCCCGTTTAATGCGAAGTTTCCCTACTTGAGCAACATCTTCCAGATGGGAAATGTCTACAAGTCCAACTACAACGGTTTGCAGGCCACCCTGACGGCCCGGAACTACCACGGTCTGAGCATGGTGGCCGGTTACACCTATTCCCATGCCCTGGATGACCTCGGCGCGAACTGGCACTTTGGTTATGGGGCCGGACTACCGCAGGATTCCTACAATCTGGGCGCGGAATACGGGAACAGCGACTTCGATGTGCGCCAACGCCTCACGCTTTCCCTTACCTACGCGATTCCGGGAAAGAAGGGCTACGCGCAGTCACTGGAAGGCTGGGAGATCAACTCTATCGTCACCCTCCAGACCCCGCAATATTGGGGCCCGATTGACCTGGGGACCGACGCCAGCGGCACTGGGCCTCTGCCAGTGAGCCCGCCCGCCAATAGCCCGATCCGCTGGAATTTCTTTGGAAAGACTTCGGACTTCAAGTCGGGCCCGGAACCGATTCCTTTCTTCGGTGGAGCCTCGAACTCGGCCTGCGCGACGAAGGCTTTAGCCCTCGACGGAGGCAACCCGCTAGGTCCCGCGACCACAGCCCTCAACCTCTTTGGCTGCTACGCGAAGGGCAACTCCGTAATGATCCCCCCCGCGCTTGGCCATCTCGGAAACATGGGCCGGAATATGTTCCCCGACTCAGGTTTCCGGAATTTCGACTTCTCTCTGGCCAAGAACTGGCATTTCGGCGAGCGATTTCGAGCGCAGTTCCGCGCGGAGTTCTTCAACATTTTCAACCATCCGAACTTTGCCAATCCCTACGGCGGACAGAACGGCTATGGGCAGAACGATCCTTCGACCGGGTTTTTCGGCTGCGGTTGTGCCACGCCTGATGTGGCAGCCGCTAATCCCGTCGTTGGATCGGGAGGAAGCCGGGCAGTTCAGTTGGGTCTGAAGCTTCTTTTCTGATCGTTGCGGATAGCGGACCACTTGGGCACTGACCACTTATGGGACGGGAAGCGCTCGGCCCACGCGCTGATGGAACTAACCCGATACGCAACTCTCATCCGAAAAAGGAGAAGGACTGAGACCGATGAGATCCAAGCCTCAATTCTGGCTGGTTTCGCTCTTGCTGGCGTCAACGGTCATGGTAGCGGTTTCAGCCGTTGCCCAGGGACCACAGGAACGGACCATCGACGAGATAAAAACGGAAGCGATCCATCGTGCAGAAAATGGAATGTATCCCCTGATCGGTCTAGACGCGTCCGACTTGCGGGAAGCATTTGCCTCAGTCAAGACTCGCGACAAGGACGAATGGGCTGCGGCCTTCATCAAAGTTGGCGATAGGTACATGGGGGAAGGGAATTCGCTGGCGGCCAGCGATCCGGTAAAGGCCAATGCCGATTACATCCGAGCGTGGCGATTGTACTCTTTCGGGCGATGGCCGATACCAGCGTCACCCGGTAAGCAACGTGCGTATGCCAAAGCGATCGAGGCGTTCCTCGCTCACGCCC
>Ga0210384_10007362_pt1 | contig 11616 bp, 9 predicted proteins | sample IncBWH2MmetaG_FD_160574 | JGI IMG/M metagenome (GOLD analysis project Ga0210384, IMG submission 160574) | Forest soil microbial communities from Barre Woods Harvard Forest LTER site, Petersham, Massachusetts, United States - Inc-BW-H-2-M | ecosystem: Environmental > Terrestrial > Soil >...
CAGGAACCGGAAGTAGTCACGTCCAACTGGGCCAAACCTTCTGCCGCTGGGCGGGTTGCCGGCAATCCCAACACGTCCTCCAGCCGAAACACGTCTTTCAGTTCCATGTCGCCACGAAGAGAAAAACGGTAACCGTTGACGGACATCCACCCCGCGGCGTTCACGGGCCCGGAGGCGTTCATCGTCAGTTGAACCGGCCCAATCCGCAGGTGAGTTTCCGCGGGCTCCTGATTCTTTTCTTGTTCTTGCTTTTTGGTTGCCGGACGACGGGGCCGGATTTGCGGCGAAGTTCCCTGCCAATCGGCGGCCACCAGGGTTAGTGGAATGGTCCCGAAAGCAACCTCATCTTTTCCCGGGTTCGAGGAGAGGCGCGATGCGACGCGCACATTGCTCGCCGAGCCGTTACCGCTCCAATGCTGCAGTATGTCGTTGTGAACCGCATCGGCAACATTACGCGTTGTGCGGAACTCCGCATTCAGCAGCCCACTCGCGGTGAGATCGCCGGGAATCTGTTTTTTCGCCTGACGCAGCAATCGAACCACGGAGGTCAGCGGCACCCTCTCCGCCTCCAGCGTTAGATCATAATTGGGCCCTTGGACAACCAGGGACAACGCTCCGCGCAGGCGAACCGTCCCGCCGCCGACCGGCGATTCGCACAGCAGGTCGGCAACGGTGCCGATGACCGCGTTGTACCGTCCCGAGCAAGCGGTTGCCAGGCGCACGTTCTCGCTGCCGACAATGTCATAGCGATGGAAACCATCGATTGCGGTCTGGCTTTCGATCCGCAGCGCTTCCGGAGTGCCGGAAACGTTCGCCGTGAGATTTACGCCGCCGCGCCATCCTCCGTCTTTTCCGCTCAGCAACTTGGTGATCTGTCCGAGTTGCCCGTTCTGCCATTGCACGGTGAACTGCACCGGGGTCAACCGCAAGCTGGACGAGCGCTGCCACGTGGCGTTGATCTGCAGCAACCCCGTATCGGTGAGATTAAAATCCGTGCGCACGGGCTCTGCCTTGATACGAGCGCTCCAGGAATTTTCCGAATCCTGCCAAAGCGCCACGTCGGCATCCATCAGTGCGTACGACTTCTTCGTCTGTCCCAGCTTGAAATTGATGCGAGCATGGCCGGCTTCGAGATAGGGGAATGCCGGCCGCCGCTCGTAAACGCCCTTCGCGGTCGGAGCCGCGGGAATCTGCGCGTTACGCTCGAGCAGGCTCGCTAAATTCCAGCGGCCTTGGATGTTGCGCACCAGATTGATGCTGGGCTCGGTTGCGCTCAGGTTCGCGATCTCGAGCCGCCCGCGGAGCAGGGAACGGAACCGGATCGCGGCGGAAACGTCCTGCGCGCGGATCATCGGCTCCGCGCTAAATGCGGGATCGTCGTAGATGACGAGTCCCTCAAGATCAAAGCCCGGCCGCGGCAGAAGATGAAAACGTACTTTGTCGAGCGCGACCCTGCGTCCGAGAGCGCTTCCTATGGACGTGGCAATCCGGTTTCGCAACCTGTACACGCCGGGCCGGAACAGAAACAGGATCAGCAGGAGAGCCACGATGGCCGCTACCCCGCGCTTGGAACTTAGAAACTTCACCGCACGATCCTGAAGGTGCGCGACCAGCGTGTCTCATCAAAGAAGTGAATGATGATGTGCGCCAGGAATCCCAGCCGGTCGCCCATGCTGCGCATCTCGTATTGGTTGTCCGGGGTTTCAAACGACCAGTAGATAAACATCGGGCGGCCGATTATGTTCGCTCGCGGAACAAAGCCCCAGAAGCGGCTGTCATAGCTCACGTCACGGTTGTCGCCCATGGCAAAGTAGCTATCGGGTGGCACGACAATGTCCTCTCCCTGAATATGCGAAGCGAGTTCCCGCGCCCATTTTTCGTTTCTTACTCCGTACGCTTCGGATGGCAGCACAGCGGGAAAGTTATCTGTGTAGAGGTTGTGCTCCTCCCGTTTGTGGCGGACGAAGGGCTCCACGAGTCTCTCACCGTTGCGGTAGACGACGTCATCGCGCAGGTGGATGCGGTCACCGGGAGTGCCGATGATCCGTTTCACCAGGAACAGACCCGGTTGTTCGGGCGACATGAACACTGCAATTTCGTCGCGGCGGACATTGCGATAAGGCATCAGCGGCCCCATCCAACGCGTTGGCGGCGCGAACTGTTCCCGGTTCACGAATACGTGGTCGCCGATGAGCAAAGTGTCCTCCATCGAACTGGAGGGAATCTCAAACGCCTGCAGCACAAACGTGATGATGAACAGGCCGGTGACCAGCACTCCCGCGAGGGAGGCGAGGAATTCCACGGTCGTCTCGCGCGGCTTTTCGTCCACTGGCTTTTCGCTACCTCGGACTTCTTCTTTTTCTTTCTTCGGCACGTTCGGTACCCGTTTCAGAGGATTTGTTCTCGGCGCAACTTCATCAGCGCATCCATAATCTCAGCGTACCAGCCTGAAGGTGCGTTCCCAGCGCGTTATCTGCAATAAATGAGTTACCACGTAGGCGAGGTGATAAAGTCTATCACCCACGGTGGGCGATCCGGGAAGGTCGTTGTTCAAATTGCCCGACGACCAGTAAATCAAAAGTGGGCGCCCAATGATATTTTCGCGCGGCACGAATCCCCAGTATCGGCTGTCCTGGCTGTCATCGCGATTGTCACCCAGAACAAAATAGTGGCCCTCGGGAATAATCAGCTGGTGGTCTTCCACCAGTTTCGGCATTTCTTTCCACCATTTCGCATCCACTCCGTAGTCGGGAGAATCCGTGCGCGGGAAGTCGTCGCGATAAAAATTGCGGAGCGCGGTGATGTATTGCACGTAGGGCTCGTGAAGCGGAGCGCCGTTGATATAAACGCGTTTGTTGATCAGCCGCAGGCGATCTCCCGGCAGCGCCACCACTCGCTTCACGAAGTCCTGTGCGGGATTCACCGGATAATGGAAGACGATAACATCTCCGCGCCGGACGTTGCGATAGGGCATTAAGCGGTTCCATCCCGTGCTGCCGCCATAGCAAAACTTATCCACCAGCAGGTAGTCGCCGATCAGCAGCGTTTGCTCCATGGATTCCGAAGGGATCGTGAACGCCTGCGCGAGGAACGTAACCACAAAAACGGCAATCACGACCGTTCCCGCGACCGACTGAATGGTCGCGGGCCAATCCCCAGCCGAAATTTTCTGACTCAACGACATAACTCTTCAGTAGAGACGGGGCTTGCCCGTCTGCTGCGTGTCGGGCACCAAATGTTGCGTTCGGTCCGAGCCGCAGCAAGCCGTGTTTCTACGGGAAATTCGATGCCCGGGGCAATCGAGCCAGGTGTTCCAAAGCCTGCCGCGCCGCTTCCTGTTCTGCCCGTTTCTTGGTCGCGCCCTGTGCGCGCCCCACGAATCGCCCCATGTCTGGCTCCGGCAGCCTCACCTCGACCGTAAAAGTCTTCTTGTGTTCGGGCCCTTCCTCTTTGACGAGCGCATAAACCGGTTGCGATCCTCCTCTGGCCTGCAACGCTTCCTGCAGCGCGGACTTAAAATCCATCACCGGAATGGCGCTCGTCTCAAGTTTCATTTGGGCCAGTTCCGGTTCCACGATCACGCGCACGATAAAGTCTCGTGCCACCGGCCACCCCCCGTCGAGATAGAGCGCCGCCAGGATCGCTTCGAGCGCGTCCACCTGCAGGCTGGCCTTGTTACGGCCGCCGCTTTTTTCTTCGCCGCGACCGAGCCGCATGTAATGACCAATCTGAAGCTGTTCCGCCACCCGCAGCAAATGCCGTTGTCCTACCAGATGCGCGCGCAGCTTGGAAAGGTGCCCTTCCTGGAATTCGGGGAAGCGGTGGAACAACGCCTCGCTGGCCGCCAGCCCCAGTACCGCGTCTCCCAGGAACTCGAGCATTTCGTTGTCGCCGTTAAACGAACCGAGGCTAGACGAGCCGCTCCCAGCGCCCAGCGCCTCCACCTCGCGCGCTTGCGAGCTGTGGGTAAGCGCCTGCTCGAGCAATTCCCTGCGCTGGAAGTGGTGACCCAGGCATTCTTCGAGCGCCATGACTTCGCGTGACTTCATCACAAAAGGGCGATTGAGACATTGAATCATTGAGGCATTGAATCACCAAGACAACGCCTCAATACCTCAACGCCTCAATGATTCATCAGTTCTTTGGCGGGCTCTGCGGTGGGGCCGGGGCCGGGCCTCCGGTGAGCTGTTGCAAGCGATCGCGTTCGTGGCGCGCCGGGGTTCCAATCGCGGTATTGTCTTGCGTCAATTCCACGGCGCGGGTTGCCACCTTGAGCGCCTCCGGATATTTCCCCTGCTTGTCGAGCGCCAACGCCAGACGGAGAACTACGGCCGGATCGGGGCTACTAGGGAACGCGTCGATGGACTTCTGAAAATTCTCCTGCGCCGCCGGGTAGTTCTCTTTCTTGAACTCAATGGTACCGAGACTCGAATACGCGTTCGAGCGGAGAAATGACTTGTAGGCGTCGATTTTCTCCTGCGGCGTGCCCGCTGGAACGCTGATGTCGGTGTCCACCGTCTGCGTGGCCTTCTGCGCCATCGAGGTCGCTTCGGCGAAGCGCTGATCTTTGTCGAGATCCGAGTCGCGCGTTCTCTCGGCGATCACCTCGGCGACGATTGCCAGAGCCTCGGGATTGTCTGCGTCGAGGCTGATTACTTTGCGGCCCATCGCCTCGGATTTCTCGGCGTTGTTAGCGTTCTGGTAGAGACGCATCGCGGTCTGATAAAGCAGCACGCGAACTTCACTGTCAGGAAACTTGGAAGCAAAATCGTCCGACGCTTTCTCGAGCGCAGCAACATCGGTATTTGCTGCCGCCGTGTTGTAGGCATCCTGCTCCGGCTTGGTCTTGAGTTGCGGTGGACGCTTTCCCGCAGGCGCCGCCGTGGCACTTGCAGTTGCACCTTGCGCTGGCGCCGCCGTGGCACCCTGCGCTGGGGCCGCCTGACCCGCTGCCGGCGGGTTCTGCTGTGTCGCTTGCGCGCTGCTCCGGGCCTCAGCCCAAACCGCAACACTCAGTGTGCCTGGACTCATTATCCCTAGACTCAGTGCGCCTAGAATGACTGCTGCTCGCTTCATGCTGTCTCCCATAGTGCAAAATTTCAAATCCAAGATTTTCTCGCGTAGGGACAGCCACCCTCGGCTGTCCGTTCTCCCTGGCTGCGTATCAACGAATCGCGTCAGCGATGCAGGATTCGTATCAGGGTATCGCTTTAGCGATACCTCAAGTCCTACGAAACTTGACCGCCCCTTCAGGGGCTGGGCATCGAACGTCGAACTGTTCCGCAACCTTGAACTCCGAACCTTGAAACCCGTTTTACTCCGGCTGCTTCGCCACCGGAGGCTCATACGGCTGTTCCAATCCCCGCCGCGCCGCTACCTTCGCTTCCGGAACCGCTCCAGCCGCATCCAGTGCCGCCCGATACTGGTCCAGGGCGGCGAACCGATCTTCCTTCAAATCAAAAATGCGCCCCAGATAAATATGCGACCATGCAATCACCTTGGGTTCATGTGCCGTCTGCAGCGCCTGTTCAAAGTATTTACGCGCTCCATCCATGTCCCGATTCGCCGTTGCGACTTCCGCCAGGATGAACAGCGCATGTCCCGAATCTTCTTCCTGCTCATCGAGCGCCTGTTGCGCCAGTTTCTGCGCGGTTTCCGGATCGCCAGCCGCCAGTCGCCGCTCCGCGTTCAGCAGGAGATGTTCGTTCCGGCGGCCAGCCAGGTGCAGCAGTTCCGGCGCCGCTTCGCCCGAGAACTGAACCTGCGATGCCCGCTTCATTTCTCTTCCGACGTCAATCGAGCCCACCAGGCTCGCATAGGCATCGCGCATGCCCGCCGGATCTTTTTCGAACTTGACCAGCGCATCGTAGAAATACCGCGTCAGAACGTACCCTTCCTTGTCAGCTTCGTCGATGCCCTGGGCCCGCTCCGCTTCCGGAATCTTGGTCAATCGCTCTTCAATCGCCCGCACCAGGCATTCCGTTACCAGCAACGAGATGTTGCTCTTGAAAGCTTCATCCATCGGAGCCATTTTCACATCAAGGAGCAACGGCTCGAGGCGTTTGAACAAACTCCCATTTTTCATGGCCAGCGGATCCAGAAGATAATGCAGATAGGTATGCCGAATCTGCTGCATTTTGATCGTCGTGCTCGAGGTCGGTGAAATCACGACGTAGTAATCCGATCCGTAATTGCGTGCGTTGGTCTGGCTGGGCGCGCCCATCGCATCCAGATAGACGGTGAACTGCCGTCCCAGGTAGCCCGACGATGGCAGCTTCAGATAGATCTCGGTGTCGAACGTCATCTTCGCCAGCGGATCGTGATAGATCTCGGTCAATTCAGTGTAGCGCGCGTTGTGTCGCTGCCAGATCGCGTGCAGACCGATTTTCTGGTAGAAGGCCTGCATCATCGGCACGATGTCCGCCAAGACTGCGGCGTCGGGCGGCAAGTCCGTCTGCTTCACCTTCGGCGTGAAAGTCGGCGGCTCCTCCAGATAGAGCGCCAGCGATACATACTGGGACAAGTCGCGCGCGTCCTCCGTCGCCTGGTGCTGGCGGTAGAACCCGCACATCGGAGCGATCACGTCCTGAGCTCCGGCGGTATTCGCAACTGCCTTGGCAACTTCCGACCGGATCTGCGTCCGCAGCGGATCGGAAGCATTCAGCTCCTGGTCATACCCGCACGTGTTGATGGCGGCGAGCACCGTAAACAGCGTCTCGCTGGTTTCCAGTGACACCTGCGGACGGTTCTGCGCAAAGCCAGTCGACACGAACAGCACGACCGCCAAGCTTAGAGAGGACGCCAGTCGAACCCGTTGTTGTCGCAGGAAACCACTTCTGATCTCAGGCATAGATGGATGGCTAGAAAATAGTGTACGAACTGGTCAATTCGCGGTCAAACCGACAAGTGCTGAGACCATCATTGGAAGACGGGCTGGTGCGTGAATCTCGCTGGGGTTTCGGATGCCAAAGGTTCTTTCGCCGGTAGAGACGGCTCTGGCCCCGTCTCTACCGGGAAATCGGATGTCCCTTCAGATTTTCGTGGTGGTCGCTACCCCTTCACGCTAATCTTAGAAAACGACAGCACCGCCGTCCCCGCCGTCGGCCGTCCCATGGAGAGCGCGGGATGGAACGTAGTAAAAATCAGCAGGTTCTTCAACTGCGGCAGCACCGCCTTGGCGTCGTCCGGCTGCGACAGGATGCGGTAATCCTCCACGCGGCCATTGGCATTCACGTAGGCTTCAATCACCACCGCGTCGTCGCCCATATTGCCGAGCGACGTGCCGAAGGCCGACTGTTCGAGTTGAGGCCCGGTGTACAGCATGAGCGGAACGTCTCCGCTGCTGGCTTGCAATTCTGCCGGCAAGGCAAAGAAGCCAAGCAGCAGTCCGAAAGTCAATACCGCGCTGAGCAGTCCCGCCGTGGCCGGAACCATGAAGGCGTTGAGCGCATTTTCCAGCCTCACCAGCGCACCTTCAAACCGCGGACGGCGCGTCTGCGCGGCCTCGCGAGAAATCGCAAGACGCAACTTCAACGCCAAATCGGCCGGGGCCTTTTTCGGACCCAGACTGGCAAGCAACTGTTGCGTGCGCTGCATCGCGGCATATTCCCGCTCGCAACCAGTGCACTGTGCCACGTGGCGCGTGAGTGCGCGCATCTCCGACCCGCTCACCCGGCCATCGAGATACGGCGAGAACAACCTTTTCGTCTCAGCGCAGTTCATGGCGTCACCTCAACCTCTCTGCCACCACGCGAACCTTCCCGTGAATTTTCTCGGAAACTTTCCCTCGAACTCTGGGTCGCGCCGTTCTGCCGCTCGTCAACCGGAGCGACAAGCCCCAACTCCGGACCCACTTCCCGGACATATCCCGTCAATTTCCTGCGCAGCGCGTCGCGCCCCCGCGTGATGCGGGACTTCACCGTTCCCAGCGAAATCACCAAAACTTCCGCAATTTCCTCGTACGACATCTCTTCCAGATCGCGCAGGATCAACGCCGTCCGATATGGCTCGGGCACCTGTTGCAGCGCCTGCTCCACGGCCGCGCGCACCTCGGTGTGCGCGAACTTTTCAAACGGAGACTCGCCCGGATCGACCAGCCGCTCTTCTCCGGAATATTCAAACTCGCCCGCCGCAATGGGATCAATCGGCGTTTCCTGTGCCTTGTGCCGGAACCACCAGCGCCTTCGATTGGCCGCCTCGTGCAGCGCGATGCGGTAAATCCAGGTCTTAAGGCTGGATTCGCCGTGGAAATGTTTCATCCCGCGGAACACTTTGAGAAACACATCTTGCGTAGTGTCCGCCGCATCCGACGGATCGTTCACGATGCGATAGATGAGTCCATAAATTGGCTGGTGAAACTCGCCGATGAGCCAGGAATAGGCCTCTTCCGAACCCGCCTTCAGTTCAGCGATGACGGCGGATTCCTCAGCTCGGGCCCCGATAGCGCTGGCAAGATCGCCCAATGTCGTAGCTCCCGCCATGGTGGCGTTGCCCCCAATTATAAAGTCACTCGAGCCCTAGGCGGGAATCTTAATTCTTGTGCCGAAGCTGCGCCGGACGACCCGACCCACCTAGTTACTTAGACTCCGGAGCGGGCCATAGAGTTCCCGTGGTAAGTCCAGCGTTTGCAGCGATTCGCGTAGGGACAGCCGCCCTCGGCTGCCCAAGCCGTGCGAAGCTCGGCAGGATGGATGCCCCTCCTATCGCTAACCCAGGAAGGGGCTGGGGATTGGGAATCCACTATTTCGCCGCCTTCTGAGCCCAGCGTCAAATGCCGTCTGATCAGTTCGGCTGAGAAGTATTCGGCGGCGTGTCTACAGTTGTCGCCGGAGTTGTCACCGGCGGCTTCGGTTTCGCCACCTTCTTTTTCGCCGGCTTCTTCGGAGGTTGGGTGTCATCCACCACAACCTTCTGCGGGGGCGGAGGTGGTGCTGCAGAAAGCTTTTTCACCTGCGCGCGCAAACGCGTCAACTCATCTTCTTTACTGGCGGCCAATTTCTGCACACGCTCTCCCAGCGTGCGACGCGCGCTCTCGAGTCCGGTCATGTCGTTGCCCAGACTCTGAAACTCATCTTTCGATCCAAACGCTCCCGCCGCTTCCACCACTGAACCGAACACGTCATACAGCGCATCGAGGTTGCGGTAGAGTTTGAAACTCGCACCTAGGTCTTCCGGCGCGTTGTTCAGTTGCGTGATCGTTTCCGGCAGCGCCGCCTGCAAGTTGCGCTGGATGGACTCCACGTTCGCCAGCGTTTGTCGCTTGGTCGCACCGTCCGTTTTCCATTTCTCGATGCGGGTCTTTGCCAGATCGGATTGCATGCTTTGTGCCGTCAGCTTCAATTGCTCCACGATGCTGTTCAGTTCGCTCACCGATGCATACGCGACCGGCGTCTGCGAGCCGGCTGCGTCTTGCCTCCCCGCTAGGGCCGGCGCAAGCACAATCGCAAACCCAGCGATGAAGATGAAACAGAACAGTGACCGAACGAGAATATTCTGCGAGGTCGACATGGGGCTCCGATTGTGTCCTTTGTGTTTTGCCAACCATATCCTATTTGACATCGACCACGCGAGTCGAGTTTGACGCGGCGACGAAGCTAAGCGAGAATTGAAAGATAGCAATTGCCCTTCGCACCAAGTGGGCCTGTGGCGCAGCTGGGAGCGCGCTTCCATGGCATGGAAGAGGTCGTCGGTTCGATCCCGACCAGGTCCACCATATTTTCAAATACTTACGGAGTTCCCCTTTTCCAACTTGAGTAGCATCTGGTAGCAAAACGCTCGTCCCGCGCGTGACCTCTTCCAAGTTAGGAAGCAGTCGCAGCTCGGCGTTGATGGCGTCGACTGTCCTCTGAACGCTTTCCGGAATCTCCTGCATGTAAGCGTCAGTTGTCGTTGCGATGGTTGAGTGTATGAGCACCGAAGTTCTGGACACTATGCCAACCCATACCAGGCGCCGCGACCTCTGCCGTGCATTACTAGGTGGCCTTTTTCCAAAAGCTGGCGGAAGTGCTGCTTGAGCGTGTTCCGACTCGTGCCGGTCAGTGTAACTATATCGCCGATTGTGACGCGTCCGTGTTCGCGTGCATACTCGAGGATTTTCACGGACAATTCGGGTATGGCAGATAGAACAATTTTCTCTCTTTCGACTTTCTTGGCCAGCCGCTTCATCTGCTGTTGAAGCGCGCGCAGGAAGAACAAGACCCAGAGTTGCCAGTTCGGAGTGTCGGTTCTGATCGTCCCTTGGGTCTGGCGCAGCGCGAGGTAATAGCCTTCCTTGCTGTGTTCGATCACGCTCTCCAGTGAGCTATAGGGAACATAGGCGTAGCCAGCGCGCAACAACAACAGTGTGGTTAGGATGCGGCTCACACGACCGTTGCCGTCCTGAAAGGGATGGATTTCAAGAAATACGACAATGAAAATGGCTATGACCAGCAAAGGATGCAGCTGCCGGCTCTCCAGCAGTTCCCGCGCCCAACCGACCACTTCCGTCATTAGGCGCGGGCTGTCGAACGGGGTAGCTGTTTCAAACACGATGGCGATGTGCTTTCCAGTCTCGTCAAAGGCCCCGACGCTGGGACCATGTCCACCAAACTTCCCAACAAATTAAACGGCGCGAACCGCGTAGCGGAGGGGCAAGACGGTTTTTTGTTCCCCGGCGTCGTCTTTTCCCTTCGGTTTTCGATATCGCAAGAAGATCCCATGGCTCGCTGGCAGCCATTTTCCAGGAAACGAATTTGGGTCGGGCTGCACTATTCGATAGCCAGGTGTTGTGCGGCGGAGCGGTGTGGTCCAACCAATCTCCGCACTGTGACGCATAAGTCCGCGCGTTTGCGGATCGAGGAAACCACCTGAAGGAGGAAGAATGAAAAGGAGTGTTTGTTTGAGTGCAGTGGTGGCTGTGCTGCTGATGGGCACGGTCGTGTGGTCGCAATCCACGGCGGCTGGAACGAGGCAAGGTACTTTGGACAGGTCGAGCGATCTGCTGAGGTTGTTGCGGCCGCCAAGCGCAGCGGCTGGATCCAAAGTGGTGATGAATGCGTCCGGGACGATAACGGAGCCGCTGGCGTCGGCGCACATCTACAAGTTCGCCACGACGGATTATCCCGGCGCGTCGTCCTCGCAAACGACGGGGAATGGCAATGGAATGGCGGTCGGGATATTCAACTACGGTTCAGGCTCAGGAACACAGGCGTTTACTTACAAGGGTGGGGTGTACAGCACCCTCACCGTGCCTGGGTCGACGGCGACGGCGGCGTTCTCCGTGAACAGTTTGGGGCAGATTGTCGGGGGCTACGTGGACAACTCCAGTGTGACCCACGGATTTGTGGACACAGCGGGGGCGTTCACCCAGGTGGATTTCCCGGGGGCGGTGGCAACGATCGTGACCGACATGAACACTGCCGGGGATATGGCAGGGATCTGGCAGGATGCCACCACGTCGCATGGGTTCATCGATAAAGGCGGCGTGTTTACGTCGGTTGATTTTCCGGGGGCTACCACTACGCAAGCGGCGGGGATCAACGGCGCCGACGAAGTGGTGGGGCTCTACGTAGATGCCAGCAGTGTGGAGCACGGGTTCATTCTGAGTGGCGGGGCATACACGCAGCTGGATCCGCCGCA
>Ga0210384_10007364_pt1 | contig 11614 bp, 4 predicted proteins | sample IncBWH2MmetaG_FD_160574 | JGI IMG/M metagenome (GOLD analysis project Ga0210384, IMG submission 160574) | Forest soil microbial communities from Barre Woods Harvard Forest LTER site, Petersham, Massachusetts, United States - Inc-BW-H-2-M | ecosystem: Environmental > Terrestrial > Soil >...
CATCCACGATTGTCCCTGGTACCCCCATCTCCCCGGCCAAGTGCCGGTCAGGCTGTTGGGGATGATGGTCCCGAAGGCGTCGTATTCCCTCGCGGCCAAGATCGTCGTTCCGTCCGACTCGACCCATTTCGTGATCGTTCCTCTCGGGTCCATGCACGGATATATCTTCTGCAGGCTCATCGACTGTCCCGGACGGTTGGTCTCCACGAGCTGCGCTATCCCTGCGATGGACGTCTTGGCGTTCGTATGCTCCTCGAGGACCGTCCCATTCGCATTTAGCTCCTGAAGGAGATTGAGGCCGTTCCAAAGGAAGTAGGTCGGGGTTCCCTGGGCCACCATCCCGTACCTACGAAGGGCCCCGTCGTAGAAGAAATAGGTTGCGGTCGCGTCCCTCCACCGGATCCGGGCCACGAGCCCCGCCGCATTGTAAGCGAAGTAGGTATTCCCTGAAGATTCGACGAGATTGGTTAGCGAACCGTTCTTGTCATAGATGTAGTAGGTCGGGGTAGCAAACTTCGCATTGGTACCCTTCACGGTGAGCTGGTTCGCCTTGTCGTAGAAGTAGTAGGTATCGGCTCCGTTGATCTTCGCCTTCAGGCGGTTCCCCGCCACATCGTAGGCATACCGGAAGCCGTAGACCTCCGAAGGGGTAGCCCCCGTCTTCGCCCAGATCTCGCTCGCCAGGCGATCATTCGGGTCGTAGGTGAAGTAGACCGTGTAGGTGGCCTCCCGGACCGCCCTTGTGATCAGGCCCTTCGCATCGCGCGTGTAGTCGAAGTAGCTGAGGGGAGCGCTACTCTTATTGGAATTCCTCCAGGTGGCCACCCGCTCATCAGCGTCATAGGTCGCGTTCAATGTCGCGGAGTTCCCCAGAAACCGCTGGGTCTGGTTCGAGGTCGGATCGTAGGCGAAGTAGGCCGTCTCACCGGAGGGCGCCTGGACACGAATCTGCCGGTTGACCGCGTCGTAGCCCGCCCCGGATCGCCCCGATGTCCCCGGGTAGGCCACCGTGGTCACGTTCCACGCGGGGTCGTATTCGAAGTAGATGACATTTGTGTTCGGGAACTGGCGCCGAGCGAGACGATTTCCCGCGTCGTATCCCATGAGGTGGAGCCCCCAGAAGTCCCCCATCTGGGTCATGTTGCTGACCTGATCATAGATCAAGTAGGGGTTGGCCCCGAGACTTGCCGAGACCACCGCCCCGGCCACCGTATAGGCGATGTTCGTCCGGCGATTGAGGGCATCGTACGTGTAGGCCGCGCTCTCGCCCTCCGCGCCGACCTCCCGGGAGAGGTTGCTGACCGGGTCGTACTCGAAGTAGACGGTCCTGAAGAGGGCGTCGGCCATCCGCGTCGCACGATTCAAGGCGTCGTAACCGAAGTACGTGGCTTTCCCGAGGGGGTCGACCTCCTTCGTCCGGTTCGAGGCCGGGTCGTAGAAGAAGTAGGCGGAGCCCGTGTCCGGGAAGCGGATCGCGCTCAGGCGATTGAGGGAGTCGAACTGGAAGTACGTCGTGTGGTTGTCGGCGTCGGTGACCTTCGTCTGGTTCCCAACCGAGTCAAACGTGAAATAGGTCGACTTCCCGAGGGCGTCCTGGATCTGGGTGAGCCTGTTGACGGCGTCATAGCCAAAGTAGGTCGGGTGGGCGTTCGGGTTCGGAGCGCCGTCCGGTTGCTCGTCGCGTCATAGAAGAAGTAGGTGGCGTCCGCAAGAGGGTCCCGGACGGCCGTCGCACGCTTAAGCCCATCGAAGAAGTAGTAAGTGGTGTTGAACCGGGCGTCCATGACCTGAGTACGATTGGAGACGGCGTCGTAGAAAGTGTAGGTCGGATTCGAGAGGGCATCGATGCTCCGGCTCAGCCGATCGAGGACGTCGTAGGCGTAGTAGGTGGAGTTCAGGCGCGCGTCCATGACCCGGACCTTGTTTCCGCCCGCGTCAAAGCCGAAGTAGGTGACGTTGCCGAGCGCGTCCCGCTGGACGGTGTTTCGGTTGGCCGGGTCGTAGAAGAAGTAGGTCGAATTGAACCGGGCGTCGGTCGTAGCGCTCCGGTTGCCGACGAGGTCGAAGTAGAAGTACGTGGGATTGGCCAGGGCATCTCGGACTGCATTTTGACGATCGAGCTGATCGAAGAAGAAGTAGGTCGGATTCCGGTTGGGATCCAGGAGAGCCGTCCGATTATTCGAGAGGTCATAGCCGAAGTAGGTGGCGTTCCCCAGCGCGTCCCGCAGGGTCGTTGGCCGGGAGAGAAGGTCGTACCCGAAATAAGTGGAGTTCCCCCGCGCGTCCCGGAGGACCGTCCGGTTGCCCACCGAGTCGTAGAAGTAGTACGTTCCCTCTTTGAGTGCGTCGACCTGCGAGGTTAGGCGGTCGATCTGGTCGTAGGCGTAGTAGGTCGCGTTGAGGCGGGCGTCCAGGAGCGCGGTGCGGTTCTTGTAGATGTCGTAGCCATACTTCTCCTGGGTGAGCTGGGTCCCGGCCAAGCTGGTCACGGTCATCTTGGTCATGAGCCGGAGACCGTTATAGGTGTAAGACATGTCGGTCCCGACCGCGTCCACCTGGTCCATGAGGAGACTCCGGGCCGTGTAGTCCCAGTAGGTGACGTTGTTCAAGGGGTCGACCATCGTGGTCTTCCGGCTAAGCTGGTCGTACACATAGTAAGTCGCAAACGCCGCCATATTGCTCTCGACCCACCGGGGGTTCACCTCCTGGAGCTTGTCCCGGAACGAGCTGTAGCCGTAATAGGTCGTGTCCCCCAGGGCGTCCGACATCGAGTCCAGGTTGCCGGTGACCGTCGAGTAGTTGTAGTAGGTGGTGTTCCCCCGGGCGTCGTCCACGCGGGTGAGGTGGCCAAGGGAGTCCCGGCCGTAGAGCGTCGTCTCTCCCAGGGCATCGACCATTACCGTGCGCTGCCGGAAGCTGTCGTACTGGTAGTAGGTCGTCTGGCTGAAGGTGGAGGTCTGTCGGGGTCCGACTTGCTTCAGGAGATCGAACGCTCCGCCGTATCCGAAATAGGTCTGGGCCTGGTTGAAGGCGGAGAGCTTGAGCGCCATCGCGAACTGGTTGGCCGCGCTTCCGGCCACGTACCGGAAATAGGTGATGTTCTGGTTGGGATCGACCTGCTGGACGATCCGGGCGAGGGTCGCGTCATATCCGAAGTAGGTCGTGTTCCCGAGCGCGTCGGTGTCCCGCTTGACGAGCGCCATCTGGGCGCCGAAGCCGCTGTTGTCATAGAGGACGAAGCGCTTGTTCCGGCCGAGCGCGATCTGGTGGGTCTCCCCCCAGCTGGGATACTCGTAGTAGACGATCCGCCCCTCCGGCTCGGTCACCTGGGCGATCGTGGCTCCGGAGTAGCTGAAGTAGGTCTGGTAGCCCTCCGCGTCGACCTCCCGCTTGAGCTGATAAGTGTCATGGATGTCGTTGAAGGGGGTGATCGGGTCGTATAGCTGGGTGCAGGCCGTGGGGTTGACGACCTTCGAGAGGTACTGGAGCTGGTCGTTGGTGGAGGCGTTCCGGTAATTCGTGTACTCGAAGTAGACCGTCCGGCTGTTCTGGGCGTTCGCGACGTCCAGGATATAGATCTTGGTGATGGGAGCGAGGTGGGTGAAGCCGTCGAGCGTCTCGTCGGCATAATAGAAATAGGGGATGACGTTCCCCCCGATCTCTCCCGTGATCGACCGCAGCAGCGGGTTGCTCGTGGTGTTGGGCGCGTAGTTGTACTGGAGCACGTTCCCGTTGGTGTCGTACCGGCGGTTGACCCGGCCGTACATGGCGTTGGAGGACAAGAGTCCCCCGCCGAAGTACTCGAAGTAGACCCCGGACCTTTGGTGGTAGGTGGTGAAATAGGTGGTGTTGGTGGGGTCCTGGAAGCCGAGGATCGGGAGTTCCTGCTGGAGGGGGGTGCTCGGGGTGGGGCCGAAGGAGTAGACCCCCTCCTCCGAGAAGATCGTCTGATGGAACCCGCTCAGGTTGTTGAGATGGGGGAGGAAGGAGAAGGCGCCGCAGGCCCCGGCGGGCATCCAGGTGTCGTTGTAGGCGGAGTTGTACCCGTCCTGGCCCCCAAGCCGCACCCACTTCATGCTCATGGAGCTGGCCTGGAGGGGGACGTCGCAGCACTCCTCGCAGATGGTCCGATCATCGGAGTAGGAGAAGTAGGCGCTGTCGGCGCGGAAGCAGGTCCCGTTTTCGGTGGTGGCGAGCGCGCCGTCGTCGCACGGGCCCGAGACGTCGTTGCCCAGGCGTTCGGCGAGATCGGGGCACTCGCACGGGCAGCAGAAGTCGCACGGCTGGGGCGTCTCCGAGTTGGTGTTCGACACGAGAAGCTCCTTTTCCTAGCGATCCGTCAGAGGTCCATCCCGCCGTGACATCCGCGGTCTACGGCCGCCGCCTTCTCTGGATCCCATCACCCTTTGACCTCGGCCTTCCCGAGATGCCTGAGGGCCTCCGCGAGCGCCACGACTGCTAGGCCGTAGCAGATCTGGCGGTGCTTGGCGAGAGGCCCCACGCGCTGGGCGACCACATCCCAGTTGACCGCGTGGGCTTCGGTCAGGCTCTTCCCCGTCACGAGGTCGCAGACCGCCTTCCCGCAGGCGTGACACCCGGGACACTGGTAGGTTTCGTAGGTCGCCCGGCGCACGAAGTCGCCTTCAACAACGAGGGTCACAGCGATGAAGGGGCCCTGCCCCGGGGGGTTGCCGGCGTGACCGGTCACCTGACGGCTCGTGGTCCCTTCGACCTCGGGTTGCGGAACCATGGTGCCCTCCCCTCGAAAGGGTGAGGCACCCGATGGGCAGGCCGAACGCAGAGTTACTTCGGAGAGGTGTCTGTAGCCAAAGTCAAGATAGTGACTTGCGCCGGAATTTCAAGAAAAATCGGCGGAGATTGACAAGTTTCCACAAAGGCTCTTGTCATCGCCAAGGTCTTCGTTGCTGACCCGGGCCCTCTCATGAACTCTGGATGGGGTTAGGCCTGCTAGTGCTTATCCGGTTGACTCAGGTCCATACAACTGGTTGTAGGTCGTGGGGCGATGGACCGCGGCTAGGCTGAGCAACGACTGAAACGCTGCCATGGGCGTCTTCCGGCGATTGAATCGGGACACGAACTCGTTCAGGTAGTGAACCAGGTGCTTTCTCTCCACCCCGTGTTGTGTGCCCACAATCCAGCTCTTCAGGTCCTGGTGATTGAAAGATGAGTTACAATCGCGTTCATCGGCCGGCGTCACGAAATGAACTGGAGCTATTGGCATTGGTCCGTAGTGCAGAAGGGGCACTGCGGACAGTCGGGTTGGGCTGCGCGCCGACATGAGACCACAGTATTTCGGTCTCAATTCTTCGCGGCGCGAGCAAACTCATCCCTGAAAAGCGCCTCGAGAGCAGGTTCCGGCATCATTCGACGCTCCCCCTCGACAATCTCAAATCGAAGCGCACTTCTCATATGCCGGAGTAAGGCTTCTCGTACCTTCGCGTGCAGGTCTCCCGGAACAAGCGAGAATGCTGCAGTATTCGTGTGCTCCACGACCTCTTCCATCCGATGGATCAGCACCTCATCCCCTCGGCGGGCCCAGGCTAAGAAAGCCTCAATCTCGTCCCCCAGTGCCATCTGAAGGGCCTTAATCCCGGCCCCCTGATCCAAGCGGTACCGGATGTACTGGTGGATCCATTGTGCGATCGTGGCGTGGTGGAAGGCGTGCGTTGATAAGGCTGCCATTTGCGAGAATACCCTCGCTGCTTCCACTCCCTTTCCTTCAAGCTCTAATTGGATCCACTCCGACATCACTCGCGAAAGGCCACCGATGAAATGGAGCGTTAGATGCTGCAATTCAATGGGTGGAATGGATGTCACCTCGAACTTCTCAGGCATGCCCAGATCGGGGGATGGAGCAGGATGGTCAAGGCGGACGAGCGAAATAGAAATGGTGCTTCCGTCGAAGTTGCCAGCTTCGAATCGTCGAAGGAAACCTGTCTCTAAGTCAACGGTCAACACACGCTTAGATGAGGGAAGCCCGAAAACAACTTCGCGCTTCTCCATCCGAATTGTTGTGCTTCGCTCGGAGACCACCTCCCCTAGCCAGGAAGCTCTGGTCCGTGGGGACCAGCCGATAGCAAACCGTACCCCCTCTTCGTCAGATTCCTTCAATCTGCCCCCAAGCTCGAAGGTCAAGGCGCACGCTCTTCCTTTTCGCCAGTTCTGGAGATCGGCTGCAGGAGCTGCTTTCCCCCTCAGTTTAGCCAGACGAGATTCAATCTCGAACAGGAGACCGTCGATGCCTTCCCAAAGGGTCCGGCACTCGAACTTGATCGCCTTCTCCTTCCAATTGTAGATATCGAAACCATCGAGAAGTGCGAACCAGCGAATTGTGGCCGACTGTGGGCTGGCGGCTCTTACGCCAACGGCCATTCGATGCATTTCTGGGTGAGTATAAAGGACAAGCAAGGCTCTCTTGGTTCCGAGGAGTCTCGTCAAGTCTCCTGCCCCTTCGAAGGCAAATTCTGCTTGGAAGGGTCCGAGGCCGCGGAATCTTTCCTCCAGGCTCCCAATGACCGAAGTAAAATCGGACTCTTGATTCACTGGGGACCTTACGCAAGCCCCCGGTATCAGGATCATGAGAAAAAATGCTAGGGCGTGGAGGTGAATCGTGCTAGGATTCGCAGCTATCCATTTGCCCGATCTATCCATTGCTCCGGACTTCACCCTGTTAGTCCCTGACTCTGTCGTATTGATGACCTACATTTCCTGAGCCTGTCACGACCTCAGCGCTTCGGACTCTAATCATTTCCGAGAATCTTCTGGAGGAAGTTGGTCCGACGACGATCTAAAGAGTTCGAAAATACTCGTGATCGGGAGTAGCGCTGTGTCCAAACAAAAGCTAAAAGGGAGATCGAATAGTGCAAATGACGTCGATTCCATGTCACCATGATTGATAACATGCCAATCGTAGCGGATGCCACCGTAAACCCTTGGGCCCTCAGCTAGGTTGCAGATACTCCCGCACCCCTCCAAGAATGCACACAAGAATAACGTCAAGACTGCGAGCGGACGTCTTGCACTCATGGAGAGCGGATCCACATAATCACCCACCTTCTCGTCCGCAACCAAACTATTGGGAGGAGGGTGCCAAACTATCCTTGAACCAGATCTGACACCGTAGTGGCCAGATCGCCCAGAGCATCACCTTGTCAAATAGACACTCGCGTGCCGGACAATTTCTCCATTGGAGGTCACATCATGAGTTCACCTGAACCCCCTGTCGAAGGCTGCTTGTCTCAGCCGAAAGTGTCCGAACCATTCCTACATAGCGATCGAGTGCATTCTTGTAGTCTCCAATCTCGATGGACTTTACGCAAGGTGAAATTACATCAAAGTAAAGAGCGCGTAACACATCCTGATAATGGGGAAGTTCACGCATTCGATCTAGTATTGCTGGTGCCGTTTCATAGTACTGTGCGATGAGTTCCTCTCCGTTTGGCAGTGATCGCATGTAGGTGTCCCTGAAAGTCCTCAACACCTGCAACTCGTAGCAGTCGTCGGGTTTTCCAAAATACTCGCACACCGCGGTTGTGATGTAACATTTCACCTTGAGAATATCAATGCCGACAGTATTTCCGCCCTTGTCAGGACCCGGCGGCGGTATTGGGTCGCGAGGAGGCGGAGGTTCGTAAGGGGGAAGCACCATTACCGTAGGTGACTGCTTTGACTGCGCCCCAGTTGCGCATGCGGGGAATTTGTAGTCGGCACCACATTCCTTCAATAGCCGTTCGATGAACGTGTTGGAATTGTCTGAGTACACCTTATAGTCCGGGAGCTTTGCGTCTTTGAAAGCCTTCTCGAGACAACACTCGTCTACATTGCTCACATCCTTGCACTCCACATCCTTTTCATCGGGCTTGTTCCCCTTTAGTGATTCATTCTTATCATCGTATTTATCACTCGTCTTGTTCGAGACTTTCTGTCCTGCGCCGACCGAGAGTCCCGCTGCCAACTTGTCCTTCAATCCCTCTGGAGCGCCCATACCGAGCAAGACTCCGCAATCATCGAGCTTCAGCCAGCAATGACAAGCCAGGACACCACCAACAGGGGGAAGGAAGTTCGCCGGCCTACAGCACACTTGAACCTTGAGTCCTGTGGGATCGACCCCCCATGTGGGAGATGTGTATGTGTATTTTGGCAGATTGAAGACACTTTGAATGAGTCGGTCCATACGCGGTATTAGCAATCTTCTGGTCACGGCGTACTTGATAAGCGGATCCCTCTGAAAGAAGATTCCGTCGGTCGGGTTATAGAATCGTGTTGGGCTAAGCAGGAACCTTTGGGTTCCATCGTTGGAGAGGATCTCGAGCCAAGCTTGGCCCTGGTATCCCCACCTTCCCGGCCAGGTCCCAGTCGGGCTGTTGGGGATGATCGTCCCGAAGGCGTCGTACTCCCGGGAAGCCAAGATCGTCGTCCCGTCTGACTCCACCCACTTCGTGATCGTCCCCCTCGGGTCCATGCACGGATAGATCTTCTGGAGCGAGGCGACCTGGCCTGGCCGGTTGGTTTCAACCAGTTGCGCAATCCCCGCGATGGGTGTCTGGGCGTTCGTATGCTCTTCCTTCACGGTACCGTCCGCGTTTTGCTCCTGGAGCAGGTCTAGCCCATTCCAAAGGAAGTAGGTCGGGGTCCCGTTCGCCACCATCCCGTATCTCCGGAGCGCCCCGTCATAGAAGAAGTAGGTCGCAGTCGCGTCCCTCCAGCGGATTCGGGCGACGAGACCCGCCGCATTGTAGGCGAAGTAAGTCTTCCCCGAGGGCTCGATCAGGTTCGTGAGCGAGCCGTTCTTGTCGTAAATGTAGTAGGTTGGGCTTGCGAACTTGGCGTTCGTCCCCTTCACGGTAAGCTGGTTGGCCTTATCGTAGAAGTAGTAGGTGTCGGCGCCATTGATCTTCGCCTTCAGGCGATTCCCCGCCACGTCGTAGGCATATCGGAAGCCGTAGACCTCCGAAGGGGTGGCCCCCGTCTTCGCCCAGATCTCGCTGGCCAGGCGGTCGCTCGGGTCGTACGTGAAGTAGACCGTGTAGGTGGCCTCCCGGACCGCCTTCGTGATCAGGCCCTTGGCGTCCCTTGAGTAGTCGAAATAGCTGAGCGGCGAATTACTCTTGTTCGAGTTTCTCCACGTTGCCACCCGCTCGACCGGGTCATAGGTTACGTTGAGCGTGGCCGAGTTCCCGAGGAATCTCTGCGTCTGGTTCGAGGCGGCGTCGTAGGCGAAGTAGGCCGTCGCCCCGGACGGCGCCTGGACGCGGATCTGACGGTTGACCGCGTCGTAGCCAGCCCCGGACCGACCCGACGTCCCCGGATAGGCCACTGTGGTCACGTTCCACGTGGGGTCGTATTCGAAGTAGATCACGGACTTGTTCGGGAACTGTCGCCGGACGAGGCGGTTTCCAGCGTCGTACCCCATGAGATGGAGACCCCAAAGGTCTCCCATCTGGGTCAGATTGGAAACCGGATCATAAATGAAGTAAGGGTTTGCTCCGAGGCTCGCCGAAACAACCGCTCCAGAAACGGTATAAGCGATGTTGGTTTGGCGATTGAGGGCGTCGTAGGTGTAGGCCGCGCTCTCTCCTTCCGCGCCGACTTCCCGGGAGAGGTTGCTCAGTGGGTCGTACTCGAAATAGATGGTCCTCAGGAGCGCGTCCGTCACCCGTATGGCTCGGTCCAGGGCGTCGTAGGCGTAGTAGGTGGCCTTCCCAATCGGATCGACATCTTTCGTTCGGTTGGAGGCCGGGTCGTAGAAAAAATAGGCTGACCCCGTGTCCGGGAAGCGGATCGCGCTCAACCGATTGATCGTGTCGAGCTGGAACTTCGAGGTGTGGTTGTCGGCGTCAGTAATCTGGGTCTGGTTCCCGACCGAATCGTACGTGAAATAGGTCGTCTTTCCGAGGGCATCCTGGATCTGGGTGAGCCGGTTGATCGCGTCATAGCCGAAATAGGTTGCGTGGGCGTTCGGATTCCGGAGCACGGTCTCATTGCTTGTCGCGTCATAGAAAATGTAGGTGGGATCGGCCAGCGCATCTCGCATGGCAGTCATCCGATGGAGGCCGTCGTAGAAGTAGTAGGTCGTATTGAACCGGGCGTCCATGATCTGGGTCCGATTGGAAACAGCGTCATAGAAGATGTAGGTGGGATCAGCCAGGGCATCGATTCTTCGGCTTAGCCGATCAACGGCGTCATAGATGAAGTAGGTGGTGTTGAGGCGGGCATCCATGATTCGGATGCGATTTCCGATCGCATCGAAGCCGAAGTACGTGACGTTGCCCACTGCGTCCCGCCGGACGGTATTCCGGTTGGCGGAGTCGTAGAAGTAGTAGGTCGTGTTAAACCTGGCGTCAGTAAGCGCGCTCCGATTGCTAACGAGATCAAAATAGAAGTAGGTGGGGTTGGCCAGAGCATCTCGAGTGACATTTTGCCGATTAAGTTGATCAAAAAAGAAGTAAGCGGAACTCCCCCGCGGGTCCACTTGGATCGTCCGGTTATCAGAGAGGTCGTAGAAGAAGTAGCTCGCGTTGCCTAGGGCGTCCCGCCGGACGGTGTTCCGGCTTAGGAGATCGTAGGAATAGTAGGCTGAGTTTCCACGGGCATCCCGGAGGACGGTCCGATTGCCGACTGCGTCGTAGAAGTAGTAGGTCCCCTCCTTGAGCGCATCCACCTGGGAGGTCAGGCGGTCGATCTGGTCGTAGAAGTAGTAGGTCGCGTTCAGGCGCCCGTCGAGAAGCGCGGTCCGGTTCTTGTAGATGTCGTAGCCGTATTTCTCCTGGGTGAGCTGGGTCCCGGCCAGATTGGTCACGGTCTTCTGGGTCATGAGACGGAGGCCGCTATAGGTGTAGACCGTGTCGGTCCCGACCGCGTCCACCATGTCGAGAAGCAGGCTTCGGGCCGTGTAGTCCCAGTAGGTGACGTTGTTTAATGGATCGACCTTCGTGGTCATGCGGGCCAGTTGATCGTAGACGAAGTAGGTCGTAAAGCCGGCCATCGTGCTCTCGACCCAGCGGGGGGAGACGTCCCGGACTTTGTCCCGGAAGGAGCTGTAGCCGTAGTAGGCGGTATCGCCGAGAGCGTCGGACTGGGAGTCGAGGTTGCCGGTGACGAGATTGTAGTTGTAGTAGGTCGTGTTCCCGCGGGCGTCCTCCATACGCACGAGGTGGCCCTCCGAATCCCTCCCGTAGAGGGTCGTCTCCCCGAGCGCATCGATCATCACCGTCCTGTTCCGGAAGGCGTCGTACTGGTAGTAGGTCGTCTGGCTGAAGGTAGACGTCTGTCGCGGGCCGACCTGCTTGGCGAGATCGAAGAGCCCGGAGACGTATCCGAAGTAGGTCTGGGCCTGGTTGAAAGCCGAGAGCTTGAGCGCGAGTGCGTACTGGTTGGCCCCTCCTCCTCCCACGTAGCGGTAGTAGGTGATGTTCAGGTTCGGGTCGACCTGTTGGACGATCCTTTTCAGGGTCGCGTCGTACCCGAAGTAGGTCGTGTTCCCCAAGGCGTCGGTGTCCCGCTTGGGGAGAAACATCTGCTGGCCGAAAGCGCTGACGTCCCAGAGCATGAAGCGCTTGTTCCGGCCGAGCGGGACCTGGTGGGTCTCCCCGAA
>Ga0210384_10007365_pt1 | contig 11613 bp, 7 predicted proteins | sample IncBWH2MmetaG_FD_160574 | JGI IMG/M metagenome (GOLD analysis project Ga0210384, IMG submission 160574) | Forest soil microbial communities from Barre Woods Harvard Forest LTER site, Petersham, Massachusetts, United States - Inc-BW-H-2-M | ecosystem: Environmental > Terrestrial > Soil >...
TCTGCACCGTGGTTCTGGTAACCGGGCCGCTGTGGGCGCGTCCGGTATGGGGAATCTGGTGGACCTGGGACGTGCGCCTGACTTCCACGTTAGTGCTGTGGCTGATTTACGTCAGCTATCTGATGCTCCGACGATTCTCGACGAGCAGCCAGACTCCCCTGCTGGCGGCGGCGCTGGCGGTGTTCGGCGCGCTCGATGTCCCGCTCGTCTATTTCTCCATCTGGATTTTCCGCAGCCAACATCCCCAGCCCGTCATTGGAGGTGGAGGCTCGATTGATCCGCGCATGCTACATATCCTGCTGCTCAATTGGGTTGCGTTCCTCTGTTTCGCTGCGCTGATTTGCTGGTCGCGTTACCGATTGGAGCGCCTGCGGCGCGAAGTGGAAGAAACTCAAGCCCTGGAATCGCTCCTCGAACCCCGGAGTTTACGATGACCTTCCTTTATGCCGCCTACGCCGCCACGTGGATCATTCACATCACATATCTCAGCACCCTGGTGCGCCGATACAAACGTCTGCAAAGGGAAATCGAGGAGTTGCAGAAGTAAGCAAGGAGCCAGAGGTTGCGCATCCGGCGGGAGACTTGAGATCGTCCTCGCTAGTGCATGCTGCTGAGGTGGTCCGCGCCTGGGTTGGTGCGCAGGAATTCGTATTCTTCAATCAGAGCAGCTACGCCAACCCGAGAGACCGGCAGCGGCGCCTCTACGCGAACCACGCGCGCCGTAAACCGCACGCGCACCGGATCGGTAAGAGTGACGTGCGGCGAGAACGTCATGGTTACCTCAATCCGCGTACCTTCGGGGACCGCCCGGTCCAGATAAAAAAACACCCCACGAGCGCTTACATTCTGGGTTTCCGTGAAGACCTCATCTGGAACGCGATCGCCCACTCGGATTAACGCTGGCAGGCGCATGTCGAACCGCCTCATGGTGCGTCGTTCCTCTGTCGGCTGCCGCACCGTGCTTTCTTTTCTTAGAAACATTTATCTGGACGCGTCGCCAAATTTCCCGTGCTCAACTCCAGAGAAACATGACTGCAAAAACGAGACCGCTATGGTTCCAAAGGTTACGTACCGAACGCCCGTTTGCAAGCGCAAAACGCACGAGGAATTGAATCGGTTAACGCTACCGCGCTGTGGAACTGGGTCCGCACTTTTGCGGCTTTAGGCGGCATCTCCGGGAGGCGGTGGACGCATCTGACCAAACGTCTTACCAAACCAGGCCTGAACGTCGGTGCGCAGCTTGACAGCCTATCCGTCAGATGTTTAAGTAGTTATTTATTTTTTCGACCATAATCAGGTGACCAGTGCACATGCCGCGTCGCGAGCGCGAGTAGCGTCGCTGTTTGTCTGCCAATTTTCTTCTTCCTCTCCATGAAACCAGGAATTCGGAGGAGCTAGTGAGATTGAATTGCCGTAGGTCGGGGACTGTTTGGGCGCGAAGCCGGATTCTGTTGCTATTCGTTGCGCTGGTGAGCGTGGCAACCGTCACCCTGGGAGGGTTTGGCCGCAGCGCCGGGAAGAGTCTCGGCAGCGGCAGCGAAGTCGCTAGCGCGCCGTTTTTCTCCCCCAGCTCAGCTAGTGGCCATGCCGGCCTGAGCGCGGTCTACAGCCATCTTCCTCTGGCCTTCGAACCGAATCAGGGGCAGAGCGATCCACGGGTAAAGTTCTTGGCCAGAGGCGGTGCTTACGGACTATTCCTCACCGCCGATGAAGCCGTGCTGGTGCTGCAGAACGTGGCCAAAAGCACTCCCCAGTCAGCAAACCGCACGGCTGTGGTTCGCATGGCATTGGATGGAGCAAATAGTTCCGCCGCAGCTGGAACCGACCCTCTTCCGGGCAAGAGCAATTATTTTATTGGCAATGATCCGGCTAAGTGGCATCGCAATATTCCGCAGTTCGCCCGCGTCCGTTATCAAAATGTTTATCCCGGCATTGATCTGGTTTACTACGGCAATCAGGGGCGGCTTGAGTACGACTTCGAAGTCTCTCCCGGCGCCGATCCGAGCGCTATCGCTCTCCGATTCCCTGACGTGCAAAAGCTGACGCTGGATGCACATAGTGAACTGGTGCTGGTGAGCGGCGGGAGTCAAGCGCGGTTTGAAGCCCCACGTATCTATCAGAAGATTGGCGGGGAAGAGAAAGCGGTTCCGGGACGTTTCATCCAGCGTGGGAAGAATCGGGTTGGCTTTGCGCTTGGAGATTACGATCGCAGCCAGACGTTGATTATCGATCCGGTGCTGGCTTACTCGACCTATCTGGGAGGCACCGGGGAGGAGGCTTGTTCCGCAATCTCGCCGATCACCGTGCCGACCTCAGGTTGCCCTGCAGTGGCGGTGGATCCGAGTGGCAACATTTACATCACGGGCGCGACCACCTCAACGGACTTTCCGCCAGCAGGCACGGGCGTGTTCCAGCCGGCATACGGCGGCGGGTCAAGCGACGCCTTCATCGCTAAGATCAACCCGTCCGCCAGCCCTGCGAGCCAGTTAATTTATTCGACCTATCTGGGTGGTAGCGGCGGTGAGAGTACCGCCGGCGTGGGCGTGGATTCGGGCCTCAATGTTATCGTGGCGGGCAATACCAATTCGCCGAATTTCCCCACGAATGGCGAGGTTACCCCTTTTCAGCAGATGCCTGAAGTGCCAGGCAGCCACGGCTTTCTCAGCAAGCTCGATTCGACCGGTGCCCACCTGATTTACTCCACTTTCCTCTCTGGCCACGGAACCGATACGGTCAGCGGTCTTGCGTTGGATGTCAAAGGTAAAGCCTACGTCACTGGGACGACTACTTCTAAGGACACACCGACAGCAACGACCGCGTTTCCTGCTACCCTTGGGGCTTTTCAGACCGTATCGAAGGCCGCCAACCAATTCTTCATGAGCAAGATCGATCCATCGCTTACGGGGTTCTCAAGTTTGGCCTATTCCACCTACATAGGGGGCAGCACGCCCGCCACTGGCGCGAACTTGACCCTAGGTGGAGGCATCGCCGTCGACACTGGTTTCAATGTCTACATTACGGGCGGCACCGATTTCACTGATATGCCGGTGCTGAATGCCTTCCAAGGCACCCTGAAGGGGGGCGTGGACGTTTGGGTTGCAAAGTTCAATCCCGCAGCCTCATCCGGGGCGCAACTTCTCTATCTGACTTACCTGGGCGGGAGCGGGGACGACATCGGCTACGGAGTGGCGGTCGATTCGGGGACGAACGTGTATCTGACCGGTTCAACGAACTCATCGGACTTTCCGGCAGCAGGCACGGGCGTGTTCCAGCCCGCTTACGGCGGCGGACCAAGTGATGCCTTTGTCGCCAAAATTGGGCCTCCATGCACGACGACGACGACGACCTGTCCACAGGGCACTGTCCCGTTGCTTTACTTCACATATCTCGGTGGTGAGCTTACTGATGTCGGTCTGGCCATTGCGGTGGATTCGATCCAGGGAGCGCAGGTCACCGGATACACGAATTCCACGAAGTTCCCGCTGAACTGCTCCTCTCCGTGCGTTCCGGTTCAGGGGGCTCTGGGTGGACTTAATGACGCGTTTATCTCCCGCATCGATACGACGGCGACCAGTGCTACTGCCCTGGGCCACTTCGGCACCTACCTGGGCGGCACTGGCAAGGATGCTGGAACCAGCATCGCCCTCGATACGCAAAACTTGACGTACGTCGGCGGAGAAACCTTCTCTCTCCCCCCCAGCATTTTCTCAAACGCCAATTCATTCCAGAGTAGTCTAAAAGGATCCAGTGACGCATTCATCGCCAAGCTCGGCCCAACACTGAACTTGGCTGTGACGGAAACCGCGAGCCCGAACCCCGTGGGTGCTGGCAACCAGGTCAGCTTCGTGTACACGGTTAAGGACAATGGCGACCCGACAAGCGGCATTATCTTCACGGACAGTTTTCCCTCCACCGGAGTCACTTTCGTCTCCGCCAACAGTTCGCCGGGAACTTGCGGGACGGCTTTGGCGGGTAGCGTTACCTGCTCCGTAGGAACGCTCAACGGCGGCGCCAGCGCAACCGTAACCGTCATCCTGATCCCAACCTCGAGCGGGTCGCTGAGTGATGCTGGTCAAGTGACCGTTTTCGGTTCCATTGACATCTTTAAGCCCATCCCTCCCTTCACCGGGGCCACCGTGAATGACTTTACACTCACTGTGGCTCCGACGGTCGCCACCGTGCCGGCTGGCACACCAGCCACTTACACGGTCACAGCCGCACCCACCGGCGTGCCGTACCCGGATACGGTGACCCTGGGGGTAAGTTCGACGCTGCCCCCAGGAGTTATGCAAAGCTTTCAAAACAGTGCGAGCTCGATCCCAAACTTGAACAGCGGAGCGCAGAGCCGGGTTTTGGTACTCAGCACTAGCCTTCGAGTTACTACCCCGGCGAGTTTGTGGCGCAAGGGCGAACCGCTCTATGCTGCCTGGCTGCCAGTTTCCGGGTTGGCGCTACTCGGCGCTGGTTTCGGAAGGAAGAAGACGTGGCGGCGGCGCTGGCTGATGGGAGTCTTGTTGGGCGGTTTCCTCACGCTGACATTGTTCCAGACAAACTGCGGCAGCTCAGCCCCGACACCCACGACTACCGGTACCCCGGCTGGAACTTACACCCTCACTGTGAGTGGCACTTCGGGCTCGGTATCACATACCCAGCAGATCTCCCTGGTCGTGCAGTAATCGAATCACGGGAATCGGGCTAGGTGCGCTGTAGGAGCTGGCTTACGCGCCTGCCGACAGCTTGTGATGGCTTTTGCTCTGACTCTGGGCGATGCCGTATTGCCGGATCTTATAGAGCAGAGCCTTGTAGCTGATTTGCAGCAGCGCTGCGGCTTGCTTGCGGTTCCAGTTGGTTTCTTCAAGCGCCTTGGTGATGGCTCCGGCTTCAGCTTCATCCTTGGCGGTCCGGGCCAGTGACTTCAAACCACCCGCGGATTCGGGAGGGTGGGATGTAGTTCCGTCGAAATGGGCGCCACTGCCGTCGTTCCTGGGTTGCAGTTCGGTGATCGCCAGCTTCTCGTCGCCGAGTACGAGATACCGCTTGATGAAATTGTTCAACTCCCGCAGATTGCCGGGCCAGGTGTGATCCAGGCAGGCCTGTAACATGGTTTGCGACATCGGCAGTGGAGCCCGCGCGTACTCCTCTGACATACGCGACATGAAGTGCTTCAGCAGGATGGGAATCTCTTCCTTACGTTCCCGTAGAGGAGGAATCTGCAGGGTGAAAGCATTCAGCCGGTAGTAAAGGTCCTCGCGTAGAAGCTTGTTCGCCAGCGCTTGCTGGATGTTGATGTTCGTGGCCGCCAGAATACGCACATCGACCTTGATCACCGAGCGGCTGCCTAGACGCGAGAACTGCTGGTCCTGCAGTACGTGCAACAGTTTGGCTTGCAGCCCTGGGGGCATTTCGCCGATTTCGTCCAGCAAGATTGTTCCCTTGTTACACATTTCGAATTTGCCGGGTTTAGGATGGGTTGCGCCGGTGAAAGCGCCCGCTTCATAGCCAAACAATTCGCTCTCCAGCAAATCGGCTGGAACGGCCGCGCAATTCACTTTGAGGAAAGTGCGATGTGCGCGCGGAGACAATTGATGAATCAGTCGCGCCACTACTTCCTTTCCGGTGCCACTCTCGCCCAGCAATAGAACCGGAATGTCGACATTGGCCACCAGTGCGGCTTGCGAACGAATCTTGCGCATGACCGGACTGGCTGCAACAAAAAACACATCATCGCTAAGTTCTTCGACGTCGCCGGCATAATTCTGCTGGTTGGTTCCGAGGCACTGGTCGATAACCGCGTCCAGTTCTGCTTTCTGGAAAGGCTTGGTCAGGTAGTCGTGGGCGCCAAGGCGGATAGCCTGCACCACTTTGCGGGTGTCACTGACGCAGGAAAGCATTACCACTTTCACGCCTGGCTGAAGCTGGCGTAGTTGCTCCAGCGTCTGCAAGCCATCGATCCCGGGCATGAGCAGATCCAGCAGCACCAAGTCAGGCTGAAGACCTTTTTGCACTCGCTCCAGTGCTTCTTCGCCGGTGCTGGCGGTTTCCACCTTGTAGTCATCGACCTCGAGCAAGGTGCGGATATAGCGGAGCATTCCGGGTTCATCGTCCACTAGTAATATCTTGGACGTCTCACTCATTTGCTTTTCCCTCTGCTGGCGGTTGTGGGGACGGGTTGGAGGGGAATGATGAAAGAGAATTTGCAGCCCGCGCCGGGATCACTTTCCACCCAGATTTTTCCACCCATGCCATTGACCAGACGGCGCGCAATGGCCAGCCCAAGGCCCATTCCATCGGATTGATTCTCGCTTTGCGGCAGCCGGAAGAAATCATCGAACACTTCGATGTGATATTCCGCAGGAATTCCGGGCCCGGTATCCGACACGCTGACTTTGGCTGAATTGGGGAGCGCATTGTCGTGACGGCGCCGCTCGCTCGCAACGCCCGGCTTGTTGCTGCTTCGACGTTCCCACATGTAAGGTTCGGCATGCAACCATACTGTGCCGCCGGCAGGGGTGAACTTAGAAGCATTCTCCAGGAGATTCGAGATCACGCGCTGAACTTTTGCCGAATCAAACGGAAAAGCCGCCACCTTGTCATTTCCCAGGAAGTAAAGTGCCAATCCATTCTCCTGAAAGCGGTGCGACCACAGCCTGCATACCTCGGAGAGGCAGGCATTCATGTCAGCGGTCTCGTAGCGCATTTTCATCTCGCCGATCTCGAGCACGCTGAAGCTGAGAAAGTCCTGAATGAAGTGCTGCAGCCGTTGACCGCTGGAATGCATGTCGTGAAGGATTTCGCTCTGGCGCTGATTGAGAGCGCCAAGTCTCTCGCTCTCTAGCAATTCAATGTATCCGTTCAGAATGGCAAGTGGCGTCTTCAGGTCGTGGGCGGCCGAGGCTAGCGCGTTCGTTGTGCGCAGAAATCGTTCCCTAAGTTGGTTGTATTCACGTAGCAGTTCGTCGTAGTCAGCTGTATCCGCCAGTGGCCGCTCGCTAGGACGGGGCTCTGGCTGTGATCGGGTTTTCACTTCTTGAGGCAGACACGTGTTTTCTGGCGTTGGGCCCATAACCCTAGGGAACTCGTGGCTTGGCGGACCGGGGAGGGGGCGATCTTGGACTGGTTCGTTAATAATGCTATGTCAGGCCTTTACCACTGTCAACGAAAATGAAATGAAATGGTCACATAAGGGAAAAACATTGCGGTTGTGGGCAAGAAAATGCTCAATTTTAGGGCTTCTTCGATGGGATCGGCAGTTGCAATGGAAGCCGTCAGATTCGGCTGCAGTAGCGAAGTTTCAAGGAATCGTCCGTGTTATAGGGGCTTTTGTACGGGAGAGTACCCATCCATGATACATGGTTTGGCCCCTAAGGTGCGGGTAAACCATGGGTTATTTCGCGCCAAGGGGTAGGTGTGAACCGACGGAAGCCGGAAAAAGAACGCCGCCAGTGGGTGCGTCTGCCACTTGCAATCCCCGTCTTCGTTCGTAGTCGAGACGACAAGGGCAAAGAATTTCTTGAGTTTGCTACCGCCCTCAATGTTTCCGCCGGAGGGGCACTGGTGGCAGTCCGCCGCTCCTTGCCCCTATCCGCACGGGTTCTGCTGGAAATCCCTAGCGCACCCTTGGCTGCCATCAATGCGTTACCAAAAGCATCCCGCACCCTTCGGGCCCGAACGGTTAGGGTAACTCACGCTGAAGGTTACCACTTACTGGGTTTGAAGTTTTCCCACCCTCTCTTGGCTCCAGAACCGGAGCGGCACCCCGTACGAAGGAAAGTTGCTTCTCTAGTGTGAAAATCTTTTCCTATGTCCCGCGCCCGGTTTAGCAGGGTTTAGCGCCTCCACACGGGTTCACGCTACTTTCCATCGATCCCTTGGAAGTTATTGACTTGTCGACGCTTAACAGGCATGTACAAGCCAACCCTAACGCTGTATGGGGTTTGGCTTTCGGGGTGCACTCCAGAGGCCGCGTATAGGAGTCATAGCGACACAATGCCCGTCACAAACTCAGGTTCAGTCAGTTCACTGGTCCAGTCCTTAGGTGAATTTCCACCCGACGCCATTGTTTTTGGACGCTCCGAGGTCATGCAGTCGCTCCGCGACCGTATGGACAAGGTAGCGAGCGCCAACGTCCCCGTCCTCATTCAGGGCGAAAGCGGTACCGGCAAGGACATCGTCGCGCGGATGATCCACAGCCTTTCACCTTGGAAGACCGGTCCGTATGTCAAGGTGAACTGCCCCGCCATTCCGGGCACGCTGCTGGAAAGCGAGCTCTTCGGATACGAGAAAGGCGCTTTCACCGGGGCCTACGGCACCAAGCCGGGACGCGTGGAGATGGCCCATCGCGGCACGCTTTTTCTTGACGAGATTTCGGAACTGGATCTGGGGCTGCAGTCCAAGCTTTTACAGTTGCTTCAGGATGGACAGTTTTGTCGCATTGGCGCCCAGGAAGATAAGAAAGTCGAAGTTCGAGTTGTTTGTGCCACGAACCGCAAACTGGAAGTGGAGATCGAAAACGGGACCTTCCGCCAAGATCTTTTCTACAGGATCAATGTGGTGAACTTGCAAATGCCGCCGTTGCGTGAGCGGCGTGGCGACATCGAAGACCTGGCTGCGTATTTCCTCGATTATTACAACCGCAAATACAATTGCCGGGCCCGCGAATTGTCCACCGACCTGAAAGCTGCCCTGCAGAAGTATCATTGGCCGGGCAACATCCGCGAACTGGAAAATCTCATCAAGCGCTATGTGATCTTGGGAAACGAAGATGTGATCACAACCGACCTGGTGGCGGGCGAACGGGAGTACTTCAATCCTGACATCAATCTGGATGGCCCCATTTCGCTTAAGAAGCTGACCCGCCAGGCAACCCGCGAACTGGAGCGCAAGGTCATCCTGAAAGTCTTGCAAGCGCATCACTGGAATCGGAAACAGGCGGCACGCGCGCTCAGCATCAGCTATCGCGCCCTGCTCTACAAGATCCGCGATGCCGGCTTGCCACCCAATCGCGCTTCCCGCCGGCGTGCTGAACCAATCGCGAACCTGGGGGCGCCGCCGACTGATGGAATTCATTCGACGCCGCACTAGCGGCCATCCGTCACTGACTTGCTACCGTCTTGTGGGACCCAATCCATCCGCTGATTTTTTCTTCCAACACGTCGAGTGGTAGAACCCCCTGGTCGAGCACAGCGTCGTGAAAGGCGCGAATGTCGAACTTATCGCCCAATTCGCGCCGGGCGCGTTCGCGCAGGTCGAGGATTTTCATTTGTCCAAGTTTGTACGATAGGGCTTGCGCCGGCCAGGCAATGTAGCGGTCGACTTCGGTCTGAATGTTCTGGTCGTCCATGGCCGTATGCTGCCGGAAGAAATCTACCATCTGCTCGCGCGACCAACGTTTGTAGTGCACGCCAGTATCGACTACCAGGCGGACTGAGCGCCACATTTCGTTTCCCAGACGCCCGTAGTCGCTGTACGGATCCTGATAGAATCCGATCTCTTTGCCCAGACGTTCCGAGTAAAATGCCCAGCCTTCCGAATAAGCGTTGTAGTCGATGCCAAACTTGCGGAAGGCTGGAAGGTCAGTGAGTTCGTGCGCGACCGAGAACTGCAAATGATGGCCGGGCACGCCTTCGTGATATGCGATGGCCTCCACATTCAGCAACAGGCGAGCCTGCGGATTATATTCGTTGACATTGATCCGCCCCGGCAGTGAGTTATCTCCTGCGCCAGGGCTGTAGTCGGCGGGAACCGCGTCTGGGCTGCGATAGGATTGCATCGGAACCACGGCCAATTTATTTTTCGGCAATTTGCCAAAGAGCTGGGGAAGCTTTCCATACATCTGATCGGCATAGTGCTGGTAGAGATCGAGCAACTGCTGGCCGGATATAGCGTGCAAATGGGCGTCTTTCCGGATGTGCTCATTGAAGCTCTGCAGGTCGTCGAAGCCCTGCTGACGGGCGATCTTGAGCATCTGGCTTTCGATTTCCGTCACCTGGTTGAGGCCGAGCTGGTGAATTTCCTCTGGGCTCAAGTTGGTTGTGGTCATGGTTCGAACCGCAAACTGGTAACGCGCATCGCCCTCGGGCAGCGCCCAAACCCCTAAGTCGGTGCGTCCCCTGGGAGCATATTCGGTGCGCACAAAGGTCGCGAACTTGCCGTAGGTTGGCGATATATCATTCTTCACGGCGGCGAAGACCGCAGCCCGCAGGCGTTTCTGGTCAGCCTCAGAGATACTTTCCGGAAACTTGAGAACGGGCTGGCTGAATGGGCTGGCCTCGGGCGAATCATCGGAAATTCGCTGCGCCTGTGTGACAACTTTTTCTAACAGATATCGGGGTGGCATCAGATGATCACGCAGACCCAGACGCATATCAGTCGTCACTTGATCGAAAAGACGCGGCAGTTGGTGCAGGCGCGACAGGTAGTCTTCATAGTCTTTGACGGAGTGAAAGGAAGTGTTTGACGCCAGACTGACGTATTCCATGTGCGGGCCGCCGAACTGGGTGACTGGCATCTCCCATTCCTTGAACTGGGCAGACTCAATTTGTTCGCGCAGACCACGCAGCATTAGCACTTTGTTCAGCTTTTCCTGCTCTGGGAAGCCCGTTGTGTCGATCGCATCAATGCGCGCCAGCATTTGCTGGTCATGCTGCAGGTCAGCGGCGAAGAATTCGGGAGAGAAATCGCTGACCTTATCGTTGTAGCGATTGTCGCCAGTGTGGCTCGCCAGTTCCGGGTTTGTTCGGAGCCTATACTCCCACTCTTCCTGCAGGACTGCATTGAATTGCGCGCGGCGAGTGTCCACGGGCGCCTGGGCAACCGCGTTCGATACAAATAGTGTGGCGATCACGATCGACAAAAGTACGCTCAATATCCAGTTCATCTCTGGAAGCCTCTTTTGGACTCAATGGACTGACGATTCTCACACTTCTGAGCGCAAACTACCAGAGGAGGCAGAAGTAGTTTGTCTGCTAAGGAGACGGGACCCCGTAAATTTAAGCCTTGAGGAAGGAGAAAGAAAGGGCGGGAAGCGATGGACCGCCCGCCCTGATCAACTGGAGGACACCGGAGTTTCCCGAACTGGTACCTACCCCTACTGCTCGAAAACACCCTTCGAGCGTAGTTGGAACTCAACGTTCCGTTCGCGATTCATGCGTACCGATTCGTACAAGTCCAAACTCTCCACGGGCAGAAGTTTTTCATTGCTGCCCTGGGTCACGCAGTGCATCTGACCGCCGTCGACCCAGTAGTCGCTTGCCACGTAGGCAACTCCGCCCTTAAGAACAATCAGCGTAGGCTGCTGCTCCCGCGGCGAGCCTCCGGTTACATAGGTGGGCTTAGTCACCGAAGCCGACGCTTCGGAGATCTTAAGTGTCGCCGGTTTCCAAAGCGTTGGGGAAGACGCTTCATAGCGGCTAGGAGAGGCCCATGGAGGCATCGGCACTGAGTTGTTGGCGACCGAGCGAAGCGGAACCTCAACATCTTCCATCAGTCGCAGGGTCATTCGGGTTTCGCCCTTCAATGTGGGGAAGGGTCCACGCGCGGGTAGTGTGAGAACCTTGATCGGCCAGAGAACAGGAATCGCCCATTCCACCGCATCGCGAGTGGGGTGGCCCTTGC
>Ga0210384_10007366_pt1 | contig 11612 bp, 8 predicted proteins | sample IncBWH2MmetaG_FD_160574 | JGI IMG/M metagenome (GOLD analysis project Ga0210384, IMG submission 160574) | Forest soil microbial communities from Barre Woods Harvard Forest LTER site, Petersham, Massachusetts, United States - Inc-BW-H-2-M | ecosystem: Environmental > Terrestrial > Soil >...
ATAGAGAAGCCCCAGAATCAGGACCGCACTGACCGGCACGACGAATGCCAGCCGCTCCTTGGCCGCCTGCAGCTGCCCGAATTCACCTGCCCAGACGAGTCGGTAGCCGCTCGGCAGCCGCAAGCTGCGGGCGACCCGCTCCTGCGCTTCTGCCACGGTGCTGCCGAGATCGCGCTCGCGGACGCTGAACTTCACCGGGATGAAGCGCTGGTTACTCTCGTGGTAGATCCACGCTGCACCTGTATCAAGACTCAGGCTCGCGAGTTCACGCAGCGGGATATAGGCGTTGGCAGAACCGGAAGTTGCGGCGGCTACGCGGATGTTGCCAATCTGTTCGATCTCGCTGCGGTAACTCTGCGGATAACGAACCGCAACATCGAATTGCCGGTCGCCCTCGAGCACGGTTGTCGCGGAGGCGCCTCCGGTTGCGGCCTGGATTACCGCGTCGACATCCCCGGTATTCAGTCCGTAGCGCGCACTCTTGGTGCGATCGATCTTGATGTCGAGATTGGGCTGACCAAGAACCGGAAAGACACCAAGATCGGTGACACCCCGAACGTGGCTCATGACCTCGCGGACCTGCTCGGCGAGCTGGGTCAGCGTCTCGAGATTCGGACCAACGATCTTGACCGAGTTGACGGCCTTTACCCCTGAAATTCCCTCCTGGATGTTGTCCTGGATGTACTGCGAGAAGTTGAAATTCACTCCGGGCAGTTCGCGCTGGAAATCGGCGTTGACTCGCGCGGTGAGAATTTCCTTGGTCATCCCTGGGCGCCACTGGCTTCGCGGACGAAGGACCGCAAACAGCTCGACATTGGAGAATGGCGAAGCATCGCTGCCATCGTCCGGGCGGCCGTGCTGTGAAAACAGCGTGACGACTTCCGGGTAGTGCCGCAGAATTTTTCGCATTTTGCGAGTGGCCGCTTCACCGTCTTCCAGCGACAGGGTCATCGGCATCGAGGCGCGGATCCAGAAGTTTCCCTCTTCCAGCGCCGGAAGAAATTCGCTCCCGAGACGGGGGATCAGAAGGGCTGCGGTGGCGAGCACGACGCATCCGCAAGCGATGAGGAGGCGACGATACGCCAGTGCGAATCGCAACACCGAATCATAGATGCGGTGCAGTGTTCGGACGACAACGGTCTCGGTCTCCACTACATGCTCGGGCAGTAACAGCGATGCGAGCACAGGCGTTACGGTGAAGGTCGCAAGTAAAGCCCCGGCGAGCGCGTAGCCGTAGGTGCGCGCCATCGGACCGAAGATCGCTCCCTCAACACCCTGCATGGTAAACAGCGGCACGAAGGCGGCAACCACGATGAGCGCTGCGAAGAAGACTGCCTTGTCCACCTGTAGAGCACTGATCAGGATCAGTCGTAAACGATCGGTCCAGCCCTGGACAGGGGTCGCATGGTGAGGCGTACTGGTGGGATCCGGTCCCCAGGCGCCACCTGTCAGCTCGCGCAGCCGGCTTTGCCGTTGGGCGGCGGGCGCCTGGAAGTTCCTGAAGATGTTTTCGACCAGGATGACGGCTGATTCCACGATGATGCCGAAGTCGACTGCACCGAGTGACAATAGGTTCGCGCTTTCGCCGCGCATAACCAGGACGATGATTGCGAACAGGAGTGCAAACGGGATATTCACGCCCACCAGGACTGCGCTGCGCAGATCCCCGAGGAAGATCCATTGAATCAGGAATACGAGCAGGCACCCGAAGGCGAGGTTGTGCAGAACCGTGTGTGTAGTGACATCAACCAGTGAGCCTCGGTCGTATATCGGTACCAGCCGTACGCCTGGGGGCAGGCTGCCGTCATGATTCATCAGTTCAATCTCGGCTTTCACCTTAGGCAGGATGTCTGCAGTCTTCTCGGTCCGACTCATGACGACGATGCCGGCCACGGCGTCATCCTCCTCGTCATGGCCCCAGATGCCGAGCCGCGGAACGTATCCGACTGAGACCTTCGCGATGTCCCTGATCTGGACTGGAATGCCGTTGGTCTGCGCCAGTACCACCTGCTCGATGTCGGTGAGCCTGTAACCCTGCGTCAGCTCGTCGTTGCCACCGTCATCGATGAGTCCGACCCCGCGGATATTGATCGACTGTTGTCCGATGCGGATCTCGCGCCCCCCGACATTCAGGTTGGCATTGGCAAGCGCGCTGCTCACCTGAGAGAGGCTCAAATTGTAGGCCTCGAGCTTGTGCGGATCGACTTCGACTTCGAACTGCTTGGTGGGTCCGCCCCAGCTGTTGACCTGGACGATACCCGGGATCGTCAACAGCCTCCGGCGTACCACCCAATCCTCGACGGTGCGCAGGTTCGTGAGTCCAAAGCTTTTAGGGCCCACCACCTGATATCGGTAAATCTCTCCGGTGGTGCTGTTTTGCTGGATTGTGGGCGTCACGCCGCCCGGGAGATTCACATTTTGTTGGAGGGCAATCGCAGCCTGCGCATACGCGAAGTGAAAGTCGACGCCGTACTTGAACACCACCCGCACGAACGACAGGCCGTAGAACGATGTCGAGCGGATGACTTCGATCCCCGGAGTCGTGTAGAGCCCGATCTCCATGGGACGGGTGTAGTACTGCTCCATTTCCTCGGCCGATAGACCAGGCGCCTGAGCAGTGATCTCAAGAATTACGGGAGTGGGGTTGGGATACGCCTCGATGTTCAGTTCCCGAAACGCCACGAGTCCCGCGCCGGCAAAGAGCAACAGGCCGAATACCACAATGGCGCGGCGGCTGAGGCAGAAGGCGACGAGTAACTTGAACACGGCGCAGCGGCGAGTCTTCAGTCGCTCGGGGGTGCTTCCAGCAGGTTGCTCAGGAACACTCCACCCTCGGCCACCAGCAGTTCGCCAACCTGAAGACCTTCAAGAACTTGATAGTGTCCCTGGCTTTGCTGTGCGAGTTTGACAGGTCGAACGTCGAAATGCCGTCGATCAGCGGTAACCCAAACGATCATTGAGCCGTCGCCTTCACGTACGGCCGCGGTAGTGGGAATTGCGGTGGCTTTGATCGGGTCGGCGAAGCGGACGACGACGGTCGCCAGCATGCCCGGGCGCAGTTGGTTCTTGGGATCATTCACCTGCGCACGCACCATGACGCGGTGTGTGGCCGGGTCGATCGTTGCGTATACTCGGGAAACCGTGCCGAGGTACCAGCGACCCGGGAAAGCGGGCACCGCCACCCGCACAGCCTGACCGGTGTGGACGTTCGGGCTTTCGCTCTCTGGGATAGCCACGAGCACCCACTTTCTCGGGCCAGTGGTACCAGAAGGATCAAAGCGGGCAGTCTTGATCAGATGGTCGATTCGGCTATCCGATATCCCGAGGGCACGCACGGTCTCGCGAGCCGCCGTCAGCGCCGCAGCCCCGGACTGCTCGGTGGCCAGCGCACCCTCGGCCTCCTTCGGCGCAATGCCGTTTGACTCGCCGAGCGATTGAACGCGCTTCAGCTCCCGGCGACTCGCTTCCCAGTTCGCGGCCGCTGTAAGTAAGCTGGACTCGGCCTGAACGACTGCCGAATCCTCTTCAAAGCTGACACTGCCTACGGCTTCGAACTCGGCCGCGAACTCACCTGTTTGGACTGGTTCAATTCGAATGGCGTGTAGTTGGTCGGTGGATAGCTCGAGCGATCGGGCGCGGGCATCAATCGCCGGCCGAGTTGATGCCGTCGGTGAAACGGCTCGGGCTGAACTGATTCTGTGGCAGCCGACCTGGAAGAGCGCACTGCCGATGGTCGCGATCAACGGCAGAAGTGTGCGTGGGCCTCTCAGTGATCTGAAAGAGTGAGTAGTCATGGTGTCCGCAAGCATGCGCTTTGAGCCGTCCGCCCGGACTGCCGCCGCGCCAGCAGGGAGAGTCTAGGGTTTGTCCGCCTACGCGAGAGATGAAAACAACATTACCGATCGGTAATGCTTGCTCCGCCAGGTCAGGAATCGCTAAGGGCAGGAAGCACGAGTCGGGCAAGCAGACCTGGCTGCGCATCCAGGAGCTGCAGCGTGCCCCCATGCAAGCGGGCAATTGCCCGCACGCTGGCAAGTCCAAGTCCCCAACCGGGAATCGCCCGATCGAGACGATAGAAGCGCGCGCCGACGCGTTCTAGCTCGTCCTCAGGAATGCCTCGGCCGTTGTCGTAGACTGTGATCGACACCGATGCGCCCTCACGGTGCGTTTCGAGGTGTACGCGGCCACCGCTTGGGGTGTATTTAATCGCGTTGTCTATGAGGTTGGCGACGGCATTCGCCAGGAGATCGCCGTCGCCGGCAGTCGTCAGATCGCCATCCAATGAGTGTGTCAGTGCAAGCCCCTTGGCTTCAGCCAGTGCGTCGTACAGTTCCAGCGCGTTCATCGCTACCGCGTTCAGCGACACCGCGCTAAACGTTTGCCGCCGTGCTCCGGATTCGACCTCCGCGATGCGCAGCAGCTTTTCGAAGACGACGTTGAGATCTTGAATCTCGGTAATAGCAGTCTCGACTGCCGCGGGTAGTGCCGCAGACGGATCCGACGCCCCCTGCGCCGTGTACAGCCGCGCCAAGATCCGCGAGAGCGGCGTGCGAATGTTATGGGCAATGGTGTTGGAGACGTGTCGGACGCCTTCCATCAACCCATGAATGCGATCCAGCATCGCGTTAATATCGCGGCTCAGGCGGGCAAATTCGTCCTCCTGGGACGATATGGGAACTCGTTGCGCCAGGTCCCCGCGTTCGATTTCTACGGCAGTGCGCCGGATCGCAGCGATGCGTCGTTCCAGCTGTCGACGGAACAAGAGCGCGCCGCTGACGGCCATCAGCACAGTCACGACAGCGCCCCACAGGCTTGCGTGACGAACCAGAGCGTCGAGTTCCAGTTGGTCCTGCATGTCTCGGCCAACGATCAGGAGCGCGCCGTCGCGGAGGCGCGTAACACGGAGGCGGCTGTGAGAAGGCCGGCCGGCACGCTGCACAAAACGCTCCGCGATGCTGGCTGTTGGAGTGGTGATATCCGGTGTGACCGTGAGGTTGCCGGCGAGCTTGCGACCATCTGCGGCAATCAGCGTATAGACCTCGGTATCTGAATCGATCCCGTCGCCGAGAAGACCTTCGATGTGCGGGGCGAGCGCAGCGGCACCGCTCTTGTCGTAATACTCCAGTAATCGCTGCGTTGTGGTTTCAAGCTGGCGGTCGATGCGCCGTTGCCACGTTCCGACTGTTTGCTCATAGATGATGATCAGTAGAACGATCATCGTGAAAACCACCAGCGTCCCATAAATGAGCGCTTGCCGGAAGGCAATCGAAGACCACCACCTGCTGATGGGCCCGGTCATCGGGTGCTTGCACGTTGCGGACCGTCGGCTGAAAGCGTGTAGCCTACGCCGCGCACCGTGTGGATCAGAGGAATTGCTGCGTCCTTGTCGATCTTGTTCCGCAGCCGACTGATATGAACGTCAATCACATTCGTCTGCGGATCGAAGCGATAATCCCACACCGCCTCGAGCAGCATCGTGCGGGTAACGGTGCGACCCTGATGCACAAGAAGGTAGGCGAGCAGGCGGAACTCGCGCGGCTGAAGTGGGATCACGCGACCAGAGCGCTCCACTCTGCGTGCGATGAGGTCCACTTTCATGTCCGCGACGCGCAGTTCCCGAGCGCCTTCTTCGGGCTGTGTCCGGCGCATCAGCGCCTCGATGCGTGCTGCAAGCTCCGAGAAGGCGAACGGCTTAGTGAGGTAATCGTCGCAACCGGCTTTGAGGCCTCGCACCCGCTCATCTGTGGACGACAAGGCGCTCAATATCAGTACCGGAGTCCTTCGGCCGATTGCGCGCAGTGTCTTCAACATCAAAAGGCCGTCGACTTCGTTCGGGAGCATGCGATCCAGGATGATCACGTCCCAAGTCTGATCGACCGCGCGGCCCACGGCATCTAAAGCGTCATGGCAGACCGTTACTGCCCAGCCAAGTTCACGCAAGCCACGGGCAACGAAATCAGCGTTATCCGCGTCGTCATCGATGATCAGGCAGCGGCGCATGGGTTCCGTCATCACGCTCAATCGCCGCCTTAGTATCGCGCAATCTGCGCGAAGTTCCGACGTTTCGAGAGCCGCAAACCTTTCCAATCGGTAAGGTCTCGCAAGGGCCTTCGCCGTCTGCCTGCCCGTGTTTGGGAATATAGTTGCGAGGTACTTTCGACCGACAGACTGCCAGATGACGCACCACGAGCGCGACTTGCGCGAGTTTGAGACTGAGCTGCATTTTCCCCGGCAAGAGGGTGGATCAGAAACACAGGTGAGCGAAGCCTTTCATCGGCAGCGCGAGGCCACCGCATGGTCGATCGAGCGACAGCCCATCTGCGGCTCTCGCTTCGCGATTCTGTTTGCGACCCTCCTTGGCGCTGCCGGCGCTTGCCCGGCCCAGGATGCGGCAGAGAAGGCGAATACACGCCTTCAGGAAGTGGTCATCGAGGCAAAGAGGCAAGCGGCCGACGAGCAAGTCACCCGGCAGGTGGAGCGAACCTTAACGGATGACCCGTGGATCTACGCCGAGCACATTACAGTCACGACCCAGGATGGCGTCGTAAGGTTAGACGGAATCGTGGGGGATACCGGAGAGATGTTCAGGATAGTGCGCCTCTGCCGCAAGATTGCGGGTGCGAGACGGGTGGTTAACGCGCTCGAGATAATGCACAACGACCCGGACGGGGGATAGGCCAAGCCGATTATCGCGCCGCCCTGTGAGCTGTTTGAAAAGGGCAAGTTTCCGCATCTAAAACGATTTTCTAGCGACCAGCTGTCGACGCTCGATTACGCTCATCCAGGTTCTGCATGACAGTTCCTACGGCTGCAAGCCTACTGGGCGCGACGCCATTCGTGGCAACAGGCATCGACGACCCTGTCGTCTTGGTTGGCTTTCTTGCTGATCCCAAACTCCGACTCCGCAATGCTCTCATCGGTCCGTCAATATCTGGGCATTGGCGCTCTTGTGCTGCTGAGCAGCAGTGGCCGCTTTCATCGCCCTCGTCATTCCTTGCGCCTACGTCGGCCTTTCTTGGACTCGCGCCGGAATAGGGGGCAAGAGACTCATCGATCTGTCGCGAAAGCAGGAGAAGAGTGAAGAGGACTCCGAAAGCCATGAGGGACTAAGTGCACGCAGCTATCAATAGCTGATACGTCCGCGGAGTTCAATGTCGTGCAGAGCGCTCAACAGCAGCGTTCTCGGCTTCGCGTGCTTGCGTTTTTGAGTCAGCCGCACGCAAATCCTATAGTTCGCACGCAAGTTGAGGCCGATTTCTAGTCTCAACGGTTGTCGCGTCCGGCCGGCTGCCTGATACAGCGCGCCAAGCCAGGCCGGAGCCGACTAGAAGGAGAGCGCGTGAGCCAGCCCACTCGAACATGGTGCGAGTTGGCCACGGATTGGAGAGCATACCCAAGGGGGTATGGTATTTGTAGTCAAGAAGAACCGCGAAAATTAACTCGTAAGGTATTTACAGCTGTCGATTGACGGCGTAAGGTCGCGCCCGTCTTGGGCTATCCGGGGTCGTCTTCGTGGGCAGTAGTCGTGTTAGGGATCGCCCCGGCGACCGTGGCGAAGCGCGCTCGGATCAATGGCCCGTAGACGTCTTCGCCCCTTTCCCGCGGAAGTGTCGAGAGCTTTCGGCAGTCGGCTCTAGCTGATTGCGAGGCAAGCTGGCACTTGCGCCTCACTCGCGGGCGCACCCAAACGAATGCGGATGAGGCGACCCGGTAAGGGCGCACTCCGCTTCGGACATGCGACCCTTGCCGACGATCCGGTACCCGGTCTTCGGTTGTGGCAGCGCTGCGTTGGCGCTGCGTGTTGGGGACGAACATGAAACAGGCGAGCTTTGGCGAGGTCCGCCGTGGCGGCTGGAGTTTGGTAGGCACCCCGCCCGCACGAGTTCGGCTGCCCTCCGAAATAGGGGGACGGCGCGCGCCGCTCAGCCTCACCTGGTGGCGAAATCCGGTCACGGGGCGGATGGAAGGAGCTTGGCAACCGTCTCCCGCGAAGCGCCGTCTCGCCCCCGCAGAGGGCATCAATCATTACCTCGGTTCTAGAGCGGCCGCGGATGGCCGGCTCTTCTGAAGGTGATGATCCATGAGCCACTTCGATCGGCACCGGGTGCGCTTGAATGGCAGCGAGCGGCGGATCCTGCTGGTACTCGCGGCACGAGCGGTCGCAGCCATCCTGCGGACACTCATGCTTTCACTGCCGGCATCGCAGCTCTGGGCTGTCGATGGTCCTCGAAGCGTCACCACCCAACCGCCGGGCGAGGAGCGCTTTGCGATCCACGGGCAGCTCACCTACGTGGAGCAGGAGAGCAACGGCTTCAATGCGCCCTACAGCGGCCGGAACAGTCTGGCGCCTTCTCAGGGGCGCGAGACGGTGGACGCCACCCTGTTCCTGGGCGCGCGGCTGTGGTCGGGTGCCGAGGCCTGGGTCAACCCCGAGATTGATCAAGGCTTCGGGCTCAGCAATACACTGGGCGTTGCGGGTTTCCCAAGCGGGGAGGCTTATAAAGTTGGCGCAAATCAGCCGTACTTTCGCTTGCCGCGTGCCTTCATCCGCCAGACGGTCGATATCGGCGCTGAGCGTGAATTCGTGGCGGGCGTCGCTAACCAGTTGCAGGGGTCGCGCAGCCTCGATCGCTGGGTATTCACGGCGGGCAAGTTTGCGGTGACTGACGTGTTCGACACTTTCCAATACGCCCACGACCCGCGCAATGATTTCCTCAACTGGGCGAGCGTCGATGCGGGCACATTCGACTATGCCGCAGATGCGTGGGGCTTTACCGTCGGTGCAGCTGCCGAGCTCTATCGCGGATCCTGGACCTTCCGAGGCGGCGTATTTCAACTTTCCAACGTGCCAAACAGCGAGGTTCTCGAGCACAACTTCGACGAGTTCCAGATGGATGCGGAGATCGAGAAGCGCTATCCGCTATTTGGGCAAACGGGCCGTGTTCTCCTCACGGTCTTTGACAGCCGCGGTCGCATGGGACTATACGATCAGGCGATCGCGTTGGCCGAGGCGACTGGGACGACGCCGAACACTGCCAATGTACGTCAGTACCGCAGTCGCCTCGGCGCGAACCTGGGTCTCGAGCAACCGCTTACCGATGACATCGGCGTCTTTACGCGCGTTGGAAAAGCGCAGGGCAACGTCGAGGTCTACGAGTTCGCGGATATCGACCGTTCCGTAGCGATCGGCACATCGATCAAGGGCACCGCATGGCATCGTGCAAACGATGTCCTCGGGGCCGCCATCCTGGACAATCGGATCTCGGGAGAATTTGAGCAATATCTGCACCTCGGGGGCCTGGGCATCCTGGTCGGGGACGGCAAGCTGCCGCACCCGGGCGATGAGCGGATCATCGAGACTTACTACAGCGTCGCTCCGCTCTCGTGGGCGCGTATCAGTCTCGACTACCAGTGGGTCAAGAACCCCGCTTACAACACCCAGCGCGGACCGGTGTCGATCCTCGCGGTGCGCGTGCATGTGCAATTGTGAATTGCGGCACGAAGAGCGCCGTATGCCTGCTTAAACGCGAGTTTTTGCCCGCTCGTGGCGGGTAACGCGGCTCTGTCTTTCTACCGCCCAAAATTTGCGCGACACCAGGTGAGTTCATAGGTCTCAGACCACAGACCGAATCCGGTGACTGCGTTGACAAGCTTTGCGCTTACCCGCACGGTGTGCTCTGACCGCCGGACGCTGCCTTCGAGTACCGCCGCGACATTAAGCTTGCGCGCAATGGTGGTGAGATCCGCGTGCTCCCCTTTTAAATAGAAGGCCGAGGTGCGGCCGGTCACTTGAAGCCCGTTTATGCGGGCGAGCGAATTGAGCAGCTCGTCGGTGAGGCCGTCCGAGAAATATTCCTGCTCCTTGTCGCCGCTGATGTTGACAAATGGCAGTACCGCGACTGAGTGCGGTGGCGGGCGAAGGCAGCCGCCTGAATAGTTGCGCGCTGCGCGGTCGTCTGACCGGCGGGCGCTGCGGTAAAACGCGGGCTGTGGCTGTCGCCACCGTATCGACCAGAACAGTGCACCGAGCAATGCGATGGCCACCAGCGCCCCGCCGGCCCACGCCAGCATGGGTCCGACGATGACCCAAAGCGTCGCTGCTCATTCGGGTTCTCTAATTTTCGGGAAACGCCGAAGCAACCGCGCGGCAGATGTGCACAACTCGTAGCAGCGACATCCAATCCTTGCACGCGGTAACCAGACAAACTCGGTACCGACAATGGCCGGGCGCGGTCACTCAGAGTTGATGGCCACGCCGAAGCCGGTGTGATGTGTACGCCGGTCTGGGTCCGTGTGTCTCGGGTATGCCCATCGGCGGACCGCAGTGCGAATTTTTATCACAGCCGGAACAGAGAGGCGATGCTTTCTCGTGCGCCGCGGTCCGCGTATCCGCGTCGCGCTGCTTCTTTGCGCGGCCTGCGTACCTCGGCTATTGAACGCACAGTCTTTGTGTGAGAGCTGCGAGCTGCAGGTCGGAATCGGCGACACCTATCACTTCTGGGGTACGACCGATGGGGTGGTATTGCCGGTCACGCTGAACTGGAGCGACGCCCGCTACGAGTTCGGACTTTTTCGGATTAGTACGCGGCAGATTCTTTACGACGCGCACTACCGCTATGGGCGCCTGATGGCGGATCCGTACTGGGGACTGTCGCTTTCGCGACGCTGGCGACTATTCGACCGAGGTCCGGTCAGAGGGTTCTTCGGCTTCGGAATCGCTGCAAAGACCGAGTCGGACCAGCTCAGCGTCACGCGCTGGGACTTTGCGTCTCAGTTGGGGGTACGCTTTCCGCTGCCAGGCAATCGCGTAGTCGGCGAGCTGACATTCCGACACTGGTCTAATGGCGGAGTACGCCTGCCGAATCATGGACAGGACTTTGTGACCCTGACGGTCCGCCTCAATTCGGGGTTAGTCGGGGACGAAAGAACCGAGCGGATCGCAGTCGGGGGTCTGGGCGATTTCAACGGCGCATCGAGCGTCAACAATGCGCGCGCTGCGAACTTGCCATGAGGGGATACCGCGGCTGATTAGCGACTAGGGTCGCGCGTTGCGCCGTGCGGCGCGCGCACGACCATCGGCGCCCGACCCGCCACGTTACCCGCTGACGAATGCTTGCTTGAACGCACGTTTTTGCCCGAACCGCAGCGAGTAACAAACAATTCTCCGCCGCAGTTCGCTGTCGTTCGTCCGAGTGCGTTTTTGCTGTCCTAGCACGCGCGGCAACTACCAGAGCAACGTCGCCCTGTATCCTAGGGTTCGAGAATACTTCGGGGCACATCGTCCACCGCTGTTGGCCGCGTGGGGGACGAACGATCCTTTCTTTCTGCTGGCCGGCGCCGAGGCGTTCAAGCGCGATATACCGGAGGCCGCGGTGCGCTTCTTGGACACCGGGCATTTCGCTGTTGAAACCCACGCCGGTGAAATCGCGGCAACCATTCGGGAGTTCTTGGCCCGTTCGGCCAAAGTGCTTTGGCGGCGGGCGCGCAGCCCGGAGGAGGATGCTTTGCCTGCCTCCTGTGCGCGGACACGGCGTCGAACGGCAATCGCTACTCGAAGGCGATGGGAAGCCGTTCTGTGTTCAGCGATCTCACGTGCGATGCCTCGTGCCGGT
>Ga0210384_10007367_pt1 | contig 11612 bp, 11 predicted proteins | sample IncBWH2MmetaG_FD_160574 | JGI IMG/M metagenome (GOLD analysis project Ga0210384, IMG submission 160574) | Forest soil microbial communities from Barre Woods Harvard Forest LTER site, Petersham, Massachusetts, United States - Inc-BW-H-2-M | ecosystem: Environmental > Terrestrial > Soil >...
GACGCCGGCAACAACCATAGAAATCGGCGGCAAGCCAACCAAAGCGCTTGACGACGCCGTCTATGCCGCCGCGGAGCTTCTCAAAGACCGCGGGCGGGAACGCCGCAAGATCATCGTCCTCGTTTCCGACGGGGTCAACGCTCCAAAACAAAACAAGAATAAATATGACGTGGTCCTGCAACAACTTTTGCGCTACAACATTTCGGTTTTCGGAGTCGGTGTGGGCACTGTTTTTATTGACCGCAAATTCGACAAGCTTGACCGGCTCGCGCGCTATGCGCACAACACCGGCGGCGACGTGTACTACGCTTCGCGCCGCGGCGATCTCGAGGACCTTTACGCGCGTGTAACCGAGGAAGCCCGCAACCAGTACACCCTCGCCTACTCTCCCCGCGGCACCGATCGCGGCGCCGACTACCATTCCGTGGAAGTGCGCGTGAAGCGCGAAGGGCTCTCGATTCTCACGCGGGACGGCTACTACGCAGCAGTTTTGCCGGCAGGCAAATAGAATGCTATTTGGGTTCGGCGATTCGGCGGGGTAAAGCTGACTTCCCCCTCCGTGATCAGACGCTCAGGGCCTCTTCGTGTGCCGGGCAGATGGGTTTGTACGCGCAATTGCGGCAGACAAATCCCGGCTTTGGCGGAAATTCACCGGCGCGAATGTCCGCGGCCGCCTCTTGCACGGTTTTCTCCGCCTCATCAAGCTGTTTCGAATCGCGCGTCGTAACCTGCGTCTGGTTGTTCTGCAAATAGTGAAAGACCAACCGCACCGGATTCAGCTCCAGAATTTCCTTAGCCGCCAGCGCGTAGAGACTTAACTGAAGGTCTTTTCGCGCGTCGGCGTCTTTTCTCGGCTTGCCGGTTTTGTAATCCACGATCTCCACATCGTTTCGCCCCAGCGAATTGATCTGGTCGATTCTGCCGGCGATGATGACATTGTTCTCAAGCGGGAGCTCGAAGCCTCTCTCCTGCTCACGGACCTGCGGCGGCGACGCAATTATCCCTGCGTGGAATGCGCGAAGTTGTTCGAGACCGTCCTTCTTATATTCCGCTTCCTGGTATTCGTCCTCGAACCCTGCCGAGCTCCATTCGATTTCAAAAATCCGCGCGACCTCTTCGAACGGTAGCTTGACTCCCTTGCGAAGCTGCTCGATGAAATGCTTGACGGTCGTGTGCATGATGCTGCCGAACGTCAGCGTCGCCCGCGGTCCCTCCTTGAGCGACCACAGATAGCTGAACAGATACCTCTGCGGGCATTTGCGGTAATTTTCTACGGCCGAAGCGCTCAGCTTCAGCGGCTCGGGTGATGCCGGATGAAACTCTTCAGCCCAGCGCGCCACGCGGGTAAAAATCTTGGGTGGCGCAACCGATGCGGGAAATAGCGAAGAGTCGGTTCGTCCGTTCGTGGAGTCCGCTGACGTGCCGCTTTTCGGAGCGGGTACCTTCGGCGCAATTTGCAGCACATCCTTTCGTTTCACTCCCAGGTCCATCAGGATGTCTTCCACGAACGTAGGGACCTTTCCTTTTTTCTCGGTCAACGTGGTGATCGTAAGTCGATGCTCTGCTCGCGTCAGCGCAACGTAGAAAAGGCGCCGCTCCTCTTGGATGTGGAATTGTCCCGAAGGCAATTCCTCCTTCATCAGTTTCACGGGAAATTCGAACAGCGGCGACCGCTCGCGCGCCGGAAATGCGCCCTGATTTACGCGCAGGAGAAATACATGTGAAAATTCCAACCCTTTCGCGCCGTGCACGGTCATCAGTTGCACCGCGTCCCCCGGCGCGTCGTCCTCCAGGCTGAGCGTTCCGCCGGCCTGTTCGAAATACTCGAGGTATTCGAGGAATTCGGCGACGCCGCGCGTATCGCTTTTGGGTTCCCATTCCTTGGCGAATTCCTCGAGCCGCTTTACGTATTTTTGGTCCTGGGCGCCCGCGCGTTGCGGAATTTCGAGCCACTCGATCAGGTCGGAGAGAATTTCGCGCGCCGTCTGACGCTTGAGCGTTTTTCTCTGCTGCGCCAGGAATTCGAGAAGCTTGCCAAGCGCTCCTTGTGACGCGTCAAACGGCAATTCCGTTTGCGGCGCTTGCAGCACATCGTAGAGCGCGGTGCCGCGCTTCTTGGCGGCCCGTTCGGCGAGCCGCACCAGATCGGTGGCTTCCAGATGCCACGCGGGAGCCGAGAGCGCCCGGGCACAGGCAATGCTGTCGAACGGCCTGGCAATCAGTTTCAAGTACGCGAGAACGTCCCGCACAAGGGGATGCTCAAGAATGGAAAGTTTGGCAATAACAAAGGGAATTGTTCTTCGTGACAATTCTTCCACAAGTTCGTTGCGGTGCGCGTGCTGCCGGTAGAGCACGGCAAAATCGCGCCAGGGATGCCCTGTCTCATGCAGGCGTTCGAGTTCGCTGGCCACCCAGCGGGCTTCCTGATCCGCGTCCGCCAATTCCGCGATGCGGGTGCGTTCGCCTTCTTTCTTTGTAGGCCGCAGAACTTTCTTGGGGAAATCCGCGCTTACCTCGTTTTGCGCAATCACCTGGGTTGCAACGCGAAGGATGTTTGGCGTCGAGCGGTAGTTTTCCGTCAGCGCCACGCGGTACGGCGTGGAATCCTGCCCGGCCTTCCAGCCCGCGAAGCGCTCGAGAAAAAGTTTGAAGCTCCCGAACGACGCGCCGCGAAAGCGGTAGATGGCCTGGTCGTTGTCGCCCACCACCACGACGTTTCGCGGCTCGGACGCCAGCAAAAGCAGCAGCTCGAGTTGCGCGATGTTGGTATCCTGAAATTCGTCCACCAGGATGTGTCGGTAGCGCTGCCGCAAGGCTTCGCGCAATTTTTCATTCTTTTGCAGCAGCGCGACCGCTTCCGCGATCAATCCATTCAGCGCCACTGCGTTTTTCTCGCGCAACAACTCTTCACTGGCGCGATACGCCCGTACGATCTCCTGTTCCTGCGCCACCTGTTCGGCGCGCTCTTTGTAGGTGTCTTCGTCTAGTGCCCCGTGCTCGGATTCGAGCTGCGCGGCAAGCTCGTCAGCGTAACGACGGTAGTCCTCGCTCGAGACCAGCTCATCCTGGCATCGCGAAAAAAACGCGATGAAATCACTCAAGAATTGCCCCGGCTCTGCCAGCCGCCTGTATTTCTCCAGGCCCAGCCGCTTCATGTTGCGCCGCAGCAGGATCCAGTGATCGACTTGTTCAAGCGCCAGCCGTTTCGGCTCGACTTCCTTCAGCAGCGATTCGCAGAAGGAATGAAACGTCGCGAGCGTCACATCCTTGCCGCGCTCGCCCGTGGCCTTCACCACGCGCGCTTTCATTTCGCCCGCGGCTTTCTTGGTAAACGTCAGCCCGAGAATGTTTTCGCCCGAGAGCGATTCATCGGATTGCAGAAGATGGCGGATCCGCTCCGTGATGACGCGTGTCTTGCCGGTTCCCGCTCCGGCAATAACCAACAACGGTCCTTCGCCGTGGGTGATCGCCCGGCGCTGCGCCTCATTAAATTCCACGCCGCTTTCCCCGAGCGGTTCCATATCAAACAACGTGGCCATGATGGATTCAGGTTAGCGGATTTCGGGCGGAACAGGAAACGCCACTCAATCGTTGCGATTTTCTAGCGGGTACGCAGTGGATTCTTGCCGGGGTCCGATGAAAAAAGCATCCCCCGCTGCGAAACTTCGCCGGCCGCTACCTTGGCATTAATCTCTGCCGATTTTCCTCGCGGCACGCTCAACGATTCCCATTTCCCCGTGGTCTGCACTGTGAGATGTTTCGCCAGAAATAAAATCTGCCCCACGTGATGCGCATAATGGGCAAGCTGCCGGCTGATGGCCTGCATCACGGTATGTGGCTCCTTGCGAATCGTCACAGTTCTGTCCACATCGGCGTCGGTCAACGGGTCGAGCGCGTCGAACACACATTTCCATCCTCGATCCCATAAAGCCATCAGCTCCGCCCGTGTCTTTGGAGCGTCTTCAAATTCCGTGTCGCGGTGGCGATCCGGCTTCTCTCCATCGCTGGTCAGGAAATCCGTGAACCGCGACCGCATATTTCCGGCCAGATGTTTCACGATGATGGCGATCGAATTGGACTCCGCGTCCAGAGTCAAGAACAGCCCTTCGTCCGGGCACTGAGCCATCGCGCGCTCGCCGAGCTTTTTGTAGTAGTGAAAGAGCCCGATGGAGTCTTTCAAATAAGAAGTCGTCGCTTGGTGTGCCATGCCGCTATTTTGCCGAATCTCACGCGGCTGTCAACTTCTGCGGCTATTCCCGTGCACCAGCCTTTTTCTCGGGGCGGGGTAGGATGTGAGCCGGTACGCGGGTGAAAAAACCGCTTGACAATTCGCTTTTTATTCGCCTACTATTCGCACTGTCTCGACGATCGCACTGGAGGAAATCATGACCATCGCTCAATCGATGTTAGGTGAGTTCGACCACGAAATGGAAAACACGCGCAAAACCCTGGAACGCGTTCCTGACGACAAATGGAACTGGAAGCCTCACGAGAAATCCGGCACGGTTGGCTGGCTTGCCGCCCACATTGCCAACTTGGCCGGATGGGCCACGGTAACCATCCAAACCGAACAGCTGGATTTTGCTCCCGTGGATGGCCCCTCTTTCCAGCTTCCGAAGATTGAGAATCGGAAGGAGGCCTTGGCTGTATTCGACAAGAATGTCACTGAGTCGCGAGCCGCCTTGGCCGGGGCCAGCGACGCCGACATGATGAAAACATGGACATTGCTTGGCGGTGGCAAACCTGTTTTTGCGATGCCGCGCGTGGCGTGCATCCGGGGCATGATCTTCAATCACATCGTTCACCACCGCGCGCAGCTTGGTGTCTATTACCGGTTGCTGGGTGTACCCGTTCCCGGGTTGTACGGCCCCAGCGCCGATGAGGGTCAGTTCGGCGCCGGAGCTTCGGCCTGAGTTCTTCGTCTACCGGGAAATCAGAAACGGTTGCTGCCTGAGCGTCCGAGGGCATCGGCCTTCGGACGCCTCCTGCACCGTGCCTTCTCCTCGCGCATCTCATATAATTGAGATCTTGGCTCTCCGGGAGGAGTATCCATGGACATTCCCGTCATTCTCTCCGCCGTACGCACTCCCGTCGGCAAATTTCAGGGCGGACTTGCGGGCTTCTCCGCGCCCGAGCTCGGCGGCAAAATTGTCGCCGAAGCCATCCGCCGCACCGGACTCGATGGCAAGCAAATAGACGAAGCTATCCTCGGTAACGTCGTCCAGGCGGGGCTCGGCCAGAATCCAGCTCGCCAGGCGGCGCTCAAAGGCGGCTGCGACCCTCGCGTCGCCGCCATGACGATCAACAAAGTGTGCGGCTCCGGCCTGAAGGCCGTGGCGCTCGCCGCGCAAGCCGTGCAGCTCGGCGAATCCGAAATCGTCGTCGCCGGCGGCATGGAGTCCATGTCCAATTGCCCCTATCTTCTGCCGCAAGCGCGCACCGGCTATCGCCTAGGTGACGGCAAGCTTGTCGACTCGATGATCAACGACGGCCTGTGGGACGCTTACGAAAACTTTCACATGGGCATGACCGGCGAACTGGTCGCCGAAAAATACAAGATTACCCGCGAGGAACAGGACCGTTTTTCCGTCGAAAGCCACCAGAAAGCCGTGCGCGCGCGCAAATCGTGTTTCTTCGAAGCGCAGATTCTTCCCCTGGAAGTCCCGCAAAAAAAAGGCGATCCGCTCGTCATCAAGTACGACGAATCGCCGCGCGAAGACACCTCAATGGAAGCGCTCGCCAAGCTCAAGCCGGCCTTCAAGAAAGATGGCACTGTGACCGCCGGCAACGCGCCCGGCACCAATGACGGCGCGGCTGCGGTCATTGTCACCAGCGAGCGCAAGGCGCAGATGCTTGGCAAACAGCCCATCGCGCGAATCGTCGCCCAGGCCGTCAGTGGCGTCGAACCCAAGTGGGTGATGATGGCGCCGGTGGACGCGGTCGAAAAGCTTTTGACAAAAACCGGCTGGGATCGCGACAAAGACGTCGATCTCGTCGAGCTCAACGAAGCCTTCGCCGTCGCCGCCATCGCGGTTACGCGCCAGCTTCGTCTCAACCCCGAAAAGGTCAACGTTAATGGCGGCGCGGTCGCGCTTGGTCACCCCATCGGCGCCTCAGGAGCGCGCATCCTCGTCACGCTGCTCTACGAATTGCAGCGCCGCAACCTCAAGCGCGGCATCGCCGCGCTCTGCCTCGGCGGCGGGAACGCCGTGGCCCTTGCCGTCGAGCGCTGCTAACCGGCAGCACGCAGATTCTGCGAGCCCGGGAACCCTGCGGATCACTTCCCGGAATTCTTGCTTCGGAGAGCTCGATGAAAAGTGCGACCCTCGGCTTTCGCGTGCATTCCGGCTGGGCCGTTGCCGTTGTCCTTCGCGGACCGCTCAATTCGCCCCTCGTGATAGACCGCAGAAGAATCCAGCTCGTCAAAACGTTTACGTATACCTACCGCCAGCCCTATCACACGGCTGAAAAAATGGTGGGAAAGGACGCCGCAAAGTTCATTTCAAGCATGCGCTCGGAATCCGCCCGGCTGGCGCGGTCTTCGCTGCGTGCTCTGCAAAAAGATTTAGCGGAACAGAGTTACAGAATTGCCCGCGGTGCCCTTCTTCTGGCCTCGGGCCGCGCACTCCCTCAACTCGAAAAGATCCTCGCCTCACATGCTCTCATCCATACGGCTGACGGCGAACTTTTCCGCGAAGCATTGCGCGCCGCTTGCGGCCGCTGCGGCTTGCCATTGGAGGCTGTCAGAGAGAAAGAACTTTTCGAGATTGCCTCGAAGACACTCGGAATCAACCCTACCGCGCTCAAGCACCGCATCGCCGCGTTTGGCAAATCCTTTGGCCCGCCGTGGACCCAGGACGAAAAGTTCGCCGCCCTCGCCGCCTGGCTCAGCCTGTCGCGCCGGGCAGTTCTCTAGGTTCGGATGTTTTCACCGGTTCCAGGTTGTATCCGCAATAGACGCAGTACTTGTCCGTTTCCGCCACTTCGCGCTTGCACTGTGGGCACGCCGGATGCAGGTTGCATTTGCAGTTGGGGCAAAAGTTGAAGCGCGCGCCGACCGTCGTTCCGCATTGCGGACAGTTGTACGGCAGCGGCTCGCGCATCAGCAAGTAAATGATGAAGCCTAGTACCAGAGAGCTCGGCATCAAGACGAGCACCAGGAACGTCCACAGACCGGAGTGCATCCCGCGGCGTTTCGCGTCCTGATTTACATAACCGACCATAAAGATGAAAATCGCGCAGAACAGCGATACGGCGGTGATGATTCCGAAAAGAGCGGCGCCAGCCGCTCCGGGATCCGCGTCCAACTCGGGAGAGAAAACCTGCTCATGGCTGGCGAGTTGGACGTGAAGAACGATTTGACCGATGATTTGCGCGATCAGGAAGAGCACCACTACGGTCCAAATCAACCAGCGTGGCACCAGCTTGAACTCTTGCCAGAAGCGCAGATTTTCCTTCTTGCGGCGAAACCGAATCAGCCGCATTTTTTCGCTGAAAGAACTCTTTATTCCTTGTGGATCTTCAATCATTGTTTTCCTCATTGACGCGCCCGCTTAATTCTCTTGCCGCTTCCAGTCCGCCTCGCTGCTGCGTCCCGCGTTTTCCATCAGCAGAATCACGGCAACCACTGCCGCGGGCAGCGCCCACCAGAGTCCAAAGCCTAGCTCCCAGATGAAGTTCGGTAGGCTCATGCGGTGGCCGGCCCATTCGAGCACGCGCCAGACGTACGGCGCCGTGGCCGCGCCAAAGGCCCAGGAAACTCCGCACGCGGCCCACACCAGGCGCCAGCGCGGCTCACCGCGCAATTGTTGCGCCCGCAGGCGCACGCGCATTTGCGCGCGGCTCGCCAGCGTCCGCGGCAGGGGAATCGCAACCCCCCGCAGAGCGCGAATCGCTTCCTCCGTTGCTCGCGCTTGCTCCGCGCAACGTTCGCATTCCCCCAAATGCTGCTCGAGCCAAGACCGCTCGGCGGTGGAAATTCCTTCGACGCGCTCTTGGGCGATCAACTGTCCGGCCCTGGAGTGAACATCAGCGCTCATACCACGCCTCCTTGGAGCATCCCCTTCATCGCTTCGAGCCCGCGGTACAGCCGAGATTTCACGGTAGAAATCGGCGTCTCGAGCACCACGGCAATCTCTTCGAGTTTCATCTCTTCCTGGAACCTCAGCAGTAGCACCTCGCGGTAAATCGCCGGCACCCGTCCGAGCGATGCCTGCACGTTATCTTCCTGCTCGCGTGTCAACACGAGCCGCAATGGCGACGGCTCGCTCTCATCGGCAATCTCGAATGGCGCGCCTTCCTCAGGGTCGGTCATCGAGTCTAAGCTTTGCGCTTTTTTCTGCCGCTGCCAATCGATCACCAGGTGCCGCGCGATAGCGAACAGCCAGGCCTCGAATTTCGATTTGCCGTCGTACTGATGCCCACGCTCCAGCACGCGGATCCACGTCTCTTGAAAAATGTCCTCGGCGCGCTCGCGGCTCGCCGTCAAGTAAACCAAATAGCGGAACAACCGGTATTGATATTGCTCGATCAGCCGGTCCAGCAGCTCCGGGTCGCGCTGCCTCAGCCCCCGCGCAATATCCTTAGTCTCGTCGGCCATCAGTGCGGAGAATTGTAGCGTTAACCCGGCCCCATGCGGCGACAGACAAAGCACCAACCTGCGGCCAAAGGTGGGAGTCGAATTGGACATGGCTATGTTCATTCTGAAGGGTATACGCCCCAGCCCCCCAAAAAGACGCATGCCCACTCGGACTCAAGCGACTCGTCCTAGAGCGCCTCTCCCCCATGCCACCCTCTCAACCGCGTATAGTAAACTCCTTTCGCCATGTTCTGTCCCCAGTGCAAAGCCGAATATCGCCCGGGCTTTACCGTCTGCGCCGATTGCGACGTGCCTCTGGTCTGGCAACTTCCCGCTTCACCTGGCGCTCCGCACGATGGAGATCCTTCAGGCCAAAACCCCGAACCCACCGAGGATCCTCTCTGCGCGTTCTGGAGTGGTGACGACCCGCGCATCCACGCGGAACTATGTCAACTGCTCGAAGAGCACGGTATTCCTCACAAAACGATTCGCCGCCAGGATCATCTCTTCAATCTGAACTCGAAGAGTCTCTTCCAGATCGGAATCCCATTCTCTTGTTTTGAGAAGGCCGAGGCTGCCGTCAAGGAAGCTTATGGCACGGAAGAAGACGAAACGAACAACCTACTGCACCCCACGATAGAGAACAGCCCTAGCTTCGAAGCTTTGGTTAATCTCCCTCTTAGGGAAAAACTGCGTGAACGACCCCGAGAAGAGCGGCCCGATTTAATGGAATCGTTGACGTGGGGCCGTCCGCAACGTCGAGAAGAACCTGAAGAAGCCCGTGCTTCCGGCTCTTGGAATCCGGAGAATTGGTATCCCCAGGACGCCACCGTCGAAATCTGGTCCGGCAACCTGCCCGAATTAGGCGAAATGATCGTGGCCTCGCTCCGGGAAAATCAGCTCCACGCCCGCCTCGACTGTACGGAAGGGAATTGCTCTCTCTTCGTTTTGCCGGATGACGAATCCCGCGCTCGCGAAATTGTCCGCGAGATTATTGACGCCGCCCCGCCAGAATAATGTTAAGGCAACTGTAGCGGGCACTCTTTGGATCGCTCCAGTGGCGTGGTTGCACACGGTCCAGCGCTTTGATAGCGGAGGTACAAGAAATTTGACCACAGAACAAATCAAAACCGTCGCCATCCTAGGCGCGGGGACCATGGGCAACGGCATCGCCCACGTCTTCGCTCGCGCTGGCTTCGCCGTCCTCTTGCGCGATATCGACCAGCGCTTCCTCGACCGCGCCATGGACACCATCGGCAAGAATCTCGACCGCGAAGCGAAAAAAGGCAAACTCCCCGAAGCGGAGAAAGGGGCTGTTCTCGCTCGGCTCAAACCCGTCACGGACATAGCCGCAATCGCCCCTGCCGACTTTGTCGTCGAAGCCGTCCCCGAAAAAATCGAAATCAAGCGCGCTGTCCTCGCCGAAGCCGACCGTATCCTCCGCCCCGAGGTCATCATCGCCAGCAACACTTCGTCGATTTCCATGACCGCGCTCGCCGCTCTTACCAAGCGCCCGGACCGCTTCGTCGGGATGCACTTCATGAACCCCGTCCCGGTAATGGTGCTGGTCGAGGTCATTCGCGCGCTTCAAACCAGCGACGCCACCTTCAGCGCCACGATGGAACTCGCCAAGCGCCTCGGCAAAACTCCTGTCGCTGTCAACGACGCTCCCGGCTTCGTCTCCAATCGCGTCCTCATGCCGCTCATCAACGAGGCCGCCTATTGCGTGATGGAAGGAGTCGCCACTCCGGAAGCCGTCGACGCCGTGATGAAGCTCGGCATGAATCATCCCATGGGCCCGCTCGAGCTCGCCGACTTCATCGGCCTCGACGTTTGCGTGGACATCATGCACGTCCTCCACGAAGGTTTGGGCGACCCCAAGTACCGCGCCTGCCCCCTCCTCAAAAAATACGTCGCCGCCGGCTACCTCGGCCGCAAATCCGGCAAGGGATTCTATCCTTACCCAAAATAATGTTTGCTTTTTCTTCGCCCCTATGGTATTTTGCCTCTCGCTGTTTTCAACAGGTGCTCCATGCTCTTTCTTTCGACCCTTGCGGTAAGCTGCCCGGAGCATGCTAGGCTCGAAAGCGAGTTCCTGGAGGCTCGTGACCGGTTCCGGGGGCTAGCGCGGCTCCGGCAGCTCTCGCTGGTGGAAGAGAAGCGGCTGGCAGAGCAGGTAGCCATGGCGATCGCTCGCGTCAAGGAGCACGTCGCCGAGCACGGCTGCCAGCGACGGTAGCTGGCAATTCCTGCCCGGGCTAAGCGTGCGGGAATCTGGATTCTCCCTGCGGCCCGACTTGTTGAAATGGGTTGCGAACAAAAAAACATGGCGCAACGATGAATCAAATGATAATATTAAGCTTTCACTATATCTGCGGGCACCCTGTTCCCCGGCCCCGCTTTACCCGAGTTCCTAATTTCTCCACCGAGGTGCGACATGGCAGACGATAGATCAAAAATGTTGGACGCGGCAATCGCCCAAATCGAAAAGTCCTACGGCAAAGGCTCCATCATGCGCCTGGGCAGCCGCGACATTCTAGTGCCCGTCAGCGTGATTCCCAGCGGTTGCCTTTCCATCGACGCCGCTCTGGGCGTCGGCGGGTTCCCTCGCGGCCGCGTCATCGAAATCTACGGCCCGGAGTCCGGCGGCAAGACCACCATGACGCTGCACGTGATCGCCGAAGCGCAGAAACTCGGCGGACAGGCCGCTTTCATTGACGCGGAACACGCGCTCGATCCGGTTTACGCGCGCAAGCTCGGCGTCGACGTCGACAATCTCCTCGTCTCCCAGCCCGATAACGGCGAGCAGGCGCTCGAAATCGCGCAAGAGCTGATCCGCTCAAACGCCGTTGATATCGTGGTCGTGGACTCCGTCGCCGCTCTCGTCCCCAAGGCCGAGCTCGAAGGCGATATGGGCGATCCCCAGATGGGCCTTCAGGCGCGCCTCATGTCGCAGGCGCTCCGCAAGCTCACCGGCATCGTTTCCAAGTCCCGCACCTGCCTCATTTTCATCAACCAGATCCGCGAAAAAATC
>Ga0210384_10007369_pt1 | contig 11611 bp, 9 predicted proteins | sample IncBWH2MmetaG_FD_160574 | JGI IMG/M metagenome (GOLD analysis project Ga0210384, IMG submission 160574) | Forest soil microbial communities from Barre Woods Harvard Forest LTER site, Petersham, Massachusetts, United States - Inc-BW-H-2-M | ecosystem: Environmental > Terrestrial > Soil >...
TAGATGATCATTCCAGGCAATTTATTGCCTGGAATGTGTTAAAAAGGCGACCCGTCCCGGAGGGACGGTGTGAGTCGCGCTACCCCGACGTGTTCCGCCCAGGATCGAAAGCAATAAGAGCAGCACCCAAAGCAAGTGCAGACCGTATTGGGCGCCAGCCTGCGTATAGGTGGATACGGCACCGGCATCATTGTCGGCCTCCATCACAATTAACCCGGGGCCGAACACCATCAGAAAAGTCAGTAGATTCCTGACCCAGGGACTTTTGACTTTGTATCCACGGCGGTTCAGCTGGAGCTGATCCGGCGTGGTGGTTTGTGCATCTAGTTCCAAGGCTTGTCCTCCTTCGTGAAAAAAAGATTCAATGTGACCTGCGCCCATCCCAAGAACGGCCGCTATCAGTAGCCTGAGGCACCGCGATTAAATTCGACCCGGGGAAAGCATTAAAAATTATTTATCCTTTCGTGGATGCCTCACCGCGTGACCCAGCATCCGGTGGGGCGAAGATCTCGGCGCGCCGAGGACGCAGCTAACCGTTAGAATCGTATCGCGCCGGATTTGAGCCGCTCCGTGCGCGTGCCACCCCCCTGCGTTCCTAACCGCCGGAAACGACGACACCCTGGAGGATGCCACCCGCACGCATGGCTCAAATCCGGCGCGCAATCGTCTTGGAAGAAAACATATCCTCGGCGCGCCGAGATTTTCGCCCTACCAGCGTTCGGCCATAACAAGCCTCGCTCTTTGCGATCTTTTCCTCCCGATTCGGTCGCAGTATGCGAAGTCGGAATCGAGTGCTAAAAGGGCATCAAGCTCTTTAATACCCTCCCAATCTGCCACTTACGATCGCGAGCATCACCTCGGCACACAAATCGCTTTAAGATCCATTTCGCGATTTATCTTTCGTTGTCTTAATGAAATTGCCAGAGACCGTCTTTGCCATACCCACCTACCGTCTACGTGACGTTTCTGAAACCATCGAGGCTTACGACGAACATTTTTGGACCAACGGCCACTCGGTCAAAATGATCGTTTTCGATGACTCCAGCTTCGCTAATCACGAAAAATATTTTCCTAAACTCGAGAAAACCAAAACGGTAAACGACCTCTATTACGTTGGTCCCAGAGAAAAAGAGCAGTTCTTGAAGTTCCTGAACAAGAAACTGCGCGATAAAAAACTCGAATCCCTCGTCCGGACGCTTTTCCGGCCTAGTTACGGCGGCAACCGTAACTTTTCTCTTATCTACACCCTGGGCTCATTCCTGGTCAGCGCCGACGATGATATGCGTCCATACGCCTTGGTCGAGAGCAGCCCAGAGTCGCTCCGACCGGATGAAATCAGTCGCGGTCATTTAAAACAGACCGGTGACAACGGTTACATCGAGAAATCCTTCGATATCTTGATGTCCTTCAAAGATGTCCTCGGAAAAAAGGTCAGCGAAGTGCCGGACAACTTCGAAAGTGGTAACCTTCTAGTCGATACTTCGATGGATTTGGAAACGAACATCACCAAGGAGTTCGCCACCGAAAATTCGCTTTTGCTGGAACGAGGCTCTGTCTCCAAAAATGCCGTAGTCAAGATCGCCCAGACTTTTCGCACCGGCACCAACGATATCGATGCGTTGGACTACTTGGAGATGTATCTGCATGACGAGAACCAGCAGCATCATGATCTGCATGAGCTGAACGCTGTCTATGTTCTCGAGAATTTCCGACCTGCAGTGACCAACAAAAACTGGCGGATCGATTGTGGCGTCGCCGGCTATGACAATAGACTGGGCTTGCCGCCGTTCTTTCCAACCCGGTTGCGGTTCGAAGACTACATCTATCGGTTATGGATCCAGCAGGATGGCATTGTCACCGCGCACACTGATGCCGCCCAGACTCATGTAAAGAACAACTACATGAGAAGCCCGTTAGCGATGGACGTCTTCAACGAGGAAATCTGCACCCTGCTTAAGAAGAAGATCAAATCGTCGTTAGAAAGCGTCGACGACCTATCGATCCGATTCGACTACGAAGGCGAAGTCACACTGCAGGACAGCGAAGAGATTTTGGAACGTATTTCTGCGGTGCACCGGCGAGTCTTGGAAGCAGCGGCTACCACCAAAATCCCTGAACGCAAAGAAGCGCTATCCCTTTTTGCCGAGACCTTAGCCCGATCGTTCTACGGGTTCGAACCCGATTTTTTTCAACAAAACGTCTCCCGTATCGTGGATGATGTGATCAGTCAGATCCATGCCGCACTCGAGATCTGGCCGACCCTCGTCGAGATCTGTTACTTTCATAAAGACAAACGGGAATTCCCCCAACTCAAGGTGCAAAACAAAAAGGCCAAACGCCGAAACGGCTCCGTGGTTGAACGGTAGGCGAATAGTGCTGTTTCCTGGACTCGACATTTCGTTCGACGAGATTTTCTCTAGGCTTTCGGACTAAGTATAGAATCTCACGCGAAGACGCAAAACCGCGAAGACACAGCAAAAACGAAATAGCCGCAAAAGAACGCAAGGAACGCAAAAATAGAAACTGACTGCCGAGGTTTGCGGCAGCAGAGACGGAACGGCGCAGCGACAGCTCGCTGCAGACGTTTTCGATCGTGAGCACGCGACACGTCGGGTCCTGCTCGCGATTTGCGCTGAAAACTCTCCTTCATTTTGTGACTTTTCTTGCGTTCTTTGCGCTCTTTTGCGGCTATTCCCGTTCTCCTGTTATCTTCGCGCCTTGGGGTCTTTGCGTGAGATTTTCTGCCTCCCACGACTGACCGGCACCGGCAACCCTCTCTGCAGTACCGGCGAAGACTGGACAATCGACGTGGTTGTCTGGCCGAAAGCCAGGAACCGGTCCAAGAGTTGATCCAGGTTTTCCAAAGCTTTGACGTACGCTTTGATAATGAAGCAATCTTCTCCGGTCACGCGATGCGCCTCCACCACTTGAGGCAGCTCATTGGCTAACGCTGCGATTTTGTTCAGCTGTCCCGGCATCGGGCGTACCCGAATATAAACGCAGACCGGATAACCCAGAGAGCTGGGATCAATCTCTATCCACCAGCGCCGGATCACACCGATCTCCACCAAACGCTGCAATCGGTCTCGCACGGTTGGCGCCGACAATTCAACTTGCCGGGCGAGGTCGGCAATCCCCAATCGCGGGTCATTCTGCAAGCACTTCAGAATCGCCAAGTCTTTGGGATCTAAACTGGATTTTGCATTTTGAAAGTTTTTCACGGAATTTCTTATCTATTGTGAAAAATAAAGGCCTATCCGACTGCGTTATCACTATAGCTCAATCGGCTAGATATAGCGAAAATGGTAAATGCATCTTCGGAATTCGCCTATGGCTGGGCTGGAAACACGCCTGACTCAATGGCCGCCCATTTTCTTTTTTCTGATAAGCGCCTGCTTTCATTATCTCGGACCAGCTTTCGCCGTGATATTATTCCAACAGGTTGCACCCTTGGGTGTTGCTTGGTTGCGCATCGCTACAGCAGCGATTGTGTTCGCGCTTTTCCGAAAACCGTGGCGTGTTTTCTTAAGACTGGACCGCCGCGATCAAGGCCGCCTCATCGCCTTTGGCCTTGTGCTTGGCGTAATGAATAGCTGCTTTTATCTCTCGATCTCGGTGCTCCCTTTGGGCACAGTCGGTGCCATTGAATTTCTCGGCCCCATTCTTTTGGCTGTTTCCCGGTTCCGGACTGCCCGCAATTTTGTGAGCCTGACATTCGCCGTGGCCGGCGTTTATTTCCTTACCCACATTGAAATTAAAAATGCGTTGATCGGGTATGTCTTCGCTTTCGCGAATTGCGGCCTTTTCATGCTTTATGTCTCGATCGGTCATGCCATCGCCTCCAGCAGCGTGATCACAGGCGCAGATGCGATCGGCTCAGCCATGCTGATTGCTCTGGTAACAGTTGTTCCGATCGGGATACGCGACGCCTCGGTGGCCTTTCTGAACCCGATACTACTGGCCGCAGCCGCTGGAGTCGGCATCTCTTCATCGGTCATTCCCTATGTATGCGATCAGCTCGCCATGAAGCGGCTGCCAGCCGCGAGTTTTTCTCTCTTGCTGTCGCTTCTCCCCGCCACCGCCACGGCGATGGGAATCATCGTTCTGCGACAATTCCCATCGGGACCGCAGCTGGTCGGGATGCTGCTTGTGGTCGCCGGAGTAGCGTTGCACCGGCCGGAGGGTAGGAGCTAGTCGGGCACGGTGGGGTCGCTAAACGAATGCGACCTATGGGACACATGGGACTAATGTGTCCGACCCATAAGTCCCATGTGTCTCATAAGTCCCATCCGTTCATTTGCCCAGCAATGACGCCCACTCGCCCCGTTGACGTCGCCTTACCGCCGCACTACGCTGATCATAACTCGTGGACCCCCGCATTCTTGCAGAATTTCGCACCATTACTGGCGATCGCGGCCTGATCACCTCACCTGAACAATTAAAGACGTACGAGTGCGACGGTCTGACCAATTTTCGTGTCATGCCAGACGCCGTTCTGTTGCCAAGCTCAACAGAACAGGTCCAAGCCATCGTACGAGTTTGTCATCGCGCCGGTATTCCTTTTGTGGCGCGCGGCTCTGGCACTGGATTGAGCGGAGGCGCACTGCCGGTAAAAGACGGGGTTGTCATCAGCACCGCCAAAATGAACCGCATCCTTGAGGTCGATTTACCTAACGCCCGCATGGTGGTTGAACCCGGTGTCATCAACTTGGAGGTAACTGAGCGGGTTGCGCCTCATGGATTTTTTTATGCGCCGGATCCGTCATCACAATCGGTTTGCAGTATCGGAGGAAATGTCGCAGAAAACGCCGGCGGTGCGCATTGTCTCAAGTACGGGTTTACGACCACCCACGTGTTAGGACTTGAGGTCGTGCTGCCGGACGGTTCACTAGCACACTTGGGGGGCAAAGCCCTGGACGCGCCAGGCTACGATTTGACCGGCGTATTTGTCGGCTCTGAAGGCACTTTAGGTATCGCCACTAAGATCACGCTTCGGATCGTGAAACGGCCTGAATGTATTCATACGTTGCTCGCGGCGTTTGGTTCAACGATCGAGGCTGGAGCCGCGGTCAGCGATATCATCGGGGCGGGGATGTTACCAGCCGCGATCGAAATGATGGATAACCTGGCGATCCAAGCTGCTGAAGCCGCTGTCCACGCCAACTATCCAAACTGTGGCGGATTGTTATTAGTCGAGCTGGATGGACCTAACGCAGAGGTCGAGGCTCTGATGCAGCAAGTCGATGCCATCTGCCGCAAATGTGGCGCTACCGAAATCAAAGTGGCTCAAACCGACGCGGAACGTGCTCTAGTATGGAAAGGCCGCAAAGCCGCGTTCGCTGCGGTTGGCCGGATCTCGCCCAACTATATCGTTCAGGATGGCGTCATTCCCCGTACCGCCTTGCCGCGGTTGATGAACGAAATCGAGCGGCTCGGTAAGGAAGCAGGCATCAGGGTCGCCAACGTGTTTCATGCCGGCGATGGAAACCTGCATCCATTGGTGCTCTACGATCGGCGAATCGAGGGGCAAGAACACGCGGCCGAGGTCCTGGCTAACCGTATCCTTGAGCTCTGTATCGAGGCCGGCGGTTCCATCACTGGCGAGCATGGTGTGGGTGAAGAGAAAAAAATGATGATGTCGAAGATGTTTGCCGAGCCCGACCTAGAGACCATGCAACGTGTCCGGTGTGCCTTCGACCCAAAAAACCTGGCCAATCCGACCAAGGTTTTCCCTCGTCCTCGCCTGTGCGGGGAAGTACCTGGCAAATACGAACCGCATCCTTTAGAGGTCGCAGGGATCGCAGAACGTTTCTGATATGACCTTGGCCGACGAAGCTAAAGGGGGAGATGGGGCGAAGTCTGCGCCTCCCCTCTCAGGCACCGGGACTGAGACCGGCATCGCGAGTGCATTTGACGAATTGCGGACCATCGGCAGCCCGGCCCAATGGCGTGACGCCGGTCCCGACGATACTGTTGCCGGGGTTCAGCCGCGAATGGTTTTTGAGCCGCAGAATGAGGCGGAACTGGCCGCCGCACTGCGGGTCGCGAATGCCGCCGGCCTTGGCGTTATTCCTCGCGGCAGCGGTTCCAAAGATGCGTGGGGTAATCCGCCGGTTCGAGCCGACTTGATTCTTTCGACTGCTCGCCTCGATAGGATCATCGAGCACGCATGGGCTGATTTGACCGTGAGTGTGGAAGCCGGATGCACCTTCGCGACCCTTCAGAACACGTTGGCTCAGCACGGACAACGCATCGCAGTCGATCCGTTGTGGCCCGAACATGGCACGGTTGGCGGTATCCTTTCGACCAATGATAGCGGCACGCTGCGGATTCGCTACGGCGGTCTTCGTGATCTGGTCATCGGTGTGACCATCGCGTTGCCGGATGGCACACTGGCGTCTAGTGGCGGCAAAGTCGTGAAAAACGTCGCAGGATACGACCTGCCGAAACTCGTTACCGGAGCGATCGGCACGTTAGGTATTATTACTCGCGCCGTGTTCCGGCTACATCCCTTGCCCCATAATATTAGGACTTTCACATTTGCCGCGCGAGATTGGGCAGACGCCAACCGGCTCGTGTTATCGGTGCAGGATTCGAAACTGGCGCACACCGGGTTGCAAGTGCGACATAGATCTGGCGAACAACCACAGGTCGACATTCGTTTCGACGGGACAGAAGCAGGACTCGCAGCCCAAAGTCACGTGCTGCGGAAACTCGCCCTACCTGCTACTGAAACTGAGTCCAACCCTGAGGTGTGGCAAGCGCGGCAACGTCTCTTTGGACTATCCGCGCAAAACGACCGTGCGTTCGCCATCGTAAAATACAGCGTGTTACCTGGATCAATCGCCGCCACTTGCGATCAACTTCGTGATTTAAGTGAACCTCTAAATGTGGGCTGGGAAACCGTAGTTCAAGGAACCGGTTTGGGCTATATCCGCTTTGAGGCTTCACAGCCGCTTCCGATTCATCAAGTGTTACCGGGTATGCGAGCCCGGCTCGAACCTGGCGGATCGGCCGTTGTCTTGTACCGGTCACCCGGAATCCCCGAGATCGACGCTTGGGGAGATGCCGGTGATGCCTTTCCTTTAATGCTAAAGGTAAAAGAGCAGCTCGATCCTAAGAAAACACTTAATCCGGGACGGTTTGTGGGAGGAATTTGATGAGCGAGCCAGCAACGTTAAATCCAAGCAGCAAAGAGGATCCCAAAGGGATGAGTGCCTATGATTCGCATCACCCGCCCGCGGGCGAGCTCATCGATCAATGCGTTCATTGCGGCTTCTGTCTGCCCGTATGCCCCACCTACATCCTTTGGAAAGATGAGATGGATTCGCCCCGCGGCCGTATCTATCTGATGAAAATGGCTGCGGAAGGGGATGCCACCATCAACCAAACCTGGGTCAGTCATTTCGATGCCTGCCTCGGCTGCATGGCTTGTATGACGGCGTGTCCGTCCGGTGTGGACTACGGAAAATTAATCGAAGCGACCAGAGCGCAAATCGAACGTAATTATACGCGCCCCGCCTCGGAGAAAAGTTTCCGACGCTTCTTGTTCAGCACCTTTACTAACCCGGGCCGGCTGAGTCTTCTGGCGTTGCCGCTTCGTCTTTACCAGCAGACCGGCTTGCAGAAACTGGTTCGGCGAATCGGTCTCCCAAAGTTGCTACCCAAACGCTTCCAGGCCATGGAAGCATTGTTGCCCCAAGTGCCGGCGCCGGAGAAAATTCCGGAGTTAATCCCGGCCCAAGGCGAGCGCAGGAGACGGGTAGGCCTGTTACTGGGTTGTGTCCAACGCGTCTTTTTCCCACAGGTTAATGCAGCCACTGCACGAGTGTTAGCGGCAGAAGGCTGCGAAGTCGTGGCTCCGACATCGCAATCTTGCTGCGGAGCTTTGTTGGTTCATACCGGCGAGGAAGAACAAGCGCTAGCGTTTGCCCGCCGCACGATCGACCTGTTTGAGAAAGCCGAAGTCGATTCGGTGATCATTAACGCGGCCGGTTGCGGATCGACCGTGAAAGAGTATGGCCATCTGTTGCGGGACGATCCCGAATATGCGGAACGCGCGAAAGCGTTTTCAGCCAAGTGTCGTGATATCTTCGAGTTCTTAGCTGAACTCGAGCCTCGCGCTCCTCGCCACCCGATACTTGCCCGGGTCGCTTACCACGATGCTTGTCACCTGCAACATGCACAAGGTATACGCTCACAGCCGCGATCTGTCCTTTCCGGTATCCCAAATCTCGAAATCTTGGAGATTCCTGAAGGCGCAGTGTGCTGCGGTTCTGCCGGAATTTATAACCTTATCCAACCGGAGACCGCCGCTGAACTCGGCGACAGAAAAGCGGCTCACGTCATCAACGTGAACCCGGACATGGTAGTGTCCGCCAATCCTGGCTGCCTCCTCCAACTTCAATCCGCTCTCGACCGGGCCGGGCGAAATTTACGCGTTCGGCACGGGATAGAGCTCGTTGATGCGTCGATTCGCGGCGTTCCTCTTTGAGTTGCTTGCTGGCTGACTGCCGGATTGGGAGGTTGTCGGATGTGTAACGGTAGGGATGACCTCCCGCTCATCCATTCTTTTCGGGCCGCGAGCAGCAAATCGTGGAGCGTGCTTTCCCGCGGTCGCGGGAAGGCGCGCTCCATCCTGCACTATGAGTTTCATTTCCACTGCATTCTGCACGATTCCAGTTGTCTCTTAACTATTACTTAAGTTGCCGTTCCCTCGAGAACCCTGGCACAGTAGGCTAAGGCATAGAATCCGCTTTTATCGCGGCACCTAAAGATCAAAACGGCGCTCTACAAATTCACATCGACCGAATGCTGCGAGTGGGATACATTGGCCCGCACCTCGCGGTCGCCTAGATCCAGACACCGGACATTAGATCCGCACCGACCGAATGAGTGTTCAGACAACAAATCTAAAGTTTAAATCCGCTCCACCCAAAGCCCCAAAGCGCGGTCGATTTCTGCGAGTGCTAATCTGGATCGCGGTACTGGGAGTATTCGCGCTTGGCTTCTACTTGGTTTCAATGCCTAAAGAAGCCCCAAAAGGACGCATTGTCGGCACGACCACGATCACGACCACAACGGCGAAGACAGGAAGTATCGGTGTCTATCTAGACGCCATCGGTACCGTCACACCGGTCTATACTGCGTCCATCTTTAGCCAGGTAACCGGCGTCGTCGTCGGAGTGAATTATCAGGAAGGGCAAATCGTCAAGAAGGGTGATCCGTTAGTCGACATAGATGATCGCCAGTACCAGGCCCAACTGACCCAGGCTCAAGGCGCTCTGCAACGAGATCAGAATGTATTGGCTCAGGCCGAGATGGATCTATCTCGGTATCAGGCGGCTTGGGCGCGTAATGGCGTAGCCAAACAAATTTTGGATGACCAGGGGAAACTGGTTTTGCAGGAACAGGGCACCGTAAAAAATGATGAGGGAGCAGTGGAGTTCGACCAACTGCAGGTCGAATATTGTCATATCAAAGCACCCATCGCTGGGCGGGTCGGTCTTCGGCCGATTGACCCCGGTAATCTGGTAACCGCCGGTACCAGCGCTAACAGCAGTGCGACGCCGTTATTGGTGATCACCCAGATACAGCCGATCACCGTAGTCTTCACGATTGCGGAAGACAATTTAGGTCAGGTCATGGAGCAACTGCGCAACGGGGCTAAGCTCCCCGTCGACGTTTATGATCGAGCCGCGCAGACGAAACTCGCTAGCGGTGAATTGATCGCAGTAGATAACCAAATCGACACCACCACCGGAACCGTGAAGGTCCGCGCTAGTTTTGCCAATGATGATTTCGCGCTGTTCCCCAATCAGTTTGTGAATGCGCGGTTGCTAGTAAAGACCCTACAGGATGTAACTTTGGTACCGTCGTCAGCGATCCAGCAAAACGGGCAGACCTCATTCGTCTATGTTATTCAAGACAATGTTGCGCACTTGCAGAACCTAAAGGCGGGGGCTAGCGACAACGGTTTCACGCAGGTTGAAGGCGTTAATCCAGGGGATGTGCTCGCCGACAGCAGCTTCGATAAGCTCCAGGACAACAGCAAAATAACGGTTGCCACAGGCAAGCCCGGCCCAGGTCAAAAGCCTGGCGGCCCACCAAAACCAGGCAGCCAGGAAGCACCAAAGACTCAAGAGAAACCGGCGGGTGAGGAGAAGCAGAGCGGTAACAGGGGTTCATGAGTCCGTCCCGCCCATTTATTCTGCGACCGGTGGCGACGTCGCTGCTAATGGTCGCAATCTTCCTGGTTGGCGTTGTCGCTTATTTACAACTGCCGGTGTCCGCGTTGCCGCAGGTTGATTATCCGACTATTCAGGTAGTCACCTTCTATCCAGGAGCCAGTCCCGATGTCATCGCCACAACCGTGACTGCTCCCTTGGAACGTCAGTTCGGCCAGATGCCGGGACTGAACCAAATGACATCCAGCAGTTCCGGTGGCACGTCTGTGATCGTTTTACAGTTCACTTTGACCCTGAAACTCGATGTCGCCGAGGAAGAGGTTCAGGCCGCTATCAACGCTTCCCAGAGTTTATTGCCCGCAAATCTCCCCGCCCCACCGGTCTACAGTAAGACAAATCCTGCTGATGCACCGGTGATTACTATGGCGATCACTTCCAATGCGATGCCGCTTTCGGAGGTGGAGGATCTGGTCGATACCCGCCTGGCGCCGAAGATTGCCCAGCTAACCGGAGTCGGTCTGGTAAGTATTAGCGGAGGACAGAAGCCCGCGGTTCGGATTCAGGTTAATCCGACTGCCCTTTCATCGTACGGCATTAACCTCGAAGACGTGCGTACCGCCCTGGCGCAGACCAGCTTGAATGCTGCCAAAGGCAATTTCGATGGTCCACGCCAGAATTTCCAGATCGATGCCAACGATCAACTGGTCACCAGCCGAGATTATCGGAACGTGGTTGTCGCCTACCGGAATGGCGCGCCGGTCATGTTGACCGACGTGGCTCGAGTGGTTGATGGAGTTGAGAACAGCCAACAGGCCGCTTGGATGAATTCAACCCCGGCGGTGATTCTCAACGTACAACGCCAGCCCGGGGCAAACACGATCAGTGTAGTAAAAAGTATTAAACAGCTATTGCCGCAACTGCAGTCGAGTTTGCCGGCCAGTATTCGGATCACCACGCTGACCGATCTTACTACTGCCATCAATGCATCGGTGGCGGATGTCGAGTTTGAATTGATGCTGACCATTTTCTTGGTGGTGATGGTCATCTTTCTTTTCCTCCGGAGTCTTTCGGCCACGATCATCCCCAGTGTAGCGGTGCCTCTATCTCTGGTCGGAACTTTCGCGGCCATGTACTTCCTGGGGTACAGCCTGGATAACCTCTCTCTAATGGCCTTAACCATCGCCACCGGGTTTGTGGTGGACGACGCCATCGTGATGATCGAAAACATCACGCGTTATATCGAAGAGGGCGAATCGCCTATGGAAGCGGCGCTCAAAGGCGCCGAACAAATCGGGTTCACGATTCTGTCCCTGACCGTGTCCCTGATTGCAGTGCTCATCCCGTTGCTTTTCATGGGCGATGTCGTCGGGCGGTTGTTCCGGGAGTTCGCCGTTACTCTGGCTGTAACCATCGTCATTTCAGCT
>Ga0210384_10007371_pt1 | contig 11610 bp, 5 predicted proteins | sample IncBWH2MmetaG_FD_160574 | JGI IMG/M metagenome (GOLD analysis project Ga0210384, IMG submission 160574) | Forest soil microbial communities from Barre Woods Harvard Forest LTER site, Petersham, Massachusetts, United States - Inc-BW-H-2-M | ecosystem: Environmental > Terrestrial > Soil >...
ACACGCCAAGCCGTGCACCTGGCAATCCGTTCTGAAGAAAAGCGATGTAGCTCGCGGGAATATGCCCGACACTCAGTGCGGTGACAGGATCGTTTGGGTCGTACCCGGCCATGGCGTCAAGCATGCGCGCGCAATCACCTACATTCCGGGTCATCGGTCCAATCGTGTCCTGTGTCACTGAAACCGGCACGATACCATCGCGGCTGATCAGCCCGGTGGTTGGCCGGATGCCCACCAGGTTGTTGGCCGAGGACGGAGAGCGAATAGAACCACCGGTGTCAGAGCCGGTGCCGGCTGCGGCAAAGTTGGCGGCCACCGCGGCACCGGTACCACCCGATGAACCTCCTGGAGTTCTGGTTAAGTCGTAGGGATTGCGGGTCTGTCCGCCGAGAGAACTTACCGAAATTCCTCCGCTGGCGAATTCCTGCAGGTTGGCCTTACCTAGGATCAGCGCGCCATTATCTCGCAGCTTGGCAACCGCGAAGGCATCCTTGGGGGGTTGCGCTCCCTTCAGTAAGATGGACCCGACGGTCGTCGGCATATCGGCAGTCTCGAAATTATCTTTCAGAACGATGGGGACGCACGCCAGAGGCTTCAGTTTGCGCGTGCGTTTGAATTCCTGGTCCATCGCATCAGCTTGCTGCAGGGCCCGGGGATTCATGTAAAGCATGGCGTTGACCGCTGGCCCCTGCTTGTCATAAGCCTCGATTCGGTCCAGGTATTGCTGGACCAAGCTGTGGCAGGTAAGGGTTCCAGCCTGCATGGCCTCATGAATATCGGTTATCGACGCCTCGATAAGATGAAAAGACCGATCCGCTTCGCATTCTGGCCAGCGCATCAGACAAGCGACAAGCAGCATCGCGGGTATTTTTAAACGCATGCTCTTCTCCAGAGGATGTTCGACGGATTGTCCGTCACTGAAGACGCATCCTGCCCAACTACCAGATGACTTTCAATCCAAGTTGAATCTGCCGCGGCGGGGTGGAGGTGGTATCAATCGCACCAGCTCCTCCTACGGGCGCCCCGTTTTGATCGAACAGGATCCTGTTGGCAAGAGGTGCCTGGAAATTGGGGTGGTTCAGGATGTTAAAGAACTCGGCACGGAACTGAATATTGAAGGTCTCCGAGATTTTTTCGATGTGGTTGTTCTTGACGGCTGAGAAATCGACGTTGATCAGGCCCGGCCCGACTACGCTGTTTCGCCCGGCATTGCCAAACAGGTTCATGCAGGTGCCCGGAATCGCGAGGGGATTCCCATTGCTGTCTTGTCTGATGGCGGGTTGGCACAACGCGGCGAACGAAGGGGGCACAAGCGGAACACTGAAACAGCTCAGCTTCAAGTAGTTGTTGATATTGCCGGGGTTGACGGGGTTACTGCACCCTTGTCCTGAGACACGGGATGCGAAATCTTTCGGATCAGTGCTGTTTTGACCCAGAGGATCTCCTCCAACGCCGACAGTAAACGGCACGCCGGTACTGGCGTTAATGATTCCGCCGATTTCCCAACCGGCAAGAGTGTATTGCGCGATGGCTCGGCCAAACTTTGGCTTGGGAACCTGCCATAGGTAGTTCAGCACAAAGTTGTGGGTGATGTTGAAGTCGCACACCCCACGCCGGCCTCCGCGGTTAAAAAACATCAAGCTGGAGAGCGAATTGGCGTATGGATCGCCCAGCAGGCTACCCGAACCCATGTCGATACACTTGCTCCACGTGTAACTGGCCTGCGCCTGAAACCCGTGGCTCATCCTCTTTGCCAGCCCTGCCTGAAGTCCATGATACGAGGAGCTGTTATCCCAGAACGTTGCGCGAATGCGACCCACGTTGGGGTTCAACCGGGCGCCGGGACCTCCCAAGCCTGTGCAGGGTGTGAAGGGAAAACCCGGGACAGATTGGTTGCAGGGCCAGAGGTATCCTTCCGACGTCAAGGTTGGAATGACCATGTTGCTGTCATCCGTGCTGAACGGGGAGTGGACCGAACGCGAGCCAACGTAGGCGATCGCGGCCGTTAGGTTGGTGGCGACTTCCCGCTGGATATTGAGGTTCCAGTTCATCGCGTAATTGCGTTTAGGGTGCTGTTCAATATAGCGATTTCCGACAGTCGTAGGGTCGGTAAACGGAACTTGCGACACCGCCCCCGGAAACGAACCCGGAGATAAGGTCGAGGAACCCACTGCCAACTCATAGGGCAGGACCCCGGTACTCTGGTGGGTGTATTCCCAGGAAAGGGGCAGGACATCAAAGATACCAAAACCGCCACGCACCGCGGTCTTGCCATTCCGGAATGGATCCCACGCGAAACCGATGCGCGGCTGGAAGTTGCGCAGGGTCTGGTTTGACGCCCAGAGGGTCTTTACGGGCGTTTCGGCCGGACTGGTGAGGGTGGTTAGGACGGCGAAGGTGTTATGGGCCTCGGTCGGCAGGGTCACCGGTTCGTAACGCACACCGAAGTTCAGTGTCAAATTCGAGCGCCAATGCCAGTCGTCTTGTAGATAGGCTCCGAACAGGGTCTGGTGCACATAAATTGGCCGAGTGGAGGTCGGATCGTCGAGCGTCACGGTGGCGGGCTGGTTTTGAAGAAAGCCAGCCAAGGACGGGAAAGTAAAGCTGCCGTTGGCGCCAGCCCCTGAGAACTCAGAATCTTGCATATGCTCCCAGGCGAACCCGAACTTCAACGAGTGGGTGCTGCGAGTCAGGAAGGCGTCGTCATAGAACTGGTAGGAATTCCAGGTAAGCACGTCTTCAGAAATGACGCCCAGCGACCCATCCATGGTGGCAATACCGGGCACCACGAGTTCCGGTGCAAACCGTCCGGGTATGGCGCCGAGACTCGGATCCTTGGCGAGAGGATTGATGGCACTTACGGGAGCGGTGATCAAAGCTCGCACACGGTTAAAACCCACACGCGCCGTATTCACCAGTGCCGGACTGAAGATATGGGTTTCTTCCACGCTGAACATTTGCCTGAGCGTGAAATTCTCGGTAAGCACGTCGACCAGTGTGTCGGGCTGCGTAAGCGGTGCCTTGTCATAGAACCAGCTCGCCGCAAGAATGTCCTTGTCCGAGAAATGGTGGTCGCCCCTGACCGTCACATAGTTTTCCGACAAGCGCTCGATTCCCGAAGTATTGAAGACTCCTGTGTCGCCATTTCCTATCAGACCGCCGTTGGGCAGCGGCCAAAAACCTAAATAAGGTTTGACCTTCGGATCAACCGTTATGGTTGAGGTCTGACACGTACCGTCAGGCTGCGAACACAGCGAGCCAGCGCGCGCCGCAGCGGAGGGCACCAAATTGCTGAAAGTGTCGCTCTTATCCTGGCGGATCCCTTCGTAGTCCGCGAAGATGAACGTTTTGTTCTTTACAATGGGGGCTCCGCCGGAGACCCCGAACTGGTTGCGATGGAACGGCGGCAGAGTGGTGTCGAAGTAGTTTCGCGCATCCAGTCTCCTGCTGCGCAGGAACCAGTAGGCATCCCCATGGAACTCGTTGGTCCCCGACTTCGTGACAGCATTGATGACCCCGCCTGACGCTCGGCCATATTCCGACGAATAGTTGCCGGTCAGGACCGAAAACTCCTGAATCGCATCCACGCCCAAATTAACACCCAGCGTACTTCCCGGCGAACCGTTGGAGTAGTCGTTGATGCTCAGCCCGTCAACGCGGTAATTATTCTCGAAAGGTTGATGACCGGAGATAGTCAAAAGTGTTCCATAGCCCGAATTGCCGCGATTGCTGGGTCCCTGCTCAACACGCACGGAAATGACTCCCGGCTGCAGAGTTGCCAGTTGCGTCCAGTCGCGCCCGTTTAAAGGCAGCTCGCGCATCGTTGTAGCACTGACCTCGGCGCTTAACGCTGATGAAGCGAGTTGTACGTCCGCCGCTGTAGCAACGACTTCTACTTTCTCCGTGGCGTGGCCAATTTTCAGCGGAACATTAAGGGCTTGTACAGCTCCCACAGTTAACGTCAACCCCGTTTGCACCGCAGTAGAAAATCCGGCAACCGAAACTGTGACCTCATAAGTTCCTGGCAACAAGTTCGGGGCGCTGTAAAATCCGTCCGAGTCAGTAGTGACGTCACGCACGACTCCGGTCGCGGTATTCTTGATCGAAACATTCGCATTTGGCACCCCCGCGCCAGACGCGTCCGCCACAGTGCCGTTAAGGGTAGCTCCTGCAACTTGAGCATAGATCGGGCCGGATACCAGTCCAGTGAGTGTCAACATCAGATACACCAAGAAACTGCCAGCAATCTGTCTTAGATCCGGGACAGCCATTTTTTACCTCCGAGGAGTTGCCGGAGCCCACGTTCCTCGCCTACATCGTTGGCGGGAAGCCTATAGTGTCAACTGTCAACAGTCAACAGAAATGTTGCAATGATTCATCCAAATTGCGATGTTGAGACCAGGGGTGAATTTGGAGATAACCGGCAAGAGTCTTCCTGTCGGAACTACTCGAACGTGACCGAAGGAGATTTCGAGCAAGCTTGCACGTTGACGGGGTGAACCACCCCGGGGTTCCGGAACCCCATAACCAGGGAACCTCCCGACCGCAGAACCGGCCAAACCTTTGATTGGAAGGAGGAGTAGGTGCAATGGTGGCAGTCGAACCGCTCAAATCTTGTCTCTCTCAGGATGGACTAAAACTCATGAGCTGGTAATGGCGACTTGGGTTAGTTGGTATAACCCTTGGAGCGTCGCACGAATGCGATGGCAGCAGAGGGACAGGAGCCAGCTGCGTAATCGTTAATTCCACGGCGGAAAATGCCGCCGCTCGAGCGCCATTCCTGGGAATTGCGCCTGCCAATTTCGAGTCCTTCGCACCTAATTCCGATTCGCACTACCATGCGCTGCAGGCTACCGTGGCGCATCATTTCGCCGATGGATTGTATTGGCAGAGCGCCTACACGTGGTCTAAGTCTATTGACGATGTTTCCACCGCCACCGTGGCGTTCGATTCGCGTTTCAACGATCAGACAAATGCCCGGGATTCTCGCGGTCTTTCGGATTTCGACCGGCGCCATCGATTTGTTACCAGCGCGGTGTATGAGCTCCCATTTTTTGCACATCGTGAAGGCTTGATTAGAACTGTCGCCGGCGGTTGGGAGGTTAGCGGCGTGCTTACCTTGCAATCCGGCTCGCCGTTTACGCCCGTCGATTCCGCAGGAGGAAGCGCGTACTCCTTCAGCAGCCCGAACTTGGCTACGCCGACCTTTGCTCCGGGGTTCAGCTGCGCTAACGCCGCCACCAAGGGAGGGGTGGAATCACGCCTGGCTCATTTCGCAGATCCGAACGCCTTCGTCCCCGACGCCATCGTGCCTTTGGCAAACGGTGCTCCAGGAGACGCGACAGGTTTAGGGAACGTTTCGCGCAATTGCATTATCGGACCTCCGCAGAAAAATTTGGACTTTACCTTGGGCAAGACTTTCCTCCTTACTGAGGGGCAATCCCTGCGTTTCCGGACCGATTTTTTTAATTTGTTCAACCATCCCTCTTTCGCCAATCCGTCTTCGCTCGATGTGCAGAGCGGCAGTTCCTTTGCCAGAGTCACCTCGGTAGTGGGTACACCGCGGTTGATTCAGTTCTCATTGAAGTATTCGTTCTAAATGCGGCAAGACACCTTAAACTCAAGAAATTCGCCCTGGCGGTACTGTTTCTCGAAGCCTTATGAAGAGTGACGACCAGAAGAGAGGAATTGCATGAAAACGCACACGGTGGGCATGGCATTGGTTTCTTCAGTACTTGCCACATCTGCTTTAGCCCAAACTGGCAGTGTAGTGAAGTACCACGCCACTATCTCAGATGTGAAGTACGTCTACGGTCTGGCTGCGCCGGTGGCCCGCTTGAAGTCCGGAGATATCCTTGAAACCAACAGCCTGGATGCCTTCGGTAACGCCATTCAGAAGCCGGGCGACACACTTAAACTCGTAAAGGGTGATAATCCCCTGACTGGCCCGTTCTACATCGAGGGTGCCGAGCCCGGTGACACGCTGGCAGTAAAGGTTCTGGACATTCAGGTGGACGGCGACCAAGGTGTGGGGGCATTCGCTCCCGGCTTCGGCGCGCTAAACGAGACGTTCTACACGCCTATGCTCCATACGCCGTTGCCAGAGAAGATCTGGCTTTATCCCATCGATCGCGCCTCCAACACGGCGACATTCAAAGCACTGGACTCAAACTTTTCGGTGAAGATCCCGCTCCATCCGTTTTTCGGGTGCATCGGAGTGGCGCCCGCAGGCGGGGAAGCGCGCAGTTCGGTGGTGCCCGCGGAATTTGGGGGCAACATGGATGCCCCCGAGGTCAGTGTGGGCAATACGCTCTACCTTCCTGTGAATGTACCGGGTGCTCTGCTTTACCTGGGAGACGGTCACGCCGCCATGGGTGATGGCGAAGTGGCAGGAACGGCTATAGAGGTCCCTCTTCGAACCCGACTCCTCATCAGCGTAATCAAAGGACAAAAGATCGGCTGGCCACGCTTTGAAAATGAAGATGCCATCATGGCGGTTGGCGCGTACCGGCCTCTTGATGATGCGCTACGGATTGCCTTCACCGAATTGGTGGGATGGATTCACACTGATTACGGATTGTCGGAACTTGATGCCTATGAACTGCTTTCCAAGGTCGCGAAGATCCATTTGGATGAGATGGTCGACCCCAATTACGTAGTGGTGGCATCCATTGAGAAGAAGTATCTGCCGGCAAAGAGGAAGTGACGCAATCATTCGACAGTAGCGCTAGCCGGCGCCTCCAAGCTTTACGTGCTTGTAGATGCGGAAACGGAGGGCACGGTGGTGGGAGAGGAGGTGCCGTAGAGCCGGGCCCGTAATGGGCCCGGACGTAGAGGCGTGGTGTCCTGAAGCACCAGGTTCGCTGATGGCGATGAACTCTGAGTCATGCTAACTGTGATGACTGCTGGAGCATAGCCAGGCGCGGACGCTGTTATCTCATATCTTCCAAGAGCAAGACCTTGTAATACATAAGAGCCGTCGACATTTGCAGCAAGGCTGATAGTTTCGTTAGTCCCCAGGTTTTTGACGGCAATTGCCGCATTCGCAATGGGTGCGCCAGCTGCTGAAGTAATCGCTCCTGAGACCGTTGAGCCAGGCGTCTGCCCGGCACATGGCAGAGTAACCATCGACCAGAACAGCAAAACCGCTAGGTTCCATAAGCAAACCTCATAATTCTTCCTACGTCGGTGAGGATGAGCCGCCATTTGACGCATCTACGCGCGAAGACCCGAGGTCTCCACTGCACCTAGAAGATGACCTTCAGAGCGAACTGGATTTCTCTCGCGGTCGTGGTTGTCCTAGTCAAGAGTCCGGCTACGCCAGTAGGCGCCCCAGTCGGATCGAAGATGTCCGTATTGTCGGGGGTGACCGGAGGTGCGAAGTTCGCATGATTGAACACATTGAACATTTCGGCACGGAATTGAATGTTGAAGGTCTCGGAAATTTTGCGGATGTAGTTGTTCTTGAATACCGAGAAATCAACGTCCACCAGACCCGGTGAAATTGCGATATTTCGACCGGAGTTGCCTTTTAAGTTAAAGCAACGGAGATCTCCGGGAGCCAGCGCCGCGCCGAGACTTGGCGGGGCCGGGTCGCAATTGGCATCAAAGAATGCCTGATTCGGAGCAACAGGTACGGCAAAGCATTGCGTCTTGATGTAGTTGTTGGGATTCCCCGAATTTGTCAGCGACTGACAACCTGCACCACCGAGACGGTTCGGATACGCCCAATCATCTGAACTCAATGTCCCATTCGGGTCGCCACCTGTAGCAAATGTAGGCGTGAACGGTATGCCCGTGCTGGCCGTAAATATAATCCCGAGTTGCCAGCCTTCCGTCAAAAAGCGGGCCGGTCCGGTGATGGATTTCGGCGAAGGTAATTCCCACAGGCCGTTGATCACCAGCGTGCGCGCTACGTTGAAGTCTGATACCGCGCGACTAGCCCTTGGATTGAAAAAAAAGCTGGGGCTCGCGATGGAGTTACCAAACGCGTCTCCCGCCACAGTCGCCGAACTGGTATCAATGCTGCGACCCCAAGTGAAGGTACCCTGCACCTGGAATCCGTGACTCATGCGCTTCGCTAACTGCGCCTCCAGAGCGTTGTAGTAAGACTGGCCTTCGTAAAACATCCCGCGCACCGAACCGTAGTTTTCGTTGATTCGAGCCGGCGGCGCACACGTGGGGTCGGTCTCACTGCCGTTGGGATCCAGCTGATTACATGTCGGCGTGAAAAGGTTTCCCAGAGCGTCTACCTTCGGGAAGAGGTATCCGGCAGAAGTTAACGTGGGAATCACGATGTCAGCGTCGTCAGGACGATAGGGCTGATGTATTCCTCGGGAGCCCACATAGGCAACTAGTGAAGTGAGGCTAGGAGTAAGTTGGTACTGGATATTGAGGTTGTACTGCATTACGTAATTTCGTTTTGGATTGGGATTAATGTAAGTTGCGCGCAACTTGTTGGCCGGAAGCGGCGGAAGATTATTGGGAAATGAGCCAGCGCCGGGGTTGTTAATGGAGGTGTATTGGAAAAAAGGAGCAGCAAGCGTGGTCAGCAGGGTGAATTGATAAGGAAGCGGCAGAACGTCAAACATACCGAATCCGCCGCGGACGGCCATTTTTCCGTTGCGAAATGGATCCCAAGCAAAGCCGATGCGCGGTTCGAAATTTTTGGTCGTAGGGTTATTGAAGAAAGGATCGCCCAAATGTGGCGTGGCATCGGAAAGATTACGCAGCACTGAAAGTTTGCCGGCGGTTTCAGTCGGCACGGTGACCATCTCGTAACGCAAACCCAGATTTAAAGTCAGGTTCGGTTTAAAACGCCAGTCGTCCTGGATGTAGCCGCCCACGAGGGTCTGACGAAGATTGCGGGGCGAAAGGGTGCTGGCAATTCCTCCCTGAAAGCGACTGGGGTTATTCGCATAAAATGTCTGCAAATTATTAAAATGGAATATTCCGTTTGGATCGGACAGGGCTTTAATCTCCAACTCCATCCGTTCCGCGGCGAATCCAAACTTGATAGTATGCGTGCCCTTGTTAACAAAAGCGTCGTCATAAAGTTGGAAAGTGTTCCAGTGATAAAAATAAGCAGCTTCGCCGCCAACACCGCCGAGGAAGGTGGTTAATCCACTAACGAAGATCTGCGGCGCGGTTCTTCCCGGAAAAGTGCCGAGCGAAACGTCCCCCGCCGCCGGCACCAGCGCTTTCGCTCCTTGATTGTTGTCTACGTTTTCATAGTTGTAGCCGAAGCGAACGCTATTGGCGAAGGTCGGCTTGAAAATATGGGTTTCTTCCAAGACTGCAATCTGTCGCGATGATTTGGTAGTCAGAAGAACGTCGTTTACACCGTCCGGCGAGGTATAAGGGGTTTTGTCGAACAAATAGGTTCCGGACATGCTGTCTTTTTCAGAGATTTTATGGTCCAGGCGAGTGGTGTAGAAATTCTCACTGACGGCTTGCTGGCCAGAAAAACGGTATTGCGCGATGTCCGGATTATCAGTGACTGGTCCATTTGGCAAATGGTAGAACGCCAGAGCTTTCTGGACACTGGGATCGATGGTCACAGTTATCGGATTGCCGTCTTTGTCATGAATCATCCCGTTGCGAGCATCGAGCGAAGGAACGGTAGTGACTGCGGTGATGCCCTTGGACTGGCGAATACCTTCATAGTCGAAAAAGAAAAATGTCCGTTCCCGAATAACCGGACCGCCGATAGATCCGCCGAATTGATTACGCTTGAAGGCCGGGATTTGCGGACCGTCGAAAAAATTCCTGGCGTCCAGAGCGCTGTTGCGCAGGAATTCGTAGGCGCTTCCGTGAAAAGCCCCGGTTCCTGAGCGGGTGATGGCGTTAATAACGCCGCCCGAAGTCTTCCCGTATTCCGCAGAATAATTACTGGTAAGCACTGAAAATTCCTGAATAGCATCGACACCCAAGCTACCCCCGAGGACGCTACCGGGCGCGCCGTTGGCATAGTCATTTAGGCTGACGCCATCCAAACGATAGTTGTTCTGTTGCGGACGCGCACCCGAAATGGTCAGTTGCTGCCCGAAGCCACGATTGCCGCGATCCGCGCCCGACGAAAAGCTCGGCTGCGTCTGAATGGTATCAACGCCAGGCTGCAACGCCGCGAGATCCGTCCAACTGCGACCGTTCAGGGGCAGTTCGCGGACGGTGTTAGCCTGGACGGTTGCGCTAATGTCGGAACTCGCAAGTTGCACGGCCGGAGCTTCCGCCGTGACCTCGACACGATGAGTTACTGTGCCGACTTGCAGCGTAAGGTTGAACTCTTGTTCCATCCCCACATTGAGTTTGATTCCATTTTTAATTTCAGTGTTGAATCCCTGGGCTGAAATAGTCACTTGATATTCCGCAGGCAATAAGTTTGCGGCGATGTAGAAGCCATCTTTATTTGTAGTGACGGTGCGCTCCACCCCCGTGGACACATCCTTGATGACGATTTGAGCATTTGGAACTTGGCCGCCGGCAGGATCAATGATCGTCCCGGTAAGTGTTGCGCCGGCGACCTGCGCTCGGCACGGAACTGCGTTGGTCAAGAGAAGCGCAATGGCTACGCTCGCCACGCACACGAAAATTCTCAAGCGAATACGAGGATTCATAGAGCCCCCTAGTTGCCCGCGAGGCTAACGCAATGGCAATTTCCATGCCTTAACAGTGAATTAATAAAAATTTAGGTGCACTGATGCAATATTTTGAATCAATCTAGAACAAGACGATGGCATTACTCAAAGGTAAAATAATGGCGAAGCGCGCTGCCAGACCTTCAGCGCCTTAGAATGTCCGGTAGGAATCGGCCAGAAGACCAGCGATCGTGGAGTAAAACAAAATAAGATGCGAAAACGTAAAGCTTTCGCCTTCATAATAACTATCCAAGCATACCCAAGAAATATCCAATCCCGCGAACGTTGTGGATGAGTTTTGCGGCCCCATTCGTATCTATTTTCTGGCGCAGGCGATTAATATAGACCTCGACGAGATTAGTTTCACTTTCGAAATGATAATCCCAGACATTTTCGACAATCTCGCTGCGGGTTACCAACTCAGGCGCGCGCAACAGCAAAAGTTCCAGTAACGCGAATTCCTTAGTGGTTAACGGAATGACTTCTTTGTCGCGTGTGGCGCGCCGGTGGTGGCGATCCAGCTCCAAGTCCGCGTAGCGAAGCCGGGCATTCCCTTTGTGAAAGCCGCGGCGCACGAGTGCTCTGACACGCGCGAGAAACTCTGCCAGGACGAAAGGCTTGGTCAGATAATCATCGGCTCCGACGTCTAAACCCTCAACCCTTTGTTCTACGAGAGTTCGCGCAGTGAGCATCATTACCGGAGCTTCGACTCCGCGTAGGCGCAGTTCCCGGCAAACTTCAATCCCGCTTATTCCAGGCAATCTAACGTCGAGAAGAATGGCGTCATAGCTTACGTCCCTACCAAGCTCAAGGGCTTTTTCACCGGTGTCAGCGATGTCTACGGTGTACGCATTTTCCCTCAGCGTACGTGCAATGAAGCTGGCAATTTTTCTTTCATCTTCGACTAATAAAATACGCATAAAGACCTTGCTAGCCATGAGAAGACTACACCGAGCGAATAGGATCCGGCCCA
>Ga0210384_10007372_pt1 | contig 11608 bp, 10 predicted proteins | sample IncBWH2MmetaG_FD_160574 | JGI IMG/M metagenome (GOLD analysis project Ga0210384, IMG submission 160574) | Forest soil microbial communities from Barre Woods Harvard Forest LTER site, Petersham, Massachusetts, United States - Inc-BW-H-2-M | ecosystem: Environmental > Terrestrial > Soil >...
CAAAGGCCATGCGAGCTCAACTGGACGGAACTGGGTCGGGCCGCGCGCCGCCGAGCTGGAACACGTCGCTGAGTGAGCCGCAGACGGCCACCAGTTCCGCGCCGATGACCTTGACCAGCTGATCGTCGACCCGCCCGCTGGGTCCCGAGATGCTGAGCGCGCCCACCGGCCGGCCGTCCAGGCCGCGGATCGCGCTGGCCACGCAGACCGAGCCGATCTCGTTCTCCTCGTGGTCCACCGCGTACCCGCACTGCCGGATCGCGGTGAACTGGCGGAGCAGGGCGGGGATGGCGGTGACCGTGTTCGGCGTGGCCGGCGCCAGGTCGATGGCAGCCAGGATGGCCCGGGCTTCCCGCTCCGGCAGCCCGGCCAGGATGGCCTTGCCCAGCGCGGTGGAGTGCAGGTGGTCGCGGGTGCCCACCGGGATCTCGGTGCGCAGCCGGTGGCCGCTCTGCAGCACGTCGAGGTAGAGGATCTCGCCGTTGGTCATGATGGCCAGGTTGATCGTCTCGCCGTAGCTGGCGGCCAGGCCGGTCATGAACGGCCGGACCAGGGCGACCAGGCCGGCCCGGCTGCCCGCCACCGAGCCGAGGGACATCGCCGCGCCGCCTAGCTGATACCGCGCCCCGTCCGCCTCCCTGGCCACGTAATCGCGGCTCTGCAGCGTGTTCAGCAGCCGGTACACGGTCGGCTTGGCCACGCCGATCCGCTTGCTGATGTCGGCCGCGGTCAGCGGGGCCGCGGTCAGGCATTCCATCAGGTCGAGCGCCTTGTGCAGGACCGCCACCTGCCCGGCGGGGGAGCTGCGGGGTTCCGGGCTCATCCGGCCGCGCCGGTTCGCCCCGCCCCGCCGGCTTGCCCGATCACCTGGGGCCGGATCAGGCCGTACCTCGCCTCGGGGAGGTCGAGCCGCCGCAGGTTCGCGGTGCACACCCCGGGCGCGTCGACCTCGATCACCCGGCTGGCGTACTCGCCGTAGGCGGCCCGCCAGGCGATGGCCGACTTGACCACCAGCGCCCGGCAATGCCGGGGGGATACGCCGACCGACAGCAGCTGCTGCGCATCGAACGGCATGACCCGCCGCTCGGTGAGCAGGATGGTGTTTCCGCTCGATTCCAGCACGACGCTGCGCCCCATCCGGGTGGTGATCCCTGTCGCATAACTGCCGCGGTGAACGTACGTTCCGTCGCTGATCAACCTTAGTGTTCCGGTGACCGGAATGGGTGATCCGTGGCGGTTATCGGTGTGCCCGCCGATCTCCAGCCTGACCTGCGCGCCGATGCCCGCCTCGACGGCCTTCGCCACCGCGGCCGGATCGGCGATCACCACCGCCAGCCCGGTGCCCTTCTGCGCCAGCCACTCGGCCAGGATCGCGGTGCCGTCGCCGGGGCCGCCGCCGCCCACGTTGTCCGCCGAGTCGACCAGCACGACCGGTCCCGGCTCGTCCGCGGCCAGCGCCAGCCGCACCGCCTCGGCCACCGGGTAGGCCTCGTAGCTGAAGTCCTCGGCGCGGGCCAGCACGTCGTCCGCCACCGTCGCGGCGACCTGGGCCGCGCAGGCCGGGTCCGGGCTGGAGGTCACCACGGACAGGCCCATGCAGTCCACGTCGGCGTACGGGAAGCCCGGCGTGACCGTGATCGTCACGTCCTCGGCGGACTCGATGTCGTGGATCCGCTTCATGATCGCCTGCATCGGCGGCAGGTCGGTGTACTGGACCTGGGGCGGGGTGATCAGCCCCACCTTCCGGTGCACGGCCCGGCGCCGCTGGCCGGTCCGCAGGATCTCCGCGAGCACCCCGGACGCCTCCAGGCCCCGGTCGTACATGTCCACGTGCGGGTAGGTGTCGTAGCCGAGCAGCGCGTCCGCGTTGCCGGTCATGGCGTCGCCGGTGTTAGCGTGGAAGTCCAGCGTCACGACCACCGGCACGTCCGGGCCGAGCGCCGCGGCCAGCCGGGTCAGCACCTCGCCGTCCGCGTCCGGGCTCTGCGTGGTGGCCATCGCGCCGTGCAGGCACAGCAGTACCCCGTCCGGGCGGCCCGCGCTGGTCAGGCCGTCGATCAGCTGGCTGGTCAACGAGTCGAACGCGGCGTGGTCCACCAGGCCGGCCGGCAGCGCGGCGGCGAACAGCGACGGCACCGGCTCCCAGCCCTGCGCCGCGCATCCGGTCAGGAACCCGCCGATCTCGGACCGGGTCGACCGCCAGCCCAGCAGGTCGGGGCCCGCGGCGAACTGGTAGGCGCGGAAATCGGCGAGCGTCGTGGGGTCCGCGACGAAGGTGTTGGTCTCGTGAAAGATGCCGCCGACCGCGATGCGCATGCCCGGCCCGCCTCCTTGCCCGCTGGTGGTCCGTATCGTGAAACGAGGTGATACACCAATCGCTGCTCGACCAGGCCGCAGCCGCCTCGGCACAGGGCGCGACCGCCTCGCGTCAGGTGGGTAATACCGCAGCTAGCCCAGTTGTAACAGGTTGAGAACGCCTCTTGTGGATCTTGACGACCTAGTTCGCATCGTACAATAATCAGTCCGCATTGTGGAGTCAATATCCAGGCCAGGCCGCCCGCTCATCCAGCTCGTCCCGTTCGGAAAGGCGCCGACATAATGCCGACACAGCCCTCGACCGCCACCGGCCGGACCTCGCGGGACCTGGCCTCGCGCGCGGCCCGGGTGCTGCCCGGCGGGGCGAACAGCAACTTCCGGCTGGCCTCGGCCACCAGGTTCTGGGCCTCGGGATCCGGGTCCCGGCTCACCGACGTGGACGGGAACGAGTTCATCGACTACGCGCTGGGGATGGGCACGGCGATCCTGGGCCACTCACCTCGCGAAGTGCTGGACCGGGTGGCCGCCGCGCAGGTGCTGCTGCAGTGCCCCGCGGGCCAGCAGGAGGCCGAGGTCGAGCTGGCCGAGCGGATCGTGGAGCTGGTTCCTTCGGCCGAACGGGTCCGGATCGGCTGCACCGGCACCGAGATGGTCCAGCTCGCCTTGCGGGTCGCCCGGGCGGCCACCGGGCGCAGCCTCGTGGTGAAGTTCGAGGGTCACTACCACGGCTGGCTGGACAGCGTCTTCTCCGGCACGACCGCCCTGCCCGCCGAGGGCAGCGTGGCGGCGGTGGCGCAGACCGGCGGGCAGTCCGCGGCCGCCCTGCAGGATCTGGCCGTGCTGCCGTGGAACGACCTCGGCGTGCTGGAAGACTTCCTGACCGCCCGCGGCGGCGAGGTCGCCGCGCTGATCATGGAGCCGGTGCTGTGCAACACCAGCGTGATCGTGCCCCGCGACGGCTACCTGCAGGCCGCCCGCGGGCTATGCGACAAGCACGGCGTCGTGCTGATCTTCGACGAGGTGATCACCGGGTTCCGGCTGCACCAGGGCGGAGCCCAGGCCAGGCTCGGGGTCACCCCCGACCTCACCGTGCTCGGCAAGGCGCTCGGGGCCGGCTTCCCGATCGCCGCCCTGGCCGGACGGGCCTCGCTGATGGGATCCATCGGCGGCGGCCCGGTGATGCACAGCGTGATGCACGGCGGAACCTACAACGCCAACGCGCCGGCGGTGGCGGCCGCCCTGGCGGCGCTCGATGAGATGGCCGATCCCGGCCAGAAGTTCTACTCCCGCCTCGAGGCGGTCGGCAGGCAGCTCGCGGACGGGCTGACCGAGGCCGCCAGGAAGGCCGGCGGCACGATGAGCGTGGCGGCGGCCGGCCCTGTCGTGAACACCACCTTCTCCCCGCCGCAACCGATCGTGGACTTCCGGACCTACCAGGCCAGTGACCTGGACCGGCAGCGCTCGTTTATCGAGTCGCTGGAAGCCGAAGGCGTGCGGCTGACCAGCCGCGGGACGTGGTTCGTCTCCTCGGCGCACACCGACAAAGACATCGACCTCACGCTCGCGGCCGTGGAACGGGCGCTGCGGGGGCTGCAGCCCTAAGGGCAGCTCACCTGGAGGAGACAGCATGAACGATCACAGACCCCTCACCGGCCCAGTCTCGCGCCGGGACCTGCTCCGGGGCATCGGCGCCGGCGCCGCGCTGCTCGGCAGCGGCGGCCTGCTCGCCGCCTGCTCGTCCAGCAGCACCTCGTCCGGCGCCGCCAACGCCACCGGCTCGGCCGCCGCGCCGAAGGGCCGCAGCGGCACGCTACAGGCGGCGATCAGCGCCGAGCCGAACTTCATCAACCCGGCCGACGCCCTGGAGCTCTACGAGTACGCGGTGGTACGCAGCGTCTATGACGGCCTCACCCAGTGGAACCCGGCCTACGATACCGTCGAGCCCGCGCTCGCGCTGTCCTGGTCGTCCAATGCGGACGCCACCCAGTGGCAGTTCAAGCTGCGACCGGACGTGAAGTTCCAGGACGGCACGCCGTTCGACTCCACCGCGGTCAAGAAGACCATCCAGGAGTACGTGCCCAACGCCTGGGGTGTGCTGTTCGCCAACCTCAAGACCATCGACGACAGCGACCCCAACACGCTCAAGCTGACCTTCGGCACGTCCAACCCCGACCTGGCCCGCAACTGGACCTTCGTCAAGGTCATCTCCCCGCAGCTGCTGGCGAGCAAGCAGGCCGCCAAGAAGGCCGTCGGCACCGGCGCCTTCCAGTGGGGCAGCTGGGCGCACGGGCAGAAGATCACGCTCAACGCCAACCCGAACTACTGGGGCAAGCCCCAGCCGTACCTGGACAGCCTGGTGCTGCCGATCGTGACCGACGAGACGGCCAGGATCAGCGGCCTGGAGTCGAACTCGCTCAACCTGGTCATGCAGGTCGACCCGCACGACCTGCCCGCGCTGAAGAGCGACTCTGCGGTCGGCCTGTCCCGCAGCTCGACCTGGCTGGAGCTGCACCTGACCTTCCGCTGCGACCAGCCGCTCACCAGCGACCCGCTGGTGCGCCAGGCGATCGCCTACGGGGTCGACCGGGCGGCGATCGTCAAGAACGTCCTGCTCGGCCAGGGCGTGGTCGCGCCGTCGCCGATCCCGGTCGGCTGCTACGGCCACATCACCCCGACCACCGAGTACTCCTACAACCCGGGCAAGGCCCGCCAGCTGCTCAAGCAGGCCGGCCACCCGAACGGCATCACGCTCAACCTGGCGGGCGCGTCGTCGCTGGCCACCGTCCCGCTGATGGGCCAGGCCATGGTGGCGCAGCTGGCCGAGGCGGGCATCAAGGTCAACTTCAACATCTCCGAGGCCGGCGTGGTGGTCAACGACCTGATCTCGCCGCACCCCAAGCACCAGCTGTTCATCCTCACCTACGGCTGGGTGAACGGCGGACCGTTCCACTTCGACACGCTCAACGTGATCAACCACCCGCAGTACAAGGGCGCCGAGCTGCAGGGCCTGATCAACACGTGCAACACCACGGCCGACGGGCCGAAGCGGCTGAAGGCCCTGAGCGACGCGCAGAACCTGTTCATGCAGCAGCTGCCGCACCTGCCGCTCTACTACGCGGTGGACACCGACGCGTTCGGCAGCTCGGTGCACGGCTACCAGGTGCCCAAGGACACGTACCAGCCCATCTTTGGCCGCACCTACATGAGCTGAGAGGGTAAGGGCCATCGAAGCTGGGATCCAGGGTCCGGCGCCGACGGTGCTGGACGACGCGCTGAAGGCGGACGCGCCCGCCGACATCGCGGCCGCGCGGTCGCGGTGGCGCGGCGTCGCGCGGTACGTGGCGGGACGGCTCGGCCAGGGTGTGCTCGTCTTGTTCGGCGCGGTCACCGCGAGCTTCATCCTGGTGCACCTGACCGGCAACCCGGCCACCGTGCTCGCGGGCGGGCAGCTGCCGCCCGCCCAGGTGAAGGCGCTGTCCGAGCAGCTCGGCTACAACCGGCCGCTGATCGACCAATACCTGTCCTACCTGGGGCACGCGGTGCGGGGCGACTTCGGCAACTCGTTCAGGTACGGGACGGGCGCGGTCAGCACGGTGCTGACCGCGCTGCCGAACACGCTCATCCTGATCGGCATCAGCCTGGCCGCGGCCATCGCGATCTCGGTCGCGGTGGCCTCGGCCAGCGTGCTGCACCAGGGCGGCTGGTCGGACCGGCTGTTGCGGCCGCTCATGTCGGCGCTGCAGGGCATCCCCGACTTCTGGATCGCCCTGATCCTGGTGCTGATCTTGTCGGTCAAGCTGCGCTGGCTGCCCAGCCTCGGCTTCGCCGGGCCGTCATCGCTGATCATGCCGTGCATCGCGCTCACCCTGCCGATGCTGGCTTCGTTCACCCGGCTGCTGCGCGGCAGCCTGCTCGACTTCACCGGCTCGGACATCGCACTGGCGCTGCGCGCCCGCGGGCTGACCCGGCGCGAGATCGTCATCCACCACGCCATGCGCAACGCCATGGTGACCTTCGTGTCGTTCGTGGCCCTGCAGGCCGGGTGGCTGGTCGGCGGGACCCTGATCGTGGAGACCATCTTCGCCTGGCCGGGCATCGGGACCATGCTCCTCGGCGCCGTCCAGTCCCGCGATCTCACCGTGATCCAGGCCACCGTGGTGATCATCGCGGTGGCCTTCACGCTGCTGAACCTGCTGGCCGACCTGGCCGTCATCTGGCTCGATCCGCGGATCGGCCGGGAGCGAGTGAGCAAGGAGGGCGGATGAGCGCGATCAACCTGCCCGACACGCTCCTGCGCGGCGAGCGCAGCGAGCGCACCGCGAGCCGACACCGCCGCGGCTCGCTGACCGCGGGCCTGATCGTGCTGGGCGGCATGCTGGTCTTCAGCGTGGCCGCCTCGCTGGCCGGCGGCAGCGCGTCGCACCAGGACCTGGCCTCGGCCCTGGCCCCGCCCGGCCACGGCGGCCACCTGTTCGGCGCCGACGCCCTGGGCCGCGACGTGATGTCCTGGGTCGGCGGCGGGATCCGCACCTCGTTCGAGGTCGCGGTGTGCGTGGTGGCGCTGTCCGCCGCGTTCGGCTGCACGGTCGGCATCCTGGCCGGCTACCTGGGCGGCTGGCTGGACGCGGCGCTGATGCGGATCGCCGACATCCAGCTGTCGATCCCGCCGCTGCCGCTGTTCATCGCCGCCTCAGTGATCATCGTCAACAACCTGCTCAGCCTGGTCATCCTGATCAGCATCGTCGGCTGGGTCCCGTACGCCCGGCTGTGCCGGGCCAGGACCCTGGTGATTAGGGAACGCGGCTACGTCGCCGCGGCCAGACTCGCGGGCCGCCGCCGCGGGGCCATCGCCGTGCTGCACCTGCTGCCCGGGCTGACCACGGAGATCGCCGTGCTGGCTTCGCTGCAAGCCGGCATCGCGCTGCTCTGGGAGGCGGGCCTGTCCTTCCTCGGCCTCGGGCTCCAGCCGCCCTACGTGAGCCTGGGCTTCCTGATGTCCGAGGGCAAAGAGGTGCTGTCGCAGGCCTGGTGGGTGGCCACCTTCCCCGGCATCGCGCTCGCGCTGCTCGTGGTCGGCTTCAACCTGACCGGGGACGGCATCCGCGACCTGTTCAACAACGACGTGAGCGGGGGCCTGCGATGACCGGCGGGCTCCACGTTTCCAACCTCACCATCCGGCGCACCGGTGATAAGCAGCGCGCCGGCCCGGTCATGATCGGCCCGGTCTCCTTCGCGGCCGGAGGCGGATCCACGGTCGGTCTTGTCGGCGAGACCGGGGCGGGCAAGACCCTCGTGCTGCGCGCCCTGATGGGCCTGCTCCCGGCCGGGTTCGAGATGGCGGGCGAGGTCCAGATCGGCGCGGACGCCCCCCACCAGGACTCCGCCGCGCTGCGGGCCGAACTCGGCCGCCGCATCGGCGTCGTCCTGCAGAGCCCGTTCACCGCGTTCGACCCGCTGCGACCGGTCGGCGCGCAGGTGACCGAGGGGGTCCTGCGGCGCAAGCTGATGAGCAAGGTGGCCGCCCGGGAGCACGCCGCGGGCCTGCTCCGGCAGATGGGATTCGATCAGCCGAACGAGCTGGGCAAGTTGTTTCCCAACCAGCTCAGCGGCGGCATGGCGCAGCGCATCGCCATCGCCATGTCGGTCATGCCGAGCCCGGCCGTGCTGCTGGCCGACGAGCCAACCTCGGCGCTCGACGCCACCCTGCGTATCCGGGTGCTCGAGCTGCTGCAGGGTTTCGTCCGTCAGCAGCACGCGGTCCTGGTCATGGTCAGCCACGACCTGGGCCTGGTGGCCGACTTCAGCCAGCAGCTCATCGTGCTGTACAGCGGCCGGGTGGTGGAGAGCGGCACGGCCGGCGAGCTGCTGGCCCGGCCCCGGCACCCCTACACCCAGGCGCTCATCGCCTGCACGCCGAAGCTCGGGCTGGACGGCGGGCGGGAGCTGCCCAGCATCGCGGGCAGCGTGCCGTCGCCGCTGCAGCGCATCGCCGGCTGCCGGTTCGCCGCCCGCTGCCCGATCGTGACCGAACGCTGCCGGACCGAGGAGCCGCTGCTGCGGACCGTCGGCGGCGCCCAGGTGGCCTGCCACCTCGCGGAGAAGGCGCTGGCCCGCCATGACTGATGCGTGCGTGGTCGCCGAGAACCTGACCAAGGTCTACCGCAGCGGGCACCGCCTGGTGCGGGCGCTGGACGAGGTCAGCTTCGAGGTGCAGGCCGGCCAGACGCTGGCCGTCATCGGCGAGAGCGGATCGGGCAAGTCCACGCTGACCAGGCTGATCACCGGCCTGGAGCTGCCCACCACCGGCCGCATCCTGATCAACGGCGCGCCCGCCCGGCTCCGCTCCGGGCGCCCGGCCAGCGCCCAGCTGATCTTCCAGGACCCGGCCGGATCGCTGAACCCGTACCGGAAGGTCTGGAAGAGCGTGGCCGAACCGCTGCGCCACCTGAACCGGCGCGCCCGGCGGTCCGCGGCGGCCGAGATGCTGGTCCGGGTCGGCATCGACCGGGACCGGCACGAGGACCGGCCGGGCCGGTTCAGCGGCGGCCAGCTCCAGCGGATCGCGATCGCGCGGACCCTGGTCGCCCGCGCCGATGTCCTGCTGTGCGACGAGCCGACCTCGGCGCTGGACGTGTCGGTCCAGGCCCAGATCCTCAACCTGCTCCGTGAGCTGCAGCAGGACATCGGCTTCACCTGCGTCTTCGTCACCCACGACCTGGCCGTCGCGCAGGTGGTCGCCGACCACATCCTGGTGCTGCGGGACGGCCGGGTCCGCGAGATGGCGGGCGCGGCCGAGTTCTTCTCCGGCCCGCGTGACCCCTACAGCCGGGCGCTCGTCGCCTCCACCGGAAACCGGCGGCAGCCCGCATCCCCCCATGGAGAGGACGCCCCGTGACCGGCACCGGCCGCACCGTCAAGGCACCCGTACTGCGCGCCGTCGGCGTGCCGATGGCCATGGAGGAGGTGACCGTGCTCCCGCCGGGTCCCGGGCAGGTCATGGTCAGGCTGACCGCCAGCGGGGTGTGCCACAGCTGCCTGCACTCCATCGACGGGTCGCTAGCCGGCACGCCGATGCCGATCATCCTCGGCGACGAGGGCGCCGGCGTGGTGGCCGAGACCGGTCCCGGCGTCACCGGCCTGGCCCCCGGCGACCACGTCGTGCTGTCCTGGGCGCCGGGCTGCGGGGCCTGCCGGGAGTGCCTGCGCGGCAAGCCGGCCCGCTGCCGGAACAAGCCGGCCTTCGGGTACCTGCCCGGCGAAACGACCTCGTTCCGCGCGGGCCCCGCGGACAGCGGCGAGGAGATCTTCCACTTCGGCCCGGCCACCTGCAGCCCCTACACGATCGTCCCGGCCAGCGGCGCGGTCAAGATCTCCGAATCCGTGCCGCTGCGGCTGGCCGCCCTGGTCGGCTGCTCGGTCACGACCGGGGCCGGCGCGGTGCTGCGCACCGCCGCGGTGCAGGCCGGCCAGAGCGTCGCCGTGGTCGGCTGCGGCGGGGTCGGCCTTAACGCCGTGCTCGCCGCGCACCTGGCCGGGGCCAGCCCGGTCGTCGCCGTCGACCCGGTCGACCTCAAGCTCGACGCGGCCCAGCGGATGGGGGCCACCGCCGCGGTGCGCAGCGCCGGCCCCGGCATGGCCGACGGGATCCGGGAAGCCACCGGCGGCGGCGCCGACGTGGTGATCGTCGCGGTCGGCAGCACGGACGCGATCGAGCAGGGCGTCGACGCCCTGGCCCCGGGCGGAAAATGCGTCGTCATCGGGGCGCCGCCGACCGGCGCGCGGCTCAGCATCGACCCGCACGCGCTGCGCGCGGAGGAGAAGGCGCTGCTCGGCTGCTCCTACGGCTCGTGCGACCCGCCGGCCGACTTCCCCCTGTTCATCGACCTGTTCCAGGCGGGCCGGCTGCCCCTGGACCGGCTGGTGAGCCGGGAGTACCGGCTGGATGAGATCAACGAGGCGTACCAGAACCTGGCCCGCGGCGAGGATCTGCGCGGCCTTATCGTCTTTGACGAGGCCGAGTGAACGCGCCCGCGGGCCCTCCCGGCCGTTCGGCCCCCCAGGCCCCTCCCGGCCGCCTAGCTGGCGAGGTCGCCCTGGTCACCGGCGGGTGGCGCGGCATCGGGGCCGCCGTCGCCCGGGCCTACGCCGCGGCCGGCGCCCGCGTCGCGGTCAACTACCCGCCCGGCCTGCCCGCGGCCGAAAGCGGGGCCGCCCAGCTCGCCGCCGAACTCGGCGCCGACGACGGCCGCGCCATCGCCTGCCGCGCGGACGTCAGCGACCAGGCCGCGGTGCGGCGCATGGTCGCGGAGAGCGAGTCCGCTCTCGGGCCGGTCAGCATCCTGGTCGCCAACGCCGCCAAGAGCGAGCGGCTGGACTGGACCGACATCAGCGAGGACGCCTGGAACCACGTGATGGCGGTGAACGTGACCGGCACGCTGTTCTGCGCCCAGGCGGTCTACCCGGGCATGCTGCGGGCGGGCCGCGGCAAGATCATCACCGTGACCAGCGTGATGGTCGAGCTGGGCGGGGTGCGCGCCCTGCACTACGTCACCTCCAAGGCCGCCCTCATCGGCCTCACCCGGTCGCTCGCCCGCGAGGTGGGCCGCCACGGCATCTGCGTCAACGCCGTGATGCCCGGCTCCATCAAGACCGAGTCCGAGGAGGAGCTCTACCCGGGCACCTCCGACGCCATCGCCGAACGCCAGGCCGAGCTGCAGAGCATCCCGCGCCGCGGTTTCGCCGAGGACCTGGCGGGCGCGTTCGTCTTCCTCGGCTCCCGGGAGAGCGACTTCATCACCGGCCAGGTCATCAACGTCGACGGCGGCTGGATCCACTACTAGACGACAGGAGCGACCTTCGTGGGGTTCACGTTCAGGACGGACTACCTCCCCGGGCTGAGCCTGCTCGACGGGGCCGTGGAGTTCCCCCAGCTCGTCCTCAAGCAGGCCGGATTCCAGCACAACGTCGCGGCTATGAGCGCCTTCTGCGCCGCCAGGGACATCTCGCTCGCGCCGCACGCCAAGACCTCGATGGCCCCGTCGATCATCGCGCGCCAGCTGGACGCGGGCGCCTGGGGCGTCACCGTGGCCACGATGAGCCAGCTCCGGGTGTGCCTGGAGGGGGGCGTGCCGAACATCGTGCTGGCCCACGAGCTGGTCAACCCGGCCGCGGCCGCCTGGCTGGGGGAGGCGCTGGCCGCCCGGCCCGCCCAGCAGGTCTTCTGCATCGCCGACTCCGCCGCCGGGGTGGGACGGCTGGCCGCGGGCTGGCGGGAGAGCGGCAACCCGAATCC
>Ga0210384_10007375_pt1 | contig 11607 bp, 7 predicted proteins | sample IncBWH2MmetaG_FD_160574 | JGI IMG/M metagenome (GOLD analysis project Ga0210384, IMG submission 160574) | Forest soil microbial communities from Barre Woods Harvard Forest LTER site, Petersham, Massachusetts, United States - Inc-BW-H-2-M | ecosystem: Environmental > Terrestrial > Soil >...
TGATAAACCTTTTAATGTCATCCCGGCTTATTTTGTTACAATTTTTTTCATAATCCGTCATATAATCCAATCCTGTACTGCACCAGGAATAAGTTACGTAACTGGCTTGTGCGGAAGGTTTTTCTCTTTCCCTTATTGCATTACGACGCAGAATTTCTTTTGCATTCCGCAGTTGTTCATCTGTATAGTAGTCATTATTCCCCCATTGTTTTACCTGATTCAGTATTTCATCATTGCATTCTTTTAATTTGCCGGGATTCGGCTGAAAGAATGCAATTACCGGACCCACATATTTTGAGGTCTGGTATTGGGCAGATGCAAAAGAAGTGAGTCCTTTATCAACCAGGGCCTGCTGCCATTTGGAAGAATTCATACCAAGTATGGTAAAGAAAACATCCGCGGCAACAGTTGAAGCCGAATCATTACGGGTATCCGGACCCTGCCACATGAATATCTCTATGGGTGTTTGTGCCAGACTGGATTCCATAACAAAAAATTCAGTTGACTTAATCGGTAAAAACTCCGGAATCGGGTATTTTGTGATGGGATCAAAGCCACTTGATTCCCAGCTGCCAAATATATTTTTGGCTTTGGCAAATGCATCTTCATGTTTAACGTCCCCGCAAATCACCAGTATGGAATTATTTGGGTAATAATATTTGTTTTTAATGATCATCATCTTTTCAGGCGTCGCTGTATTGATCACCTCATGAATACCAATTGCATTTTTACGGGTAACGAGATTTCCCCATAGTTTTTTCTGACAAGCCATAAATAACTGGGACCCCGGGTCACTTTCTATTCGTTGAAACTCACCGTCTACAACAGGCCTTTCTTTTTTCATATCCTCTGTTCTGTAAATCGGAAACCGTATAGCGGCATTCATAAATTTCAATCCAGCATTCAGACTGTCTTTATCGAAAGTGAAAAAATAATTCACTCTTTCATCCCCGGTTGTTCCGTTCCATATGGCGCCCAGCTCCTGGGTGCGTTTGAGGAATTTTTCCTGGTCCGGATAGTCTTGATTTGCTTTAAAGAACATATGTTCAAACAAATGGGAAAGACCGTTGTAAGTCGAATCTTCGGTAAAGGCTCCGTTCTTTACAGCGATTTCAATGGTTGCAAGCGGCACTTTATCGTTTTCAATCACCACAATTTCCAAACCGTTAGGAAGTTTTTCCCAGTAAAAATGTTCAGGGAGCCTGGGTTGGGCAAAACTGGCGGTAGATAAAAAGCCCAATGACAGGGCGCAAATAAGTTTTTTCATTAATCGAAATTTTAGTTTACCGAATACTGTTAGAAAATCGCTGTTCAGAGATCCGCTTTACGGAACCTCCAACTTACAATAAATATGTAAATGATGATATACAAAACCGCTATTGAAAGGTATAAAGGAACATGTTTTTCCCAAAGACTGTTATTGGCAGGCGATATCATTCTGCGGGTAAATGGCTGTGGAATAAGCCGGTCCGATACTTCTTCCGGTAAGTAATCCACCCATGTTACTTTATATTTATTTCTTCCCAGGGATACCACGAATTGTTCTACAATCATATAAAGGAAAAAAATTCCCATGGCCAGTCCCGCACGCCGTATCAGCATTGCGAAGAAAAGGGCAATTAGTGAATAATCGAGCATTTCAACAAAAAAATAAAATATGAACCTGAATTCCTGCCAACCGGCTTTAGGTTGCGAGGGAGTACGGGTCAGAAATCCAAAATAAAGACAGGTAAGAATGACTATGACTGTCACAAAAAGAGTCAGCAAAAAAACTTCAATGATCTTTATATGTATAAAACGCGTGCGACTCCAGCCATCAATTATATTCTGACGATGCGTCCGGTAGGAATATTCATTTGTAAAAAGAGTTATGATTAATATAGCGGGCATGAACAGGAGAATTCCTGCATTATAAGGCACCGTTTTCCAGACGTTTGGAAAAGAGAATGGATTGCCGAGCAGATTCTGTCCGTTAATTTTCGGAAAGCTATTATCTGTAAAATCATAAATCACATAATTGAAAGCAGGAATACATACAACAATAACAGAGAGTAATATCCAGAAGGTTCTGTAATATTTTAGTTTTAACCATTCAATCCGCAGAGTATGGAAAAAATTTCGCATGTTCAGTTGCTTACATTATTGGTTAGTTCGATAAACGCTGATTCAAGACTTTCCTTCCGGGTTTGTAAATAATTCAGCGCGATACCCTGTTCAAAACAATGAACATTCAGCCATCCAGGATCGGGTGCTGGAGCATTGAAATAAACCTGAAAGTGATTTCCTGACGAAATTATCTTATTAACTCCTGGTAAACGGTCCAGGATTTCTTTTAATTTTTCCATATCGGCTGAACCCAGCTCCATCCATTCTTCCTGGCTTAAAGCAGATTTTACATCGCCGGATTTTATCAACACCCCTTGTTGCAGGATCGCAACATGTGTGCAAACTTTTTCAACTTCTGCCAGCAGGTGACTAGCCAATATGATCGTTTTACCACCTGCTGAAAGGTCAATGATCAATTCCCTGATTTCAGCAATACCTGCGGGATCGAGTCCGTTAGTCGGCTCATCAAAAACCAGAACGGATGGATTACCGATCAGGCAGGATGCAATGGCCAGCCTTTGCTTCATCCCCAGAGAATAAGTTTGAAATTTTGAATCTTTTCTTTCGTAAAGCCTGACCAACTTCAGCACCCGTTCAATATCTGCCACCGGCTTTTGCTTGATGGCGGCAGTAATTTCAAGATTATGTTGTGCGGAGAGATAATGATAAAAGTTGGGTGTCTCCAACAAGGTTCCGATTTCCCTTCTTTGTTTTTCTGAAGGCGGATTTCCAAACCAGCTATAACTGCCACCATTAGACGCCAGTACATCCATCACAATTCCAAGCAAGGTGGTTTTTCCGCTTCCGTTTGGCCCCAGTATACCGAAAACAGACCCCTGGGGAACGTCAAATGAAACCCCTTTTAATGCCTGGATCCGGCCGTAGGACTTGTCGATATTTTTTAAGGAAAGAATCGGCGTCATAGATGGAAGGCTAAATTAACGAATTATATGTCCCTTACCCGATCTAAAGTGGAGGTTGTTCTTTCCCGTGATAGATACTGGAAAAATCTCCAAGAACGGCAATTCCGTTTTTATTCCAATTCAATGTACGAAGCCGAAGCATATCAATATCTGCCTGTAATACCTTTCGAGTAAAAGGATTTATGGTCCCTCCGGGTTTCAGTGGTTCAGCGGCCGGATCATATTGAAAAACAGGATCGCATACAGTGCCGCGCGGAAACATGATTCCAGGTTGGCCCATACCCCTGATATCCAGTTTTTCCGGATGATCCAGGCCAATGGTATGACCATATTCATGCGCGGCCGTAGTGGAATTATGCAGCAGGTTATCCAGTTTGAAATAGCCTGTATTGCTTTTAATCCCATCCACAAAAGATACGTGCACCGGTGAAAACTCTTCAATCCTGAAATAATTATTTTTGGGATCCGTATTAAACCAAACGCTTTCGGGTATCAGGTCTTTTTCATAAAAACCACGAATGATGAATTCAACAGAATATTGAATTTGTTTTATAATTGCTATACCAGAAGGCTGGTTCCAGTGATTTGCAATATCAGCTGCTATATTATTAGCAAGTTCCTGAGAAGCAGCATCGCCATAAAAATAAAAATCCGAACAAATGCGAATTTTAGATTCGGATTTTATCCATTCTGCTTCGCCCATAAAAATAACTTGTCAAAAGATTCATCAATGCAGCAATGCAGTTAGTTTGCTGTCCAGTTCTTCGCCACGTAATCCTTTGGCGACAATGATGCCATTTTTATCTATCAGATAATTCATCGGAATACCATTAATCCCATAGAGCGAAACAGCTCCCGCCTTCCAACCTTTTAAATCAGAAACCTGTGTCCAGTTTAACCTGTCTTTCTTTATAGCTTGCAGCCAATCTGTTTTCGTATCATCGAGGGAAACACCGAAAATGTCAAATCCTTTATCGCGGAATTTATGATATGCTTTAACAACATTTGGATTTTCCAGACGGCATGGGCCACACCAGCTGGCCCAGAAATCCAGGAGAATATATTTTCCTTTTAATGAAGATAAAAATATCGGTTTACCGTTTGCATCGTTGGATGCAAAATCTGGTGCAGGATTACCGATAGCCGTCAATTTTGTTTTATCAATCAGTACCTGAAGCAGCCTTCCGAAATAAGTTATGCGCGCACTCGTATCCAATTGCCGGAACAAACTATCCAGCTGTCCCAGCCTCGGATTGTAAGAAAAATTATTATAAATTTCATATGCAGCGACAACAGAAGAAGGATGTGATTTTGTAAAATCCATGACCAGCTGTTTTTGTTCAAGGTCAAGTGCATTATACATTTTATCCAGACTATCCATAGCCCTTTTATTCTTTTTATCGTTTGCTGAATCATATGCTTTATCCACTGCCGACATCTGGTCGGTCACATTTTTACTAAGCAGATTCTGAAAATAATTGAATTCATCCTGTACTTTGGTGCCTGAAATGGAAGCATAGGGGAGTGAATCTTTTTTAATCAGCATAGAGATTTTTCCATTTTCAAGAAAAAAACGCTTCACCTGATTACCAAGAATAATCATACAGATTTCAGCTGTATCTGTTTTCCCTTTAAAAGTAAAATAACCATGGTCCAGCATAGTGCTGTCATTTTTTCCATACTGGCGGTGGTTCAGGATAATTAAACCGGTATCCAGCCCTGTAACTTTTCCTATGATAGCATAAGATGAATCTGATGTTTCAGTCTGCTGCCTGGCGGAATCATTGCCATGACAGGCAATCATAAATACAAAACAGACGCTTACAATTCCGGATAAAATACTTTTCATAGTTTGAATTAATTTCTGACCGGTTTACCGGATTTTATTACACTCTGTAGTCTTTCCAAAGTTTTCTTTTCTCCGCAAAGCGAAAGAAATGCCTGTCTTTCCAGGTCCAGTAAGTATTGCTCTGATACAAATGCTGGCTCACTCAGATCCCCGCCACACATTACATAAGCCAGTTTTTTCGCAACAAGTACGTCGTGATCCGTTGCATAATTCCCTCTCCACATAACATTTATGCCAGCATATAATGCTCCGAGTCCGGAACGACCCAATACTTTAATATCTGTCCTTTGCACCGGAGTTGTATATCCATCATGGTATAAATCCATCACGGCATTTTTCGCGTCGGCGATTCTGCGGTCAGGATTGATGGAAATGAAGTCCCTCGATTTTTTTAATATTCCCAGGCCAAATGCTTCAGACGCAGAAGTGGAAACTTTGGCAGTTGCAATAGTAAAGAAACGGTCTTTCAGTGGAATGATTTCAGGCTCCCCATCATGCACTTCGTCAGCAGCCCGAAGAACAAATTCTTTTGTTCCGCCGCCTCCGGGAATCAAACCAACGCCCAGTTCAACAAGGCCGATATAAGATTCGGCAGCAGGCACGATTTTATCCGCATGCAGGCTCATTTCACAGGCACCACCTAAAGTAAGGCCCCGCGGCGCTATTACAACCGGAATGGCTGAATATCTTACGCGCATCATTGTATTCTGAAATGTTCTTATGGCCATTTCCAGTTCTTCAAACTCCTGGTCGACTGCCAGCATAAATATCATTCCAATATTGGCGCCCGCAGAAAAATCCTGTGCCTCATTGGCTATGACAAGACCTTTATATTTTTCCTCTGCCAATCCGATGGACCGCTGAATGCCTTCAATCACTTCCCCACCGATGGTTCCGAGTTTGGTATGCCACTCCAGTCCAAGCACTTCATCTCCCAAATGATAAAGTCTCGCCGCAGAATTTTTCCAAACGGTTTGATTTTCGAAATTCCGCATTACAATAAATGCCTTTGGGTCGCCGGTTACTGCAGAAACATAATTCTTTTTCCCTGGTGAATACGCAAGTTTTTCTCCTTTCTCCACTTTGTAAAAACTGGTTATACCCCCTGCCAGCATTTCTTTTATCCAGTCCGCAATTTTAAATCCTGCAGCTTCCATTTTCTTCATCGTTTCTTCCGCTCCAAACAGGTCCCAGGTTTCAAATGCACCAATCTCCCATCCGAATCCTGCACGCATCGCATCATCAACCCTGTAAATTTCATCACTGATTTCGGGTATACGGTGTGACACATAAGAGAAAATCTGATAATGAAACTGCCTGTAAAAATCACCAGATTTATCCCTGGCCTGTACCAGGATTTTTAATCTTTCTTTCAAGTCATCCAGGGGTTTGGCAGCTTCTATTCCGGGAAAGGATGATTTTTCCCTTGGTTTATATTCAAATGATTTTAAGTCGAGTGTCAGTATTTCGCGTTCGCCTTTCTGATTTTTTATTTTAGAGAAAAATCCCTGGCCGGTCTTGTCTCCAAGCCAGTTATTTGCAATCATTTTATCCAGCCAGGATGGAATAATAAAAGTATCTCTCGCTTCATCTGAAGGACAATTTTCATAAACTCCCCGTGCAACTTTAACCAGTGTATCCAGACCGACTACATCAGCTGTACGGAAAGTAGCCGATTTGGGCCGGCCGATAATAGGTCCCGTAAGTGTTTCTACCTGGTCAATACTCAGTTCCAGTTTTTCCATGAGTTTGAATATCGCCATGATGCTGAAAACCCCTACGCGGTTGGCAATAAAAGCAGGACTGTCTTTACACAGTACAGTGGTTTTCCCCAGGTAGAGATCTCCATATTCCAAAAGAAACTGAATCACATCCGCATCAGCATCCGGTGTAGGAATAATTTCAAGAAGGCGCAGGTACCTGGGCGGATTGAAAAAATGTGTTCCGCAGAAATGTTTTTTGAAATCTTCAGACCTGCCTTCATTCATCAGATGAATAGGAATGCCGGAAGTATTTGAACTGATAAGGGTTCCGGGTTTCCTGTATTTTTCTACTTCACTGAAGATACTCTTTTTAATATCCAGCCGCTCAACTACTACTTCAATGATCCAGTCGCAGGAGGAAATATCTTTCATATTATCAGTGAAGTTCCCCGTCTTAATAAGCTTCACAACTTCACCATTATATATCGGAGAAGGATTTGATCTTATCGCTGCTGCCAATGCTTCATTTACAATCCTGTTTTTTACTGCCGGATTGTTCAGGGTAAGTTTCTTCGCCTGTTCTGTAGCATTTAATTCTGAAGGAGCCTGGTCAAGCAATAATACCTGCACACCAGTTCCGGCGAAATGACAGGCAATCCTTGAACCCATCACTCCACTTCCCAATACTGCCACATTTTTTATAATCCTTTTCATATGATTCTATAGGTTTGTATACAACCTTCCTGGACCGAAGGTAACGCGAAAAAAGATGAGCTTCATTGACAGCAAGAATTTCATTTGCCTTACTTAATAATTTTGATATTCTCCAACTGATAATTTTTTTGGGTAACCCAAACGGCTTTTTTAATACCTATTTCTTTGAGAGCTTTCATAGACGAAAGGGAATCACGAAGCCTTAAAATATTTCTGCCTGCATAATATTCAACCATGGGATTTTGTTCCAGGTTTAAACAAATTGTATAATCTGGTGGAATCCGTTTTAATGATTCGCCCAACTGCTTAAAGCTTGCATATGGTGTACCATCCCGGGAAATAGGTCCGGGACGATTTAAATAATAATATTGCCCAATGGAACAAACCATAAAAAGTACAAGAGATCCACGAAACAGTTTATGATCTTTAAGAGTACCTATAAAACGGGCTGTAACAAAACATAATAACAAAGACCAGGGAAGGATGGTAAATTCATGTCCGGCTGACCAGTCGAACAATACCAGATTGTAAAATATAAGGGAAGCAGCGAATATTCTTACAAATAAAAGCTCTTCCATGGACCAGGTTGAAATAATACCTTTTCGTTGATTGTGCAGGCGGGCGATCATCAAAAGAATTATCAACGGTAGAAAACACGTCAGGAAATAAATCAAAAAATATGAGAGTTTGGATAGAAAGTTAATATCGCTTACATGCATTCTTCTCTCTGAAGAGCGCGTAAGCCAGTAACTGACTACGGCTTCGTATCCTACATATGAAGCGAATTGAAAAAATATCAGGGCCACACCGGAAATTGCGGATATAAAGAGAACAAATATTAGCCAGCCATATTTTTTGCTTTGCCGGAATTTAATAAGTGCAATCAAACAGCAGAGGGAACTTAAAAAAAGGACATACCAGTCAATATATACCAGAATTATAACCAATATACCAAGAAGCAACAATCTGCCGGCTCTTATCTTTACCGGGTCCTGCAACATTGGATGAATCACCAGGAATAAACCTAATATAAAAGGTAACATTATACCAGTGGTTACATAGCCGTTTCCCAAAAACCAGAGCATGCCCGGAGTAAATATCAGAAAACAACAACCTGTTGAAATTATACTATATTTCCAGGTTTGTCTTGAAGGAATAATAGCTTCAAGCAGAAAAAAAAACAAGATTACGGTAGCGAGATGAAATAACAAGTTAAGGATCCGGAGATAAATGGGTATGGCTGGCAAATGAAACAATTGATAAAAAAAATAAGGAATGACATACCAGCCTGGTCCGAATGATAGGTAAATGGAATTTCCGAATTTGTCGAAACCCAGGTTCACAGGCAGAAATTTATCGCCCGCATTCTGAAAATTCATAACCGGTGTATAGTGAAAATGATCACCCCCTCCGCCCTGGCGCCAGGAAATAATATTTATTAAAATAACCGCCGAATTAAATTCATAATGCTTCGAAATAGGCCTGCTTAAGCTGGGCAGGCGAATTATTATGCTGAGAATGAATAATAACAGAACGATACCGAAAGCTGTCTGACGTGGCGTTCTTCGTTTGAATGATTGAAAGATCAATGGTTCTTTTTAATTATGTTCAGGAAAAAAGAAAATAAAAAGCAGGATGCCAATCAGAAATCCGTTTATCCGTTGTTTCTGAATCCATCGATCCATCCGGGTCAAATTAAGTGCGGGATAAAGATTATAATCAACTTACAGTAGATCCGGCTTCGATCTTTTCATCCGGGGCAACAAAAACCAAACTGCCTTTGGAATCTTCTGCCATAAGGATCATGCCATTACTTTCAATACCTTTCATTTTTCGGGGAGCCAGGTTGGTCACTACAACTACTTGTTTACCGATGATGACCTCTGGTTTAAAATGAAGTGCAATACCCGAAACAATAATTCTCTTCTCGAAACCCAGGTCTACCTCAAGTTTCAGCAGTTTATCCGCTTTAGCAACTTTTTCAGCTGAAAGGACAATACCAGTACGCAGTTCGAGCTTTTCAAAATCGGTATATTGAATTTCTTGTTTTTTCCCCTGGGACACTGCAGAACTTTCAACAGTTCCGTTATTTGGTTTAACCGTATTGCGATGCAGTTTTTCCATTTGTTTTTGTATTTCTTCGTCTTCTATTTTTCTGAATAACAATTCCGGAGCGCGAAGGCTGTAACCCGTTTTCAGAAGGTCCGTTCTACCCGCGTTCTCCCATTCCAGTATTCTTTCCACAACCTTCATCATGTATAGCAACTTCTTTGATGTTGAAGGTAGAAATGGATTGATCAGAATAGTAAGATTGGCTGTCAGCTGCAGACATAGGTATAAACAGTTGTCAATTTTTTCCTGATCCTCAGGGTTGGTAGTTTCTTTTCCTGCTTTTTTCCAGGGTTCTTTGTCCTGAAGATATTTATTGCCTTTTCTTGCGAGGTCAACAATCGTATACAGTGCGTCGCGGAATTTATACTGCTCGAGCAGATTTTCAACTGTAATTTTTGTCTGTTCAATCTGGCGGATCAGTTCCGTATCTGAACTTTCTTTAATTTTCTCGTGCCATACAGGAACTTTTCCTTTACAGAGTTTGTGCATCAGCACGAAAGTCCGGTTTACAAAATTGCCGAATATGGATACGAGTTCACTATTATTCCTGTCCTGAAAATCCTTCCAGGTAAAATCATTATCTTTTGTTTCAGGCGCATTGGCGCAAAGCACATAACGGAGAACATCTTCACAACCCGGAAAATCTTCCAGGTATTCATGTACCCAAACTGCCCAGTTGCGGCTCGTAGACACCTTTTCTCCCTCAATATTCAGAAATTCATTGGCAGGTACATTATCAGGTAGCACATAATGTCCATGTGCCAGAAGCATGGCTGGAAAAATAATACAGTGAAACACGATATTGTCCTTGCCTATAAAATGCACCAGCTTGGTATCTGTTTGCTGCCAGTAGTCAGCCCAATTTGGTGTCAGCTCTTTTGTAGCGGAAATATAACCGATGGGTGCATCGAACCATACATATAATACTTTTCCTTCTGCATCCGGCAGGGGTACTTTAATTCCCCAATTGCCGTCGCGCGTCATCGCGCGAGGTTGCAAACCATTATCGAGCCAACTCTTACACTGTCCGTATACGTTATTCTTCCATTCAGTATGACCGTTGAGGATCCATTCTTTCAGAAATTTTTCATAATGCTGGAGAGGAAAATACCAATGTTTGGTTTTTCTTTTAACTGGAACGACATCACTAAGGGTACTGCGCGGATTAATAAGCTGGTCTGGGCTTAGTGTTGAGCCACAACGTTCGCACTGGTCACCGAAAGCATTTGGGTTGCCGCAGATCGGGCAGGTGCCGGTGATATAACGGTCGGCCAGAAAAATTTTGGCTTCTTCATCATAAAACTGTTCGGTTACTTTCTCTTCAAAAATATGATCATTATATAATTTCGTGAAGAATGAAGATGCCGTTTCATGATGTACGGGATTAGTTGTACGCGAGTAGATGTCGAATGAAATATACATCTGCTCAAAACTTTTTTTGATCTGGGCATGGTATTTATCCACAACCTGCTGTGGTGTTATTCCTTCTTTCATTGCCCGGATGGTAATCGGAACACCATGTTCATCACTGCCTCCGATGAAGAGGATATCTTTTTTACGAGCTCTCTGATAACGAACATAAATATCCGCGGGTATATAACAGCCTGCAAGATGTCCAATATGAATGGGTCCATTTGCATAAGGAAGGGCAGCAGTAACCAGAATGCGGTTGTATTCTTTCATAATTTGATGGCGGATTGCAAAAATACGTTAAAGAGGCATAAAGCTCACCGGCATCAGAAGCTTTTAGCGAAGGTGGCTGAAGCTTAAAGCTTAAAGCCAAAAGCCTAAAACTTTTTCTAATTTACAGTAGTAAGCATATCAGTGTCGTTGGACCCTGTTAACTTTCAACCGTTAACTTTATTTGATGAAGAGGAAGTCTTTTTTGGGAGCTTTATTCGGAGGCCCTTTGCTGGCATCGGCGAATATTCGATCTGATAATGGGACAAATAGCAGGGTTTTTGATGATATTCCATGGCGAATTCCGCCCTATCTGAAGCCAGGAGACACCATTGGCATCACTTGTCCGGCGGGATTTATGACCCCGGAAGAAATCCAGCCGTCTGTGCAGACAATAAAAAGCTGGGGATTTAATCTGCGCATAGGTAGGACCGTGGGAGCCAGGGATTTCATCTTCGGTGGAACCGATGAAGAAAGACTTGCAGATCTACAGCAAATGCTTGACGATCCGTCTATCCAG
>Ga0210384_10007376_pt1 | contig 11606 bp, 3 predicted proteins | sample IncBWH2MmetaG_FD_160574 | JGI IMG/M metagenome (GOLD analysis project Ga0210384, IMG submission 160574) | Forest soil microbial communities from Barre Woods Harvard Forest LTER site, Petersham, Massachusetts, United States - Inc-BW-H-2-M | ecosystem: Environmental > Terrestrial > Soil >...
CGGGGGAGCCTGCACCTGTTCGCGGGCGTGGCGGGCCTGCGCGCAGCTCTCACGCACGAGTGCCGGCACCTGCAGGTGCAGCCGGTGCTCGCGTTCGCGCCCACGCCGCTCGCGGCGCTCACCGCGGCCCGCGCGCAGCGAACGCTGGAGGTCCTGGAAGCTGCGCAACTCATCGGGGCGCTCGCGCCTTTACCCTTGAGCGCGCTGCGCTGGCCGCCGGACACGCTCGAGCGCCTGCAGCGCATGGGCGTGCGTACCATTGGCGCGGTGTTGCGCCTGCCGCGCGCCGGTTTCGCGCGCCGCTTCGGCGCGGCGCAACTCGCCATGCTCGATGCGCTTACCGGACGCACGCCGGATGTGCGCGCCGCGCATCAGGCGCGGGCGCGTTTTCGCCGCCGCCGGGATCTGGACTACGAGCTGCAAAGCCATGCGCTGCTGCTGGCCGCGCTCACCCCGCTGTTCACGCAGCTGGGCGCGTTCCTCGAGGCGCGCCAATGCGGCGTGGTGGAGCTTGAGTGCCGGCTGACACACCGGCAGGCGCCAGTGAGCCGTTGCGTGTTGCGGCTCGCCTCACCGTTCAGCGATGCGCAGCGCCTGAGTGAACTGCTGGGCGGACAGCTTCACGCGCTGCACCTGCCCGAACCAGTGCGGGCCTGTGAGCTGCGTGCCGCTGCCCTGGTGCCGTACGCGCCGCAGTCCGCCGCGCTGTGGCAGCCCGGCGAGCACGGCGGCGGCGCGGGCCGCGAAACCTACGGATTCATCGAGCGCCTGCGCACCCGGTTAGGCCCTGCAGCCGTGCATGGACTCACACTGCTTGCGGGGCATCGGCCGGAGAGCGCCTGGGCGGTCACCGGGCCGCCGCCAGTGGCGCCCGAGCGGCGCGCAGCGCTCGAGCTCGCCCCGGAATTTCCCGCTCCGCAGCGCCGTCCCCTGTGGCTGCTCACGACGCCGCGGCGCTTGCGCGTGCGGGATGGGTGGCCGCGGCGGCGCGGGCCGCTGCGCCTGGTGAGCGAACCGGAACGCATCGAGACCGGCTGGTGGGACGGCGGTGAAATCGCGCGCGACTACTACACCGCGCTCGACATGCATGGCGTACGGCTGTGGGTGTTTCGTGAGCGCGCGGCGCCACACGGCTGGTACTTGCACGGCGTATTCGGATGACCGGCCGAAACGCAGGCGTGAGCGCAGAAAAGGCTTTTCGGGGGCGTGCGCGCCAGGGACGGCGCGCCCGCAGCCTCCATGGATGGATTCACGGCGTCCCCGAAAAGCCTTTTCTGCGATCGCGGATGCGCTCGTGACGGTGCGCCGTGTACGCGGAGCTGCACTGTCTGTCGAACTTCACTTTCCTGCGTGGCGCCTCGCATCCGCATGAGCTGGTGGAGCGGGCGGATGCACTCGGCTACAGCGCGCTCGCCATCACCGATGAATGTTCGGTGGCCGGTGCCGTGCGCGCGCACATGGCGGCCAAACACCTGCGCATCAAGCTCATCGTCGGCGCGGAGTTCCGGCTTGCCTGCGGACTGAAATTCGTCGCGCTCGCCGGCGACCGGCGCGGCTATGGCCGGCTGTGCCGCCTCATCACCCGCGGCCGGCGCGCTGCGCCTAAGGGGCAGTACGCGCTCACGCGCGCCGACCTCGAGGCGGCAGACATGGAAGGGTGTTGCATCCTGTGGCTGCCGGCGGCGCACCCCTTGCCCGAGGAGCTGGTCTGGCTCGCGCAGCGTTTCTGCGGGACGCTGCGGGTCGCGGTGGAGCTGTTGCGTGACGGACGCGATCGCGAACGGCTCGCGGCGCTGACAGGAATCGGCGCGCAGTGCGGCGTGCCGCTCATCGCCAGCGGCGATGTGCACATGCACGTGCGCGCGCGGGCGCGGCTGCAGGACGCGCTCACCGCAATCCGTCTTAACGTGCCGATCACGCAGGTGGGTTCGCGGCTGTACGCCAACGGCGAGCGCTACCTGCGCGAGCCCGCGCGCCTCGAGCGGTTGTACCCGCGGGAACTCATCGCGGCGACGCTGGAGCTGGCCGCCGCCTGCCACTTCTCGCTCGAGGAGCTGCGCTATGAATATCCTCGCGAGCTCGTGCCGGCCGGTGAAACCGCGGCCAGCCACCTGCGCCGGCTCACGCAGCAAGGCGCGCGCTGGCGCTGGCCTGACGGGGTGCCGCAGGGCGAGCAGACCGCCATCGAGCATGAGCTCGCGCTCATTTGCGAGCTCGGCTACGAGTCTTACTTTCTTACCGTGCACGACATCGTCGCCTGGGCGCGGAGCCGCGGGATCCTGTGTCAGGGGCGCGGTTCGGCGGCCAACTCGCGCGTGTGTTACTGCCTGGGTGTCACTTCGGTCGATCCGCAGCGCGGTGCGGCGATGCTCTTCGAGCGTTTCATCTCGCGCGAGCGCAACGAGCCGCCCGACATCGACATCGACTTCGAACACGAGCGGCGCGAGGAGGTCCTGCAGTACGTCTACGGGAAGTATGGGCGTGAGCGGGCCGCGCTCGCCGCGACGGTCGTCATGTACCGGCCGCGCAGCGCGCTGCGCGACCTCGGCAAGGTGTTTGGCCTGACGCCGCAGGAGTGCGCGCGTCTGGCGAAGGTCATGCAATGGTGGGACGGCAGCAGTCAGATCGCGGCGCGCGTGCGCGGAGCAGGGTTCGATCCGGCGAGTCCCTGGCTGTCACGCTTGCTGCCGCTGGCGAACGAGCTGGTTGCCCTGCCGGGTTTCCCCCGGCACCTGTCGCAGCACGTCGGGGGCTTCGTGATCGCGGCGGGACTGCTCGAGGAACTGGTGCCCATCGAGAACGCCGCCATGCCCGAGCGCACCGTGGTGCAGTGGGACAAGGACGATCTCAATGACTTAGGACTCATGAAAGTGGATCTGCTGGCGCTCGGCATGCTGACAGCGCTGCAGCGCGCGTTCACGCTGGTGAATGACTACCGCGGCACGCACCACGCGCTCGGTGAGCTGCCGGCGGAAGATCCGCGGGTTTACGACATGATCTGCCGTGCCGACACCATCGGCGTGTTCCAGATCGAATCGCGCGCGCAGATGGCAATGCTGCCGCGCCTCAAGCCGCGCTGTTACTACGATCTGGTGATCGAGGTCGCGATCGTGCGTCCGGGGCCGATCCAGGGCGACATGGTGCATCCCTACCTGCGGCGCCGCAGCGGCGCCGAAGCGGTGGAGTACCCGGGCGAGGAGGTGCGCGAAGTCCTGCACCGCACGCTCGGGGTGCCGATCTTCCAGGAACAGGTGATGCAGATTGCGATCGTGGCCGCAGGTTTTAGCCCCGGCGAGGCGGATGCGCTGCGCCGGGCGATGGGCGCCTGGAAACGCACCGGGGGACTGGATCCGTTTCGCGACCGGCTGCTTCAGGGCATGCGCGAGAAGGGCTATCCGCAGGAGTTTGCGCAGCGCATCTACCAGCAGATGCTCGGCTTCGGCGAATATGGTTTTCCTCAAAGTCACGCTATGAGCTTTGCGCTCCTGGTGTATGACTCCGCCTGGCTGAAATGTTATGAGCCGGCGGCTTTCGCCTGTGCGCTCCTCAACAGTCAGCCCATGGGGTTTTACGCGCCGGCGCAGCTGGTGCGGGATGCGCGCGCCCACGGCGTCGAGGTGCGCGCGGTGGATGCGTGCGTGAGCGCCTGGGATGCAACGCTCGAGCGGCGCGCGGACGGCGCGCCGGCGTTGCGGCTGGGCCTGCGGCTGGTGAAATCCCTGTCGCAGGCCGGCGGCGCGCGGCTCATCGCCGCGCGCGCGGCGCGGCCCTTTGCGAGCGTGCAGGATATCGCGGCGCGCGCCGCGCTCGAGCGCACCGACCTCGAAGCCCTCGCCGCGGCCGGGGCGTTTGCCTCCTTGAGCGGCAACCGGCACTTCGCGTTCTGGGAAGTCGCGGGCACGGAGCGGGCGCTGCCGCTCGCGCCGGCCGCTGCGCGCGGTACCGACCTTACTGAGGGCCGGCCGCTGCTCGCAGCGCCGACCGAGGGGCAGGGGATCGCGGCGGACTACGCCGCCCTGGGGCTGACCTTGGGGCGACATCCACTGGCGCTGCTGCGGACACGGTTGCGAGCGGCATCCGTCCTGTCCGCGAGCGAGCTGTCACGGGCGGGGAATGGTGCGCGCGTTCGCGCCGCCGGTATCGTGCTCATGCGGCAGCGCCCGGCGACCGCCAGCGGCGTCACCTTCCTCACGCTCGAGGACGAGAGCGGCCAGGTGAATGTCATTGTGTGGGAGCGGGTCGGCGCGCGGCAGCGTCGTGCCCTCATCGAATCGCGCCTGCTCGAAGTGCACGGCGAGCTGCAGCAGCAGGACGGCGTCACGCACCTCATCGCGCAGCAGCTGCTCGATCGCTCCCAGTTGCTCGGGGAGCTCCTGACGCGCTCACGCGATTTTCACTGACGGCGCGTCCGGCGCCGGCGAATCCGGCCGGAGCGCGGCCGGCAGAGGGCTTGCACCGTGCAGCAACGCTGCCAGCGTGTCGGTCAGCGGCTGCGGGTGGCCGTACAGGTAGCCCTGCCCATAGCGGACCCCGATAGTGCGCAGGTGATCGGCCACCGCTTCGTTTTCGACATGCTCGGCGACCGTATGCAGACCGAGTCGGTCGGCGATCAGAACCAGGGCGCGTACCAGAGCATCAGAGCGGGAGTTCTGCAGGATGTCGCTTACGAACCGGCCGTCGATCTTGATCTGCTGGACCGCCAGCTCCTTCAGGTGCAGCAGTGAAGAAACGCCGGTACCGAAGTCATCGAGCGCCACGCTCGCGCCGAGCTCGGTCATGCGATCGATGAAGCGCCGCGTGGCCGCGAGGTCGCGCAGCGCTGCGCCCTCGGTGACCTCGAAGACCAGCAGGTCGGCCGGTACCGCCTGCTGCTTGACAGTGGTGCGGACGAAATCCGTGAAGGTTCGTTCAGCGAGCGACTGCCCCGTCAGGTTGACGGAGAAGCGGATGGCCTGCGCAAGCAGCTGCTGCGCGTGCGGCTTGATGAGCTTGAGCACGCTCTCTACGACCCAGCGGTCCAGTCGCTCGAGCAGCTGGTAGCGGTCGGCGGCGCCCAGGTATTCGCTGACGCTGATCAGTTGGCCGTCGTGGTCCCTGACGCGCAACAGAATCTCGAAGCGTGACGGGTGCGCGGGCGATGCGAGCGCGACGATCGGCTGCGCATGCAGCACCAGACGTCCCGTGTCGATGGCATCCATCATGAGGCGTGACTCACCCACTTCCGCGCTGCGTCGCATGATGGTGGTGTCACCAGTCGCGTAAGTCTCGACCCGGTCGCGCCCGCGTTCCTTGGCGACACGGCAGGCGGTCTCCGCGGTGGCGAGCGCCGTACTCAGGGAGTCGCGGTCGGCCAAAGCGGCGAGTCCCAGGCTGGCCGTGATGTGACCCGCGGTGCCCGCAAGATTCAGGCCCGCGAGCGCCTTGCGAACGCGATCGCCCCAGGTGCGCGCCTGGTTTTCGGTGTGACTGAAGAGCACGGCGGCGTAACGATCCCCGCCCAGGTGGCTGGCGATGCAGTCCTCGGGCAGCAACCGTCCCTGCCACAGGCGGGCGATTTCCCGCAGCACGCCGTCGCCGGCCGCCAGCCCCGCGACGTCGTTGACGGCGTGCATATGATCAAGATCGGCGTACACGACGCACGTGGGCTTGCCGTCCTGGAAGCGCTGCGTGACCTCGAGGTCCAGCGCCGACCAACGTGCGATTCCGGCCTGGCCCTGGACGCTGGCGCGCAGCTGCTCCTGCAGCGCGGGCACCGCGTCGCCGAGCACGCCCAGATCGGCGGTCTCGAACGGTAGTTGCTGCCGGGAGCGGAAGGCGGCCAGCAGGCCGACGGTGCTGCCCTCCTCGCGTAGCGGGCACAGCAGGGCGCGAAACGGCACGATCGGGCCGCCGGATTTCAGGCGCATGCGGTTCAGCATCCGCGCATCGGCGCGCTCGCGCGCCATCCACCACAACAGCTCGCGCGTGAGGGAGCGCAGGTCCTGCGCAATATCGTGCGGCGGCGCGGGCACTATGAGCTCCGCGTTCCAGATGGGCGCGTGCACCGCCAGGTGCGCGCACTGCAGTCGCTCCGCCAGTGAGTTGAGAAGGTCGGTCATCCTGCCTCGACGGCCTCCACGCCACCCTGGCGCGGCCCGCATCGCATGGTGACCCAGGCGCGCGCTCCCCGGGATAGCTCTGCGTCTCAGTGCAGCGAGCCGTGTTTGTGAGATGGTTTGTAGTTATCGCGCAGTGCTTATGTCCGGCCGCCACTGCCAACAGGAATGCGCGCGCGACATAAGCCGCGGCGCGAGTGAATCCTGAGACGCAGGTCGCATTTTCGAGCCAACCGGGTGCCATTCGTCACTGTCTTGCGACAGGCGTTTCGGTTCCAATGTGCACCGGAGCCACGTTTTCGAAATACAAAGACTGGAACGGACTCATGACGATGAAGGCACACACCAGGCGATGGCTGCTGGCGGTGAGCGTTGCAAGCTTGCTGCTGGCAATCCTGTTCTACATGGAGCGCGGTGCACCCGCGGCGCAGTTCACGCACGCGGTGCGCGCTGCACCCGGCCTGTTGCCGCACAGTGTGCCCGCGCCTGAAGTCGCCCGCGCAGCTCCTGCGCCGCGGCCCCTCGCGGATCCCATCCGCGAGCGCTACATCGTGCAGGCGGCGAGCGCCGCTGAGGCGGCCAGCGCGGTGCTGCGCGTCGGCGGACAGGTCACCGGCGATCTGTCCGTGATCCGCGCCGTGAGCGCTTGCCTCGATGACAGTGAGCTGGCCGCGCTGCGCAACGCCCACGTGGCGCGCCTGCAGGTGTATGCGGATGCGGCCGTGACCGCGAGCTCGGTGAGGGGCAGCCTGCCCGAGACTTACTACCCGAGCGAGGTCGCGGCCAAGGATCTGCAGGTCGGCGGCGTGACCGGCGCCGGTGTGACCGTGGCGGTGGTGGATTCTGGCCTGTGGAGCGAGCAGGGACCCGATCAGAGCGCGCCCGGCCAGACCCGCAGCCGCGTGCTGGCGCAGTACGACGTGATTGCGGCGAGCCAGCAAGTCTGGGGGCTCTCCTCCACTACCGCGGCCACCAGCACCGTCAACGACACGTTCGGCCACGGCACGCACGTCACCTCGATCATCGCCAGCAGCGGCGTCGCGACGACCGGCAACTTCCAGGGCGTGGCGCCTGGCGTGAACCTGGTCGCGGTGCGCGTGCTGGACGGCAACGGCCAGGGCAGCTACTCGAACGTGATCCGGGGCATCCAGTGGGTCATCCTGCATAAGCCGCGCTACAACATCCGCGTCATGAACCTTTCCCTGAGCGCGCCGCCAACTTCCGCGTACTGGGAAGATCCGCTCAACCAGGCGGTCATGGCCGCGTGGAACGCCGGCATCGTGGTGGTGGTGGCCGCAGGCAACCGCGGTCCGACCCCGATGACCATTGGCGTGCCGGGCAACGTGCCGTACGTGATCACGGTCGGCGCGGTCACCGACGCTTACCACCCGCTGCAGACGAGCCAGTACAAGCTCGCCTCGTTCTCATCCGCGGGACCGACCTACGAAGGCTTCGTCAAGCCCGAAGTCGTGGCCATGGGCGGGCACATGCTCGCCTACGCGCCCGACAACGGCACCCTGGCCCAGGAACATCCCGAGTGGGTCACGTCGGCCTTCGATGACTTCACCATGTCGGGCACCTCGCAGGCCACCGCTGTGACCAGCGGTGTCGCCGCTCTCATGCTGCAGGTGAGCCCGCAGCTCACTCCGGATGACGTGAAGTGCCGGCTGATGTCCGGCGCGCACCCGGCGGTGAATGCCGACGGCACGCTCGCCTACACAGTATTCCAGCAGGGTGCGGGACTGGTGAACGCGCACGATGCGACCTACAGCACCGCGAGCGGCTGCGCCAACCAGGGGCTGAACATCGCCGCCGACCTCTTCGGCGGGCAGCACTTCGGCGGACGCGGCAACTACAACCCCAAGACCGGCGAGTACTACATCATGGCCACGACCCAGGGCCAGGTCAGCAGCGCCTCGAGCGGGCTGCTCGGCGGTCTGGGCGGACTGATCGGGGGCCTTGCCACGATCGTCTCGCAGGTGCCGCTCGTGGGCCCGGTGCTCGGCGGACTCCTGTGGGGCGTCGCGGCGCTCGGCGACGGGTTCTTGTGGAACGGCAGCTATAACTCCGGAGACGTCTACAACTGGAGCGGCGGTTACAACTGGAGCAGCGGCTACAACTGGAGCAGTGGCTACAACTGGAGCAGCGGCTACAACTGGAGCAGCGGCTACAACTGGAGCAGCGGCACGGCGTCCAGCTCCGGCGCTTCTGGCATCAACAACATTCCGGCCCAGCAATAACCGTGCGCGGGTACTCCCAGGGGGCGCCATGCGCACCCGCAGTTTCCTCGGCGTCCTCGTAAGCTGCGCCTGGCTGTACGGCCCCGGAGGGCTCGTACACGCGGCCGCACCGCTTCCGGCTGTGCGGCCGATGTATTTCGAGCACCTGACCATGCGCGAGGGGCTGTCGCAGAGCACCGTCGAGGGCATCCTGCAGGACTCGCGCGGCTACCTGTGGATGGCGACCGAGAGCGGACTGAATCGCTACGACGGCAACTCGATCCGCGTCTACCACCGTGAGCGCGGCAACCCGCAGGCCCTCGCCAGTGACTACGTCTGGACCATGGCCGAGGACGCGCACGGCGACCTGTGGCTGGCGACCATCGGCGGGGGTGTGGAGCGCTGGCAGCGCAGCACCGATAGCTTCCAGCAGTTCCGCCACGATCCGGCGCAGCCCGCATCCCTCGCCAGCGACGCGGTGCGTACCCTCCTGATCGATGGTGACGGGCGTATCTGGGCGGGCACGCTCGATCGCGGCCTTGATGTGCTCGATCCGCGCACCGGGCTGGCGCGGCACTTCCGTCACAGCGACGCGGATCCGCGTTCGCTGGCGGCGGACGCCGTGTTCGCCCTGCACCTGGATCACGCCGGCGGCATCTGGGTCGGCACCGACGGGGGCCTGAGTCGCTACCAACCGGCATCGGGCACCTTCATCAATTACGGCAAGTCCGCGGATGGCGCGGGCCTGTCGGATCTTCAGGTGCGTGTCGTCAGCGAGGACCACACCGGGGCGCTGTGGATCGGCACGCTGCACGGCGGTCTGAACCGCCTCGAACCCGGCAGCGGGCGGGTGACCTCATTCCGGCACGAACCGAGCAACCCGCACTCCCTGAGTCATGACCGCGTGACGGCGATTCTCGAGGATGATGCGCGGCGCCTGTGGGTCGCGACGGTCGACGGCCTGAACCTCTTCGACCGCGAGTCGCAAACCTTCGTGCGCTACGGCAACGATGCGGACAATCCGCAGAGTCTGCGCGACAGCGGTGTCATGGCGCTCTACCAGGATCGGGGCGGCGTGCTGTGGGTGGGTACGCGCTCCGGGGGCGCGAGCCACTGGAATCCCAACGGCTGGCTGTTTGGACACTACCGCAGCGCCGCGTTCCGCGACACCCCGGTGATGAGCTTCGCCGACGACGGCGCGGGACGCGTCTGGGTCGGCACCAACGGCGCGGGCCTGGTCGAGATCGACACGCGCAGCGGCCGGGAGCGGCACTTCGGGCGCGACACACCCGGCGTGCGTCTCAGCGACGATCACGTCATGGCGTTGCTCTACGATCACAAGGGGAGCCTGTGGGTCGGCACCATGGCCGGTGGCCTCGATCGCGTCGACCTCGCCACCGGCAGTGTGCGGACCTGGCGTGCCGCCGCTGCCGACCCGGCGACGCTCCCCGCCGACGGGGTCATGTGTCTGTACCAGGATCGCCAGGGCAATGTGTGGGTAGGCACCTTCGGCGGCGGGCTGGCGAGCATCGAGCCAGCGGGCGGCCGGCTGACACGCTATGCGTACGGCGGTGATGCGCCCAATGCGCTCAGCGATCCGCGCGCCAGCGCCATCGCCGAGGATGCGCTGGGAAATCTGTGGATCGGCACCGCCGGCGGCGGCCTGAATCTGCTGGAGCGTTCGAGCGGGCGCTTCTATCACTACCGGCGCAACGACCAGGATCCGGCGAGCCTCGCTGACGACACCGTCTACGCGCTGCACGTCGACGCGCGTGGCGAGGTATGGGTGGGTACCGCCGGCGGCGGACTTGACCACGTCCTCGGCAGCTCAGCGGCGCCCCAGGCCGTGCATTTTCAGAACTACGCGAGCCTCTCGCCCAGCCGCGTGGTGTACGGCATCGAGTCAGACGGCGCCGAGAGCCTGTGGCTGAGCACCACCAACGGTCTGGTGAGATTCGATCCGCGCACCCATGCGGTCAAGGCGTTCCACGAGTGGCACGGGCTGCAGGGCGAGGACTTCAATTTCAACGCGCACTACAAGGACCGCGATGGCACCTTGTTCTTCGGCGGCAACAATGGCTTCAACGCCTTCGCACCCTCGGCGGTTGATTTCAGCGCGCCACCACCGCACGTGGTGCTGACCGCGGCCGCGCGGCTCAACCAGCCGCTGCCCGAGCAGGATCTGCCGGCGCGCGGCCGCCCGCTGGCGCTGGCCTATGACGACAAGCTCGTCAGCTTCGAATTCGCCGCGCTCGACTTCAGCTCGCCGGCCAACAACCGCTATTCCTACCGCCTGGATGGCTTTGAGTCGGCGTGGGTCGACGCCGGCGCGCTGCATCGCGCGACCTACACCAACCTTGGTGCCGGCGACTATGTTTTCCGGGTGCGCGCCGCCAACGCGGACGGCGCCTGGAGCACGGATGAACTGAGCGTGCCGGTGCATGTCTCGAGCGCGCCCTGGGACACGAGCGCCGCGCGCGTGTTGTACGTGGCCGCCACGCTGCTGCTGCTCGGTTACCTGTGGCGCCGGGTACAGGCGCGGCGTGCGCGCGCACTGCGCCATAGCCGCAAGCTCGAGCAGACGGTGCAGGAGCGCACCCAGGAGCTGCAGGAGCGCAACGCGCAGCTGCAGGTGCTGGCGCGCGCCAAGAGCGACTTCGTCGCCCGCATGAGTCACGAGCTGCGCACGCCCATGAACGGTGTACTCGGCATGACGAGCCTGCTGCTGGATACGCGTCTTGATGGCGCGCAGCGGCGCTTCGCCCAGGGAATTCACCGCTCCGCGGATTCGTTGCTCGCAATCGTCAACGATGTGCTTGATCTGTCGAAGATCGAAGCGCACAGGCTCACTCTTGATCCGGTCGACACCTATGTGCTCGAGGTGGTCGAGCACACGGTGGAAGTGCTGGCTGCGCGTGCCGCTGGCAAGGGCGTCGAACTGCTGTTCGATGAGCCGCTGGTCGCCCTGCCGCGCGTGCGGATCGACGCGGTGCGGCTGCGCCAGGTGCTCACCAATCTTGGCGGCAACGCCGTCAAGTTCACCGAAGCAGGCGAGGTGACGTTCCGTGTGGTGCCGGTTGGCGCCGCAGGCACTGGCGACCTGCTGCGGGTGCGCTTTGAGGTCGCGGACACCGGCATCGGCATCGCGCCGCAGAACCAGGGCAAGGTGTTCGAGCAGTTCGCCCAGGAAGATGCCTCCACGACGCGCCGCTTCGGCGGCACCGGCCTCGGACTTGCGATCTCACGCCAGATCGTCGAGCTCATGGGCGGGCAGCTGTCGGTGGCCAGCACT